>Ga0302180_10000787_pt1 | contig 25571 bp, 22 predicted proteins | sample I_Palsa_E3_2_FD_200575 | JGI IMG/M metagenome (GOLD analysis project Ga0302180, IMG submission 200575) | Peat permafrost microbial communities from Stordalen Mire near Abisko, Sweden - I_Palsa_E3_2 | ecosystem: Environmental > Terrestrial > Soil > Palsa > Peat permafrost | place: Sweden... | reverse complement strand
GGTCTCAAAATCGAGACCTGGGCCACCCACTCAAAGTGGATGTCGCGGCGTTTAGTCGTGATGAGAAATACTGGGCAGCGCACCCAGTTCTTCTTGTTTCACCTCGGTCTGCTGCATAGGCAAGGCGATGTCGGCTTCGAGCATGCGGTAGAGTGTGGATCTGCTGATGCCCAGCTTGGAGGCGGCGCGCGCTTTATTGCCATCGCAGACCTTCAGCACCTGCAGGATGTGGCGGCGGATTACCCCGTCGAGGGTAAAGTTCTCCGGCAGGGCCGGCTCGCCGTCTTTGCTGCCGGCTGGTTCGAGCGGCAGGATGACCAGATCGATCGGCCGCAGCCATTGTGCTTCGCTCGCCATGCACGCCGCCCGCACCACCGACTCAAGTTCGCGTACGTTTCCCGGCCACAGATGGCGAAGCAGGATAGGGAGGGAGCCCGGACCGAGCCCTTGCAAGGGCCTCTGCTGCTCTCTGGATACCGCGTCGATGAACATCTGCACCAGTGCCGGGATATCTTCTTTGCGATCGCGCAAGGGCGGCAGGGAGAAGGCGACGGCGCTCAGCCGATAGTAGATTTCCGGCAGAAACGCCCCCGCAAGCACCTGGCTGCGCAGCGGTTTCCGCGAAGTGCAGATAAGCTGCGCAGGGCACGGTTGACCGCTTGGCGTCTCCGCAGAAAGCGATGTTTCAAAAGCGCGAATGTGGCGCAAGAGCTGGGCTTGAGGCTCGGCGGCCAAAGCGTCGATGTTGCGGATCAACAGCACACCCTCGCCGGCGCGGCGAATGGCAGCCCGCAGCGGCTCAGAGCGCACCTCGCTGTTGCTCCCGCCATCGGGTAGAAACAAGCCAGTCGCTTCTTCGACCACCAGCAAGCCCGGGGAAGCATGCCGGGCCTGGATATGCCTGGCAAGCAGGTGCTTCCCGGTGCCGGCTTCGCCTTCAATAAGGGCCAGCCGCACCCGCGGGCCCATCTGTTGCAGTTGCTCGGCCACGCGGCGCATGGCCAACGACCGCGAAACCAACTCCGGCAACAGGCCCCCCGGGGGCCGCCGCGAAGGCGCCCAGCGACCTTGGTCCCGGTTCGGTTGCAATGGCTGATTGATCATTCCTACCCCCCAGCGGTGAAACCACTCTTAGCCGTTTATCGGCGGGGCAGCAAAAGAGTTGAGGCAGCCGAACGCAAAACGTTGCCGGGGATTCAAGTAAGTGAAAGAACCGGCCAGTTTCACATAAATCGCGCGGACGAACTTTAAGTGGGTGGCCCAGGTCTCGCTTTTGAGCAAACGACTAGCCGGCGGCAAGTGAAGGGTGGAAGGAACGCGCTCTTGGGCTCTATCCCCTCCACTAATTGAAGGGTGGGATAGTCAGGTCTCACCCCTGACCTCCCACGGAAGGCAGACTTGTTCTATTAAGTGGGTGGCCCAGGTCTCGCTTTTGAGACCTGGGTGTTTCGGCCAAGAGCTCATTGCGGAGAGAAACCAACCCAGGTCTCAAAGCGAGACCTGGGCCACCCACTTAAAGTCTGGAGGTTGCACCGTCTGCACTCTTTCGCAGCGATGGCTACGCCTGAACTTTGCGCACTCGTGAAGACACTGCGTCGGAGGCGATCATACCGTCGCGGATGTGGACCACGCGGTTGGCGTACTCCGCAATATCTGGCTCGTGGGTGACCAGGATGATGGTGTTGCCCTTGGCGTGCAGTTCATCAAACAACGCCATAATCTCATCGCCGGTTTTGGAGTCCAGGTTGCCGGTCGGCTCATCGGCCAGGATGATCGACGGCCGATTCACCAGGGCCCTCGCGATCGCCACCCTCTGCCGTTGACCGCCGGACAACTCGTTGGGCTTGTGGTTCATGCGCTCTTCCAGATTGACCGAGCGTAGAGCTGCCTTGGCGCGCTCGATTCGCTCGCCCGCAGGGGTTCCGTTGTAGATCAGCGGCAGTTCCACATTGTGCAGAGCAGTGGCACGCGCTAGAAGATTGAAGGTCTGAAAAACGAAGCCGATTTCGCGATTGCGAATCCGCGCTAACTCGTCATCGTTCAACTCACTCACCAGGTGCCCGCTCAGCCAGTATTTTCCCTTGGTCGGCGTATCCAGGCATCCAATCAGATTCATCAGCGTCGACTTGCCTGAACCCGAAGGACCCATGATGGCGACATACTCGTTGTGCCGGATCCGCAAGCTGATACCGCACAATGCGTTCACCACCTGGTCGAGGCCCATGGTGTAGGTCTTCCACAGATCCTCGACTACGATGACCTCTCCCTGAGAGACCTCGCGGGCCGCGTCGGCCTGCGCTGCGCTGGTGGTGTCGAGTGCCATCCTTTGCTCCTGTTACGACGATTCGGTGCTTTGCGTTGCGGTTGCGTTGTCGCGCTTCAACTTGACGTCATTCTTGAGCGTGCGCAGCACCTTATAGGGCCCGACCACAATCTCATCCCCCGCTTTGAGGCCGCTGAGGACTTCAATGTCAGTCGATCCGGTGATGCCGGTAGTAACCGGGACGAACTCCGATTCCAGCTTGCTGCCATGGGAGCGCAATAAAAACACACCCTGGGTGCCGGGATCCTGAGCACTGCTCGGCGCTCCATCGGCGTTCGAAGCAGCGTTCACCGTCTGCATGCTGGGGCCGGGCTTGAGCGAGGCCGGGGTACGCAGGGCTAAGGCCTGAATAGGTATCGTAAGTACATTCTGCCGCTTCGCCGTGGTTATCTTGGCCGTCGCCGAGAGTCCCGAGCGGAGTTCGGGGGATGGATTTGTCAGTGTGACCACTACCTTGAAGTCCTTCGCTTCCTCGGTTCCGGTAGTGCTTTGGCTGGTCGCGATCCCCGTGGAGCGCAAAATAGCCTGATCGCCAACTTCCGTTACTTTTCCCTGAAAGACCTTGCCTTGCATGGCATCGACGGTTACATCCACCGGCTGGCCCATGGCGACATTCACGATGTCGGTCTCGTCCACTTTCACTTCCGCCGTGATGACGGAGAGGTCGGCCAGGGTCATCAGCGTGCTCCCCTGGGCATTTTGAATACCCACCACCACCGTCTCGCCTTCGCGCACCGGCATATTGGTCACAATGCCATCAAACGGCGCGACACTGACAGTCTTGTTCAGGGCATCCACGTTGCTGGTCAAGGTGGCCTTGGCAGTGCCCAGCTTTCCCCGCGCAGATGCCGTCTGCGCCCGAGCCTGCACCAGGGCTGCTTTGCTTTGCGCCAGCGTGGCGACGTCGGTACCGTAGGCCGCTTTTTTGGAGTCGTATTCCGATTTGGCAATCAGCTCCGCCTTGTACAGCGCCTGCGCTCGCTGCCAGTCCAATAGCTTCTCGTTGAGGTCTGCTTCCGAGTGAGCCACGGTTGCTTCGGCGGTCTGTTCCGCCGCCTCATAGGAGGAAATGTCGGTGTCGGCGGATCGAATGCTGGCTTGCTGCGCTTCCACTCCGGCTTTGGCCTGAACGCTCTCTACCGTGGCCAGGACCTGCCCCTTCTTTACGCGGTCGCCTTCCTTGACGTACAGGTGGGTAATGCGGCCGAAGGAAGTGGCTCCAATGTTGACGTAGGTTTTCGGCCGGATTTGCCCCGTCCCGCTGACGATGGAGACCAGGTTCTGACGCACGACCTTGGCGGTTAGGACCTTGGTATATCCGGATTGGGCGCGGATAATGGTAAACGTGGCAATCGCAGCCGCCACCAGGACCACCCCTGAGATGATCAGTATGTTCTTCAGTTTCATGGGCAGAACGGCTTAACGTCCCTCGCCACTATCATACGTGCTACCCCCCGTAGCGGTTCCAATCTTTCACACCGGTACCGCCGATTCAGGTTACTGGCGCGCGGGATCGGCCGGAAGATAAAGGGCGAAATGTCATTCGCTGCTTGAAATCGGTGTTACTGAACCTTAAACTTATGGGTGCCGTACGGGGAGTATCGCGCAATCTATGCTGAGGGCTCATTCCACCCTTTTTCTGCTCTTGTTGTTAGGTCTGTCACCAGTGGGCATTGAGCAAAGTGCGGCGCAAAGTGCGCCGCCGGCCAGTGCTCCGAACACCTCTCCCGCCGCCTCGCAAGACCAGACCACTCAACCGGGCGTGGATCCGCTCAAACGCCCACAGAGCGACAAAGACAAGTTCAAGCAGCAAAAGGAACTGAGAAACGAACTCAAAGGACCCTACAAGAAGTGGGTCGATGAGGATGTGCGCTGGATCATCACCGACCAGGAATTAAAGGCATTCAAGAGCCTGTCAAACGATGAAGAGCGGGACAATTTCATCGAGCAATTCTGGCGCCGGCGTAATCCTGACCCTGACTCTCCTGAGAACGAATTCCGCGAAGAGAACTATCGCCGCATCGCCTACGCGAATGAGCATTTTGCCGCCGGCAAGCCGGGTTGGAAAACCGACCGCGGCCACATGTATATCGCCTACGGCAAGCCGGACAGTATAGAGGCTCACCCCAGCGGCGGCTCCTACGAGCGGCCGATGGACGAGGGCGGCGGTGAGACGTCGACCTTCCCCTTTGAGACCTGGCACTACCGCTACATCGAGGGCATCGGCGAAAACATCGATATCGAGTTTGTCGACTCCTGCATGTGCGGCGACTACCACATGACCCTCGACCGGTCGGAGAAGGATGCGTTACTCCACGTGCCCGGCGCCGGCGCGACCCTGGGCGAGCAGATGGGAACCTCCAAGAGATCGGATCGCTTCAATGGCGGGCTTGAAAATCTGGGCAGTGGTCCAGGCACCCAGGGAAACCAGGCCAAACAATTCGACCGCCTCGAACAGTTCTCCAAACTGCAAGCCCCACCCGCGGTCAAGTTCAAGGACCTCGAATCTTTCCTGGTCAACCACAAAGTCCTGAACGGGCCCTTCTTTCCTTTCGAGGTGCGCACAGACTACGTGAAAGTGACCGAGGATACGGTCCTGGTCCCGTTGACTTTGCAGATCAGAAACCGGGATATCACCTTTAACACCAAGGACGGCGTCGCCAAGGGCGAGGTGAACGTATTGGGCCGGGTGGCGACCATCACCGACCACGTGGTGCAGACCTTTGAACAGACCCTCGAGGTGGAAGAGCCAAGCGAACTCCTGGGCAAGGCGCTCGATCAGGCCTCGGTCCACTGGTGGGCCTTGCCTCTCAAGCCAGGCCGCTACCGGGTAGATATTGCGATCAAGGATGTGAACAACCCCGACCACGTGGGTACCTGGGCGCAGGGAATTATCGTGCCCAAATACGACGATGAGAAGCTCTCCGCGTCGTCGCTGATCCTGGCGGACAAAATGGAGCAGGTGCCGACCAAGCAGATTGGCACCGGGCAGTTCATCCTCGGCAATACCTATGTTCGGCCGCGGGTCAGCTCGGGGCCGGCCGTGGCGGTCACTTTCCATCGCAGCCAGAAGCTCAATTTCTGGATGCAGGTCTACAACCTGGGGATTGATGACAAGAGCAAAAAGAACGCTGCCACAATTCAGTACCAGATCATGGACATGGCATCTAACAAACCGATTTTGGATACGTCAGAAACAAGTGCGGCCATGGGAGATAACAGTCTGAACTCCGATCAGCTGACGCTGCGGAGATCGGTACCTCTAGCTAGTCTGCAGCCGGGCAAGTACCAGGTGACGATCACCGTTGATGATCATGTGTCCAAGCAGCAGGTGGCGCAATCGGCACCGTTTACGGTTGACTAGCCCCTCTGGTAAGCTGGAGAGAGTGACTTTGGGTGGCCGGAGCAGAGTGTTATCAGCGGCAAGCAAAACTGGGTTACTGCAATGCGTTCGAGTGAGTAGCGTATTGAGTGCGTAAAAGGTATTGCCAAATCGCAGCTCTGATGGTGATGACCATGGTGGGCTTTTTGCCTGCCTCGGCCGCGCCTTTCCCGGGAACCGTCAGCGGAGTTGTGCGCGACTCTCGTGGCACTCCGCAAATGGGGGCCATGGTCGAACTGATGGCCGCGGACGCCACCGTCGTTGCCAGGGCCTATACCAATCTTCGCGGCGCTTTCACCTTCGACGACATCTTTCCCGGAACTTACCAGATAAAGGCGACGGGAGACTCCTTCCTGCCCACCTTGCGCGAGAACCTCCGCTTGGCTTCGCGCAGTAAGCTGGTTGTTAACGTCACCTTGAGCACGCTTTTCGAGGCCATTCAATGGCTCCCGGCGCAGCCCCGCTCGCCCGATGAACCGAGCGATGACTGGAAATGGACTCTGCGCTCTTCCAGCAATCGTCCGCTGCTTCGCCTGCTCCAGGATGGCCCACTGGTCGTGCTTTCCGGAGAAGATCATGGTTCTGGTCCTCAATTAGCAGCCCGGGTCGAGGTGACAGGTCCCTCGCGCGAGTTTGGCCAGGGCGGACCTCATCATGCTTTTTCTGTGGAGCGCTCGAGCGCGGTGGGCGGCCATTTGGTCCTGCGCGCCAACCTGAGCCCGCAACCCGCGGAAAGCTCGGAGTACATGGCCGGATATCAACTGGGGCTTGGTCCGGAGCGCACCATCCGCAACGTGGCCAGCGTGCAGCAGATGACCGCGATCGAGGGTGGAGGAAGCCGGGGCTTTTACGAGTTCCGCCTGCGCAGCGCCGAGGCGGTAAATCTGGGTCCCAATGCGACGCTGGAATTGGGCAACGAAGTTCAGTCCGTGCACGGGGCGAGTGACACAGTTTCCAGCTTGCCCTTCCTCAACGCCGCTTGGCACGACGAGAACGTGACCGTAGCCTATCGGGCTGCCACCTCGCCGGAGTTACAGAATGCTGCAGAGGTGGGCGATAGTCCTACCCTTGCCCCCATGTTCTCTGAAGAAGGCGGCAGGGTTCGGATCGAACATGGCCTCCATCAGGAACTACGATTTGAAGACAACACCGCATCTCGTCGGGCGTTGGTGTCCTTCTATCAGGATGAAGTTCAGAGTCCGGTTATCGGCGGGGGCGGATGGGTATCCGGGCAGGACCTTGCCGGCGGTGACGTGCTGTACGATCCGGTTGCGCAAGGCTTTCGGGTAACCGGCCCTGGGTACACAACCGGCGGCCTTCGGGCGGTCCTGGCCCAAAAGATTACAAGGTCAACCTGGGCGACCCTTTCCTATGCAAACGGCAAGGCGCTGTCCTTCGAGGTTCCCGATTCTGCAATCACGCTGGACGAGGCTGTGCAAAGCCTGACCCAGCGGAGAACGGAGACGGTCACTGCAGCGATCGATGGCAAGGTAGTGCGGACCGGGACCAATTGGCGTGCTTCTTACCGCTGGCAGCCCATGAGTACGGTAACGCCCGTGGCTATGTATGACAGCTTTGGGCAAGGTGCCTACCTGAATATCCTGATCCGCCAACCAGTTCATTGCGGTCATCTGCTGCCCAATGGAACCGAGGCGCTGGTCGATGTCCGGAATCTTCTGGCTGAGGGCTATCGTCCCTTCCTGACCCCCGACGGCAGCACGCTCTATTTCGCCCAGAGCGAGCGCTCGATTCGTGGCGGCCTGTCCTTCTCGTTCTAAAGACGCAAGGCCAAATATGCTATATTTTGCTTGGGACGCCCGGTCCTTTTCGCCTTTTCCATCCTCACGGACGCGTAGCTCAACTGGCAGAGCATTCGACTCTTAATCGACAGGTTGGTGGTTCGATTCCACCCGCGTCCACCATGTATCTTTCAGTAATTTCTAGACCACTGCTGCGGCCACTCTATCCCCGCCACCAAGGCCGGTGGGATACCGCAGGTCTGCCCCTCAAGCCTGTTGCGGACTGACGGATCCATACGGGTGGAATGAAGGCGATCTTGGCTCTGCCCGCCGTCAATCGACGGGTGGGATATGCAAATCTCACCCGTCCGTTCAGCCCAGTTCTCGCTTAGTAGCGTCCCACTTAACGAGAAGCGAATGTAGCTCAACCTGCTTGACCGCATCAATTCATGCGAGTAGTTTGACGCTAAGTCTCCCCCGACAGCGAGGTTCGCGATGCGTGGGTTACGCCTACTAATGTGGTCCGCAGCAACCCTAACAATTGGTTGTCAAATTGCGTTTTTGATTGAGCTTCATAGTCCTCAAGCAATGGACGAGATGTTGTGGTCTCTTTTCCTTGTAAGTGTTGCCAGCCTCATCGTGTTCCTGTACGCCCGAAGCGCGATATCTTCGCTGAAGAAGTGGAGAAGCTGACTGGCTAGGACAGTAGCTTTGGCGAAGACTCAAGCGGCAGTCCTCACCCCTGTGGCGTTGGAGAAAGGATGCTGCCGATGGCGGCAACCATCGCTTCCCACTTGGAACGATCACGCGCGAGTTGCTTCTTACCCTCCGCCGTGATGCGGTAATACTTTGCCCGTTGATTCTGATCGGTCTGGCCCCATTTCGAAACCACCCAGCCCTGGCGCTCCATGCGATGCAACGCAGGATACAGTGAGCCGGTTTCCACCTGCAGCACCTCTCCGGATTGGGCGCGAAGCGCCTGCGCAATACCATAGCCGTGCTGAGCGCCCCATTGGAGCGTTTGCAGGATGAGCATGTCCAGCGTTCCCTGCAGCAACTCAACGCGGTTTAGATATGGCTGGTGTTCCGGTGCCGACATGTAGACACTCTACCCCCGCAAGCAAAAGACTGTCTACAGCAACAAGCACTTCGGTCGAAGCGCTTGCTGCACAACGGTTCTGGGCAAGTCGGCTGTTCCGAGAAACCCAGGTCTCAAAAGCGAGACCTGAGCCTGCGGCAACCGCGAAGCGCCTATTTATGTCTGACCGCATGGCCTGCCGAGTTGTTTCAGTCGATCAAGGGTAACGACGGCTGGGGCGGCGCGGCACAGGGCTTCCTGGGCTCGGTCGGCGTTGTCCTCATCGTTAGCGACCAGGTCGAGGAGCCAATCGGTCGCCTCTTGTTGGCGAGTTAACGCAATGGCTGCAAGTAAGGTGTCACGAAACCAAGGATCGCGAGCCGCACCGAACGTGGTTCGCAATCGTTGGAAGGCTTCGGCAGTGTGGGTCTGGGCAATTGCCATAGCGGCTTCCGCCGCGGAATCATCTTCGCGCGAGAAGAACCGCGACGCCCAGTCGATTGCGCCGGAACCCTCGATCGCGAGGACGCCAGAATAGCAGGCTCCGAGAAGCTCGGGCTCGTCAGAAGGAAACTCGGCAAGCAAACGGAGCAGCAGCGCAGCGGAATCGTTGCCCACCTGCTCGATGGCTCGAACGGCATTGATGCGGACGGGGAGTTCCTGATCCGCCAGCAGCGGAATGATATGGATAAGCAGGCGATGGCTATTGAGCTCGCGGCATTGCACCAGGGCCAGCGCGCACGTACCGCGGAGTGGCCCCGCAGTGTCGTTTGACCCACCCCACCCAGGCTCAAGCTGGATGTGGCGTATGCCGGCGAGAAAGAGTTCCGATTCTTGATATTCAAAAGCCGCGAGTGTTTTAGCCAGGGCGTTCTTGGCCCAGCATTGTGGGTCAGTTTTTGCTGCGTTTTGCAGAAACCGCGGAAAGGACTCAGCAAGAATGGGAGTGAGGCTGGTCAGCTGGTGATGGAGTGTGATGGCCCCAGCCCGCGCGACGATCAGGTTGTTGCGATGACCCAGGGCTTTCACCAGCTCGGGCGCGGCGATATCCGGAGAGACTTCACGAAGCGCGTCGAGGCTGGCGAGTTCAGCGTCGAAGGTACGTTTGGGCGGCATGGAGTTTGGTTTCCCAGGAAAATTTGTTCGAGCGTCTTTTGCCCAATAACCGAAACGTCTACCCAGTTATCCAGAGACAAATTTTTCTAGACGACGCCGGCAGACGGCATATACGCATCATTGAAGAGACTACCCCAGGAAGGGTCGAGATACTGCCAGCGCTGCGTCCCGAACCAGCTGGTTGGCAGCTCGGGTATATGCAGCAATCCGTGACCGCCGGCGCAGATGAGCTCCGTGCCGTTCCATGCCAGGAAGTTGCGCGATGCCAGGCCAACGCGGACGGGATGCGAGAGCACCCGCAGGCAGACCGGACAGCGCTTTCGTTGATCCTGCAGGATCCATCGAAACGCGAACAAAAACCCGAAAAACGAGACCGCCAGCTGGATATATTGTGCCGTCGTGGAGTTGAGAGGATGACTGCCATAGGCGGCATCGAGAGAAGTGAAACAAACCAACGGGACAACCAGCGCAAACTTGCTCCAGAAGAAGACCCACCGTCTCATCCGCACCGGCCAGGGCAGCCTACCGCTATGGCGCGGGTATTCGCCAAGTGGCAATGCTGTCGTCGCCGGCAATGCAATAAGGGCGACGATCAGCGTGAACAGGAGGATAGAGAATGGCAGCCGCTCTCTCTGTGCAAGCGATATGCAATCGAAATGGTCAGAAGTTCCGTCTTCTCTGGGTACGCTCAGATACCGCCATTCGTCGGCGCGCTGTCTAGATTCGCTCGCTTGCAGGTGAGCCAGCACGAATCCTTTGGACTTCAACGGCAACAGACTCAAGCGTCTTTCGTCCTCGATCAACCACGCATCCAATTGGCCCGGCAACGGCCACGAGTCTTGAGAAACAACTCCGGCGATTAAAACGCGTAGGCCTGCTACCTCGGTAACACTTCCAATCAGCTGCGGATCGCCGCCGAAGGACTCGCGCCACGCCCTCTCGCTTAGGAAGAGCTTCGCAGCGTAGTCACCGTTTGACCGGTCTGGAGCAATCCTAGGCACCTCCAGGTGGAGAAGTTTGAAAATATTGTCGCTCGCCCGCCCGATCGAAAGTTCTGCGCCTCGGTGCCTGGTAACGTGGACCCGTCTGCGTATTGGTTGATAGAAGGCAAGGTCAGTGAACAAGTGCCGTGTACTCGTCTTCCATGACTGATAATCCTGAAACCCTATCGACGGTGACTGGGCGCCGGAGTAGCCGCCGCTCGAAATCATCACTAGGCCATCGGCGTCGCGATAGGTCGATGGACGAATCGCCCTCCTTACGCCTGGGAGAGACAAACAAGCCAATAGACTGATTCCCGTCCATAACGCCAGCGTGACGGAACAGCGCGACGCAGAGCCACTGCGAAATATTCTTCGAGGCGTGGAGTGAGGATTGTTCCACCCGAGCCAAAAGGCGTCGCGGAAGGCGCCAAGGCAAAAATCCGTTATCTCCGGGCTGCCGCGGAAGCGGTCTCGCGATTTCGAATCGCACGCGTGCCATACGTGCCAAAGCTCCCCCTGCCACTCGGCCAACCAATCGGCCCTTGCTTGACCCGGCGCCAACCAGGCGGCGCTGCGGAGAATGAAGAGGCACGACGGAAGGGAGCGCAGCAGCAAGCGGAGGTTCATGCGTTCTTGACCTCCGGATCGGCAATCATTTTTTTCAGCAGCGGGTAGCGTTCGTGCATCGCTTGCAGCGTTGCTACGCCGCCCCGCGTTAGTTTGTAGTACTTGCGCAAAGGGCGCTGCTCTGCGTCGGCGATGGATTGCTGCTCCCACTTCGAAACAATCAGGCCGTCGCGTTCCAGCCGGCGCATCGCCGGATAGACAGTCCCGCTGGGCAGGCCCGTCGCCTCCATTACGCTGAAGCCGTAGACCTGGCCGCCGTGAATGGTTTGCAGAATCATGGCAGCGGTGTGGGAAAGTTTGGGCTCGGTGGCCATGGCTGTCATTTTACCTATGTAGCATTCTATTGACCAGCGATAAGATAGTATGCTACATAGGGTATAGCGATTGAGGCCACACCCTGTGCTTGAACTCGAAAACATTTCTAAAAGCTATCGAGGTATACCCGCCATATCCAGCGTCAGCTTTCGCATCAATGCCGGCGAGGTGGTGGGCTATCTGGGAGCCAATGGCTCAGGAAAATCTACCACCGTCAAAATAATTACCGGCCTGCTGCAGCCCAATGAAGGCCGGGTGCTGTTCCAGGGAAAAAACATACGCCACGACCTGGCGAGCTTTCGTGGAATGCTCGGCTATGTGCCGGAAGAAGCGCACCTTTACACCTATCTGTCGGCGATCGAATACCTGCAACTAGTCGGTAGGCTCAGGGGACTGCGGGAACGGTTGATCCAAACCAAGGCGAACAGGCTGCTCCAATTACTCGGCTTGGAATCCTGGCGGCATTCGCCAATTTCCATGTACTCCAAGGGTATGAAGCAGAGAGTGCTGATTGCCGCCGCACTCATGCATGATCCTCCGCTGTTGATCTTTGATGAACCGCTTTCTGGACTTGATGTCCTCTCCTCCCGCCTATTCAAAGATTTGCTCCTGGAACTGACAGCAGCAGGCAAAGCCGTTCTCTATATTTCGCATGTTCTCGAAGTGGTGGAGCAGATTTGCACTCGAGTGGTGGTCATTGCCAAGGGAAAGATTCTTGCCGACGCCAGCCCTTCTGAATTAACCGGGCTGATGCACCTCAAGAACCTTGAAAGTGTGTTCGCTCAACTGGTGCAGCAGGAGGACACAAGATCAGTGGCCCGCGAACTGGTGGATGCCATCAAGGTGCAAAGTGTTTAGCGCCCTGCGCGTCTTCACTCCGCCGGAGTTTCCTGTTCTGTCGCTCGGAGTGCAAGCTCAGATGCCGGTAGCGGAGGCGCAGGAGCAAACTCAATTTCGCCTCCTGGTCTGGCACTTCCTGGAGAGGTTCTTCAACAACGAAATGGTCGCGTCCGATGGGGATGCGAAGAAGCGCCTTCTCCAGGTTATGTGGGCTATCGCACTCCCCTGCCTGGTCGTCGCCCTCTTTTTGTTTCCTCCTTACCATGCGCCTCTACCGCGGCCTTTCTGGTCCCAGGCGAGTGACCACTATTTCTATCTGTTGTATTCGTTTGTGACCATGGGGGTCGTGAGCATCTTTGCCTGGGACTTATTGTTCCCCGACTTGCTCGATCTGTTCGTTCTCTCTCCTCTCCCGATTGCTTCGATGAAACTGTTTCTGGCCAGGATTGTCGCTGCTTGCCTCTATCTTGGATTGTTTCTGTTCGGAACCAGTGCGCTTGGAGCGATATTCTTTCCGCTGCTGGCCGAACCTCCGCGATTTGCACTCCACGTGTTTGCGCATCTGGTCGCAGTGTTGGCCGGCGGTGCTTTTGCCGCGGGCTCGATTCTGAGTTTGCAAGGGCTCATCCTGGCGGTGATGGGCGAACGCTTGTTTCGTATCGTTGCGCCGTTCGTGCAGGCGCTCGTAGTGATGATGTTGTTGACTATCCTCTTGCTCTTTCCGGTTTCGGCTCAATTCCTGCAGGTGCTGACCAACTTACCGGCCGCTCGCTACTTTCCACCGTTTTGGTTTTTGGGCATCTACGAGACGCTCTTGGAGGGGTCTGGGTCCCTGCCTGTTTTCCGTGAACTCGCTGGGGCCGGTTGCGTGGCGCTGTTCGTGGTGCTGGTTCTGGTAATCATCTCTTATCCGATCGCCTATCGCCGCAGAATGCGATACCTGGTCGAAGACTCGGGAGCACTCGATACTCGAAGCTTTGCCGCTGCGCCCATGAATCGTGTACTGCACGCAACTCTGCTACGAAACCCTGTGCAGCGTGGTGTCTATCACTTCATTACTTACTCTTTACTGCGGACGCGGCGGCATCGCGTGTACCTGGCAATGTATGGTGGGCTGGGCTTGGCGCTCCTGTTGGCCAGCTCGGTGCTGCTACGGCTAACGCCTGGCCATCTCGGCTTCCAACTATCGCCGGATGGCTTGCGGGCTGCAGTGCCCATCGTTGCTTTCTGGACCATTACCGGTTTGAGGAGCGCATTCGTATCTCCAACCGATAAAAGAGGTAGTTGGATCTTTCGCGTGATTCTGGGAAGGCCGGGGGTAGAGCAACTCGATGCCACCGAGCTTTGGATCTTGCCCTTTGCAATTGTTTTAACGATGGGCGTCGTAGCGTTGGTAGCAGCGATTGCGCCTCCCCCATTGCAGGGATGGAGGCCCGTCCTAAGCCAGGCATTGGTGGGCATCGGCTTATCCCTACTACTGACGGATGTGCTCTTTCTTGTGGTCAGAAGCATACCCTTCACCGGAGGAGAAAGACCGTCGGGTACTAACCTGGCATTCATATTGCTGCAATACTTCGGGTTGTTCCCGCCCCTGGTATTGCTGATGGTCGATCTGCAACCGTGGCTGGAGGCCAGTTTGTGGCATGTGGCCGGTGCGCTGGGAATGATCGCGGGGGCACATTTTGCGATGCGCAGAACTCATAAGAAAAATGCCGCCTATCACGCGAACCTGATCGACCTTGATGACGACGAGGAGGAGTTTCCGCAAAGACTGGGACTTCGCTATTAGTTCGAGCCGAGAAATTCTGGAGCGCCGCGAGGTCCGCCGGCGTCTTACAGTGTTCGATAGCGGACAGCTGTGTCCACGCGGGAACAAAAGATTTTCGGCCTACGTAATTAGCTTTAAGTAGACAGGGGCGCCTGCAATTGATCGGTAAGTTGGACCCTTAACTGCAACCGTCGAACTTGGAGGACTCGGTGTCAATGATGAGCTTCTTTCCAGGAATGCGCCGCTTCGTAGAAAGAACAATTCTGTTGCTCCTGTTTTCGTTCCTCCTGGCTTGCCCAACGAGAGCCGTCGCACAGGCCACAGGAAGTCTTCGAGGCCAGGTACTCGATCCGAGTGGCGCCGTAGTTTCGGGAGCATCGGTCACGCTTAGCCAGGGGTCCATCGTATTAACCAGCCAATCCGGCAATGACGGCGCCTACTCGTTCAAAGCAGTGGGTCCCGGTTCCTACACCCTGGCCGTCGAAGCTACCGGCTTCGCGGCCGTAACCAAAACCGGCATCGTGATTGCGTCCGGTCAAACGCGCCAGCTGAATGTATCGCTCACCATTGCAGTGCAACAGCAAGACATAACCGTGAACGATCAAAGTCCTGGCGTGAGTCTCAATCCTGATGAAAATTCGGGCGCGCTGGTGGTGAAGGGAAGCGACCTCGACGCTCTCTCAGACGATCCCGACGAGTTACAAAATGAACTCCAGGCGTTGGCCGGGCCCTCGGCAGGGCCGAGCGGGGGGCAAATCTATATCGACGGCTTCACCGGAGGTCAAATTCCTCCCAAGTCGTCCATCCGCGAGATTCGCGTCAATCAGAATCCTTTTTCGGCCGAGTTCGACAAAATTGGATATGGCAGAATTGAAATTCTAACCAAGCCCGGCTCCGACAAATTTTCCGGTCACGTCACATCGCTGGGTAACGACTCCGCTTGGAACACAGGCAATCCGCTGGTCCACCAGCAGCCAAGCTACTACCTCTATTTCCTTCAAGCGGATGTCAATGGACCTTTGACCAAAAGTGCTTCCTATTTCTTTAGCCTGTTTCGGCTTGACCGGCAAAACCAGACCATCATCGATGCGCTTAATCCCCAAGATCCGAGCACGAGCTTCAATCAGGCTCTGCCAAATCCATCGTCTCTTCTGTTCGCCAATCCTCGCGTTGACTTCCAACTGGGCAAGAACAACACTTTGTCGGTTCGTGACTCCTACTCTCGCTCCGTCGCCACCGCAAATGGCCCCGGCCAACTCAATCTTCCTGAACAGGCATACAACGTAAACAATCAGGAGAACGCTATTCAGGTCAGCGATACGGTGGTGGTGAACCCGCGCATGATCAACGAAACGCACTTCCAATGGCGGCGCGTGCGTAATGACCAGGTCGCATCCTACTTCACTCCGACGGTCACCGTGCAAGGCGCCTTTACCACTGGCGGAAGCAACTCTGGAATAGCCCGAGACCACCAGGACCTGTTTGAATTGCAAAATTCTTCCACCACGACTGCCGGCAAGCACACCATCCGTTTTGGAATCCGTCTGCGCTCTTATCGCGATGCCAACTACTCCACCGCCGGTGCCAACGGAAACTATCTGTTCACTTCGATCGACCAGTACCTGGCGCAGACGCCCGCGCAATATCAGGCCACCGTAGTCCAGAATCCGTTGGCCCGTGCGATCTTGTTTGATGGCGCACTTTTCTACCAGGACGATTGGCGCGCAAGACCGAATCTCACCCTGAGCTATGGCCTGCGTTTTGAAACGCAGAATCGGATTCGCGATCACGCGGATTGGGGTCCACGCTTTTCCTTAGCCTGGGCGCCATTCCACATGGGCAAAACTCCCCCCAAGACCGTGGTGCGCGCGGGTTATGGTTGGTTCTACGATCGTTTTACAGTTCCCACTTCCTTTGCTTCCTTTACCGGGACACCCTACCTGATGCAGGCGATCCACCAGAATGGAATCAATCAGCAGAGTTACGTGGTGAACAATCCGGATTTCTATAACCCGAATGCTCCGGCTCCGCCCAGCTCACTGACAGAGGCTGCAGCCTCCATCCCATCCTTCTACGATATCGATCATCACTTTCATGCCGCGCTCAGCATGCAGGGCGGCGCCGGGGTCGATCAGCAAATCTTCAAGAAGGTAATGTTCAATGTGACCTATTTATTTACGCGCGGCGTTCACCAGTACCTAACCAATAATGTCACCGCGCCTGAATTCGATCCCTCCACCTACACCGTCGTAGGCCCTCTTCCTTCGGCATACAACTACCAGTTTCAGTCTGGGGGCATCTACAAGCAGGATCAGATCATCGTCTCCGGTAACGCCCAGGCTCATCATCTGTCTCTGCATGGTTCCTACACCTTCAACGATGCCAAAAGCGATACACAGGGAGTCACCTATGTTCCCTCGGTGGCGCAAAATCCCGGCCTTGATTATGGTCGTGCCAGCTTCGGCATCCGAAACCGTGTTTTCCTGCTCGGTACTTACTCGGCGCCGCATGGAATCATCATTGCGCCTTTGTTGGCGGCCCAGTCGGGTACGCCCTATAACCTGGTCATAGGGAACGATCTCACGGAGAACAACCAGTTCAATGCACGGCCTACTTACGGCACTTGTGAGGCACCCGGCGTGGTTTCGACTCCGTATGGATGTCTGGACACTGACCCGATAGGCAAAGGAGAAAAAATCGTTCCCTATGGCGCTGGGATTGGCCCGGCAAATTTCGTGATGCACATGCGGGTCAGCAAGGTGATCGGCATTGGCCCCAGAATCGAAGGGTCAAAAGGCGCTGGGGGTCCACAGGGAGGAAACGGCAGTGTAAACGGCCGCGGGCTGAGTGGTGGGCAAGCGCAACCAAAGCTGGATGCCACGGTTTCCCGCAAATATAGCCTGACCCTGGTCGGCGGGGCTCTCAACATCTTCAACATCGTGAATCTGGGTACACCCAACGGGACGCTGCAGTCACCGCTCTTCGGCAAAACGCAATCGCTCGCCGGCGGACCCTTTGGGTCACCAACCCCTGGCAACCGTGCTGTCTTTGCTCAGGCTGTATTTACGTTCTAGATGGCAGCGCTATTCTTCGCCAATATCAAAACGCTTGATCAGGCCGTCTTCAATCGAGAAGATGTGGCTAACTTCGCGATCAGCGAGCAGAGTGCCACTGAGATCGCGCACGACCTGGTGAACGCGAACGATCGTTTTCCCGTTCGGTCCCTCTGAGAAGCCGATCGGATCGACGCGCGGATCAACCATCGCCCACTGTCGTGTCCAGTATTCTCGGACCCCGTCTCTGCCATTTACGTACCCGCCATCCATTCCATTCGCCCAGGTGACATCTCCATGCATCGCCGCAAGAACTGTTTCCATGTCGCGAGCATTGAATCGCTCATAAACATGGCTAAGAAAAGCTGGCTTGTCCACTGTCATCGTCCTCCGCACCCACTAAGCAGACTTGGACTTTTTCGATGCCCCGCCTCGGGACGCCACTCCCGCAGGCTTCGTCTTTGCCGTGCCCGTCGCAGCCGTTTTGTTCCGTGTATCGCTCTTCCCGGAAGTTTCGGCTGGTGACGATGTGGGCGTGCCTGCTGAGGAGGCTCTCTGCGCCACGCTCTTGCGCAGTGCTTCCATAAGATCGACGACCTTCGGAGCCTTCTTTTCGACCTCTGGCTGAGGCGCGGGCAAATTGTTCATCTTGGCCTCCACCAGTTCGCGGAGTGCCTCTTCGTAGTGGTCCTTGAACTTGCTAACTTCAAACGTCTCCGTGTAGGCGTCGATCAGTTGCTTTGCCAGGCCGAGTTGAGCCTTGTCGGCCTGGGTGCTTTCCGTGGCCGTGGCGTAGTCACCTGGATCGCGCAGCTCAGCGGCAAAGCGCAGAGTGTAAAGCATCATTCCGGGCTGTTTCAGGTTGTGGGGAGGAGCCAGCGTCATCAGGTGCTGCCGGCCGCTGAATACAATCTCGCCCACGCCCACCATTCCGCTGTCTGCCATGCTTTGCCGTACCACCTGGAACGCTGTCGCTTGGGGACCAGGCTTAGGCATCACAAAGTAGGGCTTTTCGTAGAGCGCCGGATCGATCTCCGAGGCTTTGGCAAACTGCGAAATCTCGATTGTCTTTTTCCCCGCAAGACGCAGGTTCTTGAGCTCCGCCGGTTCAATGATGGCGTATTTTCCCTTTTCGTATTCATAGCCTTTGACGATGTCTGCCCGGTCGACCGTGTGCTGCGGAGGGGCTTCTTGCTCCATGGTTTGAGCAGGCTTGTTGTCGACGGGGGAGGGAGCGAGGTGCAGCGACGAATTGTGCTTTGCGGAGATCTCCGGCGCCTCTTCGAGCGCGGGCGCATCCGGCGATTCCTCCGCCGGCGACGGGCCAGCCGACACGTTTTCCCGGCGAACCCGCGCCAGCGTGTTTCTGTCTACTTCGTGGAAAGAGATGGGACGGGTGCTACTGGTTGCCGGATAGATCTCAACCGCAAACCCGACCAGCGAAATCTGGATAGTTCCTGACCACATGGGGCGTGCCATCGAAGCTCCTTTGAGGCAGAAGAACCTTTCAACGCCAGGGTGCACAGGTGCAATAAGATGCTCAATTCTAAATCCCGGAGCAGAGCTCGGCCAAACCCTTGGTCAAGGCTTAGAGGCTAAACCAGGCGGAAAAGAACCTATCGAGCGGCGGGGACCGCACCTGGTGCAACTTATGGGGAATCAACATGATGCGGCTCCTTTCCGGGTTGGCCCTGCGGTGATGTCTCGTCAAACGACAGACTGCGTGGGCAGTCTCCTGGAAACTTACGTTTCAAAGGCGGCGATTTGGGTTTAGACAGACCGACGAAAATTTGCCAGCAGGAATCAGAGCAGCCAGAGCTGCCGAATCGAGTAGGGGAGTCTACTGACTGTTACTTGAGGGGCTCTGTGGCGTGAGTAGGTTGTTCGATGGGTGTTCCTTGCCCAGGAGAGTGAAAAAGCCACACTCCGACCGCTGCTACCAGCGCCACAACAATCACCACGCTGAGCAGTAGCCGGGCAACATTCGATGCGCAGAACTCTCCGACCCTAGGCATATGGCAGATTATATCCAGTAATTACCGTTTTCGAATCCCGCTCTGCCGCCCGCCACCAACGGGTTCTTTCACAGGCGACCCTCTTAACCCTTTGATGCATCTACCAAAGGGCCTGTGCTTAGTGAGATGGGTCAATTTCCTACGTAGGTTTTCTGATCCTATGGGCCAGCAACCAAAAATTTGTGAACTATTCGCCCATGCTGCCACCGGCCTTGCAGTGACCGATTTGAACGGCAACGTCCTCCATGCCAATGAATCGCTGGCGAAAATCGTCGACTGGAGCGTGGCCGGCTTAAGCGATGCTAACTTGTTCGATCTGACCCACCCCGACGATCAGGCGCGACACCGCTACTTGCTCGACAAACTGTTGGCCGCTGAGATCCCCGGGTTTGTCATTGAGAAGCGCTATTTACGCAAGGATGGTAGCCCTGTATGGGTGCGCAACTCGGTCAGTTTGCTGAACGATGAGCAAGTTGAATCATCCCAACTGGTCTCCATTTGTGAAGACATCAGCAGGCGCAAAAAAGCGGAGCAGGTTCTGGAGCAACAGGAACAGATGGCCGCCATTGGGAGGTTGACATCTTCCATCGTGCACGAAATCAACAACCCTCTAGAGGCAGTCATTAACCTGGTCTACCTGGCACAATCTGCAGAGGATATCGAGGGAGCGAAGCCTTACCTGCGAGATGCTGAGCAGGAGCTCCTGCGAGCGTGCGAAATCACTGCCCAGGGGTTGCAATTTCACCGTCAGCATTCGGTTCCTGCCTCTGCAAATGTCGTGAATATCGTGCAATCGGTATTGACGCTGTTCAGGGGAAAATTCAAGACCGCTCGAGTGGAGGTTGAATTCGAAACCCAGGACGCGCCGGAGCTCACGTGTTTTGCCGGCGAAATGCGGCAGGTCTTTGTGAACATGATCGGTAACGCTGTGGAATCGATGCAGGATGAAGGTCAACTAAAGATCAGAATACGGCCCGGCACTGACTGGCGTTCTGGTCATCACGGTGTTCGGATCACGATCGCAGATACAGGCTCAGGCATGAGTCCTGAAACCCGCCGGCGTATATACGACGCTTTCTACACGACCAAGGGTTCGGGGGGCTCGGGTCTGGGCCTATGGGTTACAGCCAATATAGTTCGCAAGCATCAGGGTAATATTCATGTCCGTAGCAAGCGCGCGGCGCAATCCGGAGGTACCGTGTTCACTTTGGTTTTTCCCTATGCCGGCGCCGCAGGAAAAACAGCGGGTTTTCACGAATACGCTGCTTGAGTGGTGTGCCGGTATTTGCTCCTATGTCAGTAAAAATTCGGTGCGCAGTGTAGATATTTCTTAAGGATCAGGGAAATCTGCCTCTGTCGCGCTTCACTTCGTTCGCATCCAAAAGATAAGAGAGGAGATAGCATGCGAGCACAAAAACGATCTGTCAAACTCGAAGATTGGGCCGTTGTACCAAGTCTGAAAAACGGGAAATACCAGGAGCTGAGCCCAGGAAATTTGTTGGTCGGCAGGGCATTCGGTCATCGGAGGATCAAGTCTGGAACGTTCATCTTTACCTCTCCGATCGTGGGCGTAGATCTGCAGAACAAAGTTGCGGAAACGCGGAACACTTCTTATCACCTCGGCGAGGCCAGTCACGAATACAAGGTATGGAGCAAGGAGCAGGCAAGTAAAACCGCGGCCTGAACCAGACTTTAAAGGATGGACGGAAGCGCTCGAGTCGCTGAGCCGAGAACAATTTCATCGAAAGCATCAGCATTCAACGGCTCCTCGGGCCCAACATATATAGTGCGAATTCCGCGCTCGTTGGCGATGTGCACCAACCCTGCAGCGGGGTAGACGGAACCAGAAGTCCCCACTACCAACAGCTGCGTGGCGCGATTAAGTTGGCGGTAGATGTTATCCATATCCAGCGGAATCTCACCAAACCAGACAATGTGCGGACGAACCGCCGCCCCGCACTCCGCGCACAACGGAAGCTCGCCCGCAGTCTCGTAAACCTTCTGATCAGCGAACGGCAGGTTGCATCGAACGCACCGCGATGCAAAGAGACTTCCATGCATATGGTGAACACGTATAGACCCGGCGCGCTCGTGCAAGTCGTCTACATTTTGCGTGCAAAGATAGAAGCGGTCGCCCATCTTTTGCTCGATAGCCGCCAGAGCAAGGTGCGCACGATTGGGTTGGGCGGCAAGAGCGTCACGGCGGCGCATGGAGTAGAAGTTCCATACCATTGCGGGATCAGCGGCCCAGGCCTCAGGAGTGGCGACCTGGTCCACCCGGTAGCCGTTCCATAGGCCTCCAGATCCGCGGAAAGTCTTGAGCCCGCTCTCTGCTGAAATACCGGCGCCAGTGAGAACAAAGAGCCGGTCTCGTTCCGTCAATATCATGTGGAGGGTTAGTTGGCCGCTGCTACAGCGCTCCCACCCGCGGCCGCCACAGTACCGCTGCCTGGCTGCTTTGCCTTCGCTACTCGAACCGGGCGCAGCCCTTGGCGGCAAGCTGCTGGCACATTCTTCATCTGCTTGGCAAACATCAGGTAGCTGGGCCGTCCGGGCCTCAGCGTAACCCAATAGCTTGAGGCTGAGAGCAGCGGCTTTTTCTGGGTGAGAATCTGGTTCTCCATAATCTTCACGCCGCACAACAAGTTGTTTCGTGGGCTCAGGATGGTTCTTGACGGGTCCTTCTCCGGCAGCGCCTTGTCGCGGTCCCAATCGAAATCGCAGCCATAGCGGTCAGCGTCCATATAGGTCAGCTGCAGCAGCCCTTCCTGGCGCACCGTCCGCTTGGAAACAGAGTCCTCGACGGCAACTTCGGGTTCCGTATGGCGCACGTCGGAGGTCGGCTTCAAGCTGGCTTCCGCTGCGGCGACAGCCTGGAAGGTGTAAGCCCAGAAAGCGCGTTTATCGGCATCGCTGATCGCGCCAAATCGAGGACAGTAGGATCGGACGCTACGCGCGGCCGCCGGCGATAACATCTGCGGAGATAGCGCTTGCTCGATGATCACATCCCATTGGGGGTCCCACGACTGTTCTCCCAGCTCCTGTTTCTTTTCTGCGATCGGGGTGGATGGAGCGGTTTTGAGCACCGGCTGGGGAACTGGTGCCGGCTGCTGCTGCTGGGCAACCTGCTCACTACAGGCAGCCAGGGCAAGCACCGCGCAGACTGCACCAGCCACCATCCATCTTGTACACGGGCGGACCATTACGTTCGTTTAGATGCGCGTTTGGACATCACGCGAACCAGCGTCGACATTTATTTTGCCGCTTGTCCTTACTTGCTAAATGCACTCTAAACGTCGCGTAGTCGCACCAGGGTGTGAGGATGTCGAGGTCAAGAATTCCCATCGTTTGCCGATCAGCACTCTTTGGCTTCACAATGAGATTGTCAACGATGGCAAGAACGTTGGTCCCGGTATGTGGGACGGACTTTTCCAAAGCCTATGTCCGAACTTGTCCAGATCGGTCCTCAGCCTGCAAAAGTAGACCCCGCGTGCCCACCGCCGAGTGGTTCAAACACTGTTGTATGGCTCCAGGTGGTTACGTTGACATGGATGTTCATCGAATGCGGCGCATCTCTGTATGCAGCGGCGTCTGCACACAGTCCCGCATTACTCGCTTTCGGTTCCGATAGTTTTGTGGAGTTACTGTCCGCAGCGTTGGTGCTGCTGCGATTGAAGTCACCCAGCTCAATTTCTCAGCGTACCGCGGCCCGCTTCGCTGCAGTTCTACTTTTCGTTCTCGCGCTCATCGTCGTCGGCACAGTGCTACTCGCGTTCGTGCTTCATGTGCGGCCTGAGACGAGTCGGCTGGGAATTATAGTAACGATTGCTGCTTTGGTTGCGATGCCGCTCTTAGCTGCTCTAAAGCGCCGGGAAGCACGGCGGACCAACAATGTCGAATTGGCGGCCGATGCGGTTCAATCCGCCACCTGCGCTTATCTCGCCTTCGCCACCCTGGCGGGCTTGGCTGTAAATGCTGTGTTCGATCTTCCATGGTTTGATTCGCTCGCCGCACTGACTGCCATACCCTTCCTTCTTAAGGAAGGGCGATCGGCCTGGCGGGAGCAGACCCGCGGATGCTGCTGAGCACTCGTCAAAAATAGCAAAAATAAATATTCGCGCATAAAAACCTGAGGTAAACTAGGTCATCAATTCAGGAAAAACGACCATGAAGATCAACCCACAAACCCGTTCCCTCGTCCACCAAGTCCTGCCTGCCGGCGTATCGGACTTTGGTCACTTGAAGGAAGCAGAGCGCCCCTAGCGCACTTCGTTTGCGGATTTACGAAGGCCCTGAGGCGCAGCCTCAGGGCCTTTTCTCATTCCCTGGGGTCACCTTCCTTGTTGAGCCATGCGGCTCCAACCTATCGCCGAGGTGCAGCCTCGCGATTTACCAGTTGTCCTGGTGAGTGCACTATGCGTGTTTCTCGAAATCACAGCAATGTGATGCGTGACGTACTTACATTCCTCCTTCGCCACTGGCGGCGGGAGGCATGGCTGGTGACGGGCGTGGCCTGCTCCATGATCGTAGCCACCATCGCCGACCTGTTCATGCCGGTCTTCGCCGGTCGCATGGTGGATGCGATTGCCATGCACACCACAACCCACCAGCAAGCGCTGCGCGCCGCATTGTCGGCGTTGGCCACCATGCTCTTGTTGGGCGGCATCCTGGTCGCCGGACGCCATTTAGCGCTGATGGGTATTAGCCGGCTCACGATACGGTTGATGGCGCGCCTGGCCAGCGATGCCTTTTACCGCTTGCAAAGATTCTCCACCGACTGGCACGCGAATAACTTTGCTGGTTCGATCGTCCGTCGCGTTACCCGCGGCATGTGGGCCGTGGATCTTATGGATGACACGCTGCTGCTGGCCTTGCTGCCGGCATCGCTGGTGCTGGTCGGCAGTGCGCTGGTCCTGGGTTCTCATTGGCTGTCAATGGGCCTCATCGTCGCGACCGGCGCAACTCTCTACGTCGGCCTTTCCATTGCGCTGTCGCTGAAGTTCGTTTCCCCGGCGGCGCGGTTGTCGAACGCACAAGATACGCTGGTGGGCGGCTCGCTGGCAGATGCTGTGACCTGCAATGCGGTGGTCAAATCATTCGGAGCAGAAGCGCGCGAAGATGCCCGGCTTGCCCGCGTGCTCAACAAGTGGAGCCGCCGCACCTATCGCCACTGGACCAACGGCACCTGGAGCGGAACCACGCAAATGATCGTGTTGCTGGGGCTGCGAGGAGCGGTAACCTCCTACGCGATCTGGTTGTGGTGGCAAGGCAGGGCCACGCCCGGCGGAGTTACCTTCGTGCTGACAAGCTACTTCATTGTGCATGGCTATCTGCGCGATGTTGGACAGCACGTGGCGAACCTGCAGCGCAGCGTGAACGAGATGGAAGATCTGGTCGATATGCACGTGCTGCCGTTGGGGGTAGCAGACCATCCCCAGGCAACGCCGATCCGCATCGACAAAGGCGAAGTCGTCTTCGACCGCATCACCTTCTGTTACGGTGCGCATAGCGAACCGCTCTTCCGCGACTTCACTCTGCGCATTGAAGCGGGCGAACGCGTGGGCCTGGTTGGCCACTCGGGCTCAGGCAAGACGACCTTCGTCAAGCTCTTACAGCGGTTGTACGACGTGAACGACGGACGAATTCTGATCGACGGACAGGAGATTGCCCGTGCGGCTCAGATGTCGCTGCGGTCGCAGCTTGCGCTGGTGCCGCAGGAGCCATTGCTCTTCCATCGTTCGTTGGCGGAAAACATCGCCTACGCGCGTCCGGAAGCGACGGCGGCGCAGATCGAGCGTGCCGCGCAGTTAGCCAATGCGCACGACTTCATCATCCGCCAGCCGAAGGGCTACGCGACCCTGGTCGGCGAGCGTGGGGTCAAGCTTTCCGGTGGGGAACGTCAACGGGTAGCGTTGGCCCGTGCTTTTCTGGCCGATGCGCCAATCTTGATTTTGGACGAGGCAACTTCGAGCCTCGATTCCGAATCGGAGGCGCTTATCCAGGAGGCCATGGGCCGGTTGATCGTAGGCCGTACCGCGATCGTGATTGCGCACCGGCTATCGACGGTGCGCATGCTCGACCGTATCCTCGTCTTCGAGCAGGGCTGCGTGGTCGAAGAGGGAACCCACGAGGCGCTTGTCCGCAGAACCGGAGGCACGTACAAACGGCTCTTCGAACGGCAAGCCCTCGGCCTGTTTGTCGAAGAATCTGACCTGGATGAAGCAGAAGAGCTGCGAGCCTGAAAACGATCTGCGGTGCAGCGGTCCCTTCGTGGAAAAGCTTTTTCGACAGTGACGCGGACGATTATTAAGTGGGTGGCCCAGGTCTGGAGG
>Ga0302180_10000779_pt1 | contig 25669 bp, 25 predicted proteins | sample I_Palsa_E3_2_FD_200575 | JGI IMG/M metagenome (GOLD analysis project Ga0302180, IMG submission 200575) | Peat permafrost microbial communities from Stordalen Mire near Abisko, Sweden - I_Palsa_E3_2 | ecosystem: Environmental > Terrestrial > Soil > Palsa > Peat permafrost | place: Sweden... | reverse complement strand
GCAAACCAAACGCGCGTTTGACCTGCAACTCCGAACGTGGTGCCCGAGGTCGGAGTCGAACCGACACGCTTTTAAGGGCGGTGGATTTTCCTATCACTTCGGCTTTCGCCGCCCATCAAGCGCTGCCGCTTAAGGTTCGTGGTCTGGAGCACGCCTTCACCATGGCCCTACGGCTTTAGGTGCCCGCCGTCTGCTCTCTACACCTTCCCTCTAAATATCGAGGGCTTGGCTCGGCGTGAGCTCGAACTCATTGTCCAGGGCCTTCACCGACTTTGACGGGCTTCACCTCAAAAATTTCTTAATGAGGGCTCAAGTTTCTAGTCTGAGTCCACTGCGTCTACCAATTCCGCCACTCGGGCTTTTTCTCGCCTTGATTCTACAGCAACATGCGCGCGTGCAGCTCCATGACTTCGCCTACGACATACCGCCCGATCGGGTCGCTCAGGCGCCGCTTGCCGAGCGCTCCGCGAGCCGGCTTCTCGTGCTCGATGGACGCACCGGGTTGTGCACCGATCGGATGATCCGCGATCTGCCGGGGCTTCTGCTGCCAGACGATCTGCTGGTATTCAACGATACTCGTGTCGTCGCCGCACGGCTCACGGGCTCCAAACCATCCGGTGGCCGTGTCGAATTCTTGCTTGAGCGGGCGCTCGAGGGTCACGAGGCACTCCTGCAGGTGAAGGGCAGCAAGACTCTGCGCAAAGGGCTCGAAGTTACGACGGCGGGTGGCACCGTGCGACTCGTTGAACGCAGCGGCGACCTGTGGCGCGGGCACTTGCCGGGGCCGGCTCTGGACTTCTTTGAGAAATGGGGCGACGTACCGCTGCCTCCTTATATACGGCGCAGTCCTGACCCGCAGGACCGCGAGCGCTACCAAAGCATATTTGCGCGAGAAACCGGGGCCGTGGCGGCGCCGACGGCGAGTCTGCATTTCGACCCGGACCTCATTGCCGCCTTGGAGAAGCGCGGCGTGCAGCGCGCGTTCATCACGCTGCATGTGGGAGCGGGAACCTTTCAGCCGGTGCGAGCGGCGAACCTCGATGAGGTGGTACTGCACGCGGAGCGGCTCGAGGTGAGCGCGGCGACCTGTGACGCTGTCGAGCGGACGCGCGCGGCAGGTGGCCGCGTAGTGGCTGTCGGGACTACTGTGGTTCGCGCGCTCGAATCGGCCGCACTGGCAGCTCATGGCGCAAGTGCGCAACAGCGGCTCGCGCCGTTTAAAGGAGAGAGCCGTCTTTTCATCCGCCCCGGCTTCCAATTCCGGATCACGGACACCCTCATTACGAATTTCCACGTTTCGCAGTCGACTCTTCTTATGCTGGTGTGCGCCGTTGCCGGCCGGGAGCACACGCTTGCGGCCTACGCGCATGCGATTAAGGCCGGATATCGTTTTTTCAGCTACGGGGATGCCATGTTCGTGACGCCGCAGGAGGGGGCCAGGTGAGGCCGACCTTCGCTATCCAGGCAACCGATGGCGCGGCACGCAGCGGGCGCCTCGTCACGGCGCATGGCAGCGTCGATACGCCCGCCTTCATGCCGATCGGCACCTACGGCACGGTGAAGGCGATGACCCCCGAGGAGCTCACGGGTCTCGGAGCCCAGATCGTGCTGGGTAACACCTTCCACCTCATGCTCCGCCCCGGGACCGCGGTCATTTCCCTGCACGGCGGCCTGCACCGCTTCATGCACTGGCCGCATCCCATCCTCACCGATTCCGGCGGATTCCAGGTGTTCAGCCTCGCAAGCCTGCGCACCATCTGCGAAGAGGGCGTGCGGTTTCGCTCGCCGGTGGATGGCGCCGAGGTGCGCCTCACCCCTGAGGATTCGATGGAGGTGCAGCTCGCCCTGCGCTCCGACATTGCCATGGCGCTTGATGACTGCACGCCCTTTCCGGCGACCGAGGATGAGGCGCGCAGCTCGATGGAGCGCTCGATGCGCTGGGCGCTGCGCAGCTACGCGCGCTACCACCAGAACGAGCCCCCGGGAGGGCTCTTCGGCATCGTGCAGGGCGGCATGCATGCGTCGTTGCGGACGGCCTCGCTCGAAGCGCTCCTGCAGCGGGACTGGGCGGGGCTTGCAGTCGGCGGGCTTGCGGTCGGGGAGCCCGAGGAGGAGCGCCTGCGGGTGCTTGAAGGACTCGTGCCGCAGATGCCCGCCGACCGTCCGCGTTACCTCATGGGGGTGGGGCGTCCGCAGGATATCGTCGCGGCGGTGCAGCGCGGCATCGATCTCTTCGATTGCGTGATTCCGACCCGGCATGCGCGCAACGGCCACCTCTTCACGTCCACCGGTTTCATCAATATCAGAAATGCCAGCCACCACATGGACCTCGGCCCCATCGACCCCACCTGCACCTGCTATACCTGCCGGAACTTCTCGCGCTCGTATCTCAAGCATCTTGACCGCTGCAAGGAGATCCTGGGGGCGCGTCTGAACACCATCCACAACCTCCATGTATACCTCTGCCTCATGCGCTCGCTGCGCGCCGCCATAGCCGAGGGGCGCCTTGCGAGCTTCGCGGCGGCCTATCTGGCCCAGCGCCGGGAGGCGGCGGATGCTGTGGCATAATGCCGCCCCCTCACGGTAGGTGCAGCCATGAATTCTCTTATTCCCGACGCCTGGGCGCAGGGCACCGGCATGTCCGGCGGCGGCCAGCTGGCGCCGCTTTTGATGATGGTCGTGTTCATCGCGATCTTCTATTTCCTCCTCATCCGGCCACAGCAAAGAAAGGCGAAGGAACACCAGGCGATGGTTGCCAAGCTCGCCCAGGGCGATGAAGTGGTGACGGCGGGGGGTCTGCTCGGTCGCGTGCTCGAGGTCGGCGACACCTTCGTGACCCTCGAGATTGCCGACGGCGTGCGTGTCAAGGTGCAGCGGTTTCAGGTCATTTCACTCATGCCGAAGGGCACCCTGAAAAGCGCCTGACCATGCTCGAGTACGCCCGCTGGAAATACATCCTCGTCGCATCCGTTCTTGTCCTCGCGCTGTTCTTCGCGTTGCCGAACTTCTTTGGCGAGGACGCCGCGCTGCAGCTCGCGCGCAAGGACCACGCGAACATCGATGCGGCGGCCGAGCAGACGGTCGAGAAGTTCCTGACCGAGCAGAAAATCGGCTATACCAAGACGTATATCGACTCGGGGCGGCTCATGATCCGCTTTCCGAATGTCGCCGAGCAGCTGAAGGCGCGCGACGCCGTCAATGATCGCTTCGCCGCCGACTACCTGACGGCGCTCTCCTTTGCGCCGCGCGCGCCTGAGGTCCTGCGGCGGCTGGGCCTGCGGCCCATGCCGCTCGGACTTGATCTGCGCGGCGGTCTCTATCTTCTCTATCAAGTGGACATCAACGGTGCGGTGAATCAGCTCCTCGAAGGCTACGAGCAGGACATCAGGCGCACGCTCGCGCAGGCGAATCTGCCCTTTACCGATGTCGTGGTCGTGAGCGTCGACAGCCCGCGCCCGAATGGGGTGCAGGTGCTGCTGCCTGCGCATGCAGACGCGGAAGCCGTCAGCAAAGCGCTCGCCAAGCCGCTGTCGGACTTGAAGCTTGAGATCGTGAATCTGTCAGGCGGGCCTGCCGTACAGGCGACGATGACGCCGGTACAGATGCGCCAGCGCCAGGACTACGCCATCCAGCAGAACCTGACGACCCTGCGTAATCGCGTCAACGAGCTCGGGGTTTCCGAGCCCATCGTGCAGCGCCAGGGGCTTGATCGCATCAACGTGCAGCTGCCCGGCGTGCAGAATTCCGCCGAGGTCAAGGACATCCTCGGCAAGGTTGCGACCCTGGAATTTCGCCTCGAGGACATGCAGAACAATGCCATGCAGGCGGCCGCGCGCGGCCGCGCGCCCTTGGGCTCGAAGCTCTACAAGATGAAGGACGGCCGCCCCGTCCTCCTGAAGCGCGACATCATCGTCACGGGCGATGAGCTCACGGATGCGCGCACCGCGGCAACGCAGGAAGGCCCGGGCGTTTCGCTCAAGCTCGATGCGCGCGGTGGAGATCAAATGCTGAAGACCACGCGCGCGAACCTCGACCGGCGCATGGGAGTGGTGTTCATCGAGCGCGGCCATGAGACGACCACCGTGAACGGCAAGAAGGAGACCCGCGAGGTCACGAACGAGGAGGTCATCAACCTCGCGACCATCCGCGGCGTCTTCAGCAATCAATTTCAGATTACGGGGTTAGGTGCGGCCGAAGCGCGCGATCTGGCGTTGCTGCTGCGCTCCGGGCAGCTGGCCGCGCCCCTGGATCCCATCGAAGAGCGCGCCGTGGGCCCAAGCCTCGGCCAGGACAATATCGAAAAGGGCGTGCGCGCCCTCATCATCGGCATGGTCGCCGTATTCGTGTTCATGGCGTTCTACTACCGCGTCTTTGGCCTCGTCGCCGACGGCGTGCTGTTGTCGAATGTCGTCCTCCTGACGGCGCTCCTGTCCATCATGCGCGCTTCGCTCTCGCTGCCCGGCATCGCGGGCATCATTTTGACGGTGGGCATGGCGGTGGACGCCAACGTGCTGATCTATGAGCGCATACGAGAAGAGCTGCGCGCCGGCGTCTCGCCGCAGTCCGCCATACGCCTGGGGTTTGAGAAGGCCTTCTCCGCCATCGCCGACTCCAACATCACGACATTGATTGCAGGCATCGTGCTGTGGGTATTTGGCACGGGGCCCATCCGCGGCTTCGCCATCGTACTCACCCTCGGCATCGCGACCTCCATGTTCACCTCCCTCATGGGCAGCCGCGCGCTCATCACGCTCATGTATGGCGGACGGCGCAAGCTTACGAAGCTTCCGATCTAGAAGGTCACGCACGTGGAATTTTTCAAAAAGCCGACTCAGTTCCCGTTCATGGCCACACGCAAGGTGTGGTACGGACTTTCCATCGTGCTGATGCTCGCCTCCTTCGCCTCCTTTGCCACGCGCGGCCTCAATCTCGGCATCGATTTCACCGGCGGCGTGAGCGTCGAGGCGGGCTTCCCCAGCACGGCGAATGTCGATGTCATCCGCAAGCGCCTTGAGGCGGCGGGCTTCGTCGACCCGCAGGTGCAGAATTTCGGCTCCTCGCGCGATATCGCCATTCGCCTGCCGCCGTCGCCTGCGCAAAATGGCGCCGCCATCCGCGCGCAGCTCGATCAGATTCTGAGGTCCATTGACCCCGGCGCGCAGATCCTGCGGCTCGACGTGGTGGGTCCGCAGGTGGGAAATGAGCTCAAGAAAAGCGCCATCATGGCGCTGGGCTTCACGCTGCTGCTCATCTTCATCTACATTGCCTTTCGCTTTAACACCTGGCGGCTCTCGCTCGGCGCCATCCTCGCGGTCATGCACGATCCCATCCTCGTGCTCGGCATCTTCTCGGTCACGCAGACATCATTCGACCTTGCGGTGGTGGCGGCCATCCTCGCCGTCATCGGCTATTCATTGAACGATACGGTCGTGGTCTTCGATCGAATCCGCGAGCGCTTCCACGCCAACCGCCGCCTCGCCTCTGCGCTCGCGCTCGACCAGTCGATCAATCAGACGCTCTCGCGAACCATCATGACGAAGGTCGTGACCGCCATCGTGGTGGTTGCGCTGCTGTTCCTGGGCGGCGCCGTGCTGCGCGGCTTCTCCGAGGCGCTCATGATCGGCATCATCGCGGGCACGTATTCGTCGATCTATATTTCAAGCGCGATTGCGCTTGATTGCGGCCTCACCTCCGAGCATGTATTCCCCACTTTGAAGAAGGCTGCCGCCGACGTCCTGCCGTAGGGCCGATCATCACGCAAGGCCATGCTCGCGCTCTTAACCGATCCGCAGGCCTGGTTGTCGCTCGTCATCCTGACGGCGCTCGAGATCGTTCTCGGCATCGACAATGTGATCTTCATTGCGCTGCTCGTCGACCGTCTGCCGGCGGGACGCCAGGAGCGCGCGCGCATCGTCGGCCTCTTTCTCGCCATGCTGACGCGCATTGCTCTCCTGTATTCCATCGTGTGGATTACGCGTCTGACGCGGCCCTGGGTGACGGTTGCAGACCTGCCGTTCTCGGGCCGCGATCTCATCCTGCTCGCGGGCGGCCTTTTTCTCCTGTCGAAGAGCGTCACCGAGATCCATCACACGCTCGAGCACACGCGTGCGGACAGATCGGCGCGCCGCTACGCCAAATTCAGCGTCATCGTCCTGCAGATCGCGCTCATCGACATCGTGCTGTCGCTCGATTCGGTGTTCACCGCCGTGGCGCTCGCCAATCAGCTCGCCATCATGGTCGTCGCCATCATCATCGCCATCATCGTCATGATGTGGCTGGCGCGCACGGTGGCCACATTCATTGCGCGCTATCCGACCTTGAAGATCCTCGCGCTCGCTTTCCTTATTCTGATCGGCTGCGCGCTCGTCGCCTCGGGGCTGCATTTCGAGATTCCCAAGGGTTACCTGTACTTCGCCATGGGGTTCGCGGTGGCCGTGGAGATGACCAACATCCGCCTGCGCAGGCACCTTCAGGCGCGGCGGCGCGCCCGCAGGCACTAATAAGGATGGCTTGCCGGAGCTGCCGCCCCTACAATCCTGCAACTAAAGCCTGTGGGGTCCGCTCATGAACTGGCGCAGAAAGTCGGTGGAACAGTGCATGGCGCTCGCCGAGAAGAAGGGCCTGCGGCGCTCGCTCGGGCCGTTGCAGCTCACCATGCTCGGCATCGGCGCGGTGATCGGCACCGGCATCTTCGTGTTGACGGCGGTCGGTGCCGAGCGTGCCGGCCCCGGGCTCATGCTCTCCTTCGTCATCGCAGGCTTCGTGTGCGCGTTTGCCGCGCTCGCCTATGCGGAGATGTCGGCGATGGTGCCGGTCAGCGGCAGCGCCTACACCTACTCATACGCCGTGATGGGCGAGTTCATCGCCTGGATCGTCGGCTGGAATCTCATTCTGGAGTACGCGGTGTCCGGGGCTGCGGTGGCCGTGGGCTGGTCGGGCTACATGGCGGGACTATTGGACAGCCTCGGCATGCCGATGCCGCTTTCATTGAAGGCGGGCATGTTTGCAGTGCACGGCGGGGGGATCAATATTCTTGCCGCGGGCGCGGTGCTCGTCGTCACCTGTCTTCTCATCATCGGCACGCGCGCCAGCGCCGCGGTGACCTCGGTCCTCGTGGTCGTGAAGCTCATCGCGCTGTGCGCCTTCATTTTCATCGTCATGCCCAAGATCGACTGGGCGCATTTCACCCCGTTCATGCCCTTCGGTTTCGCATCCCACGACGTCGACGGCATGGCAAAGGGCGTCATGGCGGCGGCGGCGCTCATCTTTTTTGCCTACGTGGGATTTGACGCGGTGGCGACCGCGGCGGAAGAGACGCGCAATCCCAATCGCAACGTGCCCATCGGGATCCTGGGATCCTTGGGCGTGTGCACTCTTCTGTACGTGCTGGTCGCTGCGGGCGCCATCGGCTCGACGCCCTATCAGCAGCTCGTCGGCAACACCGAGCCGCTCGCCTACATCCTGCGGCATTTGGGCTTCGCCACCGTCGGCAATCTCGTCGCGCTCGCCGCCGTCGTGGCGCTGCCCACGGTGGTGCTGATGATGCTCTTCGGCCAGTCGCGCATTTTCTTTGTGATGTCGCGCGACGGGCTCCTGCCGGAGGTCTTCAGCCGCGTGCACAAGCGCTTTCAGACGCCGCACGTGATCACCGCTGTCACCGGCGTCATCGTCGCCGTGATCGCCGGATTGTTCTCGGTGTCGGAAATCGCGGAATTGTCCAACACCGGCACGCTCTTCGCGTTCATCGCCGTGAGCGTCGCGGTGGTGGTGCTGCGGCAAACCCAGCCCGAACGGCCGCGGCCGTTTCGCTGCCCGGCCGTCAATGTCATTGGCACGCTGGCAATACTCGGGTGCGCCTATCTCTTCGTGAGCCTGCCCGGGAAGGCGCAGGTGCGCTTCTGGGGGTGGACTGCGGCGGGAGTGATCGTGTACTTCCTGTACGGTTTCAAGCGCAGTCCGCTGCGCAAGCCCGTCCCCGCCTAGGGTTTGCCCTTAAGGCGGCGCGTCACTCCTCGCGCAGGTCCTTGGGCAAGTGGCGCGCCAGCGCCGCGAGCAGCGCGGTGTACACCCGCGGCGCGCCGGCGACGATATTTCCCTTCTGGGTGTACACCTCGCCGTTGAGCGTGCCGATGCGCCCGCCCGCCTCCTGGATGAGAAGCGTGCCGGCGGCCGTATCCCAGGGCGAGAGGCCGATTTCCCAGAAGGCATCCACGCGGCCCGCCGCGACATAGGCGAGGTCGAGCGCCGCCGAACCTGCGCGGCGGACCCCGGCGGCCTTCATCATCACGGTCTTCAGCATGGCCATGTAGGCGTCGATGTAGCGCGTATTGGCGCGGTAGGGAAAGCCCGTGGCGATGAGCGCACCGTCGAGCGTGCGCTGCTGCGTGACCCGCATGCGGCGGTTATCCAGATGTGCGCCGCCGCCATTCGAGGCGGTAAAGAGCTCCTGGCGCAGCGGGTCGTAGATGACCCCATGCTCGAGCTTGCCGCGGTGCTGGCAGGCGATGGAGACGCAAAAGACCGGGTTCCCGTGCACGAAGTTCGTCGTGCCATCGAGCGGATCGATGATCCACAGCGTATCGTCCGCGCCGCTCGCGCCGCTTTCCTCGGCGAGAATGGCATGATCGGGGTACGCCTTGTGGATGATGGCGATGATCTCGCGCTCGGCGGCGCGGTCGACTTCAGTGACGAAGTCATTGCGCCCCTTCGAGGCAATCTGCAGGCTATCGAGGCGCGACATGCTGCGAACGATGATCTCGCCCGCGCGGCGTGCCGCGCGTACGGCGATGTTGAGAAGTGGCTGCATGCACTTGAGGATAGCATCCGTTGATACGCATCGTATTGGTTGAACCCTCGCATCCGGGCAATATCGGCGCCTGCGCGCGCGCCATGAAGAACATGGCGCTCAGCGAGCTGGTGCTGGTGCGGCCCAAGCTCTTCCCGCATCCGGATGCGGTGGCGCGCGCTTCGGGCGCCGATGACCTGCTCTTAAGAGCCCGCGTGGTTGAGACGCTGCGCGAGGCCATCGAAGGCTGCGGCTTCATTGCCGCCACCACCTCGCGCCATCGCGACCGGAATTTCCGCATCATCAACGCGCGCGAGGCGGCGGCGCGGCTGGTTGCCGAGTCCGCGCACGCGAACGTGGCGCTCATCTTCGGGGCGGAGCGCACCGGGCTCACCAACGAGGACCTCGAGGTCGCACACGTTCTGATCCGCATCCCTGCGCACGAGAGCTATCTGTCGCTTAATCTCGCAATGGCGGTGCAGATCATGGCCTACGAGCTGTTCTGCGCCGGCGACACGGCATCTGCCGCCGCACCGCGCGCGGTGCCGCTCGCGTCCGCCGCGGATCTTGCGCGCCTGTACGAGCATTGGGCGGCGGTGCTCGAGGAGGTCGATTTTCGCGATCGCACCACAAGCGGCACGCACCTCATGGCGCGCCTGCGCAGACTTCTGCAACGCGCCGAGCCTGACGAGAACGAGGTGAATATCCTACGCGGCTTTTTGACCGCCGTGCAGAAGCGCCGCCGCCCTGCTGGCACGCGCGGCCCGTGATGGCGGCACCCATTTATTTTGACTATGCGGCGACGACGCCGGTGGATCCGCTCGTTGCCGCGGCGATGAGCGAATGTTTGAGTGCCGGCGGCGATTTCGCCAACCCCGCGTCGCGCTCGCACCTCCCGGGCCGGCGCGCGCAGGCGCGCATCGAACGCGCGCGCGATGAGGTCGCGGCGCTGATCGGCGCGGATCCTGCCGAGATCATCTTTACCTCCGGCGCCACCGAGTCCAATAACCTCGCGATTTTGGGCGTCGCCCGCGCCAACTCCCACCGCGGCCGGCACATCATCACTTCCCGCATCGAGCATCGCGCGGTGCTCGATCCGTGCCGGCAGCTGGAAAAAGAAGGTTTCACAGTCACTTATCTCGCGCCGGATCGAGCCGGGCGGATCGCCCCCGAGGCGCTCGCTGCGGCGTTGCAGCCCGACACCGTGCTCGTCAGTCTCATGCACGTCAATAATGAGATCGGCGTGGTAGCGGATATCGCCGCCTTCGGCGCGCTGTGCGCCGCGCGCGGCATCCTCCTGCATAGCGATGCTGCGCAGTCGGCGGGTAAGGTGCACCTCGATGTGCGCGCGCTGCCGTTAGATTTCCTGAGCTTCACGGCTCACAAGCTCTATGGACCGAAAGGGATCGGCGCGCTCTACGTGCGTTCGGGGAGCCGCGCGCGCTTGAGCCCGGTGACCTTCGGCGGCGGCCAGGAGCGCGGCCTGCGGCCCGGCACGCTCCCCACCCATCAGATGGTCGGATTTGGACTTGCCTGCACCCTCGCCCGCACGCGCCAGGGCGAATCGGAGCGCCTGGCAGGCCTGCGCGATCGGCTCTGGGGCGGCCTTGCGCGCTTGGGCGGCGTCCATTTGAACGGCAACGAGGCGCTGCGCATCCCCGACATTCTCTCGGTGTCGTTCGAGGGCGTGGAGGGGGAGAGCCTCATGACCGGCTTGACGGAGCTGGCGCTTGCCACCGGCTCCGCCTGCAGTTCGGCCACCGGCGAGCCTTCCTATGTTCTGCGTGCCCTGGGACGTGGCAGCCAACTCGCTCAGAGCACGCTGCGCTTAAGCCTGGGCCGGGGGACCACCGAGGCGCAAATCGACCAGGCCGTCGAGGTGATAAGCCGCGAGGTGAAACGTCTGCGGGCTATATCACCTGGAGCATTTTCGCAGAAGATCGCATCCGTAGATGCAGAAATGACGCCGGATGCCGACGTGATCGAGTTTGACATATTAAGCCCGACGGCCGGGCGGCTCTTCAGAGAGCTGCCGGGCGCCGGGGTACTCGCGGACGGCCCTGGAGTTACCCGGGGAGAGGCCGGGGGCGCGGACCAGGGGACCTGGGTGCGCTACCACCTGCGCACGGCGGATGGTGTTGTGAGGGATGCACGTTTCCAGGCCTATGGCTGCCCCCATACTCTGGCGGTGGCGGCCTGGCTTACCGGGCAGCTTCCCGGCTGCGCGCTGTCCGGGCTCAGCCTGGGCGGTCCTGCCGAATGGGCGCGGGCGCTCGATGTGCCGGTTGAGAAACTTGGACGGCTGCTGGTAGTCGAAGATGCGCTGCACGCGAGTCTTATATTGAGCCCGCCATCCAGCGTAGAATGCTGAAACGGAGACTTTTCCGAACACGATGGCGATATCGCTTACCGAATCCGCAGCACATCGAGTGCAGAGCTTCTTATTCGCTCGTGGGGCCGGTGTCGGCCTGCGTTTGGGCGTCCGCAAAACCGGCTGTTCAGGCTTTGCGTATGTCATTAATTACGCCGATGCGGCGCTTCCGGATGACATCGTTTTTGAAGATCGCGGCGTGAAAGTGTTCGTCGATCCTGTGAGTCTTTCGCTCATCGATGGCACGGTCATCGACTTCGTCAAGCAAGGGCTGAATGAAGCTTTTCGCTTCAAGAATCCCAACGTGAAGGGCGAATGCGGCTGCGGGGAGAGCTTCTCCGTCTGATCCGTCGGGTCCGGCTTATTTTGCCGGGCGTCGGCCGCGGAGTAGACTCACGCGCCGTGCCGGTCGCCCAGTGCTCCGGCATTTCATGGGGGTTTCACCTTGTTTGCCGCGAAGGATTCCTCGAATGCCGGTTGAGCGCACGCTTTCCATAGTCAAACCCGACGGAGTCGCCCGTAATCTCATCGGCGAGGTTTGCCGGCGCTTCGAGGCCGCAGGTCTCAAGGTCATCGCCGCGCGCATGACGCAGCTTTGCGAGCGCGAGGCGCGGGCATTTTATGCCGTGCACAAGGAGCGCCCCTTCTACGCGGATCTCGTGCGCTACATGGTATCGGGCCCCGTCGTTGTGCAGGTGCTCGAAGGCGCAGGCGCCATCAGCAAGAACCGCGACATCATGGGTGCGACGGATCCCAAAAAGGCCGCCAAAGGCACGATACGTGCGGATCTTGCGGAAAGCATCGAGCGCAACGTAGTGCACGGCTCTGATGCGGCAGAGACGGCGGCTAATGAGATCGCCTTCTTTTTCAGGTCGACCGAGCTTTATCCGCGTTAGTTAAAGGCCCCCGTGTCGAACGCTGTGCCCATGATCCTGCCGGAAGCCGAGAGAGTGAATCTCCTCGGCCTCGAGCGCGCCGCGCTCGAGGCGCTCGTCCTTGAGTTGGGAAGCAAGCCCTTTCGCGCACGCCAGCTCATGCACTGGCTGTACAAAAGAGGCGAGGAGCGGATCCAGGACATGACGGATCTTGCCAAGGATTTTCGCAGGCTGCTTGCAGCGCGCAGCGAAGTGCGCGTACCCGAGATCGTAAGCGTGCACGTCTCCGCGGACGGCACGAGGAAGTGGCTGCTTAAGGCCGATGCGGCGCAGGCCTTTGAGATGGTGTTCATTCCGGAAGATGATCGCGGAACACTGTGCATTTCCTCGCAGGTCGGCTGTGCGCTTGACTGCTCGTTCTGCTCCACGGGGCAGGAGGGCTTCAATCGCAACCTCTCGACGGCGGAGATCGTGGGCCAGGTGTGGCTTGCCAAGCGGGAGCTGGGTGAGGGACCGCAAACGGGCCTGCCGGGCGAGCGCATCGTGACCAACGTCGTGCTCATGGGAATGGGCGAGCCGCTCGCCAATTTCCGCGCCGTGGTGCCGGCGCTGCGCATCTTTCTCGATGACTGCGGCTTTGATCTGTCGCGGCGCCGCGTGACGCTGTCCACCTCGGGACTCGCGCCGCAGATCAGGAAGCTTGCGCAGGAGGTCAACTGCGCGCTCGCCGTGTCGCTGCATGCCCCGGATGATGAGCTCAGGAACGAACTCGTGCCCATCAACCGCAAACATCCGATCGCCGAATTGCTGGATGCCTGCTGGCACTACATCGATGAGCAGAACGGGCGCAGCGTCACCTTTGAATACGTCATGCTCGCGGACGTCAATGATTCGGTGAGCCAGGCGCGCGCGCTCGCCGCGCTCCTGAAGGGACATCCGGCCAAGGTCAATCTCATTCCCTTCAATCCCTTTCCCGGCACGCAGTATCGGCGCTCGGCGCCGCAGGTGATCGAGCGCTTTCGCGATGAGCTCGTCGGCCGTGGCGTGCTCGCAACCATCCGGCGCACGCGCGGCGATGACATCGACGCCGCCTGTGGGCAGCTTGCCGGACGGGTGATCGACCGCACTACCGCGCGCCTCGGGACCAAACACATGAATGCCGCGGTGACCCCTTGAATCCTCGAGCGCTGCGAGCCGGTAGCTGCGCCGCCGCCTTCGTTGCTCTCCTCGGCGCGTGCAGCTCGATTCCGCACGCGGAGAGCACCAATGATCAGGCCGCCAACTACAATAGACAGCTCGGCGAGGGCTACATGCAGAAAGGCGATCTTGCAATCGCCAAGGAAAAGCTCGAGCGCGCCCTGAGCGAAGGTCCGCGCGACCCCAAGGTGCACGCGGCGCTGGGACAGCTCTACGAGCGCCTCGGCGACCCCAAGCGCGCGGATGACGAGTACCGCACCGCATTGCGCTATGCACCGAAGGATCCGGGCATCGACAACAAGTACGGCGTCTTCCTGTGCCAGTCCGGGCGCACCGACGAGGGAGTCAAATATTTTCTCGAGGCCGCGAAGAATCCGCTGTATCGCACGCCTGAGGCGGCCTACACGAACATGGGCGTGTGCCTGCGCGCGGCGCACAAGGACGACGAGGCGCAGCAGGATCTGCAGCGGGCGCTTGCCATCAGGCCCAATTTCGGCGAGGCGGCCTATCAGCTGGCGGACCTTGAATTCGCGCGCGGCCACCTGAACGATGCGCGCGCAGCGATCACTCATTACACCGACAATTTTGAGGCGACGCCGGATCTGCTGCTCCTCGGCGTGCGCATCGCGCGCGCCATGGGTGACCGCGTTGCCGCGGAGCGCTATGCACGATCGTTGCGCATGGATTTCCCGACCTCGGATCAGGCGCGTGCGCTCGCCGATCTCAACCACAACACCGGCTCCTAGCGCACTATGACACCTGAGGCCCCCGGCGCTCGCGAGAGTGGCATCGGCGCGCGGTTGCGCGCCGCGCGCGAGCGTGCCGGATTGACCCTCGCGCAGGCCGCGGAGAAATTGCACGTCGATCCGAAGAGCGTGGTCGCGCTCGAGGCCGAGGACTACGACATTTTCGGAGCGCCGGTCTTTACCCGCGGGCACATTCGCCGCTACAGCGAGCTCGTCGGGGAGAAGAGCGATGAGCTCGTGGCTATGTATAACGAGACGGCGCGCACCGTGCTGCCGGATCTGCCGCGGCCCCCGAACATCGATCCGCTCGCGGATGTGCGCCGCTTCGCCGTGCCGGCGCTCTTTGCGCTCATCGGGCTCGTGCTGCTCGGGGTCGTGTGGTGGGTTTTGAGAAAAGGCTGAGGCGTGGCGCAGCAGATCCAGGCCATTCGTGGAATGAACGACGTGCTGCCCGCGGACATCCGTGCGTGGCAGCATCTGGAGGCGTGCGCGCGCGAGGTGGCGGGCTCCTACGGCTATGAGGAGATCCGCGTGCCGCTCATCGAGCACACGGAGCTGTTCAAACGCGCGATCGGCGAGTTCACCGACGTCGTCGAGAAGGAGATGTATACCTTCACCGATCAGGGCGGCGAGAGCCTCACCCTGCGACCCGAGGCGACTGCGGGCATCGTGCGCGCCGCAATTTCGAACGGCCTGCTGCGCGGTGCACGGCACAAGCTATGGTGCATCGGCCCGATGTTCCGCCATGAGCGCCCGCAGAAGGGGCGCTACCGCCAGTTCTATCAGCTCGACGTCGAGGCCATCGGATTTGTGGGCCCGGACGTCGACGCCGAGCTCATCGCGCTCACCGCGCGCCTGTGGCGCACGCTTGGACTTTCCGGCGTGCGCCTGGAGATCAACTCGCTCGGCACACCGGACTCGCGCCGCGCGTACCGCGAGCTCCTGGTCGGCTATTTCCAGCGCCACGAAAGCGCGCTGGATGCGGACAGCCGGCGCCGCCTGCAGGGCAACCCGCTGCGCATCCTTGACAGCAAGAACCCTCAAATGGCTGCGGTCATCGCCGGCGCGCCGCTCCTGAGCGATCACCTCGATGAGCCCTCGCGGGCGCATTTCCAGGAGTTGTGCGCCACGCTCGAGGGCATGGGCATCGCTTATCGGGTGAACCCGCGCCTGGTGCGCGGTCTCGATTACTATTCGCGCACCGTCTTTGAGTGGCTTACGGATGCGCTCGGGGCGCAGGATGCGGTGTGCTCGGGCGGCCGCTATGACGGGCTCATTGCGCAGCTTGGCGGCGAGGCGACGCCGGCCGTGGGCTTCGCGCTCGGCATCGAAAGAGTGGTGGAACTTCTGGTGCAGGCGGCGCGCGTGCCGGCCGCGGTGCCGGCGGACGTCTATCTCATCGTGAATGGCGCAGTGGCGGGCGGCGCCATGCACATGGCCGAAGAGCTGCGCGACGCGCTGCCGCATCGCAGATTTGAGTTCAATTTGGGCGGCGGTAATTTCAAGGCGCAGTTTCGCCGCGCGGACCGCAGCGGCGCGGCGCTTGCGCTCATTTGCGGCGATGAAGAGCTGGGGCGCGGCGTCGTTGCGATGAAACCTTTGCGCGCGGAGACCGGTCAGACGGAGTGCCCGCGATCCGAGCTTGCAGCAAGAGTGGAAGAGCTCCTGCTGCGGCTCTCGAGCCGCCCGGGCGGCTAAAGTGTCTTGAGGAGGCTGAGTGGACGATTACCTGTCAGAAAAAGAACAGTGGGAATGGCTGAAAACGCAGCTCAAAGTGAACGGCCCATGGATCGTCGCCGGGGTCGCGGCGGGCGGCTTGCTGCTCTCCGGCTGGCACTGGTGGCAGGGACATGCCGATGAGCTCGCAAGCCAGGCGAGCGCGCAGTCCCTGCAGATCGCGGAGGCGTTCGGGCGGCACGATCGGGCGCGGGCGATCGCGATGATCGACACGCTCAAACGCGAGCAGCCCAAGTCGCCCTACGTGGATGAAGTGAATCTGGTCGCGGCGCGTGCGTTCGTGGATGCGGGTGAGCTCGACAAAGCTGCCGCGCGCCTGAAGAGCGTCATGGACGCAACTCCCGATCGGGCGCTTGCGCTCATCGCGCGCGAGCGCCTGGCGCGCATCGAGATCGCGCAGAAATCGCCCGATGCCGCCCTCGCCACGCTCGCCGCGGTCGACCCGGGCAGCTTTGCCTCGCGCTATCACGAGGTGCGCGGCGATGCCTTTGAGGCGAAGAAGGACTATGCATCGGCGCTCAAGGAATACCGCGCGGCGCGCGCGGCGGATACCGCCGGATCGGTGGATCCGGAAAGGCTTGATTTGAAGATCGGCGATCTCGTCGCCGACGAGCCCGCGCCACACGCCGCTCCCGGGGCAAAATAGACAATGCGCCGCCTTATTGTCGTTGCCTGCCTCCTCGCGCTCGGCGCCTGTACGAAGGACAAGGATCCTGACAGACCGGCGAAGCTTGCAAACCTGCAGGCGACCTTACGCGTCGATCACGCCTGGAGCGATGATGTCGGCGGCGCCAAAACTCCGCTCCGGCTCGGCCTTGCACTCGCGGTTGACGGCGACCGGGTGTACGCCGCGGGCCGCAAGGGCGACGTCGCGGCCTTCGCACTCGCTTCGGGTCATCAAATTTGGCGCACGAAGACCAAGGCGCCCTTGGGTGGCGCGACGGTCGTCCGTGACGGCCTCGTCGTCGTGGGTTCGAGCGACGGCGACGTGATTGCGCTCGAAGCTGCAAGCGGCAAGGTGCGCTGGCGCGTGCTTGTGAATGGCGAAATCCTGTCCTCGCCTGCCATTGGCCCGCGCGCGGTGGTGGTGAGAACCGCCGACGGCAAGCTGCGGGGCCTCGGCCTCAGCGATGGCAAGGAACTGTGGCAGCAGGAGCAGGCGGTGCCGAGGCTCTCGCTGCGCGGCGTGGCGCAACCGACGATCGCGGGTGATATGGCCATCTGCGGCTTCGACAACGGCAAGGTGGTTGCGGTCAACTCCATAGACGGCACGGTTGCCTGGGAAACGCCGGTGGCGCCTCCGCACGGACGCACGGAGCTTGAGCGCCTCGTCGATATCGACTCGGCGGTCCGGGTGGCCAACGAGGACGTCTTCGTCGTCGGCTTCCAGGGCAAGGTCGCCATGCTCGCGCTCGATACCGGGCAGGTGTGGTGGTCCCACGACGCCTCGAGTTATCGCAGCCTGGGGATCGACGACGACAATGTTTACATGTCGAGCGCCGACGGCGAGATCACCGCCCTCACGCGGCGCACGGGCGCACAGGTGTGGGAACAGAAGGCGCTCCTGCATCGCGGTTTGTCGGCGCCGGCCGTCTCGGACGACGCCGTGGTGGTCGCCGACTACCAGGGCTATGTGCACTGGCTCGCCAAATCAACCGGCGCGCTCGCCGCGCGCGTCTCCACCGGCAAGGTTCGGATCAGTAACCCCCCGGTGATCGCGGGCAATCTTGTGATCGTCATCAATGATCGCGGCCGCATCAATGCCTATCGCGTAGCTCCTCTGCCCGGATCGGCCAAGCACGCTGCGGCGCCGGCAACGCCCGCTGCCGCACCGAGTGCGGCAGCTGCGCCGGCCGTCGCGCCGCCACCGCCCGCCGAGCCTGCTCCAGCGCCGCCGGCCGCCGCACCGGCCGAACCTTCGCCGCCGCCAACGCCACCGGCGACGCCGGGCGGCGCAACCTCGACCGGCCGGTGAGGGAATGTGCTGCCGGTCGTTGCCATTGTCGGTCGCCCTAATGTCGGCAAGTCGACGCTCTTTAATGCACTGACCGGCACGCGCGATGCCATCGTGGCGGATGTGCCCGGGGTCACGCGTGATCGCCAGTATGGCTATGGCCGCACCGGCGGACGCGCCTATGTCGTGATCGATACCGGCGGCCTCGTAGAAAATCCGGTCGGCATCGAGGCACAGATGCGCATCCAGACCGAGCGCGCGGTGGAGGAAGCGGACCGACTGGTGTTGCTGGCAGATGCGCGCGCCGGCTTGACCACGCAGGACCTGTTCGTCGCGCGCGAGCTGCATCGCGCAGGCAAGCCCGTATTTTTGGCAATCAACAAGGCGGAGGGGCTCGACCCGGGCGTCGCCGCCGCCGATTTTCATGCACTCGGGATGGGCGAGGCCTTTGCGATCTCGGCGAGCCACGACCAAGGCTGCGATGAGCTCATCGAGCAGGTGCTCGCCGGGCTTGATGCGCGCCCCGAGCAGACGGAATTTCTCGACGCCATCCGCGTCGCCGTCATCGGCCGGCCCAACGTCGGCAAGTCAACGCTGGTGAATCGCCTGCTGGGCGACGAACGGGTGATTGCCAGCGAAAATCCCGGCACCACGCGCGACAGCATCCTCGTGCCGTTTCGCAAGGACGAGCGCGACTTCGTGCTTATTGACACGGCGGGCGTGCGCCGCCGCTCCAAAGTTGAGGATGTCGTTGAACGTGTGAGCGTTGCCAAGACCCTGCAGGCGATCGAGGATGCACATGTCGTCATCCTCGTGCTCGACGCGCACGATGCCATCGCCGAGCAGGACGCGAGCGTCCTCGGGCTTGCGCTCGAGCGCGGGCGCGCCCTCATCATCGCCGTCAACAAGTGGGACGGCATCGAGGAGGATCAGCGCACCCAGATTCGTCGCCAGCTCGATCTGAAGCTCGATTTCGTGCAGTTCGCGCCGAAGCTCTTTATCTCCGCGCGCCATGGCACGGGAGTCGGCGAGCTCGTGCGCGCAACCGTGCGTGCCCACGATGCGGCCTTCCGGGAGATGACAACGCCGCATCTGACGCGCGCGCTCGAGCAGGCGCTCGAGGCGCATCAGCCGCCGCTCGTTCGCGGCCGGCGCATCAAGCTGCGCTACGCGCACCAGGGCGGCAAGAATCCGCCGCGCATCATCGTGCACGGCAACCAGACGACTTCAGTGCCGGAGGCGTACCGCCGCTATCTGGCAAATGTATTTCGCAAGACCTTTGATCTGTTTGCAACGCCCGTCGCGGTGGAATTTCGCACCGACGAGAATCCGTACGAGCGCCGTAAGCGCCGCTCAGGAGGCTGACGGCGGCTGCGCGCTTAAGTTCCGGGTGCGAGAAACAGCGCGGGATCCACATCGACCTGATTCAGCACTACGGCCCAGTGCAGATGGGGTCCCGTCACGCGCCCGGTCGCACCCACCTTACCGATGAGCTGCCCCGTCTTCACGTGTGCGCCCTGCGCAACGTCGATCGCGCTTAGGTGCGCATACAAGGTCATGAATCCCTCGCCGTGCTCGAGGATGATGGTATTGCCGGTGAAGAAGAGATTGCCGGTAAAGAGAACCTCGCCCGCCGCCGCGGCGAGTACCGCAGTCCCGGTAGGCGCCGCGATATCCATGCCGGTGTGCGGGCTGCGCGGTTCGTCATTGAAGATGCGCCTCAAGCCAAAGGAGCTCGAGCGCACGCCGGGGACCGGCTGCAGCAACCGCAGCGTTGCTGGCGCAGACTCGGTGAAGGTGGCAAATGCCGCAGCGACGCGCGCGTGCTCGCGCGCGCTGCGCGCCAGATCCTTTTTTGACAGATTGACCTTGCCCGGCGCGACTTTGAGAGACTGGGTCGCGTACTCTTTGGCGGCGATCTGAAATTGGATGCGCTCTTCTGGCGCATCGCCGCTGTGCACGAGCACGCTGCTCGTTCCGGGCACGGCGGAGAGCGGCAGGCCGACGATCGCAAGCCAGCCCTCTGTAACTTTGAGCACCAAGGCGCGGTTGCCGTCAAAGGTCACTATGGGCACCGGCGTATCGGGTGCATCGAGGTGCACGCTGAGGACACCACCGGGCACGATGCTCATCTGCGGCAGCTCCGGCGCTGCGCAGGCCGCGCGCCACGCGACCACGACGGCGAGCGTCGCGACACGGCCCAGGGATGTATTCAGCTTGCTCATGAACTTAAGTTTTTCCCAGCACGCGCGCCCGCAGGCGCCCACGGTCGAGCCGCGCTTCGATCTCATCGCCGATGTTGACGCGCGAGGCATCCCCGATGAGCGCGCCGTCCGCGGGCCGCGTGATGATCGCAAAGCCGCGCGCCAGGGTCGCAAGCGGACTCACGGTATCCAACGTGCGTTGCGCGAGATTCAGGCGGTGCGCGGCGCGCGCCACGCACGCGAGGAGCGCATGACGCAGGCGCTCAGCGAAGAGTTCATGGCGCACGCGCAGGTCGCGCACCAGACGGTCCGGCGAATGGCGCACAAGGCGGGCAAAGACATCGCCGAGGTGAGAGCGTTTGCGGTGCAGTTCCGAACGCAGCGCGTGGACGATGCGCTGCTCGAGCTCATCGAGGCGCTGCTGCTGCTGGGCGAGCCGCACGCCGGGGTGCGCAAGCGAGAGCCGCTGCAGGGCGGTGTGAAGGCGGCTCGCGGCGCCGCGCAGCTCGCGCCGCATCGCCATTTCCAGCCGGTGGGCCGAGCGGCCGAGCGCGCTCACCCACGTCTGCCGATCGGGGACGACGCTCTCTGCCGCGGCCGAAGGAGTGGGCGCGCGCGCATCCGCGGCAAAATCGGCAATGGTGAAATCGATCTCGTGACCGATGCCGGTGACCACGGGCAACGCGCAGGCGCGGATGGCGCGGGCGACGCGCTCGTCATTGAAGGCCCACAGATCCTCGAGCGATCCGCCGCCGCGCGCGAGGATGAGCACATCGCACTCGGCACGGCTCGAGGCGAGCTCGAGCGCCGCGACGATGCCGGGCGCCGCCGCTGCGCCTTGCACGGGTGTGGGGTAGACGAGCACGCGCGCCGGCGCAAAGCGGCGCGCCAGCACATGCAGGATGTCGCGCAGCGCAGCTCCGGTGGGTGAAGTGATGACCCCGATGCGCTGCGGAAAAGCGGGCAGGGCGCGCTTGTGCGCGAGGGCGAAGAGTCCTTCGGCGGCAAGCTTGACCTTGAGCTTTTCGAATTCGCGCCGCAGAGCGCCAACTCCCGCTTCTTCCAGATGCTCGACGATGAGCTGATAGTCGCCGCGCGCCTCGTAGACGCTGACCCGGCCGCGGGCGAGGACCAGCTGGCCGGCGCGCGGCGCGAATCCGGCGGTGATATTGCGCTGGCGGAACATCGCGCAGCGCACCTGCGCATTGCGATCCTTAAGCGAGAAATACCAGTGGCCGGAGCCGGGCTGCGAGAGATTCGACAGCTCCCCTTCCACCCAGACGACGGAGAGGCCGCGCTCCAGAAGAAGGCGCACCTCAGCGTTCAGCTGCGAGATCGTGTAGACCTTGCGCGCAGCTCCGTCGGAGCTTGGGGGACCGATGCTCATGCGGGCGACCATAGGGTAGCGGGTCCGTTAGGACAAGCCGAAGATGCTCCGCTGCACTCCCGAAGTGCGATACTTCCGGCCCTATGCCTAAGCGCCCAAGCAAAGTTGGCCGCGAATTTGATTCGCTCGCGGAATTTATCGTTGATTCTGCTGTGGGCAAGCCTCACAAAGGCGACCTGCTGCCCGATGGCAGGGACCGCATGGCTGTAGCGCTAGGTCGCAAAGGCGCTCCCAAGGCTGCCAAGACGCGCGCGCCGCTGCCAGCCAAGAAGCCGCGCGTACGCTCCGCCAAGAAGAGCGCCGCGGCGCGCCGCAAGAAGTAGCCGTCCTCGCACGCGGTTTACGCGTGCAACAGAGGTGCGTACAATAGGTGGTTTACCCAGAGCCTTATGGGCTCCAGCGGCATCCATGCGTATCCTCGAAGAAGCTCTGACCTTCGATGATGTTCTTTTAGTTCCGGCCTACTCGGAAGTTCTTCCGCGCGAGGTGGACCTGTCCACGCCGGTCACGCGCCGCATCCGCCTCAATGTTCCGCTGCTCTCCGCCGCCATGGATACGGTCACCGAGGCGCGCCTCGCGATCACGATCGCGCAGGAAGGCGGCATGGGCATCGTGCACAAGAGCCTGTCGATCGAGGCGCAGGCGCTCGAGGTCGGGCGCGTCAAAAAGTTTGAAAGCGGCGTGATCAAAGATCCGATCACCGTATCGCCCGACATGTCGATCCGCCAGGTGCTCGAGCTCACCAGAAGCCGCGGCATCTCAGGCGTGCCGGTCGTGGTCGGCAAGAAAGTGGTCGGCATTGTCACGCACCGCGACCTGCGCTTTGAGGAGAAGCTCGACGCGCCGGTCTCCTCCGTCATGACTCCGCAGGAGCGCCTCGTCACGGTGCGCGAGAACGCGCCCAAAGCGGAGGTCCTCGGGCTCCTGCACCGGCATCGCATCGAGAAGGTGCTGGTCATCAACGGCGATCATGAGCTCGTGGGCATGATTACGGTCAAGGATTTTCAGAAGGCCACGGAATTCCCGCGCGCCTGCAAGGATGAGCGCGGACGCCTGCGGGTCGGGGCCGCCGTCGGCACCACGGCCGACACGCTCGATCGCGTCGCCGCTCTGCGTGAAGCAGGGGTCGATGTAGTGGTGGTCGACACTGCGCACGGGCACTCGCGTGGCGTGATAGACATGGTCGCGCGCGTCAAGAGCCGCTGGGGCGATCAGCAGGTGATCGCCGGCAACATCGCAACCGCCGATGCGGCGCGCGCGCTGGTTGACGCCGGCGCGGATGCCGTCAAGGTCGGCATCGGGCCGGGCTCCATCTGCACGACGCGGGTCGTCGCCGGGGTGGGCGTGCCGCAGATCTCCGCGGTCGCCAACATCGCAGCTGCGCTCCTCGATGCGGACGTGCCGGTCATATCCGACGGCGGCATCCGCTACTCCGGAGATGTCGCCAAGGCGATTGCCGCGGGTGCACACGCCGTGATGATTGGCTCGCTCTTCGCGGGAACCGAGGAATCCCCGGGCGAGGTGGAGCTCTATCAGGGCGCGTCCTACAAATCCTATCGCGGCATGGGATCCCTGGGGGCGATGGCGGAGCGCTTCGGCTCCGCGGATCGGTATTTTCAGGACACCTCGACCGAACTGGAAAAGCTCGTGCCCGAGGGCGTCGAGGGCCGGGTCCCCTACAAGGGCAGCGTCGTGACAATCCTGCAGCAGCTCGCCGGCGGCCTGCGCGCGGCAATGGGCTATACCGGCAGCCGCGATATTACCGAGCTGCGCACGCGGCCCCACTTCGTGCGCATCACCAACGCCGGCGTGCGCGAGAGCCACGTGCACGACGTCAGCATCACCAAGGAAGCGCCGAACTACCGGGTGTCATGACGGGCGATCCCGACATTCATGCAGACCGGATCCTGATCCTCGACTTCGGCGGGCAGTGGACGCAACTTATCGCGCGCCGCGTGCGCGAGTGCGGCGTGTACTGCGAGATTCGTCCCTGGGACATAAGCGACGCTGAGGTGCTGGGCTTCGCGCCGCGCGGCGTGATTCTCTCGGGCGGCCCCGAGTCCGTCACGGACGCCGAGCCGCCGCGCGCGCCCGACGCCGTGTTTGCGCTCGGGGTACCAGTGCTCGGCATCTGTTATGGCATGCACACCATGGCCAAGCAGTTGGGCGGCCGCGTCGCGCCATCCGCCGAGCGGGAGTTCGGCTACGCCGCGGTGACGGTGACGGGCGCAAGCCGCCTCCTTGATCAACTGCCTGATCGGGCCAATGGCCACGGCAATGCCGTTCTCGACGTGTGGATGAGTCACGGCGACCATGTCGATGTGCTGCCGCAAGGGTTCAGCGCCACGGCATGCACTGATGCCATTGCCTTTGCGGCAATGGCGGATGAGGGGCGCCGCTTCTACGGCGTGCAATTCCATCCGGAGGTGACGCATACGCGCCAGGGCGCGCAGCTCCTCGAGCGCTTCGCGCGCGAGATCTGCGGATGCGCTGCGCTGTGGAGCGTCGGCAATATCATCGACGACGCAGTCGCGCGGGTGCGCGCGCAGGTCGGACAGGGCAGAGTGTTGCTAGGGCTCTCGGGCGGCGTCGACTCGGCGGTCGTCGCGGCGCTCCTGCACAGCGCCATCGGCGAGCAACTGGTGTGCGTATTTGTCGATCATGGCCTACTGCGCCTCGGCGAGGGCGATGCAGTCATGCGCACTTTTGCCGACCACTTGGGAGTGCGCGTGGTGCGCGTAGACGCGGCGGCGCGCTTCTTGGACGCTCTGGCAGGCATCACCGATCCAGAGGAGAAGCGCAAGATCATCGGCCGCCTCTTCATCGACGTCTTCGACGAGGAGGCTCATAAGATCTCTGGCGTGCAGTTTCTGGCGCAGGGAACCATCTATCCAGATGTCATCGAGTCAGCGGGCGCAAGCACCGGCAAGGCGCACGTCATTAAATCGCACCACAATGTTGGCGGTCTGCCCGCACGCATGCGGCTGAAACTCGTCGAACCGCTGCGCGAGCTCTTCAAGGACGAAGTGCGAGCGCTGGGGGTTGAACTCGGGCTGCCGCGCGCGATGGTCTACCGGCATCCGTTTCCGGGTCCGGGACTCGCGGTGCGCGTGCTGGGTGCGGTGCGCAAGGAATACCTTGACCTGCTGCGCCGAGCCGACGCGATCTTCATCGAGGAGCTGCGCCGCCACGATCTTTATGACCGCACGAGTCAGGCGTTTGCCGTGTTTCTGCCGGTGCGCTCCGTTGGCGTCATGGGAGACGGCCGTCGCTACGATTTTGTCGTGGCATTGCGCGCGGTTGAGACCGTGGATTTCATGACGGCGCACTGGGCGCGGCTGCCGTACGAGTTTCTTGAGCTTGTTTCACGGCGGATCGTCAACGAGATCACGGGCATCTCGCGGGTCGTCTATGACATTTCGGGCAAGCCGCCCGCCACCATCGAGTGGGAGTGACTAGGGCGCTTGATCAGTTTGGCACCCGCGATCGCGGATGCAAACAGCGAACCCAGGGGCGAAATTGGCAGAAACCTGGCTTGACGTTTAAGTCCGTGCAGCGAGCTCTATAATTAGACCCCGCAATCCGGAGCCGACAAATAGAACTGGAGTCTGCGAATGGCACGTGTCATCCCAAAAATTATGCTCGCATTTGGTTTGGTCGGGTTCACGACGACTGCCGCCTTCGCCAGCTACGCCGTCTTTGTTGGTAGCAACCTTACGGAAGATGGCAGCACCATGCTGGGCGGAACTGGAGACGAGCCCTCCAGTCACTGGCTTGAGATCGTGCCGCACCGCAGTTGGCCTGCAGAATCGAAGATCAACGTGGGTGTAGACGACCGCGCAAACTTCCCTGGGGAGCTCATAGAAATCCCTCAGGTGAAGGAAACGGCGCGTTATATCACGATGAATTATTCGGAATGGAAGGGGTTTCCCGCTCCATTGACCATGGCGGGCTGAACGAATACGGCGTGGCTGCGCGCGACGTGTGGTCCCCGTCGCGCCCGGAGTTGCAAAAGCTGACTCCGAATCCGCAACACGGACTAAACTACAGCGACCTCTCCCGCATCGTAATGGAACGCGCCCATTCAGCGCGTGAGGCAGTCGAAATCGTCGGCGAGCTGATCGAGAAGTACGGTTACGCAACCTATGGCGGGAACTCGCACCTGTTTGCCGACGCCCATGAAGGTTGGGTACTGATCGACTTTGCTGGTGGGAAAGGCCTCTGGATTGCTGAACGGCTTGGCCCGAACGACATTCGCATGTCGTACCCCGGATATATTCTCGAGGTACCGCTTGACTTCATGAAGCACGCGGATCGGTTCCGCGGCTCGACCAATTTCATCTCATTCGCGGTAAGCCAGGGCTGGTACGACCCTGCTTCTGGGCAGCCATTCAACGTCAACAAGGTATATCA
>Ga0302180_10000771_pt1 | contig 25779 bp, 23 predicted proteins | sample I_Palsa_E3_2_FD_200575 | JGI IMG/M metagenome (GOLD analysis project Ga0302180, IMG submission 200575) | Peat permafrost microbial communities from Stordalen Mire near Abisko, Sweden - I_Palsa_E3_2 | ecosystem: Environmental > Terrestrial > Soil > Palsa > Peat permafrost | place: Sweden... | reverse complement strand
GGGTCCGCTGACCTTTGGCAAGAAGGAAGAGCAGATTTTCCTTGGTCGTGAGATCGCGCAACACCGCGACTTCTCCGAGGAAACCGCTCGTCAGATTGACGCCGAAGTACGCAGCCTGGTGGATGAAGCTTACAAGTCGGCCTACTCCATCCTGGGCGACCACAAGGACACCATGCACCGCATGGCGCAGGCCCTACTGGATCGCGAGACTCTGGATGCGAACGATATTCGCATGATTATCGCGGGTGAGGAGCTGCCTCCGCTGCCTCCGCTCGGGCCGCCTCCCGGCAGCCCTGGTGGCGACGTGCAGCATGTCATCAAGCCGGAGCCAGGACGCGCTCCCGGGTTTGGCGGCGAAAGCCAGCCATCCCCAGCCTAGTCTGCTCTGCGCAAACAACCGATGCCCCATTTCCCTCCGGAAATGGGGCATTCACCTTTGCGGCCCACGGCCTTCCTTAAAGATGAAAATGGCGCGGACAATATTGAGTGGGGGGCCCAGGTCTCAAAAGCGAGACCTGGGCCACCCACTCAAAGTCTGGAGCAAATCCAGGTGCGACAATAGCGACAGCATGCGCGGTCGTTTTGTTTTGCTATTTGCAGTTGTTTCCCTTGCCGGTTGCGGATATCACACCCTCGGCTCCGCTGCTCACATGCCCGATACCGTGCACACTCTCGCCGTTCCCATCTTCAAAAACAAGACGCAGTATTACCACACCGAGGTTCCCATGACGCAGGCGGTGGTGCACGAGTTTACCGATCGTACCCGCCTGCACGTCACTCCTGTCGCCGGCGAAGACGCGGACGCGACCGTCAGTGGAACCATCCTGTCCGAATCCATCCAGCCCTTGACCTACAGGACCCAGACCACGGCGGCGACCACTACCGGACAGACCACCAGCTCCACCTCTAGCTTTTTGATCACCATCAACGTAAACGTGCTGGTGACCGACCGCGATCAGCGCGTTCTTTACCAACACAACAACTACTTGTTCCACGAGCAGTTTGAAACCACTGCGGATGTGGCCAGCTTTATCCAGGAAGATTCGCCTGCCGTCCAACGGCTCTCGCGGGACTTTGCGCTGGCCCTGGTGAGCGATATTCTGGAATCCTTCTAAATGCCTACGGACGATGTAAGCAAACTCCGCAGCTTTGCCGCTGTGGACCGGTTTGTAGCCGAAGTGAAAGCCGGGCGGCTGCGGCCCGGCTATGTTTTCGCCGGGGACGAGATCTACCTTTACGAGCGCTGCCGGCGGGTGGTGATCGACTCGCTGCTCGACCCCAGCCTGCGCGAGTTTTCGTTGAGCGACCTGGATCTGGCCGAGACCAGCATTTTCCATGTGCTGGACCTTGCTCGTACACCCTCGCTGATGGCGCCCTTTCAGGTCATCTTCGTCAAGAACCTGAAAAACCTCTACACACGGGGCGCCAAGAAGGAAGAGTTTGCCGCGCTGAAAGACTACTTCCGTTCTCCGAATCCCCAGGCGGTGCTGATTTTTGTCGCCGACCACTTGCGCATCCCCGCCGATCTTAGGCGGATGGACCTGCAGGATAAGGAGCGCTTTGAGCGCATCCGGGAAACCCTGGGCGATGATTGCGGCGTGGTAGAGCTGGCCCGGGTGGACGAAGCGGACGCCGTGCGCTGGCTGTTAGCCACTGCGGAGAGCCGGGAAATGAAGTTCGATCCCGACGCGGCGAGGGAACTGGCCGATGCCTTGGGTGCGGACATGATGCTTATTGCGAGCGAGCTGGAAAAGCTTATGCTCTATGCATTTGACCGCAAGCGCATCACCTTGGGCGATGTGGAGACCATGGTGCTGGCGGCCAAGCAGCGCTCTCTTTATGAGCTCACCGACGCTATTTCCGCTCGCGATAAGCCCCGCGCCCTGGCCCTGCTGCATGGCTTGCTGAACGCCTCCGATGGAGGCGAAGACTCAGCCATCGGCCACCTCTACATGCTGGCGCGAACCTTTCGCCAGATGATCGTCATCCTGGAAAAGAACGTGCGCGACTCGCGCGCCATCTGGCAAGCGCTTTGGCAAGGTTTTCGCATGCCGCCATTTGCCGCCGAGGATCTCATTCGCCAGGCGCGGCGTTATAGCTCGCGGCGGGAACTAACGCAAAAGCTTCGCCTGATCGCCAACGCAGATCTTGAATTGCGCTCTTCGCCGCCGGATAAACGGCTGGTGCTGGAGCGGTTGGTGATGCAGTTGGCCAGCGAACCTCGCCCCAGGGTCTCCTCCCTGGCGAGTGCGCAATACGCAATGGATCTGTGAGTCCCTGAGCAGCTTGCCAAATACGTTCTACACTCAAAGCAAGCGTGTATCGAATGCCCACCCGCGTTATCCCGCCTGTCGTTGTCCTGCTTGTCTCCTGGCTGGCCGCGGCGCCGCTCGCTGGGTGGTCGCACAGCAAAGAGCCCGCGGGACCGGCCCCCGAAGAACGCATTCAGGTCGAGCCGTTAGGATATCGGCCGCCAGGGCCGCTCTATATGTTGTCGGGGAAAGCCTTTAGTTCGCTCGATTTCATCGATGCTCAACACCTGCTCTTCACCTTCCACCAGCCGCGGCTGATGCGGCGAGAGGGAAGACCCGGCCGGTCCGATACGGACCAGATCATCAAAGCCGTTACGCTGGCCCTTCCCGACGGAAAAGTGCTTGAGTCCGCCGAGTGGCGGATGCGTGACCGCTCCAGATATCTGTGGCCGCTGGGCGAGGGTAAGTTTCTGATCCGCCAGGGAAACACCTATCTGGTGGCCAACGGATCGTTGAAGCTGCACCCTTTCCTCGAAGTAGGAACGAACGTACATGAAACAGAACTATCGCCGGACGGCCGGATCCTGGTGGTGGAGCACGAGTATGAGCGGCACACTCCGGAGCAGCACGAAAAATTGGAAGCGCAGGCGGTGCAGTATGGAGAGCCTCCACCGCAAGAGGACACACAGATCACCTTGATGAAGATCGATTCGCGAGAGGTGCTGGCTGCCCTGCGAACCGAGATGCCCATTCATCTACCGATCACCTCCACCGGATACGTGGGTGTGGCTCAGGACAAAGATCAGGACCAGTACGTGATTCGCTTCACTCCCTTTCAGGGCCAGTCCGTAGTTTTGGGGAAGGTGGCTTCTACCTGCACCCCGCACGAGAATTTCCTGAATCGGAACGCGCTGATGATTGAGAGCTGCGGTCCTAAGTCGCAGGATGTGTTTCTTGATGCATGGACCACGGACGGAAAAAAGCTATGGAATGGGCATCGCGACGGTCATTTGGTATGGCCTACGTTCGCTTATTCACGTTCCGGCGATCGCTTTGCCGTGAGTCTGCTGCACATCAACCACTTGATTGATTTGGCGGACTCTCTCAACGACGAGGATGTACGTGAGCAGGTCATTCAGGTCTTTGACAGTGCGACCGGCACTCTGTTGATGTCGACGGCCGCGTCGCCCATCCTGACTGCGGGGCAAAACTTCGCCCTATCTGACGACGGGCAACATCTGGCAGTTCTGCACGATGGAGCGATCGAGATCTACAAGGTCCCGCCGCCCCCGCCAAAGGAAAACCCCGAACTGCAGGCATCCAAGAAAAAGTGAGCAATGGCTGCAGGAGAAGCAGCAGGTCCCTACATCCAACTAACAACTCCCGCCAGAGCCACGACTCTTCCCTTGTCATCGCGACCGTAGCGAAGCGAAGTGGATCTGCAGTCGTCGCGGAGTAGCCGCTCCTGAGTCTGTCCATCCGAGTCGCCATCCTTCCTGAAAAGTGACCGCCCTCCCCTTGTCATCCCGACCGGAGCGTAGCGAAGTGGAGGGATCTGGAGTGCGCCTTGCGGCTCTCTCAAATCCTTCCTGGGAAGCGACCCGGAGGAAACCATTCCCTTCTGAATCAAGCCCCGCCCAACCCACTTTCGCGATGTCTCGCAGCGATTAGGTCTTCCAATGAAATCAACCTAAACAGATTTGTTGCTGTGTGAGAGTTAAGAAAAATGCAGCCGTTTGATGCGGAGGGGATGGTTCCTCCGGGTCGCTTCCCAGGAAGGATTTGAGAGGGTCGGAGGGCGCACTGCAGATCCCTCCACTTCGCTACGCTCCGGTCGGGATGACAAGGGAAGGGCGGTTACTTTCCGGAAGGATGGCGCCTTGGATGGACGGAGTTAACAGCGGTTACTCCGCGACGACTGCAGATCACTCCACTTCGCTAGGCTACGGTCGGGATGACAAGGGAGAGGGGTGACTCCGGTTGGAGTTGTTAGCCGGCTGGGGAGAAACTGCAAGCCCCTCCTCGTCCTATGAGAACCCAATATGGACAGCCGTGCCTTCGGGACTCTGCGAAGAGCTTTCGCAGAACGTTTAGCCCAGGGGCTTAGACCACAAGATCAGGGAGAACGTGCCTCGCCGGCCGGTGCCAGCCCCGGACTTCAGTCCGGGGGAGCGGGTTTCAACCCGCTCAACGCTCCGCAACAAAAGTGAGGGCTTTAGCCCTGGTGGCGACCCCACATCCTCGTTTACGAAGCTTTATGCGTCAAAGCTTTCACCCGCGCATGCAGGCGGCTCTTATACCGGGAGGCGGTGTTCTTGTGGAGCACACCCTTCTGCACGCTCTTATCCAGAGCCGAAACGGTCTTACCGTACTGCTCGGTAACAGCGGAGGAATCCCCTTTAGTAATAGCCTCGCGCAGCGCGCGGAGGGACTTGCGAACGTGACTTTTATTGGAGCGGTTGACCCCAGTACGCTTGACTGTCTGACGGGCGCGCTTCAGCGCCGACACATGATTTGCCATGGTAAACCCTTAGCTTTCTTGAAACTGGAAGCAGGCGGAAGAAGTGGCCCACGCCCGCAAACTCTAAGTTTACGGGCTTTGACGGCGGGGGTCAATCTCTTCGTCGAGCCGGCGACTTGGTGCATCCAATAGGTTAGAAAATTCACGGAATAGGCGTTGACGCCGCGACCGGCAAACGCTACTCTGTGCGCATCCTCGGGAAATATCTGGTGATTATCGCCAACCCGGTTAACCATCCGACGCAAGCGCAGTTTCCTGGCCTGCTGCTCCCCGCAACCATCCCAATAATCATGTCGATCCGCGAGGATCTGACAGGAGGTTATTTCTCCGCTTGATGAAAAAAGCGCTGGAAATCACGCCCAACCTGGAGCCCCTCTTCGGGACTCGCGATGAAAATCTCAGGCTCCTTGAGCAAAATCTGCACGTACGCATTGAGTTGCGTTCCGACGCTCTCCATGTGGAAGGCTCGCCTGAGGCAATTGCCCGGTTCGAAAGGGTCTTTGCCGATTATGAGCACTTAAGGCGAAACGGGACCCTGCTCTGCAACGGCGAGCTGCACGGAATGCTCAAGCTGGTGACCGCGGATCCGGCGGTGACCTTACGGGGATTGGTCGAGAGCGGCAAACAGCGCTCGGCGGGCATCAAGCGGATGGTTCAGCCACGTTCCATCAACCAGAGGCGCTACTTCGAAGCCATCGAAGAGTGCGATATGGTCTTCGGCGTGGGTCCGGCCGGCACCGGCAAGACCTACCTGGCGGTGGCCATGGCTGCTTCAGCCTTGCTGGCGAAGAAGGTGAGCCGCATTATCCTGGTCCGGCCGGCAGTCGAAGCAGGCGAGCGCCTCGGCTTTTTGCCAGGAACCCTGCAGGAAAAGGTAGATCCTTACCTTCGCCCGCTCTACGACGCACTCTATGACTTGTTGGAGCAGGACCGCGTAGACAAAATGCTGGAGCGGAACGTGATCGAGGTCGCTCCGCTGGCCTTTATGCGCGGGCGTACCCTCAATGACGCCTTCATCATCATGGACGAGGCTCAGAACACCACCAGCGAGCAGATGAAGATGTTTCTGACCCGCCTGGGCAGCAACTCCAAGGCGGTCATCACCGGCGACGTAACCCAGATCGATTTGCCCAACCCCAAGAAGAGTGGATTGGTGGAGGCAATTGAGATCCTGCGGGGCGTGGATGGCATTCGCTTCTGCCATTTCGAAGACGGCGATGTTGTCCGCCATCACCTGGTACAGCGGGTCATCCGCGCCTACGACAGCTTTGGAAGGGCGCAGAGGGAACTGCCGCTCAACCTGCGCGAAGGGGCTCCGGCGAAATCGGCGGCAAAGCCGCAGTAACGTGCGTGACATACAATAACTTTGCACTCTGTGCCTCGTCGATTCGCGAGTCGCAGAGCGCATGGCAACATGATCGTCATCGAAGCTGCCCGAGCAAAGACCTTACCGGCCGCTTCTGCTCTCGGTAAGCGTGATCTGAACCGGTTCCTGGCCAGTGCCATCGAAGTTCTTGGCCTAACCGGCGAGTTCTCCGTCCTTCTGACAGGAGATGAGCAATTACGCGCATTGAACCTCCAGTTTCGAGGCAAGGACAAGCCTACCGACGTGCTCTCGTTTCCAGCCTTAGCCGAGACACAGCAAGGTGGCGGAGATCTGGCCATCTCGCTCGAGACAGCTTCCGTGCAGGCAGCGGACCACGGACACACTTTACAGATGGAAGTTAAGCTATTGATCCTGCATGGCCTGCTGCACCTGGCGGGTTACGATCATGAACGCGATAAGGGACAGATGCGCCGCCGGGAAACCCTGCTACGCAAGCAGTTCGATTTGCCTGCTGGACTAGTGGAGCGCGCACCCCAGCGGCGGGGTCCCGCATCATGACCTTTGTGTCCGGCCTCGTCATCCTCCTTCTGCTGGTCATCCTCACTCTCTCGTCTTATATCGCCCGCCTCTATGCGGAGATGGGGAAGTTTCTTTCCGGGGAATTCCAGGAAAACATCGACGTCTGGGAAGCGCGGGTCGAACCTCGACTGGGCTTTAGCCGGGAACGGATCGCGCTGTCAGCCGCAGTGCTGAGTCAATGCTCACTGGCGTCGCTGGCGCTGTACTTCGGGGTTCTGCTCTTTGCCGCCAACGCGTTCGCCCGGCCCACGGTTGCCGAGGTGGCGCAGGCGCTGCTCGGTGCGGTGCTGGTCATCGTAATTTTCAATCAATTCCTGCCCTTCGTTTTTTTCACCCGCACCTCCGGGCTTTGGGTGGTGCGTCTGACCCCGATCATCCGCGCACTCTTTTACCTTGTTTTGCCTGTGACCCTTTTGCTGTCTTTCCTGCTTTCAATCGCCGCACTGGCCGAGCCCCGGCCCGGGGATGTGGAGGAAGATCCAAGCGAGGCCGCGGTGGAGGCCCTGATCGAAGCCGGACAGGAAGAGGGAATCATCGAAGAAGGCGACCGTGATCTGGTGCGTTCGGCGGTCGAGTTTGGCGACAAGGTGGTGCGCGACGTCATGACGCCGCGGCCGCATGTGTTCGCTGTCCCTGGAGACATGACTCTGGAAGCGTTTATCTCCGGGCTGAAGAAGTATCCATACTCCCGTGTGCCGGTGTTTAAAGGGTCGTTGGATCACGTGACCGGCATCGCCTTCGCTCATGATCTGCTGCATATCGCCGACGATGCCGCCCACACCCTGACGGTCGCCAGCATTCAGAGGCCGGCGGCGCTGGTTCCGGAAACCAAGCGGGTGAACGAATTGCTGCGCGAGATGCAGCGAGAGAAGCAGCACATGCGCATTGTTATTGACGAGTACGGGGGCGTGGCCGGCCTGGTGAGCATTGAAGATCTGCTGGAAGAAATAGTCGGGCGCATCAGTGACGAGCACGAGTATGACAGTGAGCAGGATGCGCCCGTGCATGAGGCCGGCGGCACCTGGCTGGTTTCAGGAAATCTTGAGCTGGCGCGCCTGGAAGACCTCTTGAGCGGCGGCTACCAGGTGGTGCAGGAATACCATGCTGCGACGGTGGGTGGGCTGGTAAGCGAAATTGCCGGACGAATCCCTTTGCCCGGCGAGGTGATCGTTGCGGATTCCTTGCGCTTTGAAGTGGTGGCATCGACGGACCGGCGCATCGAACGCGTCCGCGTCTCGGCGATCGAAAGTCCTGATCGTCAATCGGGGCTACACTGAAGTGTGCGATCTGGTTTTGTCTCCATTCTCGGCCGTCCGAACGCGGGTAAGTCAACGCTGTTGAACGCGCTGATTGGCGAGAAGATCGCCATTGTCTCCAACAAGCCGCAAACCACACGCAATCGCATTCAGGGCATCGTCGAAGTGCCGGCGCGCAAGGGCAAGAGCGCGGCACAGATCGTTTTTGTCGACACCCCTGGAGTGCATCGGCCGGGTTCTCAACTGGACCGGCGCATGATGCAGGAAGTCTACGAGGCTCTGGAGAGTCGGGACATCGTCATCCTGATGGTGGATGCTGGGCGCTACAGTGAGCCTGCTCTGCCCGGGAAGAAGCTGTCTGCGCGGGCAGAACGTGAAAGCATTGAAGACGCATTTGTCATGCAGTTGATCCAGAAGCTGGATTGCCCGGTATTTCTGGTGATTAACAAAATCGACCTGGTACTGCGCTCCAAGCTCCTGCCCCTGATCGAGCGATTCACCGCGATGTATAACTTTGCCGAAGTGATCCCCATCTCCGCCACCAAGAAGGATGGTTTGGACACTTTGCTGGCCAAGATAGTGGAGTATCTCCCCAAGGGCGAGCGGTACTTTCCCAAAGAGCAATTCACAGATCAGCCGGAGCGTTTCCTGGTGGCGGAGTTGATTCGCGAGCGCATTTTGCTGGAGACCGGTGAAGAGGTCCCCTATGCTGCGGCGGTGGTGGTGGAGCGCTTTGAGGAACCGGAGCCCAGTCAAAAATCTCCTCTTACGCGCATTTCTGCAGTGATCTACTGTGAGCGTTCCGGCCAAAAAGCAATCCTGATAGGCAAAGGCGGAACGAAACTCAAGAGCATAGGCTCAGCTGCCCGCAAGGAGATCGAGTCCTTATTGGGCACCAGGGTCTATCTTGAGTTGCACGTAATAGTGGAAGAGAACTGGCGTGAGTCGAGGTACTTTGTCGACTCCCTGGATTGGCGCAAACAACTCGAAGACATTGCAGCGGAAGCCAAGCCAGAAACCAGCCAGCCCGCACGAAGGCCGCCAAAAACCTAGTCTTCAGGCTACTGGCACAGTGCTATTTAAACTGGACGCCCGCATCAGCCAGCCCAAATTTGTTCCCACGGAGCATAATGCCCAACACCAGCCAGGAATGCATGTACGCCGATGATGACGCCCAGAGCGACCAGCGCAATCAAGCCAATTGAAACAAGAAGAACGCCGAGCACCTTCACGTCGCCGCTGGCCTTTGTCAGCATCGTGGTGCCAGCGTATCTCTCACCGCGACACTGCGAAACGTCACCAGTAGGGATTACCTCGGGTTAGCCGATTCACCCTAAAGTGCGGGAATCGTCCCACTCCTTGGAAACCTTTTGAGGGATCTGCGTTCTACTCCCGCACACTGATGCCGAGGCTCTTCATCTTGCGGTACAGGTGACTACGCTCCAGCCCCAAAGCCTCCGCGGCCCGGCTCACATTGCCGTGGCATTCATCAATCTTTTTCAGAATGTAATCGCGCTCATAAGCCTCACGCGCCTGATGCAAGGTGCTGAATTCCTCACCCTTGCGGCTGTTTCCACGAAACACCAGCATAGGCAGGTGCTTGCGCTCGATCCGAACCGTCTGCGGGTTCAAAATCATCACTCGCTCGATCACGTTCCTCAACTCGCGCACATTTCCCGGCCAATGATATTGCTTAAGCACGGCAATGGCCTCGTCACTCATCTCGATACGCGGACGGCCATACTGACGGCCGAACTCCAGCAAAAACTCCCGCACCAGCAGCGGGATATCTTCCTTCCTGTCCCGCAAGGGCGGGACATAAAACGGAATGACATTCAGCCGGTAGAAAAAATCTTCGCGAAAGTTCCCCTTGGCTATTTCTTCTTCCAGATCTTTGTTCGTAGCAGCAATGACGCGCACGTCAACCTGGATCGTTTGCGTCCCGCCCACCGGCGTAAAGCGCTGCTCATCCAGCGCACGCAGCACCTTAGCCTGCATCTTCAGGCTCATATCCCCAACTTCATCCAGAAACAGCGTGCCGTTATCCGCTCGCTCAAAGGTCCCGCGCTTTTCGACCGGCCCATTGGGAATAGCACTGTGACGGTAACCGAAGATCTCGCTCTCGATGTAATCCTCGGGAATCGCAGCACAATTCAACTCCACAAACACGCGGTCGCTGCGCAAACTCTCGCTGTGGATCGCACGAGCAATAAGCTCCTTGCCCGAACCGGATTCGCCATAGATGAGCACCCGTCCGTTGGTCGGCGCCATCAGCTTGATCTGCTGCCGCAATGCCTTGATGGACACGCTCTCGCCCGTGATGGGCACGTGCATCAGCAGTTGCCGCTTGAACTCCTGATTCTCGCTCCGCAGCCGCCGCGCTTCTACGGCATTCTTCAGCAGGATCAGCGTGCGATCAATCGATAGCGGCTTCTCCAGAAAATCGAAAGCGCCCAGCTTGGTAGCCCGCACCGCTGTCTCGATGGTGCCGTGGCCGGAAATGATGATCACTTCCGGGGTGCTCTCATTGGCCAGCGAACGGATCTCGGTCAGCACCTCCAGTCCGTCCCGATCAGGAAGCCATATATCCAGCAGCATCACGTCATAGGTCGCATCGCGCAGCAACACCATGGCCTCTGAAGCAGAGGCCGTGCTGGTAACGGCATACCCGTCTTCCTTGAGGATTTCCCCCAACGATTCCCGGATCTCCGCCTCGTCATCGACAATCAGGATGTGGTTCATGACGCCGGCCTGCCGTTAGCCACAGCCAAAGCTGCTTCCTGCGAGCTCTTGGCCTCGGCCAGCGGCAGTTCAATGATGAATCGCGCGCCCGTAGGAGTGTTTTGTTCGGCGCGAATAGCACCACTATGTTCCTGGATGATTTTCGAAGCGATGGCCAGTCCCAGGCCAGTACCGCGCTGCTTGGTCGAGAAGTAGGGCAGGAAGAGGCGTTCCCGCATCTCGTCGTTCAGGCCGTGACCGGTGTCAGAAACCGCGATTTCCGCGGTGGTGTGCCCTTCGATCAGCCCGGTTTCAATGGTCAGTTCACGCAGCAGGCTGCTTTGCATCGCTTCGGCGGCGTTGTCGATGAGGTTAGCCAGGGCCCGTTTCAACGACTCCGGATCGGCTAAGACGGGCGGAATTCCGCTCCCCAAAAGTTTCACCACGCGAATGTGCTGAATCCTCCCTGCAAACAACGCCAACGCGCTCTCCACGATGGAGTTCAGATCGCATACCTGGGGCCGCGAAGTGGGGAACTGCGCCAGCGATGCGAACTGGTCGACCAGCCTGCGCATGGTTTGCACCGAACCCAGAATCACATCGCTACATTTCCGAATCACGCTGTCTGAATCTGCCGTCGGGCGATCGACATGCTTGCGGATCCGTTCCGCGGAAAGAGCAATCGGGGTGAGCGGATTCTTAATTTCATGGGCCACTCGCTGGGCGACTTCTTTCCACGCCACCTGGCGCTGCGCATGGAGGAAGTCGGTGACATCTTCCAGGACCAGAATGCATCCTTCGCGATCCTTGCTCAGCTCCAGACGAGCAATGGTCGCGGTTACGTTAAGGGCGCCGCGCGGACCAGGCAACTCAATTTCCGTCGCCGCCAGACCCATGCGCTTGCTCCGGCGCAGGAGCACAATCAGCTCGTCGGCGATATCACGCGGCAAAATCGACTCCAGCGGCATACCGGAAAGGTCGCGGTGATCGCGCGGGCTCAACAGGTTACGCGAGGCTCGGTTCGCCTGCAGAACGCACATCTCCGGATCCAGCGTGACCACTGCGCTGGGAATTGTCTCCAGCACTGTTTCCAGCTCGCTTCTCCGTTCTTCTAAAGCCCGGTTGGCAGCGAAGAGCTGGGTACTAGAGGTTTCCGCCAGGGCGCGGCTCTCTTCCAGATCCTCCGCCATGCGATTGAAGGAACGCACGAGTTCTCCCAGCTCTTCCGTCGCCGCCACCTTAACCCGGTGTGCGTAATGGCCGGCCGCGACGGCGTCCATGGCGTCCGCCAGAGCCTCCACCGGCCTGGTCACCTGCTTGGAAAGGAAGAGCGCCAGCCAGCTGCTGGCGAAAAACACCAGCGTGGTCAACAGAAACAGCAGCAGCAGGTAAGTGGTGCGGATGCGTCTGCGATCGCGATAGAGGATCTCGTAATCCCGCGCGCCGGAGCGGATGTCCTGCACCGTAGCGCTCAGCCCGGAGGGCAGGGGCAGAGCAGCGACCACGATGCCTCCGTCCCCGGTGCCGGCCTGGCCCAGTACGTATTCATCTTTTCCCGTCACCAGCATGGGAACGTCGCTACGCTGGGCGGCGCGCAGAACGATCGCGGCCAAGGTGTCGTGTCCTTGCAGGACATCGGTTTCCACCTGGTCCATCCAGGAACGAATGATTGCCTGGCCGTCATCCCGGGGTAATTGGTATTGGCCCACAGCCGCGCCATTGCGGAAGACCACGACAAACCCGCCCTCCAGGGTGATGCGGTGGCTGCCGATCTCCCGCAGCAGGGCTTCCGTATTGCCGGTCTGCAAAGCGTGGCTCAGGTTAGGAGAACTGGCCAGGGATTCGGCCTCGGCCCGGGCATTGGCAGCTGCGTATTGAGAGAGTTCGAGCGAGACCCGGGTGGAGTCTTCGCGCAGCTGGGAAGCGGGCTGTGAAAACCAGCGCTCCATGGAGCGATTGAGCAGCCCGAAGCTGAACAGAAACATGAACACCGCGGGCGCGAAGGAGAGCAGCAGGGCTCCCACCAACATCCGGCTACGAATTCTAGAACCGAGCACCCTGCTACGCTGGTCGGCCAGTAGCTTCACGATGTTACGGAATAGCAGGATCAGCAGGGTGATCAGAAGCAGGAAGGCAATGACGGACAGGGCGGTAAAGAGGAAGATCTGGCCGGTGCCGTGGGGACGCAGAAACGGCAGGTTGAAGGCATTCAGCGCAGCCAGCACAAGCAGCAGCAGGAACATACCTCCGCCGAGCGCTACGACGGCACTCCTGCGCTGCTGGGACTCTGTGGCCATTCGTCTAACAGCTTACAACTATGGCAACTTGGACCGGTAACAAATGCCAATTCTATGTTCTATCCCCGCCACCCATCGATCGGGTGCCCCATCCTTCGCGCTTTCTGCGAAGGGTGGGATAAGCAGAAGTTGCGGGGAAGGGTCTCGGGTGAAGAGCAGTGGCATCCCACCCTTCGCCAACAGCGCGAAGGATGGGGCACCCGATCCTTTGTGGCAGGGCAAGAAATACGGTTTTCGAGTGTGTCCCGATCCTTTGTGGCAAGGCAAGAAATACGGTTTTCGACTGTGTCCCGATTCTTTGTGGCCGGGCAAAAAATGCGGTTTTCGACTGTGTGGCGGGGAGACTTAGCCTACTCCTACAGAGAATTCATCTTAAGCAGGAACTCAGCGTTGTTACGGGTCTTACCCAACCGGTCAACCAGCAATTCCATAGCTTCGACCGGCGACAACGGATTAAGCACCTTGCGCAGAACCCAAATCCGCTGCAGATCTTCTTTCGGGATCAGCAGCTCTTCCTTACGCGTGCCCGAGCGCTGAATGTCGATTGCGGGAAACACGCGCTTGTCGACCAGCTTGCGGTCCAGGATAACTTCCATATTGCCGGTGCCTTTGAACTCTTCAAAGATGACTTCATCCATGCGTGAGCCCGTATCTACCAGGGCCGTGGCAATAATGGTCAGCGAACCACCCTCTTCAATATTGCGCGCTGCGCCAAAGAACCGTTTCGGACGTTGCAGGGCATTGGAATCGACACCGCCCGACAGCACCTTGCCCGACGGTGGAACAATCGTGTTGTAAGCGCGCGCCAGGCGGGTAATGGAGTCCAGCAGGATCACCACATCGCGCTTGTGTTCGACCAGGCGCTTGGCCTTTTCAATCACCATCTCGGCAACCTGCACATGGCGTGCTGCCGGCTCGTCAAAGGTCGAACTAATCACTTCCCCTTTGACCGACCGCTGCATATCCGTAACTTCTTCCGGGCGCTCATCGATCAGCAGGACGATCAGAGCAACCTCCGGGTGGTTCGTGGTCACGGAGTTAGCAATCGACTGCAGCAGCATGGTCTTGCCGGTTCGTGGCGGAGCGACGATCAAGCCGCGTTGGCCTTTGCCCACCGGGGTAAGCAGATCGGTGACTCGTCCACTGGTATTCTCGTGGACCGTCTCCATCTTGATGCGTTCCTGCGGATAGAGCGGGGTCAGGTTATCGAACAGGATCTTGTTCCGCGTCTCTTCCGGAGACTCAAAATTGATCGCCTCGATTTTGACCAGGGCAAAATACTTCTCGCCTTCATGGGGAGGGCGCACGTTGCCGCTGATGGTGTCGCCGGTCTTCAGGTCAAATTTACGGATCTGTGAGGGCGAGACATAAATGTCATCGGGACCCGGCAGGTAGTTGTAATCAGGCGAACGCAGAAAGCCGTACCCGTCGGGAAGTATTTCAAGCACCCCTTCGGCAAAAATGTGGCCTTCTTTTTCGCTCTGGGCCTGAAGGATCTTGAAAATAAGGTCCTGCTTGCGGAGGCCGCTGGCGCCTGGAATTTCGAGCGTCCGCGCGATGCGGCTTAGCTCCGTTATGTTCTTTTCTTTCAACTCGGAAATGGTCATTTTCACCTACGGGAGTAACTATGGGAGGGGTTTATCGGGAAGGAATCTGGCTGGTTTAAGCAGGTTCGAGCGATTTAGGGAAGGGGACGAAAAGGCCCAGAACAGGGCCGCGCTTAAGCCGCGCGGCGCTGCTGGATCTGAGAAGCTACCGGGGTTGCGGCGGGTGCAGCCGCCGGGCTTTCGTGATGGAAGCGGACTAAAACCTCATTGGTGGTGTCCTGAAGACGGGTATTGGGCTTGTGCAGCTTGCGCGTCGCCTTCGAGGCAAGCTGACACAGTGTGTAGCGATTCTCAACGTGGGCAAGTGCCCCAAAGATAAGATCAGAGCGCATCTTTATTCTCCTTCATCTTTTGACCGTCCATATGCGCTTTTCGTGATGGCAAAGGCTCTGCCCGGCGCGGCGTCGGTCGATTTTCTATTTGTTAGACGCGAATGCTCCCTTGCGGGAACAATTTTTTCGTCTGGGTTTCTTGTTGTCCAACCGGTAACTGGAAAGGTTCCCTGCGTCAAAGACGCTTCCGGTGGAATTTCCGCGCGGAACCCTTATGCAAAGGCGCTCTCTACAGGCTCGGCCTCTATCTCCGGGTTGCGCATGCCTTAAAACGAGGGCATGTCGCGCTGCTGCTGTGACCTCTGCGGCTCATGAAGTTCCAGGTTTCGGGACGCTCACACACAGAAAGGGCGGGAAAGCTAACAAACATGCCCAAGAGGCGCGCTCTCATTAAGCCAAATAGAACTTAACTCGATCGAAAGAGAGGGTCAACTCTTTTTTTCATAGAAATTACTCGAATGGTTCCCAAAAATGGAATATATCAAAAAGGGCACCGCCACTCTCCATTTTCGCTGGTAAAGGCTTGGCTAGGCAAGCGGTAACTGCGTACCATGAGCGAGGCGCAAGCGCCTTGCCGTGATTTCCGTGATCTAGATGGCCAAGAGTCGAACCTCCGATCCCGCTCCCCAACCCGCCCAACCCTCCCTTGCACTTGAAAAGACCCAGAAAGGCGCGCCCCGCTCGATGTGGGAACTTCTGTTGCAGTTGCGTGTTCTGCTGCCCTACCTGACCCGGCTGCTGCCGCTGCTCGATCGAGGTCTCGGCTCTACTCCTGACCTCAGCGAGATTACCAAAGGCATGGTTGAGGTGCGGACGACCGGCCGCGATTTAGAAGTGCAAGCCAGGAATCAGGCCCTCCAGTTGGAGCGGATCGAACAACAAATGAGCCGCATACGCGTGGTTCATGAGAACAGCATTGAAGAGAGCCGGAAGCTCCTTGCGGAGATGCGTTTGCTCCGAAGCTGGGTGCTGGGCACGGCGGTCGTCATGTTCGTGCTTCTTCTCGCGACCATCGTGATGGTGACGGTCCTGCTTATGCACTCCTGATTAGCCCGTTTCTCGTAGGTTGTTGATGTAACTGCAAAGAGTGTTCGCGTCACAAATGCGATCTTCAGAACCACGTAATTTGTACCGCATCGGTATGCCGTTTCTGTTGCCAGCCGTATAAATCCGGGACTAGGATACGAGACGGTTCGGTGCAGTCCTGTTTTCTCGGACGTGCCAGATCTCCCCACGAAGTCGTTCCAGGCCTCACGGATAGCAAAGAATAGCTGCCGACTTACTCGTCAGCGTGTGTGGAGTGACTCTCTATGGCATGGTATGCCTATTGTATTAGTGAAAAGCAGGCGTTTCCTGAGCTAAGCCGGCACCGAAAACCAATACCAATGGAATCGGTAACGGGTATCTCAGGAAATCAGATTTTCCTCTATCCAGCCAGTGATCTCGCAGTAATCGTAAGTGAACATCATCCCTCAGAAAATCTGGACCAAAAAGCAGCCGTCGAACATGCACGTGTAATCAGCGACTGTTTCAAACTTTCCACAGTCCTTCCTTTCCGCTTTGGCACCGTATTTGCAGATGACGAAGCATTGAGAAAATCGATTCGCTCCAATCAGCGGCAGTTTCTTGCCAATGTTGAGCGGTTGCGCGGTAAGGCAGAGATGCACCTGAAAGTCCTTCTGGATGATTGCTGTCGCGATCAGATCAACACTCCAGTGGCGATGGATCGGGTGGGCAAAGAATACCTGTCCAGCTTGCGGGAGAATGCTACCCGGCAGCGTGAACGGCAAACCAAAGCGCGGGCGGTCTCGGTGCAGATGCATCGTATGTTCAGCCCTCTCGATGAAGAGATCAGCTGCCGCCGGATGGATTCCGGCAAAATGCTGCTCGACATCGCTCACCTCATTGATCACAAGGGTATCGAGCGCTACCAGAACAAGTACTCAAGCGCCAGCCAGCAATTGAAAGATTGCCACATGCAACTTTCCGGACCCTGGCCGCCCTATCACTTCGTGCAGCGGCTGACCCGGCCGGTGCATGTGCATGCCGTACCTGCGTAAAAACTTTGAAAAGCAGTCAAAAAAACCCCGGCAAATCGCCGGGGTTTTGCTTTTTCCCACCTAAAAAATTCTAAAAGGTTCCTGGTAGTCCACTCTTTCCGTCACAGCAAGTCTGAACGGGTGCCCCTCGCACCAGCGTACGTGGGTCAGGAAAGACGGGGGCTACGCCCCCATCGAAGTTCTGTCTTTTAGTCTTTCTCCCGTCGCCGCGGACAGGAATCCATCGCGCGCGTCATGCAGTTGACCCTGCAGACGGTCGTAGCTCTCCACCAGGGCTAAAGCCCACAGTTTTTGTCGGGGAGCGTTTTCCGCGGGCTGAAGCCCGCTACCCCCGGACTAAAAGTCCGGGGCTTCCACCCGGGAACGCATTGGGAGGATCAGCACCTTACACCACCTTATTGGCAGCGGGTAGATCTTTTCTCCGGCTCAGCACAAAACTGGCATGGGAACGACGATCAGCTGAGGCGTGATCGATCTTGCGCCAAAACGCCACAAAGTAATCCACCGCAGAAATGATAGACACCAGCACCATAAAGTAGATGGCGGCGATCGCGATCCATTCCACCGGCAAAATAAACCAGCCAAAGTGCCACGCATACCACCCGTGGGCCAGGATCACAGCCACGACAGAAACGATCTGGATCACCGTCTTCAGCTTGCCCAGGTCGCTTGCTTCGATGGTGAACCCCTCGGTGCTGGCGATCGAGCGCAGGCCATTGACCAGAAACTCGCGGCCAATCACCAAAACCGCGATCCACGCCTTCATCAGATGGGGATTGAACTGCACCAGGCAGACGTAGGCCGCCGTAATCATCAACTTATCGGCCAGGGGATCGAGCAACATGCCCATGGTGGTGATCTGACCGCGCTTCCGCGCCAGGTACCCGTCCACCCCATCGGTGATCGACGCCAGGATGAAGAGCAGGGAAGCGGCAATCTCCTGCTCTCCGTGGCCGCGATAGGGGAAATAGCTGGAGAGCATCCAGATGAGCAAGGGAATGCAGCAGATGCGGCTCATCGTGATGGAGTTTGGCAGGTTCACGATTGACTCGGCTGTTGAGGAAAGGCCCGCGTTGGCCTTAATTTATTATGCACCAGGCGCCAGCCGTTGGGTCGGCGCCAGGTGCACGTTAGTTTGGTCCTAACTTCAGGCGTAAATCCCGCGTTGCTTGATGGTGAACGCCACCCGATCGATAGCCAACATGTAGGCAGCAATGCGATTGTTCACGTTGTGCGCTTCGGCATAGCGGACCACGTCGCCGAAGCTTTCCGCCAGGATGCTTTCCAGTTGCTCGTTCACCACCGCTTCCTTCCAGAAATATCCTTGGCGATCCTGCACCCATTCAAAATAGGAGGCCGTAACCCCGCCGGCATTGGCGAGAATGTCAGGCACGATGAAAATTTTCTTATCCGCCAGGATTTCGTCCGCAACCGCAGTGGTAGGACCGTTGGCGCCTTCACAGACGATGCGCGCCTTGATGCGGTCCGCGTTGCGGCTGGTGATGACGTTTTCTGTGGCCGCGGGAATGAGGATCTCGCAGTCAGTCACCAGCAACTCGGAAGAATTCACCGCTTCGGCGCCCTTAAAACCCAACACGGTGCCGTTGCGCTGCCGATATTCGAGCAGCAGGTGAATGTCGATGCCATTGGGGTTATACAGTCCGCCGTCGTATTCGGCCACACCGATGATCTTGTAGCCTTTTTCCATCATCAGCTTGGCCGCGTTCGAGCCTACGTTGCCAAAGCCCTGGATGATCACCCGGCAGCCTTCGCGCTGCATATTCAGGTAACGCAAAGCCTCATCACACATCACGCCGATGCCGCGCCCAGTAGCCTCGCGCCGCCCCCGTGAGCCTCCGATGTTGAGCGGCTTTCCAGTGACCACCGCGGTCACCGTCTGGCGCATGTGCATGGAGTAGGTGTCCATGATCCACGCCATGGTTTGCTCGTTGGTATTGATATCCGGGGCCGGTACATCCTTCTCGGGCCCGAGAAACTCAATCAGCTCCGAGGTGTAACGCCGCGTCATCCGTTCCAGTTCGCCGATGGACATCTTCTTGGGGTCGCAGATAACGCCCCCCTTCGCACCTCCAAAGGGAATGTTGACCACGGCGCACTTCCAGGTCATCCAGCTGGCCAGCGCGCGGACCTCATCCAGAGTCACATCCGGGGAATAGCGGATACCGCCCTTTCCCGGGCCACGGGCAATCGAATGTTGCACCCGGAAGCCGGTAAAGACTTCGATGGTTCCGTTGTCCATCATTACGGGGATGTGGACAATGATTTCGCGTGCGGGATAGCGCAGTACTTTCCAGAGCCCTTCGTCCAAATTCAGTTTTTGTGCTGCGAAGTCGAAGCGAGCAGCCTGGGCTTCCCAGGGATTAATCTCCTGCTCGAGGGTTACGGTTGGCATAACAATTTCTCCAGGAACATGGACTGCGACGTGGCAGTCCACCAAAGTCCCACCGCGGTTGAGCCATGCGCGCCCGGGCGGGACGGCGCAGGCGTTCAGACGGGGCTAACCCCAAACCTCCAGAGTATAGCTCCCCACGTTCATGAGATGCTCACCCGGGAGAATCCTCTTCTCTTTACCTGCTGCCTGCTATGGCGATTTAGTATGAGCAGGATGCCGGTTGACACTACTGTTTCTCCCTCGCGTGCGGAATTCCTCCACCTGGCGGCCGGCCACACCCTGGTCCCGGTCTACCGCGCCCTCACCGCGGACCTGGAAACCCCGGTATCCGCCTTTTTGCGCCTGGCGTCCGACGAGCCACAATCTTTTCTGCTGGAATCGGTGGAAGGCGGGGAAAAAATAGGCCGCTATACCTTTATCGGCGTCCGCCCGTATCGCACGATCCTGGCCCGTGGAAGCTCCATTGTGATCAACGAGCGAGGCAAGACCCGGTCGGTGCAAGGGGATGTGCTTGCCCTGCTAAAAGAGCTCCTGGCCGGGCAGAAGCCGGCCCATATCGCGGGGTTGCCCCCCTTCACCAGCGGGGCCGTGGGTTTTTTTGCCTACGACGCGGTGCGCCAACTGGAACGTTTGCCGGCGTTGGCGAAGGATGATTTGGGTGTCCCCGACGCCTGCCTCATGTTTTTCGACGAGGTGCTGGCCTTTGACCACGTGCGCAAGCAGATTCTGCTGGTGGTCACCGCCGATCTCGGGCGCCAGAAGCCTGCGGCCGCCTATAAGGATGCCATGCAGCGGCTGGAGAAGCTGGAGAAGCGCCTTGCCAGGCCAATCCCCAAACCTCGCCATGCTCCGCCCCGGGGCAAGCTTGCGGTGACCAGCCGCACTTTAAAGAAGGATTTTCTGGCGTCTGTCGCCCGCATCAAGGAGTACATCGCTGCGGGCGATATCTTCCAGGCGGTGTTGTCGCAGCGCTTTGAGGTGAAGCCGGGGGTCGACCCGTTCTCTGTTTACCGCGCGCTGCGCATCGTTAATCCGTCTCCCTACTTGTACTTCCTGCGCTTCGATCTGGAGAAGGTCTCTACTTGCCTGGTTGGCTCTTCTCCCGAATTGCTGGTGCGGGTGCAAAAACGGCATGTCGAGTACAAGCCCATTGCGGGGACGCGTCCTCGCTCCGCGAACGAGGAAGAAGACCTGCGCATCGAGCAGGAAATGCTCAGCAACGAGAAAGAGCGAGCTGAGCACGTGATGCTGGTCGACCTGGGCCGAAACGACATCGGCAGGGTGTGCGACTTTGGGTCGGTCCGGGTGAAGAACCTGATGTATGTCGAGCGCTACTCCCACGTGATGCACATGGTCAGCTCTCTCGAGGGCCAGCTTAAGGAGGGATTGTCGGCAGTGGACGCCTTTAGCTCCTGTTTTCCGGCCGGCACCCTGAGCGGCGCGCCCAAGATACGAGCGATGGAGATCATTGAGGAGTTGGAACCGACACGCCGGGGCACTTACGGCGGCAGCGTCTTCTACGCCGACTTTTCAGGCAATTTCGATTCCTGCATTGCCATCCGCAGCATGCTGCTGAAGGGAGAGCAGGGCTACATCCAAGCCGGCGCAGGCATAGTGGCCGATTCGGTGCCGGAAGACGAGTACGAGGAGTCTGTAAACAAGGCGAAGGCCGTGGTGCGGGCCGTAGAACAGGCGCGAGCCGCAGCCACCAAGTAGTGCCAGCCCCGAACTTTAGTCCCGCGAGAACCGCAGGTCCCTCCACTACGCTGCGCTCTGTCGAAAAACATTTCCACGAAAGGACCGCTGAACCGCAGGTCCCTCCACTGCGCTGCGCTCCGGTCGGGATGACAAGGGGAGAGATGGCGCTTCCGGGGAGAGTAGTTGCTGAACAGGAGCCGTTTTTCATTACCTTGGGTGGGCCCGCCCGCCCATGACTTCTCCGGTCGGGATGACAATTCTGTTGTGCGCGCAAGAACTTCAACGAGAAATACTTAGCCCCCCGCCATAGAATTGTCATCCCGACCGGAGCGCAGCGTAGTCGAGGGACCTGCGGTTCCCCTTCCGGGTACTCACACGCCCTTTTTAATGCCTCTGGTTGTTGAAGGGTACGGCCTTCAGGCCGTACGTAACTGCTGAAATATTCCCGGGCTTTAGCCACTGAGGCCGCTTTTCTGGCTCTCGCGCAGACCCTCAAGCCCCACCGATCAAAGCAAGCCTTAGAGCCAACCGAAAAGTCCCGCCGGGCCCGCTGAACCCACATCTCACAGGACTACACTGAAGCTATGGTCTTCGTCCTCGACAACTACGACTCATTCACCTACAACCTGGTTCAGTACATGGGTGAGCTAGGGGCGGACATGGTCATTCGCCGGAACGACGAACTGACCGTCGAGCAGATCGATGACCTAAACCCGGAGCGCATCGTACTTTCTCCTGGACCGTGCACTCCCCAGGAAGCCGGGGTCAGCATTCCTCTTATCCGCCACTTTGCCGGCAAGATCCCCATCCTGGGTGTTTGCCTCGGTCACCAGGCGATTGGCGCCGCATTTGGCGGCAATGTCGTGCGCGCTCCGAAGTTGATGCACGGCAAGACCAGCCCGGTCGAACACGATGGACGCAATCTCTTCGCAGGTCTTGCCAGTCCGATGACTTGCACCCGCTACCACTCGCTCATCGTGTCAGAAGAAGGTTTGCCGGATGAGCTTGAAGTGACCGCTCGCGTTGAAAAAGACGGAACCATCATGGGTCTGCGGCACCGCCGCTTTCCCATTGAGGGTGTCCAGTTTCACCCCGAGAGTGTGCTTACCATGGACGGCAAGAGCCTCATCCGCAATTTTCTTAATCTGTGATGCGACTTCTGTTCATCGGCTCGTTGGTGTTGGTAGCACCGCTCCTCGCGGCCCAGCAGCCCATCGGACGCACCTCCGCCACCGAGGTTCAGGTCTCGGGCGCCGTGGACATTTCCCATGGGGAAACAACCTTGGGCAACGGCAGCGAAATTACCGCCGGAAAGCAGGCGGTGAAAATCACCCTCGAACGTGGTGGCGAACTACGATTGTGCTCAACCAGCAGCGTTCACCTCTCGAAGGACCGATCCATCGACGACCCGGCCAACAGCGCGTTGATGATAGCGCTGAATCGCGGAGCTATTGAGGCTAACTACTCCGTGGGCAAATACTCCGATGTGCTGCTCACCCCCGATCTGCGCATCCTGATTTCAGGTCCGGGACAGGCTGACCTCAGCATCCGCGTAAATACGCAGGGCGATACCTGCATCGACAATCACGGTGCAGGTGCGCCGTATGTCACGGTAAGCAGTGAGTTGGAGGGTGGAGCTTACCGGGTGTTGCCCGACCAGCGTGTCAACTTCCAGCATGGCAGCCTGCGCGAAGTCGTAGATCATGAGCCGGAGCCATGCGGCTGTCCAAAGACGCCGCCCGTGAAGCTGGCGGCTGCACCTGGCGGCCCATCCTCCACCCCGGCCGATACCGCTTTCCCGGTTGCCCAAAGCGAGGGACTGGCGGCGCCTCCCGCTCCGCATCCAGTGCCCGTCGTTCCACCGGGGGAACCGCATGTCCAGGTGACCGTTCCGCTGACCTACGAGGGCGACAAGCCGGCTACGCCTGTAGCTGCTCCGCCGGCTGTGGCCCCGGTCCCAGCACCGGCTCCTCCGCCAACGCCCGCGCCGGAAGTTGCACCCGTCCCGGCCGTGGCCTCGTCTCCGGAGGTTGCGTCCCCGGCCCCCGCGCCCAATCCGCCCCTCGCCCAGCGTGGTCTCTTCCACCGCATCGGCCACTTCTTTTCCAAAATCTTCGGCAAGTAGGGAAAGGGCTACAATCGACTGTTGAGGTTTCTGTTTCATCCAATCCAGTGAGAAATGAAGGAGTTCTTTTTATATGGCGATTCCTGCCACACAGATGCGTCCGGGCATGGTCATCAAGCACAACAACGAGCTGCACACGGTTTTCAGCGTCGAGCATCGAACCCCTGGAAATTTGCGCGCATTTATCCAGGCCAAGCTCCGCAACCTGCGCACCGGCGCCATGTTCGAGCACCGTTTCCGCTCCCCGGACCCGATCGACCGGGTCATCGTCGACGAGGTGTCGATGGACTTTCTTTATTCCGACGGCGACGACTTCTACTTCATGAACACCGAAAACTACGAGCAGACGAATCTCAAGGGCGGCACTCTGGGCGATGCCATCGAGTACCTCATTCCCAATCTGCAAATCAAGGTCTCGTTTTTCGATGGCGTGGCGGTGGGGATTGAGCTGCCACAGACAGTGGAGATGACGGTAGTAGAAACCGAACCTGGCCTGAAATCGGCCACCGCATCATCCGTTACCAAGCCGGCCAAGATGGAGACCGGACTGGTGGTTCAGGTGCCCCCGTTCATCAACGAGGGAGAAAAGATTCGTGTGGATACAGCCGAAGGCGCTTACCTGTCTCGAGCCTAGAGAACCAAGAGAGAACCGGGGACATAATGCTTATGGTGCGCCACTACGTTGTGAAGGGCCGCGTTCAGGGGGTCGGATTCCGTTGGCTGGTCCATCGCGAAGCAGGGGTTCGCGGACTGAAGGGTTGGGTTCGCAATACAGACACTGGTGAGGTCGAGATCATGGTTGCCGGCAGCGAAGAAAAACTCGCGGAACTTCGCGCAGTGCTGGAACGGGGATCGCGCGGCAGCCGGGTGGATGGAGTGCACGAGAGCAACATGGACGACGCTATGGCAGACGGCCTGGAATCGTTCCAAATCGAAGGAGCCTGGTAGCGACGAATGCCCCATCCGCCTATTAATTGTGAACCTCTGAAATCGCTGATCCGAACCATTCCCAACTTTCCCAAGCCCGGCATTCTGTTCTACGACATCACTACCCTGCTTAAGGACAGGAAGGGCTATGCGACGCTGGTGGATGCTCTGGCGGCCCATTACATCGGGTTGTCGGACGTTGACCTGGTGCTGGGCATTGAGGCGCGAGGATTCATTTTCGGTCCGGCCCTCGCCTACCGCTTGAACGCCGGCTTCGTCCCGGTGCGCAAGCCGGGCAAGCTGCCCGCGGAAACGGCGCGCGTGACCTACGATCTCGAATATGGAACGGATGCGCTCGAAATACACCTGGACGCCATTGAGCCGGGCCAAAATGTACTCATCGTCGATGACCTGCTGGCAACCGGAGGCACGATGGAAGCAACGGTGAAGCTGGTGCGCCGGCTGGGGGCCAACATTGTCGGCTTGGCTTTCGCCATCGAGCTCGACTTCCTCAATGGACGCGATCGCTTCAAGGAGTATGACGTGTTCAGCCTGCTGCACTACAGCGAGTAGTGCTAAACCACTCGGCGGCCACTCAAGAGGTGGATCACCAGGGCCACTGCAGCCACGATGAGCAGGATGTGCAGGGCAAACGCGGCAATGTGAAACAGCAGAAAGCCGCCCACCCAAAGCAGGATAAGAATAACCGCAAGCGCCAGCCACATAAGTCGTGCACCTTGCGGAGAGTATCTCATCCTATGAGGAGCTTAGCGAACTCATGATTCTGCGTCCTTCGTTAGCGGTCTTACTTTTCGCTGCTCCCGTGATGCTGCCCGCATCCACGAAGCAGGTGAATGCGCAGATGACAGCGCTCACTCATGTTCGGGTGATCGATGGCACCGGCCGTGCTCCGCTGGAAGATGCGACCGTGTTGATTGAGGGCAATCGTATTCTGGCCGTGGAACCGGCAAACGGCACGCTGCCGGCCGCTGCCAAGGTAATCGATCTTCACGGAGACACGGTGATGCCGGGGCTGATCAATGCCCACGGGCACCTGGCATTGATCGCCGATGGCCAGAACTCCGCCGCAGCCTATACCGCCGAAAATGTGCTCGCGGAACTGCGGCAGTATGAGAGCTACGGGGTCACCACGATGTTGTCGCTAGGGCTCAACCGCGACCTGCTGTATCCCATTCGTGCACAGCAGCGGCAGGGCAAGCTGGATGGCGCTACCGTGTTTACGGCAGACCGCGGGATCGGAGCCGTGGACGGAGCGCCGCCGCTCCCGGCTGCGCCTGATCAGCTTTATCGGCCGGCCAATCCGGAAGAAGCGCGCGCGGCTGTAGATGCGATGGCCAAGCGGCACGCAGACATCATCAAGATCTGGGTGGATAGCCTGGGAGGAACCAAGCCCACCATGTCGCCCGAGATCTACCGCGCGGTGATTGCGGAAGCGCACAAACACCATCTGCGGGTGGCCGCCCATGTTTACTATCTGGCGGACGCCAAATCTTTGGTGAATGACGGCGTGGACGTCCTGGCCCACAGCGTCCGCGACAAACCTGTGGACCAGGAATTGATTTCTGCGATGAAGCGCCGTGGCGTCTGGTATATCCCCACGTTGACCGTCGACGAATCGTTTTATATCTATGCTGAGCACCCGG
>Ga0302180_10000770_pt1 | contig 25795 bp, 20 predicted proteins | sample I_Palsa_E3_2_FD_200575 | JGI IMG/M metagenome (GOLD analysis project Ga0302180, IMG submission 200575) | Peat permafrost microbial communities from Stordalen Mire near Abisko, Sweden - I_Palsa_E3_2 | ecosystem: Environmental > Terrestrial > Soil > Palsa > Peat permafrost | place: Sweden... | reverse complement strand
GTCGGGGCCACGCAGTGATACAACGGCGATCGCATTGGCGCCGCCGCCGTCGGGGCGCGTGAAGGTCGCGCCGGGCAACGCGAGGAGCGAATCGATAACGCGATCTTCCCCAAGACGATCCATGTCGGCGCGCGTCACCGTAACGGACGGCAGCGTTCCGCGAATCGGCGTTAGCCGACCATCGACCTTCACCGTTCCGATCGTACGCAGTGTCGGTGCATCCAGCGGTTCCAGCGTCACATCGATCGCGGCCGAATCTTTCAGATCGAGGTCGATCGACACGCCGGTGTAGCCCTTGGCGCTGGTGTCCACGTGATAACTTCCGCCGTCAGGCGTGAACGCAACGTTGCCCGAGTTGTCGGTAACGCGTGCGTAGGTCTTCGTGCCATTGAGCGAAACGTGAGCCCCAACAAGCGGGGCACCCGTGGGTGTATGAACGTGCACCGTCACGGTACAGCAGAAAGCAAGAAGCAGCGCGTGCATGGGGGCTCTTGCTTCCGCGCGAATACTTCGGAATCCCTGAAAGGTACCAGATGTTAAAAAGTGCCAAAATAAAGGCCCTCTTCAAGGGCATGGCCCGCGTGCAACGCGAGTTTACGCTCGAGGTCGGACCGCTCCGAGCAACCGGCGTACCGGCGGTCTTGGTCGGGGTCTGCGGCATCGTTGCCGCCTCGGGACTCGCGGCCTTCCTTGCGCGCAGCGCGCAGCGGCTGCCCGAAACCCTCAGCGAGGCCAAAGGGTTGGCACAGACGTTACGCGGCGACCGGCCGCGCCTCAACCCGTAAAATGAAAGCGTATGATCGATAACGATTCGCTCGCGGCCCTGATCCGGCGCGACCTCCCCGACGCGCAGGTCGAGATCGTCGACCGGACCGGCACGATGGATCACTTCAATGTGACCGTCCGCTCGAACGCGTTCGCAGGGCGCACGCTCATCGAACAACACCAACTCGTGTACGGCGCGCTGCGCGGTGCACTCAAAGACGGCCGCGTGCACGCCGTCGAACTCCGAACGCTCGTCAGCGAGGGCTCATAAAATGTCCGAACAACTCAAAACGGAAATCGCCGCGGAGGTCGCGGCCAATAAGATCCTCGTCTACGGGAAGGGCACAAAGACTGCCCCGCGCTGCGGCTTCACCCTCGAGACGATTCAATTCTTCGATCACTTCGGCTTTCCGTTCGAAGTAATCGACGTGCTTGAGAACATGCCCAAGCGTGAAGTGCTCGCCGAGATGACCAACTGGCCGACGTTGCCAAAGGTCTTCATCGACGGCAAGTTTTACGGCGACACCGACATTCTCGGCCCGATGGCTCAGAATGGCGAGTTGCAAACGGTTCTGCAAGAAGCCTTCGGCCCGCAGGCCCAGCCCAAGACGACCATCAACCTGCATTAGACGTGGCGTTCACGACGCTCGTTGACGCGGCGACGCTCGCACTTCATCTCGACGATCCGGCGTGGGTCGTCGTGGATTGCCGTCATGCGCTCGCCGACTTTTCGCTCGGCCGGCGCCTCTATGACGAAGCCCACATTCCCGGTGCGTTCTTCGCCGACGCCGAGCGCGACCTCGCCGGCGAACATACCGGTACGAATGGCCGCCATCCCTTACCCGATCCGAACGCCTTCGCTATGTTTCTGCGCAGCATCGGCGTGAATGACGCGACGCAGATCGTCGCCTATGACGCGGGCGGCGACATATTCGCCGCTCGACTATGGTTTTTGTCCCGCTGGATCGGACACGACGCCTGCGCCGTTCTCGATGGCGGGCTCGCAGCTTGGATGAGCGGCGGCTTTCCGGTAACGACCGCGGCGCCGGTGCCGCGTAGCGGCTCGATCGAAGCGCACCCGCGACCCGAGCTCGTGGTCGACGCATCGTACGTCCTCGCGCATCTCAACGACCCACACGTGCAACTGGTCGATGCGCGCGCCGCCGACCGCTTCGCGGGGAAGAACGAAACCGTCGATCCGGTTGCGGGACATATTCCGGGCGCGCGCAACCGCTTTTACAAAGAGAATTTCGCCGATGACGGACGCTTGCGACCCTCGCGAGATCTCCGCGCAGCGTTCGAACGATTCGGCCCGGGTGAGTCGATCGTGCACCAATGCGGGTCGGGCATTTCCGGTGCGCTGAATCTGCTGGCGACGGAGATCGCGGGCTTGCACGGCGCGCGGCTCTACGCCGGATCGTGGAGCGAATGGATCGCCGATCCATCGCGCCCGATTACGTTGGAGCCGCCGACGGAGTCGCAGTAGCCGTCGGCGTCGGTGACGGCGACGCTAACGGTGTGGGCGATGGAGGCGGTGGCGGCGAGGGATGCGGCGGCAGATCGTGTTGGATCTGCGGCATCGCGCAGGCGGTGTACGCGGTCACGGTCAGCGCAACGTTAGCGCACCAGTACAATCTCCACGTTGAGTCGGTGATCGGCGCGGTACCGTCGCCCCCCTGGTAAAATTCCTCGAAATGCCGGCGCACGCGCTCGTCGCCGAAAATCGCTTGCTGCAAGCTCCACAGGTGTGCCGCATCAATCACGCCGTGCCCATACACGGAATCAAAATCATACTCGCGGTGCCAACCCCAGTCGTCCCGCGACTTCGTCAAGATAAAGACCTGCGAATCGTCGACTTGTGCCGAGGCGGAGTCAACGTCGAGTATGGTAAAGGACGGCGCGTTGCCGAAGATCGGGCTGACCGCCGGAACGACGAGCATCGGCGCGCGCAGCGTGCTCGCATCCGGGCCGATGGCGCGGTAGCTGTCCATGTGCGTGTGGCCCGTAATCGACATGGCGACCGTCGAATTCGAGTCGAGCGCGGTCAAGAACGCGTCGTTGAAGCGATCGGCAAGGAACGGTACGGCCGGCGAACCCGCAGGCGCGTGCATCGTGGCGTAGACATCGACACCGGGCGGAATGTGCGCGATCACCCAAACGGGTGTACCGGCGGGAATCGCCGCTTGAGTCGATTGCAACCATTTTAGTTCGTCGCCGCCCGGATCGGCTTTCGGATCGCCGCACGCATTCTTATAGTTCGTCGACCAAAAGACGTCGTTGAGCACGATCGCTTGCGCGTGATCGGCGGGAATCGGTACGGTGTAGTACCCGCCGGTCGAGAATTGTGCGATGAACGCGTTGGGATCGGCGGCGCCGACCGAGGCGCCCCACGCGGCGGCCATGTGTGCGAGAAACGCGTTGGCGGGCGTACTCTGATAATCGCCGCAATAGCTATCGTTGTTGCCGATCACGGGCAAGAGGCGTGCCCGCGGGAAGGCCGCTTGCAATTCCCACGCGAGAAAAGCAATCGTCTTGTCGACGAAAGCATCGTACGCGGCATCATCGTGCACCTTCGCCGTACGCGCAAACTTCGCGCGAAAATCGTGTGCCAGAAAGTCGCCCGCTACGATCACGACGCGGGGATCGGGGACGGCGCTGCGCGCGCCGTCGAGCGTCAATTCAAGCAACGCATCGTTCGTGTCGCTGCCGCGGCCCGACGGACCGGCAGCCTCAGCCGATGAGAAAATCGCGCGCCAACGCTCGGGCGGCGCGGCCGCCAAACGATCGACGATGTGCGGCTGCGTAAACGGATCGAAGTGCAGATCGCTCAGCACAATCCAAGGTTGGACGGTAGCGAGCACGAACGCGAGAACGGACCCGAGCATCACGTGCGCATTTTCCGAGAGAGGAAGCACATGTCCCGCTATTGGCTGTTCAAGAGCGAACCACACGCCTACAGCTTCGAGCAACTCCACAAAGATCGTACGACTCCGTGGAGCGGCGTGCGGAATTTTCAAGCGCGCAACAACATGATGGAGATGGCGGTCGGCGATCTCGGCCTCTTCTATCATTCCAGCATTGCCGAGCCGGCGGCGGTGGGCATCGTGAAGGTCGTGCGCGCCGCTCACCCGGACGAAACCGCGTTCAAGCGCGGGGGCGAATACTACGATCCGCGCAGCACGCCTGACAAACCGAAATGGATGAACGTCGACGTTCAATACGTCGAACCGCTCGAGCACCCGGTCACACTCGCGCGGATGCGTGCCGACCCGCGTCTGGTCGGCATGGCCTTGCTCAAACGGGGTCAGCGCCTGTCGGTGCAGCCGGTGATGCCGCACGAATGGAAAATTATTTTGGAGCTATCGCGCGGCGCCGGCGAATAAAGAAAGAGGCCCGCATCGCTGCAGGCCTCTTTTGCGCTATGCGCTCGGTTGTCAGTGACCGACCGCCGTGCTGAATTGGAGATAGACCGTGCGCGGGGTCGCGTACTCGTAGTTCGTCGGTCCGAAGAGGACCGGGTTCCCGCTGGAATCCGTGCTCCCCGGGAGCGCCTTATATGTGTAACCGCCGTAGTAGAGACCGCCCGTCGCGTAGTTATCCAACCCGAGAATATTCGTCGCGCCGAGCGTGACCTTCACCTGCTTCACCGGGAGGACGAGCGCGCCGTCGAGCAGTGTGAAACCCGAGCGGCCGAACGAGTTATTCGCGCCGTACGAGGTGCTGCTGAGACGGACATTCGCACCATTCTGAAACGCGTACGAAAGATCGACGCGCATCTTGCTGTAGGGATATTCCGGCAACTGCACCCCGTTGTCCGGCAACGGTCCGGTGTAGAACTCCCCGCCGGCCGTCAGCGCCACGGGATTCTGATCGTACGCGTAGTCGCGGAGCAAATCGAACGCGACGTGATAGCCGAAGCCGACGTGCGGCTGATGGAGCACGTTGAGTTCGACGCCTTCGTTGAAAAGCTGGCCTTGCGAGGTCGGCAGGAGGATGTTCGTATACGGCGTTCCGTCGTACTCGCCGCTCTGCGCCGATGTGATCGTCGCGTAGCGATTGTAGACCGTTGTTTGGTAGAAGTCCGCCGAGACGATACTGTCTCTGGAGTATTTGTAGTCGGCGCCGACGTCGTAGCCCATCGAAGTTTCTGCTTGAAACTGCGATGCGGGGCAGAACGTGCTCTTGGCGCAGATCGTCGACGTGGGATTGATCACGCCCTGGTACGGCGTGGAGTATGCGCTGCCCGCGGAGGCACGTACGCTGACCTTGGAATTCGGCCGCCACGTCAGACCGCCGCGCGGATCGAAACGCGAGCCGACGAAGGTCGTGTTCGAGAGGTAGCCGCCGAACTCGAGCTGGAGTTTCGGTGCGATCTCGTAGTTGCCGCGCAGACTCTCCGTCGTACTGCGGACCACGATGTGGGGCTGCGGGTAGTACGCGACCGAGTATGCACAGTCGAAGATCTGCGTAGCCGTTTGGCCGGGGTAACCGCATCCGCCATATGGATCGGCGACGGTACCGGATCCATACCAATACCAGCCGCTCGAGTACGCCTCCGTGTAGTTGAAGCTATCGCTGTGCGTATCGAAGCCGAGCGTCACGTTGCCGCGATCGTTTCCGATCGGAAGCGAGTATTGCGCATCGAAGCCGTGCAGCGTGTCGGTCGTGAGCTCGTAGTACGGCTCGCCGGCGTAGCCGTTGTCATCGGCAAAGTTGTTCCCCGCATCGGTGGACATGGCAGGGCTGCTGCCGACCCACAGGCAGTCCGGCGAATAGCACGGACCGATCGCGTTCGTATCGGTGTTCTGAATGATATCGCGCGTGATGCTGCCGCCGTAGAAGCGCGCGAGTAACGTGCCGGGACCGATGACGGTGCGCAGGTCCGCCGTGAAGATCGGCTCATTGTCGGTCTCGAACGTGTCCGGATAACCGGCATAGAGATTGATCGGCACCGTTTGGCCGACATATCCAAGGTACTTCTGGTTCGTGAAGTTATAGTTGTAGTTTGTTCCCGCTCCACAATTCGCCGGCACGATAGCATCGTAAGTGTCGATGCACGGAGCGATTTTCGCGTAGATCCAGCCGACGTTGTTGCCCGTCTCGTCGAGCCACGTCTGCGTGGAGAAGCTGCTGAGCGTGATCGACGTCACCGACGAGAAGTTGTACGAGAGCTTGAAGAGCTGCCCGTCGTTCTCGAAGTCCGACGTGGCAGGATACTGGTAATTCAACACGCCGGTATATGACGTGCCCGACGGGTAGGCTTGACCGTTGCCGGTCTCAGGAATCGTCGGCGAGGTGTAGGGCGAGAAGAAGCTCGCGCGCCCGAAGCCGAAGATGTTCTGCGGAGCCATGTAGCCGGGCGTCGTCACGTGCGCGACGGCGGCGAGGAGGCCCCACTTGCCGATCGTATCCGAGACGCGCGCCCCGTACGTCCAGCCGCCGAACGAGTCGAGCTGCGTCATAAGATCGGAGGTGAACTTCGTGGTAATGGGCCGCGTCTGGAAGTTCACCGTACCGCCGACGGCATCCGCAACGGTGTTCGGAAGGCTGCCGGGACCTTTGCTGACTTCGACCCCGCCCAGCAGGAGCGCGTTGATGAAGGTCGCGTTGAAGCCGAACGCGCCATTGCCGATCGTGTTGATCGGATGACCGTCGATGAGCACCTGCGACTCATACGGCTGTGCGCCGCGAATCGAGAGCGCGGTGTTCGCGCCAGGCTCGTTCGAGCCGCCGTTCACGCGGTCGATTTCGATGCCGGGAACTTGATCGAGCACGTTGACGACCTGGAATTGCCCCTGATTTTGGATCGTGCCGGCCGACAGGATCGTCGACGAGGCCGCCGAGGTGGAGACCGAGGTCGAAGAGCTCGTGCTAACGCTGGCAATCGTCGTAAGCGACGCCGGAACGAGCGTCGTGGCGAGCGAGACCTTCTCGCCCGAGAAGATCACGACGGTGTCTTGGCGCGTCGACTGGAAGCCGGAGGCCGAGATCGTCACCGTATAAACGCCCGGCGGAAGGCTAACGCTGTACGTGCCGTCAGGTTTCGTGATGGCTTCGGCCGATTTCGGACCGGAGATGGCGATGCGGGCACCACCGAGCGGACCTCCGGTGCCGTTAAGCACCTTGCCGCTGATGGTTCCGCTCGATTGCGCATTCTGCGCGACGGTGAAAACTGGGTTCGGGGCCGCTGCCGCACTCACCGGTCCAATGGAGAACGCCGCGATCATTACCGAAGCCAGGATGCGGGTGAGGTTTCTCACACGGCCTCCCAAGTAAAAGGCAAAGAAGAATCGCTTAAAAAGGCAAAGAAGAATCGCTGCGAGGTTCGGTCGCAGCAACGCCTTTAGTGTAGGGTGAGATTGTTAAGGGATGATTATGAGCACAGCAAAGGGGCCGGCCTCAGCGAGTCCCTTTCTGTTCGCGCACGCGCGCTCGTTTACGGATTGCCGATTGTCTTGGTGAGCTGAAAGCTGTAGGTTGCGGGCCCAACGGTGTTGCCGATGGTGCCGCCCAGCGTCCCGTTCGCCAGCGGATAAGCGATGCCGCCGCCGACGGTCGGGAAGAGTGCGGTCCACGCGTTGAAGATGTTATCGCCCGAGACTTGGAACGATAGCGTCTTCGTGAGCGGAACGCGGATCGTCGCATAGCCGATGCCGAACGGCGGCAGGTTGTAGCTGTTGTTCTTCCCGTACAGCGTTTCACCGAGCAGGAGGTAGATGCCGCTCTTGGTCGTGTAGTTGACCGACGCATCTCCCTGCAGATACGGAATCGCCGTGTTCGAGAAGCCGCTTGCGCCAACCGTGCTGTTTGCGAACAGGTAGTTCGGACCAGTACCCTGCGCGCCGTAAACCGAACCGAAGGTATTGCCGGTGAAATTTTCGCCGGCAATAATCGGCAGGTTCACGTTGTAGTTCGACGGGATGCAGTTCGCCAGCGCGGCCTTACCCGTGCAATAGAAGTTGACCGGGAGATCATATGCATACGAGTGCTGGAGTGCGCCGCTGATGTCGAACCCGAAACCTTGCGGGACGACGCGCTTGATCGAAAGCTCGATGCCCTCATAGCGCGAGTTATTCAGGTTGGTATTGAGAGATTGCTGGATCACGCTGGTCGCGTTCGTACCCACTGGGCAGGTGATTCCCGCAGTATTCGATGCGCATGTGCCGACAGTATACGTCTCACCGAGGTACCTGTTGAAGAGATTCGTGAGATAGCCGTCGATCGAAATAACGGTCACGTTGTCCTTGAACCGGTAATCGGCACCGACATCATAACCAAACGCCGTTTCCGGCAAGAGGTTCGGGTTGTTGGAAGAGACGGTACAGATCAAGGTTGTGCTCGAGCACACGGGAACCGTGCTCACCTTGCTGAGCAAGCTCAAGTATGGCGGCGCAATCGATGATCCGGCCGAGAGACGAATCGCGAGATTGTTCTTCGGGCGATACTCGAACGCGATGCGCTCGTCGAAGTGCGAGGCGTAGTTGGTCGTGAAGTTGGCGTTCGAGCCATTGATGGCGCAAGAGGTCGTGGGTACGCCTGCGGCCGTGAGGCACTGATATGGGAACGTATTGTTGTAGAGATTGTCGTACAACGCCAGCGTGCCCGTGAGCTTCGGCGAGACGTTGTACGTCGTGCGCGCCAGAAACGTCGTGAAGACTTGCCCCGTGCCCACCGGATTGGTCACCGACGGCGCTTGCGTCGGCGCCGAGGGCGGGGCATAGGTGTTCGTGTTGGCAATCACATTCGTGAAACTGGCCGACTGGCTGCCCGCTGATGAGGTCGCATTGGTCTGATCCATCGAGAGCGTCAGATCGTCGCCGTCGCCCCAAGCGTGATCGTATTCGAAGGTCAGACCGGTCAGGCGATCCTCTTCCCACTGGTTGTACCAATCGAAGTTGGCCAGCGCGACGGTCTGCCCGTTGTAGACGTTCGGGGCGCAGGTGGTCGCCGAGCAACTTCCCTTCGACGCCGGATTCACGCCGTAGAGTTGATAGTAGCCGATGATCGGCGTCAGCGGGTTGGGATTGCCTTCGTAGATCAGACGATCGATCGAGGCGTGATAATAACGCGCGAGCACGGTGTCTTGCCCGAGCAGCGTGCGAATTTCCGCCTGGAAGATCGGCTCGTTGTTGATCTCTTGCGCCGTCTCGGGATAGACGCTGTTGGGGATATTCACGGTCGTGCCCTGGGCGAGCGCGCCGCTGTAACTTGCGGCGGCCGTCGCATACGGCAGTTGATACGTCGAAGACATCGAGTTATTCGGATTGCTGTAGTACAGCGAGCCGACCAAGTTGGGGCTGAAAACCGACGGAATCAGCTCCGACGTGTTGGCGTTCTGATCGGCCCACGTCTGGCTGCCGAGGTAGCTCACAGTTGCGGTTGTGGAGCTCGAAAACTTATAGCGCAACTTCAACAGCTCGGACGTGCTGTCGTAATACCCGCCGTAGGTGTAGCAGCACGCGAGAAGACCGTATACGTGGTTCAAGGCCGTCGTTGTGCCAGGCAGGAACGGGTCGGCCGGAGCCCCTGTGTTGGCTAGGGTGCCGGTCGACGGAACGTAGGTCGGATTGAGCGAGACGTTGGTTCCCGTCCCGTTCTCCCAATTGGCAATGCCGTTATTGCCGTAGGTTTGGAAGTACGTTGAGTATCCGTTAATCGCACTGGGATCGGAGATGCCGGCGATGTCAACAACGAAACCGAGGCGCCCGATCGTATCGGAAATGCCGAAGTTGTAGTAGGTGCCACCGTGAGTCGTGATGCCGAACGTGTAGTCAGGCGTCGCCGTTTGGGTCGGATCCTTGGTGCGGAAGTTTACCGTGCCGTTGATCGCGTAGTTGGTCTCCGGCGACATGACGCCGGGCCCTTTGATGACTTCCACGCTGCCCAGCATGAAGCTGTTGAGGAAGGTCGTCACGTAGTCGCCGAAGTCACCGACGGCCAGCGGGTGACCGTCGATCAGCGAGGCCGTCTCGAACGAGAGGCCGCCGCGAATATTTGGAACCGTCACCGCGCCGGGAGCCGCACCGTTGGCGCTCGAGGTCGGCAGGGAGTTTTGAACGCCCGGGATTTGGTTCAGAATCCGGCCGACTTGCGGTTGGGCCTGATCGACAAACGTTTGCGCATTGATCACGTCGACCGACGCGGTCGACGTGTTGAAGCTGGCTTGCCCATAGGACCGCACGGTAGCAATCGTGCGCAGCGAGGTAAAGGTCTGCGCGTGCAGCGTCACCGCAACGGTTTGCGATTGTCCGCCAAGGACCGCAAAGTTGCTTTCGCTTGCACTCTCGTACCCGGGCTTCGACGCCGCGAGGACGTAGATGCCGGGCGCCACGCTCGAAGCACTAAACGCGCCCGCAGCATCGCTGGTCGCGGTATACGTCTGCGGACCGCGAAGCTCGATTCTTGCGCCCGTGACCGGCGCGCCTGAGTCGTCTTTGACGATGCCTTGCACCGTTCCGTTCGTAGCATTCTGTGCCAGGTTAACCGGGGCGCTCGGAGCCGTTGCCGCACTAACGGGTCCAACGGAGAACGCCGCGATGATCACCGTAGCCAGGATGCGCGTGAAGTTTCGCACACACCCTCCAAAAAACAACGGGTAAAAGAAGCGTTGCTGCGGCGATTGGGCGCGGCAACGCCTTCAGTGTAGGGACGAATTGTTAAGGAATGGTTATGCCACGTCGAAGACGCAGAAAGGGGGCCCCGTAAGGCCCCCTTTTCGTTGTGGGTTTCGCGTCGTTTCGTGAAGTGCCGCTACGGACGCTTCAAGGTCATGGTATACCGCTTCGTTTGCGAGGTTGTCACGGTCGGGAACGTCGCCGATGGGATTAGCTGCACGTTACCAACATAGATGAAGTTCGCGAACTTGCTCGCGGCATTCGAGAAGAACGACCAGTTGCCGAAGTACAGCGTGATCGTCTGCCCCGCGTAAGCGGAGAGATTGTACGGTCCGCGCTGCGTCCAGAAGCCACCGCCGATCCAGTCCTTGAAGTTGCTTGAATCGCCGCCGTATGCAGCAGGCCAACAACCGCTCGTCGTGGCTTGCCCCGGTGCCTGACCGATGTTCGGGTCGGCGTAGCAGTGGTTCTCGACGAACAGCGTTTGCTGCACGGTCGTGCCCGTCGAATCGAGAATCACGGCGTCCTGATCGGCATCCTTGAACGTGAACTCGGTGTTGCCGTCCCACTCCCAGAAGCTGAGATACAAGGGAGACGGCGACGCAGGAACCGCGATCTGCTGACAGATACCGAACTCGCCCTTGGGCGACGGGACGGTCAGCGAGTTGATACTTCCAATCAAGGCAACGTTCGTCCCGAGCACCGACGGCGCCGGCGACGTGACGCCTGCGGGTGGTGACGGATTGTCGTTCGGCGGCGGCGTTACTTGGGCCGAGAGCCCGGTGAGGCTCGCTGCCGGGATTGCCGCCGTCGCCGCTCCCGGCGACTGCGTCGGGAACGGTGTCACCGGTGACGGCGTCGCCTCGTTGACCGGAGCGGTAAGCGCGGTGTGCGCATAACTGCAGTTGGTCCAGTTGGCCATGCCGTTCGTGAACGCGCCGTTCTTGACGCCTGACACCGTGAGCACCATCGCTCCCGAGTTGCCGAACGCATCGGTGAACGTGATCGTGGACGTGCCCGCTGCGACCGGTGTAACGGTAAAGGCTATGGTTCCGGGGGGTGCACTCGGCTGCGAGGTAGCGCTGGCGGGAACCGTCGCCACGGCGGTGTTGGAGCTCGTCGCCGTCACCGTGCTATTGGGTTGGGTGATGATTGCGACGGTGACCGGATCTCCTAGGGAAGTCGTGGCCGCCGCCGGCGGCGATGGCGCGGGATAATTGTCGTTGGTGGTTACTTGCACTTTCGTCGTTTGACCGATCGAATCGGTGAACGAAACGGTCGCGGTGCCCGCCTTATACGCCGCGGTCAGCGTAAACTGGACGGTTCCTGTTGAAGGCACGGGCGCCGAAGTCGGCGAGACCGTAACGATCGTCGTGTCGGAACTCGAAGCGGTTATGGTGAAGCCCGACTTGCTTGTGACGTTGACCGTCTGCGCAGTACCTTCAGAAATCGTGAACGAGCTAGGCGAAACAACGGGCGCCGGTGGAACCGGCGTCCCAATCTGCTGGCCTTCGTACGCAACAAGGTACAACGACTGACCTGCGGTCAGGGTGATCGGGAACACCGTGCTCGGAAGCGTAAGCGCTACCGTGCCGGCGGAATACGAACCAGCGGCGCTGTTGGCAACCCATTCAGTGCCGTTCCAATACGCTAGGTACACGCTCGTCGTCGGGGGAGAGGTAAAGCCGATCGAAACGCTGATGGACTTGATCGTCAGCGCCGAGGTCGCGGTGATCGTGTAATAGATGAGTCCCGAGTTCGATGATCCGGCGGTCGCTCGTTGCTTCGCCTGCGGGATCGCGCCTACCGACGGCGCCGACGCGGAAGCACTCACGCTTAACGTGCCCGTGCCCGAGACCGACAGCGTCGAATTGAGGCCGTTGGTCGTCGGCATTTGGTACGAGCCGGCGCTGGCGATCCCACTACTCGCTCCCGCCGGATAGACCGCCGTTGGATTTCCTCCACCGGAACAAGCCGCGGCCGCTGCGACCGCGGCGAACCCGACGAGGATACTGAGGCGCTGCCAATTTGAACTCTTGGTAAACACGGGAAGTCCCCCCTAGTGGCCGGTTATTGTGGTTGCGACGAGTTGGAGTTAGAGCTGGCGTTGGGATGCTCACCGTTGCCGGTGTAGATTCTTCCGAACGTCTTCGTGAGTACGAATCGGTAGGTCGCCGGCCCGAGCACGTTGGCATTTGTCGCGGCCACGGCCGGTAGGGTGACCCCGTTCAACACGGGGTTCGCGGCTAGCGGCGCATTGACGCCACCGCCGAGAATCGGGAAGAGCCCGTTCAGCGAGTTGAAGATGTTGTCGCCTGAGACTTGGAGCGACAGCGTGTTGGTGATCGGGATACGCACGGTTGCGTAGGCAATTGAGAACGGGAGTTCGCTGAACGAATTGTTCTTGCCATAGAGGGTCGTCCCGAGAGAAGCATAGAGTCCGCTGTTCCAGTGATACGAAATCTCGCCGCTGCCCTGGAAGTACGGGATACTCTGGTTCGCGAAGCTCGTGTATCCGTAACCGGTGACGGGATCGCCGGCATTCGCTGTAAAGTTCTGGCCGGCGACAATCCCAAGATTGGTGTAGTACCCGCACTGTCCGGTCGTCGCACTCATGCCGTAGAAACAGGGCGGCAAGTTGTACGCGTACGCATGTTGGATCGCGCCGGAAACGGCGAAGTTCAAGCCGGTGTCGGTGATCCGCTTAATCGAGAGCTCGACGCCTTGGAAACGGGAGTTGCTCAGGTTGAAATACTGCGATGAGTACAGCGGCGTGCCCGGCTGGCCGTTGGAGCCGCAGTTAAGGCCGGCAGAGTTGCTTCCGCAGGTGCCGATCAACTGCGTCGTGTTGATGAAGTGGTTGAACAGGTTCGTCTGATAGGCATCCGCAGAGATGAAGATCGACGAGCGCGGCAAGCGCACATCGGCGCCAAGATCGATTGCGGCCGCGGTCTCCGGAGCGAGGTTACCGTTATTGAGCTTCACCGTCGCCACGTTGGTCGTCGTATTCACGCTGACCGTGCCCGCTGTCGCGTTCTGGGACAAAATGTAGAGGTACGGCGGCGCGATGGCCGAGCCCGCCGCCAAACGAAGAATCGAGTTCTGGTTCAAGCGGTACGTCAGCCCGAGCCGCTGATCGAAGTGCCCGCTATGGGCGGTTTGGAATTGCCAATCCGGGCTGTTATACGCACATACCGCCGTTCCGCTGGCAGCCGCGCACTGCGGGTTCGCAAATGTGTAGGTGTTCGCGTACTGATTTTCATACAAGCTGAGCACCGCGCTGAGTTTGTTGCCGAATTGTGCCTCATCGCGCGCGAGGAACGTCGTGACCGTCTGCGCCGATCCTTGCGGTAGGGCGGTACTGGCGTAGTACGGGGACGCCGTGAGATCGATCGTGCCGGCGCTTGAATCGAAGATCGTGTTCGATTCGATCTCGTAGTCGATCGAGCTGTCCGTCGATGAATCCAGCGAAAGGGTGAGATTGTTGTTCGAGCCGATTGGGTGATCCCACTCGAACGAGTAACCGTTAAGCTTATCGGTTTCGTTCTCTTGAAAGTAGTCGAAGTAATACACCGGCGTCGGCGTTCCGTTGTATGTGACGGGCTGCCCGGACGCATTGTTTCCGACGCCGTAGAGGTCTTGCGTCAGTACGGTCGGGATGTTCGGCTCCTGGCCTTGCAGCACGAGACGCACGATGCCCGCGTGATAAAAACGTCCAAGTATCGTGTCGTTGCCCAGCGTCGTGCGGACTTCGCCTTCGATGATCGGTTCGTTGTTGTTCGTCAGAACCGGCTGGCCGCTGGCAAAAACATTAGAGATCAGCAGCGGCGAGTTCACAGCAAGGGCCGAGCCCGTATAGGTTGCGCCGGGCGTGAAGAGGCTCGGGGTGAGGGAAGAATTGTCGGCGTTTTCGTCGGCCGTCGTCTGGCCTCCGAGGTACGCAACGGTCGCCGTCGTCGAATTTGAGAACTTGTAGCGAAGCTTGAGCAGCTCAGCCGTGTTGTCGTAGTCGCCCAGAACCGTGTAGCAGCATGCGACCAGCGGATAGTGGTTGTATGCATAACTCGCCGTACCAGGAATCACGCTCTGTGACTGCGAGACCGCGGTCAACGCATAGCCTTGTCCGGCCCGGACATTGCCGACCGCACCATCGCCGCCTTCGCTGGTCGGGTCGTACCAAATTTTCTGACCGTTTAGCGCGGAGGGATCGTTGTAGCCCGCGACGTCAACGACGAATCCAAGACGGCCGACTGTGTCGGAGATGCCGAAGTTGAAAAACGTTCCTCCGTGATTGGTAACGCCGAAGGTATAATCCGGCGTGGGCGTGAGCGTGGGATCCTTGGTGCGGAAGTTGACCGTACCGCCGATCGCGCTGTTGACGTTGGGGGCCATCGCACCTGGCCCTTTGATGACTTCGACCGACCCGAGCAAGTAGCTGTTCAGGTAAGTCGAGACATAGTCTCCGAAGGACGCGGTTGCGAGGGGATGGCCGTCGATCAGGGTCTGCGTTTCATAACTGAGGCCGCCGCGAATGTTGGGGAAGGTCACCGCACCGAGGGACGCGCCGTTGGCGTCGCTGGATGGAAGGCTGATCTGAACGCCGGGAATCTGGTTCAGCACGCGATTGACCTGCGGTGCGGCTTGGTTCGCGAACACCTGTGAGTTGACGACATCGACCGATGCCGTCGATGTATTGAACGTTCCAGCGGCCGTCGAACGGACGCTCGCAATCGTGCGCAGCGAGGAGAACGTCGCCGTGTGCATCACGACCGGAACACGAGCGACCTCACCCGAGAAGACTGCGAAGTCCGATTCCGCCGCCGTGTCGTAGCCTGGCTTTTGAACCGTGAAGAAGTAGACGCCGGGCGCGACACTGTTTACGACAAATCCGCCCTTGGAATCCGACGTTGCGGTGTACGTTGACGCGCCGCGAACGGTGATCGTCGCTCCGGCGACGGGCGCCCCCCCTTCGTCACGGACCGTTCCCTGCAGGGCACCCGTCGTGGTCGATGTGGTCTGGGACACGAGGTTGCCTGCCGCCGGCGTCGTCGCCGCATAAGCCGGTTGGACGACCGCAGCAACGAGCGCCGCGGCTACGAGTGACCGAACGAGTTTATGCACACCGCCTCCATGACGAATGGGAACAATACACAATATGCCGCGGCATAGCCGCGGCGCACCTTCAATAGAGCTTATCGGCAATAGAGTTAAGGTGTCATTATGCAGTTGGCCCAATTATGCGGATTGTGCCTGCGCTAAAAAGATGCGTTGTGCATGAATTGGCATTTCTGCAGCAGGGATTTGCATGCGTGAATACGATCCGTCTGGATTTAGCACGCGGCTCTTCACATTGTCGGCCAGTAGCACCGACAGAATTTGATTGGTCAGCGTTTCCGAAATCACCGGATCCATGACGGGCACGCCCAGCTCGACGCGGCGGTCCAGATTGCGCCCCATCCAGTCCGCGCTCGATACATAGACCTCGCGGTCGCCGCCGTTCTCGAAGACATAGATGCGTGAGTGCTCCAAGAAGCGGCCAACGATGCTGCGCACGCGAATCGTTTCGCTCACACCGGCAATCCCCGGGCGCAAGATGCACATGCCGCGGATCAGCAATTCGATCGGCACGCCGGCTTGGGAAGCGCGGTAAAGCGAGCGCGCGATGTCGGGATCGGTGAGAGCGTTGAGCTTGGCTCGGATGCCCGAGGGGCGGCGCGCGCGAGCGTGCTCGGTCTCCCGATCGATCATCGCCAACATCTCGCGCCGCAGCGTTACCGGCGCGACCAGCAAGTCTTCGTAGTCGGTGATGTTCGAAAATCCGGTCAGCGCATTGAAGAGCTGCGTCACGTCGGCGCCGAGCTCGCGCCGGCAAGTGAAGAGACTCAGATCGGTATAGAGGCGCGCCGTCTTCTCGTTATAGTTTCCGGTACCGAAATGCATGTAGCGCCGAATACCGTCGTCCTCTTGCCGTACGACCATGAGCGTCTTAGCATGGACCTTTTGGCCGGGGAATCCATAGACGACGTGGACGCCCGCGCGTTCTAATCGCCGCGCCCATTCGATGTTGTTCTCTTCGTCGAAACGGGCCTTGAGTTCGATAACGACGGCGACTTGCTTCTCGTTCTCCGCCGCCTCGAGCAGCGCGCGCACGATCGGCGAGTTCTTCCCCGACGTGCGGTAGAGCGTCGCCTTGATGGCCAGCACCTGATCGTCCTGGCCGGCCTGCTGTAAGAACTGCACCACCGGATCGAACGACTCGTAAGGATGGTGCAGCAGCAGATCCCCTTCGCGAATGAGTGCAAAGAGATCCGTTTTACCGACGAGCGCGCGCGGGATCGCCGGCAGGAACGGCGCGTCGCGCAAAGGCTCGTAATCCGGCAGCCCAATAATTTGCCACAGATCGGAGAGTGCTACGATGCCGTCAACCTCGTAGCAGTCCACTTCGGAAAGATCGAGCGCCTTGAGCAATAAATCGCGCATGTACTCGGGCATGCCACGCTCGATCTCCAAGCGCACCGGCTCGCCGAAGCGGCGGCGCTGCAATTCCGACTCGATCGCGCGCAGCAAATCATCGGCTTCGTCTTCTTGAAGGTCCAGGTCGGCGTCGCGTGTCACGCGGAAAAGATATGCCTCACGGACGGTCATCCCAGGAAAGAGCGCGTCGAGATGATGCGCGATCAGATCTTCGATCAGCACGAAGTGACGTTCGCCGTCCGGCGCGCCGTCGAGGGGTACCAAACGCGGCAGCGTCGGCGGGATTTTTACGCGGGCAAAGTGCAGCTCCACGCCCTCGGCAGTCGGCTCTTCGAGTTCGACCGCGAGCGAGAGCGAAAGATTTGAGATATACGGGAACGGATGGCCGGAATCGACCGCCAGCGGCGTGAGGACCGGAAAGAGCCGATCGTCGAAAACGCGCTCAAGCGCGACCTGGCGCTCTTCGGGCAACTCCGAGATGCGCAGCACCTTAATGCCTTCGCGTTCGAGCGCCGGCAACAATTCCTCGTTGAGCAGACGCGTTTGCGAGCTGAGCGAACTCCGAAGCCGGGTCGAGATCGCGGCGAGATGCTCGGCCGGCAGGCGTCCGTCGTCGGATCGGCGCACGACCTGTGCCTCGATCTGCTGCTTGATCGCCGCCACGCGAATCATGAAGAACTCGTCGAGATTGGTTCCGTAGATCGCGACGAACTTCAACCGCTCGAAGAGCGGATTGCCCGCGTCAAGTGCTTCCTCCAAGACCCGGTCGTTGAACTCGAGCCACGAGAGCTCCCGACTGAAATACAACGTGGGATCGTCAAGCGCTAGAGGCAGTCGCTCCAACGCAGCTTCTTCTTGCGAGAGCATCGTTTGATGGTATTTCGCCGTCTTAGGGATAAAGTCTAGCGCCATGTGGGCCGTCCTTTTCGCCGACACCCTACGCCACGCGCTCCTCGCGGCGGGCGCGATGACGCTTGCGTGCCTGATCGGAGCACCCTTCGGCCTGCTCGCGGCCTCACGCGACTGGGCCCGCTCGCCGATTCTGGGCGCGGCTGCGCTCGGCCGCACGCTCCCCAGCATCGCCGTGCTTGCGTTGCTCGTTCCGCTGCTGGGCGTGGGGGTGCCACCGGCGATCGTCGCGCTTACGCTGCTCGCCCTCCCGCCGATCGTCATCAACGTCGATCTTGCGATACGCTCCACCCCGGCTGCCGCATTGGATGTCGCCCGTGGACTCGGGATGTCGGCCAGGCAGCGGTTTGCGGGCGTCATCGTTCCACTCGCATTTCCAATCGCGATCGCGGGCGTGCGCACCGCCGGCGTCGAGGTCATCGGCAGCGCAACCCTCGCTACGTTCGTCGGCGCAGGTGGTCTCGGCGACGATATCGTGCGCGGCTTGCAAACCGGCGACGGCACATTGCTCGCCATCGCTTCGGCGATCGTCGCCGCGATGGCGCTTGCAACCGAGATTCGCCGATGAGCTGCTCGCGCGCTGCGGCGCTCGGCGCGATTGCCTCGCTGTGCGCGCTACCCGCGTGCGGGACGGGCAATGCGGTGGCGGTCGGTTCGAAGAATTTTACCGAGTCGATCGTGATCGCGGAAATCTATGCGCAGGCGCTCGAGCGCGCGGGGTTGCGCGTCGTGCGCCGTTTGGATCTGGGGTCGACGCAGATCGCCATGGCCGCAATGGCGCGCGGCGAGATCGATGTCTACCCCGAATACACCGGCACCGCGCTGATCGACGTCCTGCACCACGAACCGATTCGTGATCCCGCAGCGAGCTACGTCTACGTCCGTGATGTCTTCGCGCAGAAGTACGGCATCGTTTGGCTCGGCCGCTCGCCGATGAATGATTCCCAAGGGCTCGCCACGACCCCGGCCATCGCGCAGCGCTACCACTTACGCACGCTCTCCGATCTTGCGACGGCGGCTTCCCACCTTCGCCTTGCAACGATTCCCGAATTCATCACGCGCCCGGACGGAATCCCCGGTTTGGAGCATCTCTACGGCGGTTTTCGTTTCGCATCCGTCCGCTCGTACGACATTGCGCTCAAGTACGAAGCGTTGCTCGACGGCGCTGCCGACGTCGCGACCGCCTTCACCACCGACGGAGCAATTGCGGTCGACCGGCTCGTCGTGCTCGCGGACGACAGACATCTCTGGCCGGTCTACAATGTTGCGCCGCTGGTACGGGAAGCAACGCTGCACCGCGAGCCGCGCATTGCGAACGCATTGAACGCGCTCTCGCCCAAACTCACCGACGAGGCTGCGCGATCCATGAACGCGCAGGTCGAAAGCCGCGACCGCGATCCGGCCGACGTCGCTGCCGAATTCTTGAAAGGCGTCACATGAGCGGAGCCTCGATTGCGTTCCTCCACGCGAGCGCACGTTACGAGGGCGCCGCGCAACTTGCGGTTGACGATGCCTCGCTCGAAGTGCAGCCGGGGGAATTCATCGCGTTAGTCGGACCGTCGGGCAGCGGCAAGAGCACGCTGCTGCGCACCGTCAACCGGCTCGTTCCGCTCGAACGCGGGCGCATCGAGATCGACGGGATCGACACCGCTGGTCTCGATCCCGTCGTGATGCGCCGCGGCATCGGCTACGCAATTCAAGCAGTTGGGCTCTTTGCGCACATGAACGTGGCGTCGAATATTGCCGTCGTACCATCGCTCTTGGGTTGGGACCGCGCGCGCATCGACGCTCGCGTCGACGAAATGCTCGAGCTTGTGCGTCTCGACCCGGCGCGGTATCGCGCGCGCCTTCCGAGCGAACTTTCCGGCGGCGAAGCCCAGCGCGTCGGCGTGGCACGCGCACTCGCTGCCTATCCGCGCGCGCTCTTGATGGACGAGCCGTTCGGTGCGCTCGATGCAATCGTACGGCATGCGCTACAGCGCGAATTGCACGAGATCGTGCGCACCGCCGGTACGACGACGCTCTTCGTGACGCACGACGTCAATGAGTCGCTCTTGCTGGCCGACCGCATTGCCATTATGCGCAACGGTCGCATCGAGCAATGCGCATCACCGCACGATGTGCTCGCCCACCCAGCTAGCGACTACGTGCGCGAATTGTTCGCCGCCGATGATGCGGTCGCACAGATTCGCGCACAGGCCGGTAAGCCATGAGCTATTTACTCGCCCACCCGGGAGCGGTAGCAATGCTCGCGCTCGCGCACCTGGCGCTGGTCGCTGCCGCGCTGGCAACGGCGCTCACGATCGCGTTGCCGTTCGGTGTCGCGATCGCGCGCAACGAGCGCGCCTCGTCAATCGGGCTCGGCGTGCTCGGCGCACTTTATACGATCCCCAGTCTCGCGCTTCTTGCGCTACTCGTCGAAGTCGTGGGACTTGGGCCGGCACCAGTTTTTGTGGCGCTCGTCATCTACGCACAGTTCGTGCTCGTGCGCAACGTCGTGGCCGGGGTGCGCGCCGTCGATCCGGCCCAGCGTGACGCTGCGCTGGGCATGGGCATGTCAGCGTTGCAACGCATTGGGCGAGTCGAACTGCCGCAGGCGCTTCCGGTGATCGTCGGCGGCGTGCGCATCGCCGCCGTCGCCATGATTGCGCTCGCGACGCTCGGGGGTTACGTCGGCGCAGGTGGCCTCGGGTCGCTGATCTTCATTGGGTTCACGCTGCACCACCAGGGCGAGATCGTTGCAGGAAGCATCGTCGCCTGCACGCTCGCAGTCGGCGTCGACATCGCGCTACGAATGTTGGAGCGGTTAACGCGAACGAACCAGAAGGTACAACGCGAAGCGTGACGCATGGTCGGTCCAGGTCTTGCGTACCTCGAACCCACTCGCCCCCGCGAGCTCCGCGATATCGTCATCGTTGTACTTGTAGGACGACTCGGTGTGAATGCGCTCGCCCGCCGCAAACGTGATGTCTAGATTCAAGCCGTCGATACGAACGCTCTGCTCACGCCTCGATTGTAGGTACGAACTTACGCACCCGCGTTGCTCGTCGTAATTCACGACGTGGTCGAACGCGCGCAGATCGAAGGTCCCGCCCAACTCGCGGTTGATGCGCCCGAGCAGATTTCGATCGAACGCTGCCGTAACGCCGGTTGGATCGTTGTACGCCAGCTCGAGCGTTTCGCGATCTTTCTTGCGATCCACACCGAGCAGCAGTGCGTCGCCTGGACGCAGCGTCCGTGAGATCAGCGCGATCAGCTGACGCGCGGCTTGAGGCTCATAGTTGCCGAGGTTCGAACCCATCAGCATCGCCAGAACCCGTTGCTCGAATGCAAGCGCCCCCGATGCGAGTACGGCAAAATAATCGCCCGCGTAAGCACGGACGTGCAACCCGGGAAAACGCTCGACAAGCGCGGTAGACGAAACGCGTAAGATGTCGGGGGAAATGTCGATGGGAGTGTAGCGCAGCGTGGGCTGCACGCGCAACACCTCTTCGATTAGCTGCCGCGTCTTGTTCGCGCTCCCGCTCCCGAGTTCGAGAAACTCGACCGGCTCATCGAGAACGCGTACGATCTCCCATCCCCATTCGCGGAGAATCTCCGTCTCGCACCGCGTGAGGTAGTATTCCGGAAGAAGCGTAATTGCGTCGAAGAGCGCGGAGCCCAAATCATCGTAGAAATACTTCGAAGACAACGCCCGAGGCGCAGCGCTCAATCCGTCACGGACGTCCTGCGGGAAGTGATAACCGGCCGCGGCCCCCGCGAGCTCCACGATCTCTAGCCGATCCCGAGGGACCGTAACCCATTGCCGCTGCATGCACCCTCCATACCCAAAAACTCGCGATTTAGTTCCGGTCGAGGAACCGAGGTCCGAAGTTTGCTTCGGCAAATGAGGGCCGAGGTGACGAAGAGCGGGGGTAAATCAGGAGTTTTTTGCGCAGACGTCGTGGATAGCGTTCTCGGCACCAGCATCCGCGGGCGTGCCAACCGGGCGCATGTACATGGCCATGTAGGTCTTGCCGTTCGCATTGGTCGCGAGAAAATCGATCTGCCGCTTCTGCTCCGCGCCGCCCGGCGAGGCCGAGCCGAACGCTTCGCGCTGCCCAATCATCGACACGAATACCGCCGGTTGATTCCCGCAGATTTGGATCGTGGATTCCTTTTCGATCGTCGCGTCCTTGATGTCCGAACTGGTCACGGCTTTGTCGAGATCGATCTTGGTGGGAAGGGCCATCAACATCAACGCGCTTCGTTGCGGGCCCGTCCACATCTGCATGAAGGGCCCGACCGACGCCGCCGTGGTGAAGTTCGACGGAGCTTTGAATGTGATCGAATCCGTCGCGCTTCCACATGCGGCAAGCATGGCGAGAGAGGCCAGTGCGGCGAGCCAAAGAGCGTTCTTCATGGACGTCGCCTTCCACGCTCGTACCCGGCGATCCGCCCCCAGCGTTCGTAGATCAATGCGATGTACTCGCGCGTCTCCGGATACGGCGGAACGCCGTGATATCGTTCGACTGCACCGGGACCTGCGTTATAGGCGGCCAGCGCAATCGCATACGGATCGACGTACATCGGCCGGTAAGCGTCGACGTAGGACGCGAGAAGACGTGCGGCTCCCGGGATTGCACGGTACGGATCGAACGGATCGATACCGTATTCATCCGCCGTCTCGATCTCGAATTGCGCGATGCCGATTGCGCCGGCGGCGGAGAGCGCCTGCGGATCGTAAGCACTCTCTTGCAAGATCGTTGCGGCGAGAAATTCGGGAGGTAACGAGGTCGCGTGCGCGGCGCGAACGGTCGCGCCGGCAAGGGAAAGCGAGCCAACCGCGGTGATCCGTGGATTCGTGCGCAAGATCGCGCGCGCGATAGCGAGCTGCGGTGAAGCGACCGGGCCACCGTCTTGGAGCGCGCGGTCGCCCACGAGCGCGTCAACGTACGACGGCGCCGGCCAGCTTAACGCCGCGTTCATGGCATATTTCAGATTGGGAATTGCCATCGGGTGCGCAAGCGTAGTACGTTCAAAGGTAGAAGCGCGGCATCCGCACAACATGGATGCAACGGCTATCACGACGACCGTCCTTAGACGAAGGAAGCGCACACATGGCACTTGCGGTGGCAATGCTGATCGTACTCGTGGTGGGAGATTTCGCATCGACCTTCTTCTATCACGTTCCGCAACACCTCTGGTTCACGTTGCACCTGCGCACCCATCATGACCGCCGTCGATCGTACTGGGATCACGCGGTCCTCTCGACCAACTTCGAAGTCTTACTCGACGGGATCCTCGGTGCCGTTCCCTACCTGATCGTCGCCGCGTTCGCGTGGCAGCTGTCTTGGCCTGGAGCCTTGCTTGGCTTGGTGCTCGGGCAATTGCACGTGTGGTGGCGTCATACGACGGAGCTGGGCTGGAAGAGCCCAGCCTGGGTTCTGGCCGTGGCCCGGCCGCTGCAGATCGTCCTCCCCGAGGACCACGACGGTCATCACCGAAACCCCGATATCGAGTTTGGCGACATCTTTCGCTTCTATGACGCACCGGCTCGTTTTCTGCTGGCCAGACTTGCCCCGACCTCTCGGCGCACGCGCAATGCCGCGCAGCGCCGAACGAAACGGGCCCCGGTGCGCGCCTAGACGATAGCGGAGACTGAATGACCAAACGGGCGCTCTTCCTGATTTCGGACACGGGCGGCGGCCACCGAAGCGCGGCAAACGCGATTACGGCAGCCCTCGACGAAATCAAAGAACCGTTTGCATTCGAGCACCGCATCGAAGACGTCGCCGCCCACTGTTCCTTCCCGCTCACTCAGCTTGGCCTCGGATACAGTATGGCGCTGCGCTACGCGCCTCCGGTTTACGGGGCACTCTACTACGCAACCAACGGCCGTCGGCGCTATCGCGCCCTCGTTCGTTTCTGCGAACCGCTCTATCGCGAGCGCCTGCGCGACCTCTTCCTGAGCTACAATCCCGACGTCATCGTCTCGGTGCATCCGCTGCTGAATCACGCGGCACTGCGCGCGCGTGCCGATGCCGGCATGCAACACGTACCGATCGTCACGGTGATCACGGATCTGGGCAAGGTACACGAGTCGTGGTTGATGCCCGACGCCGACGCAGTGGTTGTGCCGGCGCGCGAAGTCTACGAGCGCGCACTCTCACGGGGTATTTCCCCGAGCCGCTTGCGACTGCTCGGGCAACCGATCCACCCGCAGTTCGACGACGTTGTCGGGACCAAGGAAGAACTACGCACGCAGCTGGGCTTGCCCAAAGACCGGCTGATCGTCATGCTGATGGCGGGAGGCGAGGGCGGCGGCAAGCTGCTCCCGACAACGCTTGCGCTCGCGAAGGCGCGAATGCCGATCCACTTGCTCGTCGTCTGCGGCCGCAATGAGCCGCTGCGCACGAGGCTCGAAGAGATCAGCGCCTCGCTGCCGACGCCGATGACGGTGCTCGGGTTTACCAACGAGATTCCGGAGTATTTTCACGCCGTCGACTTGCTCGTGACCAAGGCCGGTCCTGGTGCGCTGGCCGAGGCCAATGCCGCGCAGCTCCCGGTGGTAGTCTACGACTACGTGCCGGGTCAGGAGCGTGGGAACGTTGAGTTCGTGCGGCATAACGGCCTCGGTGCCGTTGCACTGCACAGTGCAGGCGAAGTGGTTCGTGCCGTGCGCGCGATGATTCGCACGCCGCACCGTCTCGACGAGATTCGCTGCAATCAAGAACTCGTCGCACCGGTGCGCAGTTCGCGCCGCATCGCCGCGTTGATCGCGCAAATTGCCGACACCGGCACGATTCCCGCGCAGGACGACATGCCGGCGCGCGCGCTCGCCGTCGCGGCTTCACTGTAGATACTTTCGTTCAGAAAAAAAGAGAGCCGGTAGCAGCGCTACCGGCTCTTCTGTTTCACGCGCTAGCTAAAGCGCGTTTGCTAGGGCCCAACCCTTAGGCGTGCCGATCCCGGCAGCTTGGTTGTATTGGGTCGCGCTGCACGTGTACGCGATGTTGTTGCCCGAGGTACACGGCGTGTAGTACGTGCTGTATCCCGTTGACGAGAACAAGCTGTACAACGTCGAGTTGAGCCAACCGAGCTTGGTGCCGTGCAGTTCGTCGGCTTCGATGAACAACGCCACCGATGCCGGTGAAGACCACGACGTGCCAAGGTATTCGGCCCACGCTCCGCCCGTGTAGACGGCAACGTAGTCGAACGGCAGCGAGATGTCGGGTTGATTACGGCCTGTCGTGATCATCCCGGCTATACCGCTCTGCCAACTCGGCTCCGCGACGACCGTCGAGACGCCGCCGCCGCCGTAGCAGACGTCGCTGACGCCGCCGTTGCACGATGCATCACCGGCGGTAACCGTTTCGAGTGCGCCTGTGCTGCTGTTTTCGGTGAAATTCACGCCGCCGATCGAGGTGAAGTACGGGTCGCCGGCCGGTGCGCTAACGCCCTTGCTGTTGTCGTTACCGCACTCGTCAGAACCGGTGTCACCGGCAGAGGCTGAGAATTCGACACCTTCCGATGCGCCTTGTTCGGCGATCGCATTCGTGGCCGATTCGAACGACGTATCGCTCGATTCGCAACCGCCGAACGAGGAGTTCACCGCACTCGCCTTACCATCGCTGAGCACCTTGTTATAGCCGTCCTCGATGTTTTGATCGGCGAGTGAACCGATGTCGTAGACGATGATGTTGGCGCCGGGGGCCAGACCCGAGATCGTTTGCACGTCGAGGTCGGTTTCCGGATCGTCAGCGGTACCGCCGCCATCAACGGCTTCGTTGGTGATCGTGCCGGTTTGCGTAACGCCGGCCGCGGTGAGATAGGTCTTCACGTAGCTGGTATTCACCGCGTCGTCGATCACGATCGCTGCGGTGTAGCCGGCGCCATTGCAGCCGTGTTGGACTGGGAAGTCAAACGGCTTGGCCACGCCGGTGGCGAGCGTACCGCTTGAGTTCGTGAGCGGGCCGCTGAGTGCCGCGGTGCCGGTACAGCCGCTCGCGGGCGAACTGGTCGGTGATGCCGTCGGCGAGGCTGTCGGCGAT
>Ga0302180_10000769_pt1 | contig 25815 bp, 22 predicted proteins | sample I_Palsa_E3_2_FD_200575 | JGI IMG/M metagenome (GOLD analysis project Ga0302180, IMG submission 200575) | Peat permafrost microbial communities from Stordalen Mire near Abisko, Sweden - I_Palsa_E3_2 | ecosystem: Environmental > Terrestrial > Soil > Palsa > Peat permafrost | place: Sweden... | reverse complement strand
AATCGGCCGCGGCAACGCTTTGCCGTGGCGCGTAAGATCCGACCTCAAGCACTTTCGCGCGCTGACGCTCGACAAACCTGTCATCATCGGGCGCAAGACTTATCTCTCGATCGGCAAGCCGCTTCCCGGACGCACCACCATTGTGGTCAGCCGCAACCCCAACTTCGCCGCCGCCGGCATTGTCGTCGCGCCTAGCCTCGACGCCGCGCTCGCGGCGGCGCGAGGCGACGCGCTGCGCCGCGGAGCGAACACCATCGTCGTCGCCGGTGGTGCCGAGATTTATGCGCAGGCGATGCCATTCGCCGCGCGGCTTGCCATCACCAGAGTACGCAAAAAAGTCGATGGCGATGCGCATTTTCCTTTGATCGATCCGAAGATTTGGCGCGAAACCGCCTGCGAAGAGCATGCGCCGGCGGCGGAAGACGAGGCCGCTTTCGCGTTCGTGAACTACGAACGCATTAATTAAGTCGTACAAGTGCCCTTGAGCGCGGCATAACTGCGCGTTGTAAGGGGCGCAGCGCTCCCCTATAACCCCGCTGCCATCCGGCCCATCGGCCGCGAGGAGAGATTTATGCCGTGGAGCAACCAATCCGGCGGCGGGCCCTGGGGATCGGGCCCGAAAGGGCCCTGGGGCTCGGGGCCGCAGCAGCCGGGCGGCGGCTCTCGGCCGCCCGATCTGGAAGAAATTCTGCGCCGCAGCCAGGACCGCTTGCGCTCGGTGATGCCGGGCAATCTCGGCGGCCGCGGTATCGCTCTGATTGTGCTGGTCGTCGTGGTGCTCTGGGGCTTTTCCGGGTTTTTCCGTGTCGAGCCCGACGAACTCGGCGTGGTGTTGCGCTTCGGCAAGTTCACGCGCGAAGTGCAGCCGGGCCTGAACTACCATCTGCCCTATCCGATCGAGACGGCGCTGACGCCGCCGGCGTTGCGCGTCAACAAGACCGACATCGGCATCCGTTCCGTCGAGGATGTTCGCCGAGGTACCTCGGTACGCGAACTCCCCGAGGAAAGTCTGATGCTTACCGGCGACGAGAACATCGTTGACGTCGACTTTTCCGTCTTGTGGCGCGTCAAGCCGAATCTGGTCGGCGACTATCTGTTCAACGTGCAAAATCCGGAAGGCACAGTAAAGGCCGTGGCCGAGAGTGCCATGCGCCAGGTGATCGGTCGCTCGAATGTCCAGCGGCTGCTCACCGGCGGATCGAGTGTCCAACAGCCATCAACCGGACCGCGCAACGAGAAGGACGTTGAAAGCGCGGTCCAGGACCTGATGCAGAAGACGCTCGATTCCTATGGTGCTGGTATTCTGATTCAGAACGTGCAGCTGCAAAGAGTGAATCCGCCGTCCGAGGTTATAGATTCGTTCCTCGACGTCCAGGCCGCACGCTCCGATTCCGAACGCGCACAGAACGAGGCGCAGACCTACGCCAATCGGGTCGTGCCGGAGGCGCGCGGCCGTGCCGCCAAAATCACCCAGGATGGCGAAGCCTATCGCGAGCAGACGGTCGCCGAAGCCAAGGGTGAAACGTCGCGCTTCCTGCAGATTTACGAACAATACAAAAAAGCGCCCGCCGTGACTCGCGAGCGCATGTATCTGGAAACCATGGAACGCGTCCTCGGCAGCAACAACAAGACCATCATCGACACCGGCCCACAGGGTGGTCCCGGAGTCGTGCCCTATCTGCCGCTCAATGAGTTTGCGCCGCGCCAGCAGCGGCCGGCCGGCACCCCCGCGGCCGGGGGCGCTTCGTCGTCAGGCGGCCAACCGGCGGGAGGCAATCAATGAGGTTGGGCCTCGCCGGCGGCGCGCTCGCCGTCATTTTGCTTATCGTCCTCATCGTCGGTTACAGCACCTTCTTTACCGTGAACCAGACACAGCAGGCGCTGGTGGTGCGGCTGGGGAAACCGGTGTGGGTCATCACCGACCCCGGCCTCAACGTGAAAGTGCCTTTCGTCGATAGTGTCATCTATATCGACAAACGCATTCTCAATGTCGAATCGACCGCGCAAGAAATAACGTTGTCGAGCCAAGACAATTCCTCTCGTGCGGAACTAGTGGGCGAGCGCCTCGTGGTCGACGCCTTCGTCCGCTATCGCATCACCGATGCGCTTAAATATTACCAGACCGTCGGCGCGTCCGGCGCCGACGGGCAGCTATCGATCCTGCTCAACTCGGCGCTACGGCGCGTCCTGGGAGCCGCTACTCTCATCGATGTGGTCCGCGACAAACGCGACGAGCTGATGGCGAAGATGCGCGATCAGATCGATCGCGACGCCAAGCCGTTTGGCATTGAGATTGTCGACGTGCGCATTCGCCGCGCCGACCTGCCGCCCAAGAACAGCCAGGCGGTTTACCAGCGCATGCAAACCGAGCGGCAGCGCGAGGCGGCCGAGTTCCGCGCCCAGGGCAGCCAGAAGAGTCAGGAAATTCGCGCCAAGGCCGACCGCGACGTCACCGTGCTGCTGGCCGAAGCCGTCTCGCACGCCGAACAAATTCGCGGCGAGGGCGACAGCGAGCGCAACCGCATTTTCGCCGACGCCTACACCCGCGATCCGGATTTCTTCGCGTTCTACCGCACCATGCAAGCCTACGATAAGAGCATGCAGCGCGGCGATACCCACCTGGTGCTCAAGCCGGATTCGGATTTCTTCCGTTTCTTTTCCGACCCGTCGGGCCAGCCGTCGCCGGAGGCTCAAGCTAGCCCGAGTGCGCCGGCCGCGCCCTCGCCCGCCCAGCCAGGTCGCAAATAACAAGGCGAGGAATCGCCTGTCATGTCGGACCTTGTGGCCGCGACCGGGCTGATCTTCGCGATTGAGGGCATCATCTTTGCCGCCTTTCCCCTCGGCGCCAAGCGCGCGATGGCGGCGGCCCTCGATATTCCCGATAGCCGGCTCCGCGTGGCCGGATTGGCGGCCGCTATTGTCGGCGTGGTGATCGTCTGGCTGGTCCGGCAATGAGACTGGCGAGGACTAGCCCTACGGCCACGCCGCGGTCGGTTCGAGTCGCTTTTCCGCCCCAATCCGTCAGCTAATAGCTGCGCGCACAGCTTCGGCGACCTTGCGCCGGCAAGCGGACGAGGCCACCTTTCGATAACTTGCGCCCCATTTGCGCCTTCAGGAGCGAAGATCCCGCCATGCTTTCCCCGCCTTTGATCGACCCGGTGTCCCGTCTTCTTCAGCGCGGGGCTTTGATCGCCGCGCTCGCGGCAGCGGCCGTGGCGTTGCCCGCCTGGAGCGCCGCGGCGCGCGGCCCGGACAATATCGCCGATGTGGCGGAACAGGTCATCGACGCGGTCGTGAACATCTCCACCTCGCAAAAAGTCGAGGCCCGGCTCGGCAACATGCCTGACCTACCGCCCGGCTCGCCGATGGAGGAGTTTTTCGAGGAGTTCTTCAAGAACCGCCGCGGCGGCCAGGGTGGCGGCCAAGGGGGACCAGGCGGCCCCGGTGACCAAGGTCAGATGCCGCACCGCATCACCTCGCTCGGTTCCGGCTTCATCATCGACCCATCCGGCCTTGTCGTCACCAACAATCACGTCATTGCCGACGCCGACGAGATCAACGTCATCCTCAACGACGGGACCAAGCTCACGGCACAACTCGTCGGCAAGGATACAAAGAGCGACCTCGCGCTCCTTCGCGTGCGTCCCGACAAGCCGCTCAAGGCGGTTAAATTCGGCGATAGCGACAAGCTGCGCCTTGGCGAGTGGGTCGTCGCCATCGGCAATCCGTTCAGTCTCGGCGGCACCGTCACCGCAGGCATTGTCTCCGCGCGCAATCGCGACATCAATTCGGGGCCGTACGACAACTACATCCAGACCGATGCCGCCATTAATCGCGGCAATTCCGGCGGCCCGCTGTTCAATCTCAATGGCGATGTCATCGGCGTGAATACCGCGATCATTTCGCCGTCCGGCGGCTCGATCGGCATTGGCTTCGCCGTTCCGTCCAATTCCGCGGTCGCCGTCGTCAATCAGCTGCGCGATTTCGGCGAGACGCGGCGCGGATGGCTGGGTGTGCGCATCCAGCAGGTGACCGACGACATCGCCGAGAGCCTTTCCATCAAACCGACGCGCGGCGCTCTGGTCGCCGGCATCGACGAACGCGGCCCGGCCAAGCCCGGCGGCATCGAGCCCGGCGACGTGATCGTGAAATTCGACGGCCGCGACATCAAGGAGATGCACGACCTTCCGCGCATCGTCGCCGACACGCCCGTCGGCAAGGAAGTCCCGGTCGTCGTCATTCGCAAAGGCAAGGAAGAAACGCATACCGTCAAGCTCGGCCGGCTCGAAGACGGCGAGAAGGCGGCGGCAGCCGCAGCAGCGGACGCAAAAAAAGACGCCCCGGAACAAAAATCCGTGGTGCAGAAGACGTTGGGCCTCGAACTCTCGAGCCTGTCGGACGATCTGCGCAAGAAGTTCAAAGTGCGCGACAACGTCAAAGGCGTCATCGTCACGGCGGTTGACCCGAGCGTCGGCACTTCAGCGCCCGACAAGCGGTTGTCGCCGGGCGATGTCATTGTCGAGGTCCAGTACGAGGCCGTCGGCAACCCGGCCGACTTGCAGAGCCGCATCGAGGCGCTCAAGACCGAAGGCAAGAAGGTCGCGGTGCTGCTTGTCTCCAATGCCGATGGCGAAACGCGCTTTGTCGCGTTGAGCCTGCAGTAGCGGTAAGCGGCCTTTTCCCGCCGCTTCTGGAAAGGGATCCGCCGCGGGTTTATTCCGCGGCGACCCGCCCGTTCGTTATAGGTCCAATGCGCCAAACAGGATGGCGGGCCGCCGTCCGCCGCAATAGATTGCCGTTGAGCAACGAAGGCCCCTTCCCGTGACTCAGGTCGTCATTGACCGGCCCAACGCCGGCACGACATTGTTTACTCTGCTCGGCGCGATCAGCTTCTGCCATTTCCTCAACGATTTGGCGCAGTCGGTCGTGCCGGCGATTTATCCGATGCTCAAGAGCGGCTTCGGATTAAGCTTCGGACAGATCGGCCTCCTCGGCCTGGTGTGGCAGGGCACGGCATCGCTGCTGCAGCCGATTGTCGGCCACTATACCGACCGGCGGCCGCGGCCTTATTCGCTCGCCTTCGGCATGTGCTGCACTTTGCTCGGCATGCTCGCTTTCGCCTTTGCGGCGAATTTCCCCGCGCTTCTCGGCGCCGGCGCGCTGCTCGGTTTCGGCTCGGCGATCTTTCATCCGGAATCGTCGCGCTTTGCCCGCGCTGTGTCCGGTGGCGCCCACGGCTTGGCGCAATCGCTGTTTCAGGTCGGTGGCAATGTCGGCAGCTCGGCCGGTCCGTTGTTGGCGGCGTTCCTTATTTTGCCGCGCGGACAGGAAAGCCTCGTCTGGATCGCGCTGATGTCACTCGGCGGCATTGCGATCCTGGCCGTCCTTGGGCGCTGGTACAAGAACAACGGTCATGCGCGTCCGCAGCCGAAGGTCAGCGCTGCCCGCGCAAATGCGTTGCCCGCCGGACAAGTGCGCCGCGCGATGGCGATTTTGGTCGCACTGATGTTTTCCAAGTTCTTCTATCTCACCAGCATCACCACCTATTACATCTTCTATTTGATGCACGCCTTCCATCTTCCGATCGAGGCGGCGCAGATTTATCTGTTCGCTTTCCTCGCGGCCTCGGCGGTAGGCACGTTTATCGGCGGACCCATCGGCGATCGCGTCGGCCGCAAAACCGTCATCTGGGGCTCGATCCTCGGCGTGTTGCCGTTCTCCCTGGCGCTGCCCTATGTCGGACTAGCGGCAACGGTCGCGCTCAGCATTGTCATCGGATTGGTGCTGTCGTCGGCGTTTTCCGCCATCGTGGTCTACGGCCAGGAGTTGATGCCCGGGCGCGTCGGCATGGTGTCGGGATTGTTCTTCGGAATAGCGTTCGGCCTGGGCGGCATCGGCGCCGCCGTGCTCGGCGAGGTCGCCGATTGGACCAGCATCGAATTTGTTTATCGGGTCTGCGCCTTCCTGCCGGCGATCGGGCTCCTTGCTGCTTTCCTTCCCAATCTCGAGACCGGGTTTAAGACCGCGTCGGCGCGCTGACGCGCGCTCGCTTGCTGGTGGGGAAAACCGCCCCTTTTTTCGTCAACTTTTTGCGCCTATATTCCTCGTGCTGGCGCGAGCCAGATATGGCGATAAATGGCCGTCGTAATAAACCTTTCGGACCCGGGGGCGGTACCCGGCGACTCCACCACGGGGTCGAAATAGGATCGACGAGGGCGTAAAGGGCGTGCTTTTGCTCGGCATGGTTCCACCGTTATCGGGCCGTTTCATAGTTGCAAACGACAACTATGCTCCGGTTGCTCTGGCTGCGTAAGCAGTCCGAAAGACCGACCTAAAGCCCTGATGGGTTAAGCTCCGTCAGGCGGGGTTCGGAGGCACCTGGCAACAGAAGCCTCCACTTTCCAGGTGTCGGTGATCAGTAAAGGGTAATCGGATGACCGTGGCCTAGACCCGGTCGGTTCTCTGTCCTATCTGATTACCGACACTCGCTAACTGATTCCTGTCATGGCCACCGATCACATTCGCTACGACCTTCTTGCCCAGGAAGCGCTGCGCGGCGTAGTGCGCACAGTTTTGGCGGACGTGGCCAAGAAAGGGCTGCCCGGCGAGCACCATTTCAAGATCACATTCTCAACCACTGCGCCGGGCGTAGAGCTGTCCGAGCGAATGAGCGAACGCTATCCGGAGGAAATGACCATCGTCCTGCAATATCAGTTCTGGGACTTAACAATCGCCGAGGAGAGCTTCGAAGTGGGGTTATCGTTTAGCGGCGTTCCCGAACGCATTGTCATTCCGTTCGATGCCATCACCGCGTTCTTCGATCCGTCGGTGCAGTTCGGCTTCCAGTTCGAGCTCCTTGACGTTGCCGGAAACGAAGCCGCGACCAAGTCCGACGGAACGGTGGTCTCACCCGCGGCCGCACCGGAGGCGGCGAATGCCAAGGCCGGCGAGTTGCCGTCTCCCGCTCCGGTCACCCCACTCACGCCGCCCGCCCCGGCCGCTGAACGTGCCGCCGAAGGCGGCGGAGAAGTCGTGCGGCTCGATCGCTTCCGTAAAAAATGAAATAGGAAGACCGACGACGCAAGCCGGGCGACGGACCAAAACCGCCTCGTCCCAGCTCGCATGACCCGGCCGGACCTTTAATCCGCGCTTATGCGCGCCACCGGTGCAATGTTTCCGTCTGTGACGTGAGTCCCAGAACTATGGCCACCGGCTTTGCCGGTAACGGGTGATATCAACAAGACAATAGCAATTAGAACGCTCAGCGAAACTCGCATGCTTGCCCCCCTTTACCCTCCACCCGCGTCAAGCACCGGCAATAAACGCGAGCCGACTCGGAGTGAGCTCGACACTTGCCGGCGCCGCTCAGCTAGTAAAGCCCGGTGACGTAATTCTCTTCGATGAAGGTGTCGGCCTGCTCGACGGTGATCTCTTTCGGCTTGGTCTGTTCGACGATCATGCGCCCGAGCGACGGGAAATTCTTCTTGTCGACGCGATAATCGTCGCGCCACAGGCGCGATCGCTTCAGGGCCTTGCCGCAGTGAAGAAACGCCTCGCGCACGGTCACCACGATGATGAGGCGCGGCTCGCGGCCGTTGACCGCGGCGGCGCCGAGCAGTTCCGGATCGCGCGACAGCCGCGCCGTGCCGTTGATCCGCAGCGTCTCGTCGATGGCGGGAATGAAGAACAGCAAACCCACTTCGGCATCGGACACGATGTTCGATAACGTATCGAGCCGGTTGTTGCCCGGCCGGTCCGGAATGGCGATGGTGTTAGCGTCGAGCACGCGGGCAAAGCCGGGCGCGTCGCCGCGCGGACTGACGTCGGTGCCACGCCCCGGGCGGGTCGAGCCGATCACCACGAAGGGCGAGTGCGCGATAAAGTTGCGGCAGTGGTCGTCGAGCCGGTCGAGCTGCTTGAGCAGCGCCAGCTCCATCGGCTCCTGGTAAAGCCCCCGCAATTGCGGTTCACTGTCGATCGTCGGCGCTTCAGTATCGATCGTCGCTGGCCGGTCGTCCATTTTTCTTCTCCGCATATCGGAATAACCGCATCTTACGCTTCGTTCGGCGGTTTTGCTAATCTCGACGGCGATGGTTTCGGCCACCGCCGGTTGAGAAATCCGTCAGATCACGCGACAGCGCAACGCAGCCGCCGCGCCTAACACTCACAGGAGACGAGGAGAACCATGGCGGGACGTTTGAAAGACAAAGTTTGCATCATTACCGGGACCGGCAGCGGCATGGGCCGCGCGGCGGCGCTGCTGTTCTGCAAGGAAGGCGCCAAGGTTGTGGGCTCGGACATTAACGCCGACAACGCACAGGCGACCTTGCGCGACGCCCAGAAAGCCGGCGGACAAATGGTTTCATTGCAGCCGGCTGATTTGACCAAGCAGGAGCGCTGCGACGCGCTCGTCGACCTTGCGCTGAAGACCCATGGCGGCATCGACGTGGTCTACAACAATGCGGCGACCGCTTATTTCGGCTGGATGGACAAATTCACCTACGAAGAATTCGCCCGCACCATCGAAGGAGAGCTTTTGATCGTCTTCCGGTTCTGCAAGACGGTGTGGCCGCATCTGGTGGCGCGCGGCGGCGGCTCGATCATCAACGTCGCCTCGACTTCGGCGAAGGTCGCCTACAAGGCGTTGCCCGGCATCGCCCACACCGCGGCCAAGGGGGGCGTTCTGGCCATGACCCGGCAACTGGCGATGGAAGGCGGCAAGCACAACATCCGCGCCAACACCATCTCACCGGGCCTGATCGAAACCGGCGCCACGCGCGAACAGTTGAAGGACCCCAACTTCGTCAATCCGATGATGGAAAAACTGATGCTCGGGCGGATCGGCCAGCCGGACGACGTCGCGCCCGCGGCCGTCTATCTCGCTTCCGATGAGAGCTCATTCGTCACCGGCGCAGATATCGCCATCGATGGTGGCACCACGGCGTGGTAAGAAACCCGAAAATCCCTCAACCAGCGTAAACGGAAAACGGAGGCAACAATGCCCGGCACTTTGGCCCAAGGCGCATATCAGATCGGCATCGTCGTACCCGACATTCACAAGGGCATGGCGTTCTTCAAGGACAAGATCGGCGTTCCCGAATTTCTGTTTATTGAAAAGCCGGAGCTCCAGGACGAAACCTATCTCGGCAAGCCGGCGCCGCTGCGCCTGCACCTCGCCTTCGGCTGGGCGGGCGAGATGCAGGTCGAGCTGATCCAGCCGATCGAAGGCGTCAGCACCTATTCGAAATTCCTCGAGCACAATCCGCAAGGCGGGCTACATCACTATGGCATCGAAATTCCGAACTACGCGAACGGCGTGAAGGAAATGGAGACCGCCGGCTTTCGCCTCGTGCAGGGCGGCCGGCATAACGAAACGCGGTTCGCCTATTTCGACACCTCGAACGTCATCGGCGCGCTGACCGAATTGGTTTATCTGCAGCCCGAGGAAAAGGCGTTCATGATGGGCTTGAAGCAGAAAAAGTGAGCCTTGCCGCAATCGAACATCAGTCATTCCCGGATGTCAGCCGGCCACCGGCCAACGCGGAACTTTTTTAGCGGCTTGGCCGTTTGAACGTCGCATTGCCCGCACGTCGCGCCGGCTCGGGGTGTTGCGCCTCATGTGCAGTCACCGGATGAACGCGTGCAGGAATTTTTCGGCAAGCTTGCTTTGCCTCACCGGCCTTCTGCTCGCGACAAGCGCGATACCGGCCACCGATCCGCCCCTGCCGCGCGAACGGCCCGAGATCGCGCCAAACGAGCAATCTTCCTCGCCAAAGTCCAACGCCACTCCCTCACCCTGTGAGATACAGCTTCGCGAACTTGCGAATTTTAAACCTGCCCCGCCGATCACCGGCCCCGGTGAATGCACGGCAAGCGACGTCGTTACTCTCGACGCGATCCTGTTGCCGGACAAAACGCGCGCCGTGGTCTCGCCGCCGGCAACGCTGCGCTGCCCCATGGCGGAAGCGGTGGCGCAATGGATCATCAACGATGTCGCGCCGGCGATCGCGGCCTCCGGCACCTCCCTGCGCAACATCGAGACACTCGCTTCGTTCGATTGCCGGCCGCGGAACGGCATTGTCGGTGCGCCGGTCAGCGAGCATGGCCGGGCCAACGCACTGGACGTCCGTGCATTCGGAGTGACCGGCGGCGCCGTCGTGGAGTTGACCAGCGCAAGCACGGCAAAGCCGTTGCGCGAGAAGTTGCGCGAGAGCGCATGCGCGCGCTTTAACACCGTGCTCGGCAATGGCGCCGACGCCTATCATGAGTCCCACGTCCACATCGACCTGATGGAAAGAAACAACAATTACAAGATGTGCCAGTGGGACGTGCTCGATCCTGCCGAGACCGCCGCGCTTGCGACAAAGCAGACCGCGGCGGCCGCGGACGACATTCCACTACCACGCCCGCGTCCTCTGATCGGCACGCTTGAAGCGGACGTTCCCAGGCAGAGCGTGCCTGGTATTCTCAAGGAGGAAACCATGCGAGCACCGGTCGCGCTTTCTGTTGCCGCAACCGTGGCCACATCGGCCATGACATATGCGCAAGAGCAGACTGTCACGGTCGGACCATGGACCATTGCCGCCGCGTATAGAGGCGACAGGTTCGATAATTGCTCCATGAAACGCTCGGTGTCGGAGCTTGATGTTACGTTCGTCCGGTCGCAGGACGGCTTGCTGCTGCTCCTTAGTTCGCCAAAATGGAAGCTCGATTCCGGCAAGGCCTACACCGTCCGCCTGGTTACCGGACCTCGGGCATTCGAAGCGAAGGCGCTGGCCGAACCGAAAACCGTGACAATCGCCTTGGCAGATCGAACTCTTAACGAGGGATTGCGGATGGCCGACGTGCTGGAAGTCAAAGGCGAAGGCGCGACGCTGCGGGTGCCGCTCGACGGCAGCACGGCAGCTCTCGGGCGCCTCGAAGCGTGTTTCGACAAGAACAGCCGATCCGGCGTCGATACCAACCCCTTCGTCGCGCCAAGTGTGGCGGTTCAGAAGTCCGCATATTTTCGCCGGCACCATATCATGCGGACTTCTGAACCAAAGCCACACTAGATCAATAGGTTTGCTAGTGTCCCTTTGATTCCGAAGTTCGCACATGGGATTGCCGCCTGGTCATGCGAACTTCGGAATCGGGACACTAGCCGAAAACCGTAGGGAGCTGCGCGCATCATGAATAAGCGGCCGCGGTATCCGTTCGTCTGGCTCGGCTTGCCGCTGGCGCTGATTATCTTATTCACCATCGGGCCGTTGGTTTTGTTGCTGCTCGGCGGCGCCGTCGCCGGCGCGCTTGGCTGCAACATGCCGATCGCCGCGACCGCGCCGTGTCTGTTCATGGGCGCCGATCTGAACGAGGCGATCGCGATTGCGGTGTTTTTCGGTTACTTGGCATTCTGGACGGTGCCGACCGGGACGACGTTGCTTGGAATCTGGCTGGTCGTCGCCGTCATCGTTACGCTGATCTGGTTGCTGCGCCGGCGCCACGCGGCCTAAGGAATTTAATCTAGCCTCGCCGGTCTTGATCCGTGCCGACCACTCGGGGACGATCTATTTTAAGTCCCCTGCTTCCCGCTGATTAAGTAACAGTTGAATTGAGCGCAGCCCACATTATCCGTAGTTCAACCGCTTCATCGCGAAGATATGCCATTTCAAGGCAGGCCCGCCCGGGCTCACCGTCTTTAGCGATAGTCGGTTCGCCGGTAAGTGCGCCGATATTTTCGCACGGGCCGGATCGGTTCAGGCGGCGCATAAGCGTTGTTGAAAAGCGGCGGCGGGCCGTATCCGTAATAATTTCCGCCCCAGCAGGCCGCGCAGGCGCCGCATCCGCAGCCGCATGCACCCATTGCAACCCGAATGCGGCGCGTTCGGCCTTGGCTTTGACCTTGGCCTTCGCGGTCGACCGCGTAAAACGTCGCCAAGCTGACGTCGGAGATTTCTTCCTCACCGAGGACCACTTCGTTGCTGCGGCTGTCCGTTGCTTGGTCTAACGACGGATACGCGAGCGCCGCGGACGCTCCGGCCAAAAATGTCATTCCCGCGATGCCCAGCACGGGCGCAGCTTTGCTGCGGGTTCTTCGCTTCGCAGATTTCTTCAGGTCCGACATTTTTTAAAGGCTCCTGCGCTTGCAGAGGAATAATGCGACCATACCGCCGAACATCACTGTGCTAAGTTGCCGCATCGGGTGTCGTTCCACGCCAAATCTTTTTCAAGTCACTTTCACGTGCGCTTGCGACTGTCCGCAGCCGCAATGCCAACGCAAGTAACCACAATAATTACCGCCGCACCCGCGCTCCGACCAATCCGCAAATGGACGCGAAATTTGTCAAAATTAAACGTAATGTGGCAAACCTAGCCGGCCGCGTGGCCGGAGCTAATCCAATGATCGACGGGATTTCGGATGGCCGATCTCATTAACCTGCGCAATGCGCGCAAACAGGTCCAGCGCCGCCGCGCCGAGCAAAAAGCCGCGTCCAACCGATTGGCTTACGGACGGCCGAAGACCGAACGTACGCTGGAAAGATCGCGGAGCGAAAAGGACAAGCGGGATCTCGACGGACACCGGATCGACGCCGGAGACGCGGAATGAGATCGGCCGTCGTCAAGCGCTCCATTGTGATCGCGGGGCACAAGACCAGTGTCAGCCTCGAAGCCGCGTTCTGGACGGCGCTCAAGGACATCGCCGCCGGCCGGCAGCAAACCGTGTCCGCTCTCGCGGGAGCTATCGATGCCGAGCGAAAGCAAGGAAACTTGTCGTCGGCCATTCGCTTGTTCGTGCTCGATCACTATCAAGCGCGGATTCCCGGCGACGGCGAAAACAACCTGCGGTCCGGCAAAACGACGCTCGCACCGACGTCAGTTCTGCGAGTGGAATAGTAAGTCGAGCGGCAACCGCAGCAGCGAAGGCGCCGGCGCTCGCGCCGTCCCCGACGTCGTGTTCGGCTTGTCGCTGTGCGGCGCCGCCGGAGTGGCCGGGCTGGCTGGGGTGGCCGGGGTGGCCGGGGTGGCCGAACCGGTGAGCGCCGATCCCTGATCCACATGGCTTGGCGGCGATTCGGCGGAGGCTTCCGGCCGCATCCGATCGAAGGTCCGCGGTCCGGATACGCCCGTGGCGTCGAGGCGATTCGTCGTCTCCAACGCCACGCCTGCGGGAATAAAGCGTATCGCCGGTGAGACCGGACGAGTAATGGACCCGACGTCGTCGTTGCGTCTATTGGCTTCGATGGATTCCAAGCGCCGGGTCTGCTGCTCGGTGGTTCGCAATGTCAGCCAACCCATCAGTGCAGAAAGATCAAGTGTTCGTTCCGGCGCCGCCAGCGGGCCCTTGACGGCGACCGTCAACTCGGGCGGGAGCAGGATCAACCCGGTGGCCGGCGGCGGTTGCGTTAGCTTGAGGTTGGCGTCGATCGCTTCCGCCTTCAGGTCGAGCACGCCGCTCAACGACAACGTCGCCCCGCCCTGCGCGCGCAGGGTCGCATTCGCTATGGTGATTTGCCCGCCGGCCATGGTGATGTCGGCGTCAGCCTGCGGAACGACAAGGCGGCCGCCATCCATCGACGCATTCACCGCGGCGCGGATTTTGGCCGCGTCGAGCGGCGCGTTGTCTTCGGATGCATGGACGGCGGCGTTGAACGCCGCCGTATCAAGGCCGCCGAAGCGTGCATCGCGAAGCGATATCTTGCCGCTGCCGTGGAGCGAACCAATCAGTCCGACCGGGCTCAAGCCGGTGCCGTCGCCTTGCAAGGTGAGCGTCGCCTGCCCGTCGACGCCGTTCTTTTTCGAGGCGAAGGCGAGGTCGGCGTTGGCGCCAGTCAGCACGACACGGCCGCGTGCGCTCACTTCGTCGGCATTGCGTTGCAGCGACAACTCGCCAGAGAAGCGTCCGCCGGCAAGGCCGCCGTCGAGATTGCTCAACGTGATCGCGGGCGGCGCAAATCGCATCGTGCCCTTGAAATCGCGGAGCGCCAATGCCGGGGTGAGCGCGGCGCGATGAATGACAAAGCCGATGTCGCCGGCTCCAACGCCGAATGCACCGGGCCCGAACGGGTCCGGCGACCAGCTTCCCGCGGCCGACGGCGTTCCCGTCAACATCGCCAAAATCGCCGGGACGTCAGCCTGATCGGCTTCGATTTCGCCACTGACGCCCAAAGGTGTTGCCACCTTCAAGTCGAGACGGCCGCGCACTGCCGACTTGCCGGCTGTCATCGACAAATCCGTTACCGACAGATCGGCAGCGGCGATGCCAACGACCGCACTTGCCGCCACTGAGACCGTATCGCCTGACTGGCCGGTCATGGCGACGCGCAGCGGCTTTAAGTCCACCGCTGTTGCTTTGACTTGCAAGCGGCCCGTCGGTCCCGGTTGCGCGGTCAAATGCAGGACGCCGTCGGCAGTCGCCGAAAAGCCGCCAGCCGCGGCAAGCGCATTGACGTGAACGTCACCGCCGAGCGGCCCGCTGGCTGAGAGCGTCATCTGCCCCGGCAACTGGTCGACGGTCAGCACATGATCGAGCGCGAGCAATCGCGTGAGCGCCGCGCCATCGTCGGCGTCGAGCTTTCCGGCAACACGGATCGCCGCGGCGGCGGGACGCGCCGCCTCGCCCGTTCCTTCTGCATTCAGGGTCAGACGCATCGCTCCGACCGATCCCGCGAGGTCGAGCTTGGCCAGCGTTGCGGAATTGCCGGCGCGCTCGAAGCTCAGAACGGCATGAACCTTTGCCGGCGCCAGCCGATCGGCGAACGGACGGAGCGCGTCCGCCGCCTGCGGCGTGATACCGCGCAGCGTTTCAGTGAGCCCGGCAAGCGTTCTGGCATCGAGGTCGACAGTAAAGCGCCCGCGCGGTTGCGACGATAATTCCTCGACGCTGCCGCTGACATCAAGCGCGGCACCGCCGAGATCGCCGATCGACATCCGGTCGATGCGCAAGATCCCCGAGTCGAGCTTCAGCTGGGTATAGATCTTTCGCGCATCGACGCCGGCGAAGGTGGCGCGGCCCACGTCAAGCACGACCGCGATCCGGCGCGGGATTTCCGGCGCGCGGTCGAGCAAGGCGGCCTTGGCGAATGTGGTGAGCGCATCGACGTTGAGCGTCGCGGCGTGGAGTTCACCGTCGAGCGTCGCCGGCTGATCTCCCGCCGCCCAGGTATACGCGAGCCGGCCATCGATGTTTTCCTGACCGAGCGTCGCCGCCAATCGGTCGAGCGCGAAACGGTCGCCGGCCACGCTGATATCGGCGCTGGCGACCAGCGCCTCACTCGGACCGGAGGCTTGGTCGTGGCCACCCTCGAGCCAGGCCATCAGCGCTTTGACGTCGGCCGACGTCAGTGTCGCCGGCCCGCGGAAGACGAGACCCTGCTTGCCGGCGTCGAGTTGGCCGCTGACATCGACTTCGCTCGATCCGGGCGCGCGGAACGAAACGTCGCGCACGCTCCATCCTTTCTCGTCGACGATGACCTTGCCGGTCAACGACTGCAGCGTGGTGCCGCCAATAGTCAAAGCGTCGATGGCGATGCCGGCGGTGATTGGCACAGGCGGCTTGACGGAACCGACCAAAACCTCGGCGAAATCCCTGAGCATGACGAAGGGTGGCCGGTGCGTGACGTCAGGCGCCGCCATCGCTCGATCGAGATCGAGCTGGCGTGACGAAACCGTGCCGTACAGGTGCGGATGCGCGCCGAACACGACCTCCGCCTTGCCGGCGAAATTGATCGGACGGTCATCCGGCCCGTACTGCAATTGCAGGTCATCGAGCGTCGCCGATGCGGGAGTTGCGTGAACTTTGCCGGTGAGCCGCACCGGATCGTTGATGACACGCGCCCCGCTCGCCAGCGCGGCGCCGACCGGCCGCTCCAGCGTCAGCGCGCCCTGAAAGCTCGGCACGCCGCGATCCATCTTGAGCGTGCCGTCGATCTCGGCGGTTAGCGGGTGATTGGACGGATCGATGCCAAGCCGCAGCTTAAGGCCGGAATCTCCATCGGGCCGGTTGCCGGAAATGCGATAGCCGTAGAGCTCATCGCCAGCGACGAAGGTGCCCTCGCCGCGGAACGGTCCCGGCAAGGCACGGATGTCGCCTTTGAAAAAGACTTTGCTCAGCGCGACACGCGATCCCGACGCGGCATCGCCAAGCGTGACGCGGCCGTCTTCAATCTCGAACCGGGATATGGAGACCACGTCCGGATGCGCCGGTGATGCCGCCGCCGGCCAATCGAGCGCGCCGGCGCGATCGAGGCCGATGGTGATTTGCGGCGCCACGAGGCGCAGCGACGTCGCCTGCAATTCGCCGCGGATAAGCGGCCCCAGTCCGACCTCGAGCTCGACGGTTTGGGCGCGCAGCCACGGCTGCCGCTCGGGGCCGGCATCGACGTTGCGCAGTGTAATGTGCGGAGCCGGCAGGATGCGCGCGTCGATCGGCCCGCGAACGTGCACGGCGAAGCCGGCAAGGCGGCTCGCCTCCTGCTCGAAGTTCGAGCGGTAGAGGTTCCAATCAACGACCAGTGGGGCGACCAGCGCGGAGACAAGCGCGACAATAATTAAGATCGCCAAGCCGAGCAGTGTCGTCTGCACGGGGTTCTTCCCCTTAAGCGCTCACGTGATGACTAAGGCGTCCCGCATTCTTAGAGCAAGCTCTTGTCGAATGCACGCCTTCGACTGCGGTGATTAGGGGCTATAGCGGGCGATTCTGGGGCGGCCGCCCTTGGCGCTTGTATTAAGAAAGCGCCACTTCGGGTCTTGGGCGTAAATCCTGACCCACGACCCGTTGGATGTGGCGCAACCGCTTCCCCGCTGGCAACGAGCGTGCTTATCATGGCTTCGTTCCCCCAATCGAGCAGTCACCGGCCCATCAATGACAATGACTCTTGCGACCGACCAGCCATACTCGGCGGCTTCCGCCATCAGCGCCGTTATGCGCCCGCGCAGCGTCGCGATTGTCGGCGTATCGGCCAAACCGGGTTCCGCAGGCCGCGTTGTCCTTGAACTTTTGCACAACAACAAGTTCGCCGGCCCCATTTACATTGTTGGCCGCAGCACGGCCGACATCGAGGGTCATAAGGTTCTCGCCAGCATCGACGACCTTCCGGAGAACATCGATCTCGCCGTTCTCACCTTGCCGGCGGCCGCGGTGCGCGAAGCGGTCGAAGGCTGCGTGCGCCGCAAGGTGAAGGCGGCCGTGATCTTTGCCTCCGGTTTTGCCGAAGTCGGTGGTGACGGCAATAGCGAGCAGGAAAGCATCGGCGCGATTGCGCGAGCGGGCGGGCTGGCTTTGGTCGGGCCAAACTGCCTCGGGCTCATGAACTTCGTCGACGGGTTCGCCGCGGTGTTTTTCTCGCCGCAGCCCATATCACGCTTGCCGGAAGGCACGCGCGGCGCCGTCGCCATTGTCGCGCAGAGCGGCGGCCTTGGTAACCACTTGGAAGCCGGATTGGGGGCGCGCGGCGTGCCGGTCTCATGCTGGATCTCGACCGGCAACGAGGCCGGCTTGGGCCTTGCCGACTTCATCCAATATCTGCTCGACGACTCGGTGACGCAGGTCATCGCGCTCTACGCCGAGGATATCAGGCGGCCGCAGGAATTCATTGACATCGCCGGCGAGGCCAGGCGGCGCGGCAAGCCTATTGTGATGTTGCATCCCGGCCGCGGCGCGAGGGCGAAGGAAGCGGCGCGCTCGCATACCGGCGCTCTGACCGGCGATCACGCCACCATGCGTACGCTCGTCGAACATGCCGGCGTCGTCGTCGTCGACAATCTCGACGAGCTTATGGACGTCAGCGAAATTCTTGCGCGCTTTCCGAACCCATCGAAAGGCGACCTTGGTATTCTGACTTTCTCGGGCGCTTTCTGCGGCATCGCCCACGATTTCTGCGAGGACATTGGCGTCCATCTGCCGCCGCTGTCGCGGGAAACGTTGGATCACCTCACCCCGATTTTGCCAGCATTCCTGCCGCCGAAGAATCCGCTCGATCTCGGGACGCAGACCATCCAGCAGCCGGAGCTGCTGCAGATTTGCGTGGAAGCGCTGCTGCGCGATCCCGCGATCGGCGGTCTCCTCATTTCCATTCCGGCCACCAGCCCGCGCCACTCGGTGATCTATGTCGAAGGCATCGCGGCCGCGAGCAAGACCAGCACCAAACCGGTGGCACTGGCGATCCTCGGCGATGGATCGACGCTGTCGCCCGACTTCATGGCGGTGGTGCGAAAGAACAACATCGTGTTGTCGCGCTCGTCGGACCGCACCATGCGCGCAATGGGTAAAGTCATCGGCTATGGAAACCGGAATTCCGCATTGGCGGCGCGCAAAGCCGCGCCGGCCGCGCCGGTGGCAATTCCGGAGCTCGGCGCGGGCGCGCAGCCGGAATGGCTGGGCAAGAAGGTCCTCGCCGCGCTCGGGATTGCTATTCCGGCGGGCGAACTGGCGCGGACGGTGGAAGCGGCCGTCGCCGTCGCCGACCGCATCGGCTATCCGGTCGCGATGAAGGCGCAAGCGGCAAAGCTCGAGCACAAGACCGAGGCCGGCGGCGTCATGCTCGGTGTCGCCAATGCCGAGGAGGTTCGAAGCGCCTGGAACACCCTGCATGATAATGTCGCGCGCGCGCAGTCCGGGCTGAAGCTTGACGGTGTGCTGGTCGAGGCGATGTCGCCGCGCGGACTTGAACTTGTCGTCGGCGCGCGCCGCGATCCGCGCTGGGGCCCGGTCGTCCTAGTTGGGCTTGGCGGCATCTGGGTCGAAGCACTCGGTGACGTGCGCTTGATGCCACCGGACCTCAGCGAAGCGGAGGTCGTCGGCGAGCTGCACAAACTCAAGACCGCGAAACTGCTGAACGGTTTTCGCGGATCGCCGCCGGTGGACGTCAAAGCGGTGGCGGCCGCGGCGGCCGCGATCGGGCGGCTGATGCGCGCGCGCGCCGACATCGCCGAGGTCGACATCAATCCGCTGATGGTGCATGCAGCGGGCCGCGGCGCGACCGCGCTCGATGCGCTGATCATCGCCACCGATGCGAAGCCGCGCCCTCACTGAGGCGCCCGCTGCGCAAGCCGCCCAGACCGGCGGGATTCATTTCACTGTATTGCAAAGGAACTTTGGTCCAAAGGAAACTTGATCCATGTCCTCGCCTCTCATCACCTATGAACTCGATGGCGCGGTTGCGGTGATCGGCTTGAACCGTCCGGACAAGCGCAACGCCATCAACGACGCCGTTGTCATGCAATTGCGCGATGCGGTCGTGCGCGCCGGCGATGAGGCGGATGCCGGCGTCATCTTCGGCCACGGCGTGAACTTCTCCGCCGGGCTCGACCTCGCGCAACTCCTGAAAAACATGGAGTCGCCGCTGCCGCGCAAAAAGCGCGACCACGCCTGGCATACGGTGTTCGACATCATCGCGCGCGGGCCGATTCCCTTCGTCGCCGCCTTGCATGGCGCGGTGGTCGGCGGCGGGCTCGAACTCGCCGCCGCCGCCCATATCCGCGTTGCCGACCGCACCGCCTTTTTCGGCCTGCCGGAAGGCCAGCGCGGCATTTTTGTCGGTGGCGGCGGCTCGGTTCGGGTTCAGCGTATCGTCGGCTATTCGGTCATGGCGGACATGATGCTCACCGGCCGCATCCTGTCGGTCGATGAGGCCGAAAGGGTCAACATCGTGCGCTACGTGGTGGAAGAGGGCCAAGCGCTCGCCAAGGCGAAGGAGCTCGCCGCGCGCATCGCTCAGAACACGCCGCTGACCAACTGGCAGATCACCAACGTGCTGCCGCGCGTCAGCGATCTATCGCACGACGACGGCCTGTTCATGGAATATATGAATACCTCCATGCAGCGGCCGCCGGAATCCATGCAGCGCCTGCGCGACTTCATCGAAAAGCGCGCGACACCGCTGCAAACGCCTGACAAGAAAACGCGCTGAACTGGCGCGCTAGAGCGGAGATGACTGTTCTTCGAACCGTCATCTCGCTCTAGCTTCTTAAATGGAGCATGATCTTTTCCGAAAACCGCTACACACTTTTCGGGATCATGCTCTAAAGACTAAAAATCTTGCCCGGATTCATAATGTCGAGCGGATCGAGCGCCCGCTTGATGGCGCGCATGGCGTCGAGCGCCGGCGCGCCGTGCTCTGCCGCAAGGTACTTCATTTTGCCCTGCCCGACGCCGTGCTCGCCGGTGCAGGTCCCGCCCATCCGCAGCGCCCGTTCGACCAGGCGCTCGAGGAAATCCTCGACGCGCGCGACCTCGGCTTCGTCGCCGCGATCGACCAGCAGCCCGACATGGAAGTTGCCGTCGCCGACATGACCGACAATCGGCGCCAGCAGATTGTTTTCGGCGATGTCGCGCTGCGTCTCGGTAAGGCATTCGGCGAGCCGCGAGATCGGCACGCACACGTCGGTGGCGAGCGGATCGGCGCCGGGGCGGAGCCCGCGCTGTGCCCAATAAGAATCGTGGCGCGCCTGCCAAAGCTGCGAGCGGTCTTCGGCCTTGATCGCCCAATCGAACGGCCCGCCGCCGAGATCCTGCGCGATCTCGCCGAAACGCTGCGACTGCTCGGCGACGCCGGCCGCGCTGCCGTGAAATTCGAGGAACAGCATCGGCGTCTCCGGCAGGCCAAGTTTCGAATAGAGATTGCAGGCGCGCATCTGCACGGCATCAAGGAGCTCGATCCGCGCCACCGGAATGCCGGTCTGGATGGTCATGATGGCGGCGTTGCAGGCGGCCTCGACCGAGGGAAACGGACACGTGCCCGCGGCAATAGTTTCCGGAATGCCGGCGAGCCGCAGCGTCAGTTCGGTAATGATGCCGAGCGTGCCTTCGGAGCCGACGATCAGCCGCGTGAGGTCGTAACCGGACGAGGATTTTTTTGCCCGCGTTGCCGTCGTCATCACCTCGCCGCTCGCCAGGACGACTTTCAGCGAGATGACGTTGTCCTTCATGGTGCCGTAACGCACCGCGTTGGTGCCCGAAGCGCGTGTCGCCGCCATGCCGCCGAGCGAGGCGTCGGCGCCGGGATCGATGGGGAAGAACACGCCCTGATCGCGCAGGTGCTCGTTGAGCTGTTTTCGCGTGATCCCCGGTTGGACGACGCAATCGAGATCCTCGGCGTGAACCGCAACGACACTATTCATGTCGCGGAAATCGAGGCAGATGCCGCCGCGCGGCGCGTTGACCTGGCCTTCCAGCGACGTTCCGGTGCCAAAGCCGATGACCGGCACGCGCTCATCGGCGCACAGGCGCACGATCTCCTGCACATCTTCGGTCGACTGCGGAAATACCACCGCATCCGGCGGCTGATTGGGAATCCAGGTGAGCGTGTTGCCGTGCTGCTCGCGAACCGCCTGCGAAGTGACGAGCCGGTTGCCGACTTTCGCCGCGAGCGCGGCAATGACGCGATCGACCGCTCTGCCGTCGCCCTTAAGCTCTTCCCAGGCTTCAGTGATGACCATGCAGTTGACCTTGCTTTCAGGCAAAGTGGCGGCCATGGCCGAAGCGGTCAAGTAGGCCGCGCTTCCCCTCGGCTGCGGATTCAGCCAAATTTGCGCGTCCGGACCGTTACAGGCCGCATTTTATGCTCGACCGCCAAAATACTGACTCTGTGCCCGAACCCGCCTTCTTCGCGCCATTCGTCTCTTCGGTGATGCGCGTCGAGGAGGCGTGGATCGACTACAACGGGCATCTCAACATGGCCTATTACAACGTGCTGTTCGATCGCTGCGTCGACGAGGCCTACGAGCTCATCGGCTGCGGGCTCGCCTATCTGGAACAAACCCGGCATTCCACCTTCACCGCCGAAGTGCATCTGCGCTATCTGCGCGAGCTTCATGCCGGCGATCCGGTGCGGGTGACCTTTCAGCTCCTCGGCTACGACGCAAAGCGCATTCACTATTTCGAGGAGCTGCGCCACGCCGAGGAAGGCTGGCTGTCGGCCACCTCCGAGAACATGACGCTGCATGTCGACATGACGGCGAAGAAGACGGCGCCGTTTCCCGATTTTATCGCCGCGCGGCTCGCCCGCATGAAGGCCGCGCACGCGCACTTGCCGCTGCCCGACGGCGTCGGCCGCCGCATTGTCATGGCGAAAACCGCCTGAATTTTGCGATCAGAAGCCTATATGGTAGAAAGCTGCGAAGGGTTTCTACCATGGGCACGCCGCAACTCAATATTAAGGACGCCGAAGCCACCCGTCTGGCCCGCGAGCTTGCAAAGCTGACGGGAGAATCCCAGACCGACGCAGTCCGCAATGCGCTGCGCGAGCGACTCGAGCGGGAAAAAGCGGAGCGCGATTCCCGCGATGCACAAGCCGCCGCCAGGAAGCGCCGTGAGTTCGAGAAGACGCTGAAGAAAATTAAAAAAATTCAAGCGGAAATTCGCCGGCTGGGATTGGTGGAGAACATGTTGACCGACGACGACCTCTACGACGACAACGGACTGCCCAAGTGAACGGCGATGCGGTGGTAATTGACTCGTCGGTTTTCGTTGCCCTCTTCAAAGGCGAAGCCGACACTGATGACCTCACCGAGCGCGTCTTTTCTTACGGGAGAAGGGTGACATCGGCAGCGACCTGGTTTGAATCTGCCATGGTCTGTGAGGGCGCGGTCAAATCCGGCGGCGGCGTGCGACTTGAACGAATTGTTACATCGCTGGGCGTCGAAATCGTTCCATTCACGCTGGATCACGCGCAGCTCGCTTTGGACGCCTTCAGGCGCTTCGGCAAAGGTCGCGGCGTCAAGGCGTCGCTAAACTTCGGCGACTGCTTCGCCTATGCTCTGGCCAAGGAGCTGCAAGCCCCCCTGCTGTTCAAGGGCGGAGATTTCGCACAAACCGACGTGCAGCCGGCGTGATCGGCCGCCGCATTGTTAGGCCGGGGAAGTAACGTCATTCCGGAACGCCACAGGCGCAAGCCTCGTAAAAGCCGCTTCTCAATGCCATCTTGGACTTAAAGAGAATCACGGAAAATCCACGCCTTGGCCGACCCCTTGCGAGAGAGCTTCGATCCGCGCGACCCGCCGCCGCCGGTGCCCGGCGGCATTGCCGCGCGCGCGCGGCCGGGCGGCGCCAACGCGGCCTATCTCGCCGGCTTAAATCCGGAGCAGCGCCTTGCCGTCGAGACGCTGGACGGTCCGGTGCTGGTGCTGGCCGGCGCCGGCACCGGCAAGACGCGCGTGCTCACCGTGCGCATCGCCCATATTCTCGCCACCGGGCGCGCCCGGCCGGGCGAAATCCTGGCGGTCACCTTCACCAACAAGGCGGCGCGCGAGATGAAAGCACGCGTCAGCGAGATTGTCGGCCACGTCGTCGAAGGCATGCCGTGGCTTGGCACCTTCCATTCCATCGGGGTGAAAATCCTGCGCCGGCACGCCGAGCTGGTCGGCCTGAAGAATGACTTCACCATTCTCGACGTCGACGACCAGGTGCGGCTCTTGAAGCAGCTCCTCGCCGCCGAGAACATCGACGAGAAGCGCTGGCCCGGCCGCGTGCTCGCTTCGCTGATCGACGGCTGGAAGAACCGCGGGCTCGTGCCCGAGCAGGTGCCGCCGGGCGAGGCCGGCGTGTTCGCCAACGGCAAGGGCCTGAAACTTTACAAGGCCTACCAGGAGCGGCTGAAAATCCTCAACGCCGCCGATTTCGGCGATCTCTTGTTGGAGAACATCCGGCTGTTCCGCGAGCACACTGAAGTGCTGCGGCAATATCAGGCGCGCTTCAAATTCATTCTGGTCGACGAATATCAGGACACCAACGTCGCCCAATACCTCTGGCTGCGCTTGCTCGGACAGAGCGGCAGCCCGCCTGCCGCAGAAGGACAAGGCCATGCCGCCGAACGAGCCGACGCCGCCACCCGACAACAAGCCGGTCCGCGAGCCGCCGACCAATCCGGGACGCACGCCCCAGGAGGATCCGCAGCAATACCCGGTGGAGGACCCGCCGGCACCGAACCCAGCGCCGGCGCAGGAGCCGCCGATGCAGCCGGGCACCAGCCCGATGGAAGACCCGCAAATGCCGCCGGACCAAGCGAGCGCGCGCCGCGCGGCGCTCTGATTTCCTCGGCATCGCCCTCCGGCCGCTTCTTGAAGAACATCTGCTGCGTCGGCGACGACGACCAGTCGATCTACGGCTGGCGCGGCGCCGAGGTCGACAACATCCTGCGCTTCGAGCACGACTTTCCCGGCGCCAAAGTGATCCGGCTGGAAAGAAATTATCGATCCACCGGCCACATCCTCGCCGCCGCGGCGCATATCATCGCCTACAACGAAGGCCGCCTCGGCAAGACACTGCGCACCGACGACGAATTGGGCGAGAAGGTCGGCGTCACCGGCGCCTGGGATTCCGAAGAGGAAGCGCGCGCCGTCGGCGAAGAGATCGAGCAATTGCAGCGGGGCGGCCACGCGCTCAACCAGATCGCCATTCTGGTGCGCGCCTCGTTTCAGATGCGCGAATTCGAGGACCGTTTCGTCACGCTCGGCCTGCCCTATCGCGTGATCGGCGGACCGCGGTTCTACGAGCGCGCCGAAATCCGCGATGCACTCGCCTATCTGCGGATCATCAATTCGCCGGCCGACGACCTCGCCTTCGAGCGCATTGTCAACGTGCCGAAGCGTGGCCTCGGCGATGCCACCGTGCAGCTTTTGCACGACCACGCCCGCAAGCGCCGCGTCCCGCTGACCGAAGCGGCGCGCGCCATGATCGTGACCGACGAATTAAAGCCGAAACCGCGCGGCGCGTTGCGCGGCCTGCTTGACTCGATCGACCGCTGGCGCGCGCAGCGCGACACGCTCACCCATACCGAGCTTGCCGAAACCGTGCTCGACGAGAGCGGCTATACCGAGATGTGGCAGAAGGACCGCTCCGCCGATGCCGCCGGCCGGCTGGAGAACCTGAAAGAGCTGATCCGCTCCATGGAGGAGTTCGAAAACCTCCAGGGCTTTCTCGAACACATTTCGCTGGTCATGGACAACGAGAAGGCCGCCGCCGAGGACGCCGTCAGCATCATGACCTTGCACTCGGCCAAGGGCCTGGAATTCGACACCGTGTTCCTGCCCGGCTGGGAGGAAGGCGTGTTTCCCAATCAGCGCACGCTCGACGAGACCGGCCGCGCCGGCCTGGAGGAAGAGCGCCGCCTCGCCCATGTCGGCATCACCCGCGCGCGGCGGCGGGCGAAGATTTATTTCGCCACCAACCGGCGCATGCACGGGCTGTGGCAGACCAACATTCCCTCACGGTTTCTGGACGAGCTGCCGGAAGACAATGTCGAGGTCACCGAATCCCAAGGCGGCTTCGGTGGCTATGGCGGTTACGGCGCCTCGCGCTTCGACGCCACCACTTCGTTCGGCTCGAATTACACGACGCCCGGCTGGCAGCGCGCGCAGCAGAAACGCGACCGCGGCGGGGGCGGCGGCTTCGACGACGACGCCGACACCCATTACGAGCCCGACGACGATTCTTCCCACCTCTCCACGCGTGCGGGGAGAGGTCGAGCGTTCCCCGACGACGTCGGGGAACGCGAGGGTGAGGGGCATTCTTCTTCCCCTCCCCGCTTATGGGCCAGGGAGAAGGGTCCAGCGCGCAAGCTGCCCCTCACCATCGAAGGCGAACTCGTCGCCAAATCGACCGGCACAGTCTCGGCCTTCACGCTCGGCGACCGCGTCTTCCACCAGAAATTCGGCAACGGCAACGTCGTCGCTGTTGACGGCAACAAGCTCACCATTGCCTTCGACAAGGCCGGCGAAAAGCGCGTCGTGGATAGTTTCGTGGAGCGGGTTTGAGGCAATCACGCCGCGACGCCATTGCGTCGCGATTACAAGCGAACAGTCGCCGCATGAAAGCTCGTAGGTTCGCCAATTCAGCCCGCA
>Ga0302180_10000768_pt1 | contig 25825 bp, 23 predicted proteins | sample I_Palsa_E3_2_FD_200575 | JGI IMG/M metagenome (GOLD analysis project Ga0302180, IMG submission 200575) | Peat permafrost microbial communities from Stordalen Mire near Abisko, Sweden - I_Palsa_E3_2 | ecosystem: Environmental > Terrestrial > Soil > Palsa > Peat permafrost | place: Sweden... | reverse complement strand
CCAACGGTGATCCGCTCGCCAGCGCCGTGCGCGGTCAGCCATACAACTGCGCGGCGGATATTCGCGCAGGCCGCACGCGCCTGAATTTTCAGGCGCGCATCGCCAACCCCTTCGACCTGGATGCGCTCGCGGCGACTTTCACAGCCAGCGGTGCTGATCTTGCGGATCTGTACTATCTGACCGGACTCACGTTGCCGAATACGCCGCCGTACACTCTAGCCGGTCATCTGCGAACCGCGGGGACGCGCGTCAATATCAGCGATCTTGCCGGCATGTTCGGCAACAGCGACCTCGAGGGAACGATGGCGATCGAAACGGGCGCCCCGCGCGTGCTGTTGACGGCGCAACTGCTCTCGCACTCGCTCGACATCGTGGATCTGGGGCCCAGCTTGGGGGCCGCGCCGCGCGAGGATCACCCGGCGCCCACAAGCGGCAGGCCCCTGGAGAAGAAATTGGAACCCGTCCCTGCAAATGCGCTCTGGCTGCCGCATGCGCAACTGGATCTCGAACGTGTTCGTGGCATGGACGCGGACGTGCGCTACCGCGCGCAATCCGTCAACGCGCAGGACATCCCGTTCAAAGAGGTGGCGTGGCGGTTGCGGCTGGATAACGGCGTGCTGACGATTGATCCGCTGTCCTTTGTGCTGCCCGCAGGCCGCATAGTCGCGCGCCTGCGTATCGACGCGACGCGGGATGTGCCGGATGTCGCCTTTGATGGGCGTCTGATCGACATCGACCTCGCGCAGTTTCATGCGCATAACAGCGAGCCGCCCTTTGCTGGACTGCTCCTCGGCCGCTTTGTGGTTCGCGGCCGAGGCCGATCGGTCCACACGGTGGCGGCCAGTGCCAACGGGACCGTGACGACCGCAATACCCCATGGGCAGGTGCGCTCGGCATTTGCCGAGCTGACGGGGATCAACGTCGCCCGTGGACTCGGGCTGTTGCTCACCAAGAATCAACACAAGGACGATATTCGGTGCGCGGTCGCTGATTTCAATTCCACGGACGGAGTGGTCGCAGCGCGGAACATCGTCGTCGACACGCAGAACCTGCGGATTATCGGCAAGGGTTCCATCGACTTGCGCACCGAACGGCTGCACCTGTCGGTGGACGGCGAGCCCAAAAAGGTACGATTCGTTACGGTGCAGTCACCCATCATCATTCACGGCACGCTGCGCAAGCCCACAGTAGGTCTGGATCCCGCCCACGTCGTCAAACAAGCGGGCCTCGCCGTCGCTCTCGGCGCACTCGTTGCGCCGCTTTCGGTCGTGTTGGCGTTCATCGATCCGGGTCTGGTCAAGGATGCGGACTGCGGAGCATTGCTAGCCTCAGCAGGACAGACCGGCCGGCCGATCAGCACGCAGACGGAAACCGCAAACGCGCAAGTGCCGCACCCCTAGCGTGGCGAACGCCGGTCATCTCCGCTCCGAATTGCGTCCTAAATCGTCGGGTAAGAATGGATCGATTTAGCTCTTCTCGCTACGACGTTGTTACGCGGCCACGATTTCGTCACGATCGGCTTTGACGTCGCATCCGTGCGGTGGTTAGGCCAGACGCAAAATGGCTGCGCCGCCGGCGATTATGCAAGCGGAGATCGCCCGCCTTGGGCCTACGGGTTCTTTCAGTACCAGGGCAGCGATCAGGGTGCCAAACAGTATGGAGGTTTCTCGGAGGGCTGCGACAACGGCGACAGGTGCAAGGGTCATCGCCCACAGAGCCAATCCATATGATGCAGTGGTTCCTAGTCCACCGGCGATTCCCAGGCCCCAGTAGCGACGCAGGTAAGGCAGAAAGCTGGAGCGTCTCGCTGTCATCGCCCAGAGAGCAAGCGGTAAGCCGCTCATTAAGAACACCCATAGCGTGTATGCTGCCGGCGTCCCGGAGCGCCGCACTCCAATTCCATCTATCAAAGTGTAAGCTGCGATAACAAGCGCGTTCAGAAGCGCCAAATACAACCCCTTCCGATCCTTAATGGCACTGCCGAGTGCGATGCTGAAGATGCCAAGACAGATGCCAATCACGCCGAACCAGGCGATGGGTGAGAGTGCATCACCAAGTCGAAACACACTTACGAGCGCGACAATGAGCGGCGCAGTTCCTCGCATTAAAGGATACGCTTGACTCATATCGGCGATTTGATATGTGCGTGCAACGAGAAGAAAATATGTGATTTGGAAAAGCGCAGACGCAATTGCGAATGGCCAGCTTGCCATGGCCGGGGCGCGCAGGAAGGGGAGTAGTGCGGCCGAGAGCGCGGCAGCCGCAGTAGTCACCATGATCATTGTCAAAAACTTGTCGCCTCCTGCTTTCACGATGGCGTTCCAAATCGCGTGAAGCAAAGCGGCCGAAAGAACTACTGTGAAGACCAATGACGACATACATTCGATCTCGAACGAGAGAGCGGAGCGGGTGAGATTGCTGACGAGTGAGCGTACCCACGCCGTTCTCGCTGTCAATGTTGGCGCGCGAAGCGCGCTTGCGCCTCAGCTACCCGCCACCTGGGTAAAATTGCATTCGGGCTGGGGCATGCCGCTACGGCTTCGGCCCTGAATCAGGCGGCGGATCCGAAAACGTTTGCAACTGAGCACTGCAGAGGATCGTCACGGAGGTACTAGCGATGAATCCCCAATACTAAGTAGGCTGCCACAACGCGGCCGTCCACATCTGTCAGCTTTGAATCAATGACTGGGCCTCATGCTTGTTCAGAGGCTCGCACTGTCGCCGCCAGCGCCTTTGGTGCCCTACGCAACCAAGCCTTCTCCAGTAGCCTCGTGACCACAGGCATTTTGGCTCTACGCAGCGCGACACGCAGCCCGCGCACCTTGCCACCCCACAGTAACTTCTCGATAAACCGCGGTTCCATGACCAGTGCTGCCTCACGGTCTTCGTCCGCGACGAATATGTGCAAGTGCCCACCATCCGGTGGGGCTGTAGCAAAAATCCTGCCCTTAACGCGAAACGACGTGTACGCGAAGTGGGGCTCTTCCGTGACCTCCGGTAGTGACATTGCGATGCGGCGTGCGTCGTCGAGGTTCACAGGCACATTTTCAACCTAAAGCACGATCGTGTCGAATGATGAACACCTCGAAAGCTGGCGGTGGCCGCTGCGGGTCCATTAAACGCCCAGGACTCTGCGTACTTGCCACGACCCCATTTCTCGATGGCCGTGCCGCAAAGTCATCGATAACAACGCCGAGGATGGCGTTACGTGGGTTCATTCCTACGTCACGCCCGATCGAAAGCGCACCTTCTGCATCTTCGACGGACCCACGCCTGAGGCAGTCCGCCGTGCCGCGACCCGTAACAAACTGCCGATCTCGCAAATCACCGAGGTTCGCGTCCTCGACCCGTATTTCTACAAATAGGCGGGACTGTGCCGCCGCTCCCCTCATCCGGCGCGTGTGGCGGGAGTAAGACGTACGAGCGAGTCTGTTGCGCCAGCGCTGTGAAGGTCGGCGTAGTCGGAGCCGCCATCGCGAGATCAGCGCGGTACCGTTAAGGCGCGAGGATCTCCGCGCCGATGTTGCCATTGACGGTGATGTGAGAATTGGGCGTGATAGTTCCCGCGCCGTGTACCGTCACGATCCCCGACGACGTAGACATCACGGTCCCGTGCTCGTAACGATTGGTTGCCGACGCCGATCTTACCGACGCTGGTCGTGCCGAGGGTAGTGATGGAATCTGCGCCCGTGGTCACTGCCGTCAAAGTCGTGTGGATCGTTCCCGACACATTCAGTGCTCCCGCCGAGGCGAGAGAAACCGTGCCCATGCTGTTGAGCGCTGCTGTCAGGGCTACAGCATCCATCAGCGTGATGGCATAGCCCTCGGCAGTGATTAATGTCAAATCGTAAAGTGGTGAGCGTGACCGCATTTCCCGCCATTCGGCGCGCCACGCATGTTTCAGTGCGCAAGGCGTCACTGGCATTGATGTAATGACCTGCGGCGTGAGAGGCCGATCTCGCCGTGTCTACGGCCGGTGCCTCTTGAATTATCGGCACGATCAGCGTCCGCGGCGCCGAAACCTCCATTAAAATTCCCTTTTCGTCACTTCGACCACGCTGCTTCTGGCGAGAATATTATTGGGGCTGAACCGCCTTTGTAAATCAACCTGTTATGCGCTCATTTCCATGTAGTACTCGCACATGCGCTGCGCATTCTGCAGGCCTGCGATAAAGCGTGGCTGCCGCTGGCGAGTTAGATGAAAGCTTCCGGTACTCAGCGTCACGGCGACACGAAAGCGTACTGCTGGGAGGCTTTTCGATGCTTGCTCCACTGGTGGAAGGTGCATTATCGTCGCGAGTGAGCTGAAATCGGCGCAACGGCTGGGTTTCAACGAGACAGCGAAACTCCGCGCCGGTGGACGGGAGGGTACCTATCCCAGCCTAGTTCCTTGTAACGGTTGAATCGACTTCACGAAATTAAGGTCCTTATATGGGCTTTCGCCATCTCCGGGAAGAGCGTGCCAGCGCACTTCTGAAAGAACTCACCGAAGCGCGCGCGGCGCTGGCGGCGGCGGAGGCAGGCAGTGAGGAGCGACGACTCGCGCTCGACAGTCGCATTCAAGATGTCGGGTTCATGCGAATACAGCTGCGCGTGCGCAATGCACGCATTGCGGCGCTTGAGAAGGAAGTGAGCGACTTGGGCGGCGCGCTTGCTCAGCGCAACGAGCAAATCGGCGCAATGAAGAGCGATGCCGCAGTCTTCAACGACACTATCGCCACACTCACCGCAACTGTCGCAGAACGGGACGCGCGTATCACCGCCATCAAAACCATGCAGCGCGGGGAAGATGACACCCTCGCTGCGCGGCAAAGCGACTTGGCGCGCGCACTCGCCGAGACCGAGGCTCAGCGCAAGAATCGGGGCTCACTGGAAGCGGCTCTCGCCGCTGCCAACGCACGCCTCGCCGAGGAGAAAGCCGCCGCTTGTGCGGCGCTTGAGCTGCGCAGCTCGATGCAGGCCGTGATCGGGGAGCAACGTCAACGGCTCGAGCGACTCGAAGTTGAGCTCGCAGGCGTCGTACGCGAGCGTGACGCGAGCGTCGCCGCCGCAGCGGCTCTGCAGGCCGAGCACCTTGAGCAGGGGACGCGTCTCGCGACGGCCAGTACTCGCGTGCTGCAGCTCGAAGCCGCGGCGTCCGATCAAACGCATGCCAGCAGCGCCATCCAGGAGGAACCTCGTGCGAGCCTCGAGCGCGCGCTCGCTCTGGGTGGCGATCTGGACACAGCCGCAGACTTCATTCATCGGCCGGAGCCGGGTTCGCGCATAGAGAGCGCGAGCGTCGACGAACTGGCGACGACGCGCAACGACGCCCGCCGCACGAGCGCCACGCACGAAATGGCGCCGGAGGGCGCCGCACCGGTCTTCATTCGCACCGGTGAACCGGAGGTCGTGCACGTTCTCGGCCCGAAGACAACCATTGGACGCACGCCAGAAAACGATGTGCAGATCGATGCCAAGTACATCAGTCGCCATCACGCGGTGATTCTGGCTGAACGGACGCACACGATCATTGAAGACCTGAATAGCACGAATGGCGTGATTGTGAACGGCCGGCGCGTGCTGCGCCAAATTCTGAGGGACGGCGACATCGTGCTCATCGGGAAGGCACCCTTCCGCTTCGCCGTGCGCCCTGTGACCGAGCGGCGCTGAAGGCGCGCCCCTTGGATTGATTGTGGCGGGCGCGCCGTGCAGTCAATCGGCGCTCGCAGCGACCAATTCCGCCGGCAGCTTGCCGCTCGTGCGTACCGTGGCGGTACAGCGCGACGGTGCTCCTAGCGGCCGCCGCAGCGTTACGCGGCAGAAAGAGCGTGATGGCCAGCCCACTCCACTAGTGAAATTCTTCGGCGACACGTCTCCAATTTAATGGGAGAAGGGCGCGGCGATGCGTGGCCGCTTTCTTTGGCCTGCTTACAGTCCGCCGTGGAAGCGCCCGAATGCATGCGCAAGCATCAGCGACATGAGCAGGATGCCGGCTCCGAGTGTGAGCGCATGCGTGGTTTTGCGCAGATTGAAGCTGCCGACGCGACAGATGAGCAGGTAAGCGACGGTAAGGTTGAACAGACCCCAGAGGACGTTGACCAATGAGGAGGACAAGCCTTCGCCGGGCGGCGATGCGAAGGGGCTCTGGAACGCATTGCCCGAGATTCCATTGACGAAATGGGGCACTGTGTTGGCCAGGAATCCGCCTCCGAAGAAGTAGGCGATGTAGTGATACCAGCGCATGCGAGATCCTTTCGAATTTCGGACGCAATATTAGCAAATTGCAACCGCTTGAGCCTCACTCGCGCGTCAGTACCTTTGAAGAGTATGGAAAATGCGCGTCGATACGTTGCGACTCTCAATCAATGTCGCGCACAGTGCATGTGCAGCACATCCATATCGTGCCTAAGGTCAGGCGGCGTGGGGGAAGCCATGCGTCGCAGTCGCGCAAAGCGATACCTACGAGCCTGAGACCGATTCGCAGCTGAAAAGCGGTCCTCCAGTCCAGCGAGGTGTCTTACCTGGAAGCCGTCATTCCCGGCCGCCGACCGCGAGGCTGTTGCCAAGCCGGATGCTTTTCCGCAAAGATCACCCAGTTGCAGTGGGGAGTGCAGGGCGGGCGCACCCGTTCCGAGCAGTAAGCCTTGAGACGGGTCTCAACCGCGGGCGTCAGGCATCAACTCGATTCCCGGCGCTGGAGAGACCTACGCGAATATCCCGACTACAGGAGCAAAACAAATGTCTCAAACGGTTGCTGAGCTCTTAGTGGACGTGCTGGAAAAGACGGGCGTTAAGCAAATATTCGGACTGATCGGCGACTCTTTGAATCCGCTCGCTGACGCGGTTCGAAAAAGCCAAATCGAGTGGATCGGCGTGCGCCATGAGGAAGGAGCCGCTTTGGCCGCCGCCGGTCAGGCCAAGCTCACTGGCAGGCTTGCGGTTTGTGCTGGAACGACGGGCCCTGGCAGCACGCATTTGGTTGCCGGCCTTTATGAGGCAAGCTGCGACCATGCGCCTGTTCTGGCGCTCTCCGGTGATATGCCCCGCAAGTTCCAGGGTACCGCCTATATTCAGACGACCAAGCCCGACCTTCTATTCCGCGACGTCAGTCTCTACACGGAGACTGTCAATTCGCCTGAGCAAGCGCCAAAGGTCATTCACCAAGCCATCGCGGCGGCCTACGCCGGGCGGGGCGTCGCCCATCTGACGTTGCCGCAGGATGTGATCGCGGCCAAGGCGCAAGGCGTCGTTACGAGTGTTGCAACGCTTAGACCCCGTCAGGAATTCCCCGCGAGCAGCGAGGACGTTGCGGAAATCGTCCGCCGGATCGATCAGGCGGGGAGCGTGCTCATCATGTGCGGCAGCGGATGCCATGGCGCCGCCGATCTGCTGCGCAGCCTGTCGGACCGGCTCAAGGCTCCGCTGATCCATTCGGTGAAGGGCAAGGACATCATGCAGTATGATGACCCCCACTGGATGGGCGGCATCGGCATGATCGGAACCAAGGCCGTCTATGACGCCGTCATGCACTGCGACCTTCTGTTGATGGTCGGGACCGACTACCCCTACTCTGAGTTCTTGCCGCGCACTGGAGTCGTGATCCAGATCGACGAGCGATCGGAAGTGCTAGGGAGGCGCGCACCCACGGTACTCGGGGTCGCAGGCTCCGCACGCCCGACCCTTAAGCTGTTGTTCGACCAGCTCGCGCCCAAGAATGACACCCGATTTTGGGACAAGGTTACTAAGGAACGTCGCAAGTGGGATGCGATGCTGGACAAGCAGGCTGATCTGGAACGAAGCGCCGATCACATCCATCCGCAGGCGCTCGCCCGAACGGTCAGCGACCTTGCCAAGCCCGACGCCGTATTCGTCTTCGACACCGGACTGAATACGCTGTGGTCGGCCAACTGGATCCGGCAAAGCGGATCTCAGCGCATCATTGGTTCTTTCAACAACGCCGCCGTGGGAACGGCGCTCGGGCAGGCTAACGGGATTCAAGTGCTGGATCGCTCGCGCCAAGTGATCGCACTGTGTGGCGACGGTGGGTTCAACATGTTGATGTGCGAATTTATGACCGCCGTGCAGCATAAATTGCCGGTCAAGATCGTAATCTACAACAACTCTGGCTTCGGGCTGATTACGCTCGAAGCTGAGAGTGTTGGCCTGCCTGCATATCGAAAGGGCATCGAATTTCCCAATCCTGACTTTGCGGCCTTCGCGCGAGCCTGCGGAGGTCACGGATTTACCGCGCGCAAACCAAATGAGCTGAAGGCGGCCGTCGCGGCAGCCTTCGCCGTCGAAGGCCCGGCGATTATCGATGCAGTGGTCGCCGCCGATGAGCTACCGAACTTACCGCACGTCGAGCTTGGCGTGGTTGGTCACGTCGCGGTGGCAAAGGTCAAAGAGGCACTTCTCGCCCTAACCGGCGGGTGATTACACCCCGCTCGTTGCCGAAGATGGAATGGGCAACATGCGGCTAGCGCAGGGCGACGCCAACGGCGGCCGCTGGTGCTGTGGAGGACTTGCCTCCTACGCATCCTACGGGCGCATGAGAACCTCGAGACGCAGCTCCGTAATCTGCCCAAACCGTGACCGAAATGAGGACGCTTCGTAGTTGCGCCGCGTGATCACCGCTGACGAGTGCTTCTGACCGATCTTTTTGACGACCCGCCCCGCTTGATGGTTAAAGCGTGCCGGAACTTCCCCGTTCCTTTCGCGAACGAGCCAGTATCGTATTGGACGCCGCGCTCCCCATGGCACTGAAAATGGCTTTGTAACCCAGCTTCTCGGCGACACGAAACGAGCGGTGATTGTCCTGGTGGATAATGCAGACGGTGCGGCGCTGCGCAAAGTTATAATCACCCCAGGCAACCGCAGCTCCAAGGGCTTCAGTTGCATAGCCCTGGCCATGAAACTGCGGCAGGAGTGCCCAGCCGAGCTCGGGTACGCCTTCGATCGAAGGCTCGATGTCTCGCTTAAAATCTGCGAAACCGAGTTCGCCGACGTAGCGGCCGGTAGTCCTCTCCTCAACCGCCCAATAGCCGTAGCTCAGCAGAGCCCAGTGTCCACGGTATGCCAAAATCCTGATCCATGTTCTCTGCGGTGGCGAAGGCTCGCCGATGGTGTAGCGAACAACCGCAGGATCAGACCACATCGCTACGCAATCTGCGAAATCATCGGACTGATGGGGGCGCAGGCGCAGGCGTTCTGTTTGGATGACCGGGGCAACGGAGTTGCGTGGCCGCGATGTGTTGGCGTTCATTGAGCAAATGCTACGGCCAGCGCGCCCGTCAAGCAATTGCCCGGGCGTCCACGCGCTGCACGTATGTCTTCGGCGTCGAGACCAGTGGTGCTCCTAATCGTGCAGTGCCTTTCACGAAGGAGGCATCCGCGACCTACCGGTCGGCCAGTATTATCCCGGCGAGCGGCGCCGATGACTCACATTGACAGGGAAGCTTTGACCTGATGAAGTAGATCGAGAATCTGGGCCCACAGGGTGGTCAATGTATCTAAAAGTCGGCAGTACTACACTGGGGACTGATGTTGCGCTCGTCATCGGATGCGCATCGCCGCCACCGCCATGACGCAGGCATATTGCGGTGGCTGCCAGTGCGGCAAAGTGCGTTACGAAGTTCAAATGGACCTCGGTGAGGTGCTCGCGTGCAACTGCTCACGATGCGGACGGCTGGGCTCGTTGCTGGCGTTCGCACCGGCAACTCAATTCAAGCTTCTGTCCGGCGCCTCCGACCTGACGAAGTTCGAATTCAACAAACACATGATTCAGCACCAGTTCTGCGCAACCTGTGGCATTCAGTCATTCGCCATCGGGACCAACCCGAAGACCGGCGAAAAACTGGCGGCCATCAATATCCGCTGCGTGGAGGGCGTCGATGTGGACGCCCTCAAGGTGAGAAAGGTTGACGGCAGGAGATTTTGAGTCGGGCGATGGCCACGACCCGCCAAACCAGGTTGCTCGAATTTTTCAGCTCACTCGGCAGGTGTTACCAGTCGAGGAAATCGTTCCGCCTATTCATAAAATCGAGCGCGCGCACGCGGGAGTCTCCTGAATGCTACTTTGCCTCTAAGGTTTGGGTCAGTCACCAGAAGTATATCGCTGGCGCGATCAGCGGCGGCTCACTTCTGCTTCCATCCCTGAGCTCCTGACTGCGCCAGCCCGGTCGACGACGAGCCATTCTTTGGATAATAGAATTGGTAATACCACGCGCAAGCGGTCTCGATCTGGGTCTGGATACGCGGTGGAATGTCATGCTTTTTGGGTATCGTCACCCGCTCCGACTGTTGGTGCAGATACTTCATGCGGTAGTGGCTGTCGCTTTCTTGTAGCGCGATCGTCGCCAACTTTTCAGGATTAATCTGGAATGCAGACAGTCCAAGCCACCCGTAGATGTGCGACATGCACGCCGCAGGTTGTTCGACGAGATCCTCGAAGCGAACAAAATACAGGCGCTCCTGCACGGCCTTGGGCAAATCCGGGACGGCGTGCAGAGAAATCAACGGGGCGCCAATGGTTTTGTCTTTGGCGAACAGCATGTCGGCGCGTCCGAAGCGATCGAAATCGGCCAGATGGTCGATGAAATCCACGAGGATCGTGCGTTGATGCTGCGCCTCGATCGATCCATAGATCTGCCCCAATTCCCGCAAGCAGACCAGCAACTTGGCATCCGGCTCGATCTGCAGTAGTAGCTCGATGGCGTGCAGCCAGGCCCGATTCTTGTCGACTACCGCTTTCTTGCCACAGTCACGATTCCATCCCCGCAAGAAGCCCTGCATGGCCGAGGCTAGATGCGCGTAGCTGCTCTCGAAGGAATGATCAAGCTGCGAGAGGAAGAACTGGTCATCGCTTACCATGCGCCGGATGCCGAGCACGAGGTTGCACAGCGGCGAGCTCACTCCCTCACACTGAATTTCCGGATGCTGAGCGAGCATTTGGCACAGCAGGGTTGAACCGGCCCTGGGCAATCCGGTCACGCCGACAAATTTTGGATTCAGCATGGCTTTTAAACCGTACGGACGATATGAAATCCTAACCGCTGGGTCTGCATTTGCAAGGTACATTCCTCAAACGGTGCGGTCGTTCGTTCAAAAGTCCATGGCATTGGCTACCCACGCGTGGCCGCGCTGGTTGCAGCTGCTAGCGCTGGCGCAGGTTTGAGCCGCGAATGAATCGGCAGTACTCAAACGGCGCACGCCAGCGGCAGTACTGATTGCCGAACTCGAGCGCTTGTGACCGGATAATCGGCTGAATTGAAACCGCGCCTACAATTTAGGCCTTGAGCTCGACGATCGGTCAGCCGCGAGGCAGGGTGTCGCTCTTGCGCTGGCCTGCGGCCAAGCCTGCACCCGCCGCGGTGAGCGCTTGCCGTGGCGCTTCTAGTGCAGCACCTGTTCGAAGAAAGCATACTGATCGGCGAGTTCCGCTGCCGCCTGATCTTCCGAGTCCATCAGATGCCCGGCATCGCCGTTGGTGCGAAACCAGACCGAATTAGTGTTCGGCGATGCAGCTTGCAGCCGCGCGCCGAACTTGCCGCTTTCCCAGGGAACGACCCGGCTGTCGTTGAGTCCCACGTCCAGAATGAGCGGTGGGTAATGCACGCCGTCGCGGATCCGCTGGTAAGGATCCATGGCCGCTATCGCGCTGAGGCCGTTTGCGGTGCGCGGGTCGCCTACCTCGGCGATCTGATTGGCGCCATTGGCTCCTGCAAGCAGTCGCACTGGATTCAGCATCCCGGCATGGATGTTCGCGGCACCGAAGCGAGCGGGTGCGAGCGTTATCGCCCCACCGATAAGGAGGCCGCCGGCGCTTGCTCCTGAAGCAGCGGTTCGGCCTGGGGAAGTCAGTTGCATCGCGGCGAGGCGTTCGGCACAGGCGATGAAGTCGTCGACACCGTTGGCCTTCTTCGGCGGCTTGCCCCCGAGCCACCAGTCATTGCCCTTCTCGCCGCCGCCACGCACGTGCGCTACGGCATAGATGTGTCCCGCCTTGACCCACTCAAGCACCATGGGGTCAAAGTAGGGCTGCGCGCTTACGCCGTATCCGCCATAGCCATCCAGGATGGCGAGATTGTTGCCATCCCGAGCTGCGTCCTGCCTGGAAATGATCGTCAACGGCACGTGAGTGCCGTCGCGGCTCACCGCCTCAGTCTCATTGGCGACGATGCCGCTGTAGTCGCCGGGAGTACTGGCGCCAAGCCTCAGGTCCTGCGTCTGGTTGGTTGACGGCTCATAGGCAAAGGCGGACCGCGGCTGAGTCCAGCTCTGCAGCGTGAAGATGAGCCCATCTTCGTTGGGCCGGGTCGACATCACGTAGGCCGCCCCGGCGAAGGGCATGACGAGCGCCTGCGCCGCGCTGCCACCGTGCGGGATGCGCAAGAACGAATCGATGCCGACCCGCATCTGACGCACGTACAAGGCATCCCGCGCGCAAGCCGTGCCGGTAAGGACGGTTTCCCGCGACTCCGGCACGAGTACATGCGCACGCGCAAGCGTGAGCGGCGTCTGCTTCAGATCCAGAGCAAGTATCCGGCCGTTCGGAGCCCCTTTCATCGACAGTAGGTAGAGAACGGACCCGTGCAGCTCGAAGCCGTGCACCTCATCCGAGTAATCCACCACACAAGACCAAGGCGCCCCCGCCTGCAACACTCTCGCCTTTGGCGCAACGCAGATCCTGGTCTCGGGCCGCGCACCACCCGCCGAGGCAACGGCATATTCGGAATCGGCGCTCGCGTCGATCGTCGGAAACTCATCAGGCCGCAACGGGACGCGTGGATTCGTTCCCGCACGCAGCAGCATAGGATCCCCGGCAACGTCTTTTCCGAGGTAGTGGATTCGAACACGCATGTTGGTCATCGGATCGCTCGCTGCAATCTCCTCCTTGGGCGCCATCTGCGTGTACGTGAAGCCGCTGCCGTCGGGCAGCCAAATCACGGGAAACTCTCCCCAAATAGCCTCCAGAGACTCGCGCCGCGCAACGCCGCTGTCGACGTCGATGAGGCTGACCTGTGTCACCTCGTTGCCGCCGCGGTCGACGTTCACGGCTACAAATTTGCCATCCGGCGATGGGCTGTATTCCGTCACCGAGGCGGTCCCCGATGACGTGGCGGAGGGGTTGGGATCGAGAATCACCCGTTCTGTCCCGCCCACATCGCGAACCATCAGCACACCCGGCCGCCCAGCCTGCACGCGCAGGAAGAACAGTCGACCGGCAGCACGGCGCTGCAATCGGTTGATGGTGATTTTCGCGCTCGCGTCGTGCAGGCGGGTGCGCCAGCTTCCGAGGGTCGGCAGCGCGTCAAGCCGAGTGCGCGTGTACTCGCCCTGTAGCTTGAGCCACGCGTTGAATTTCGGGTTGTCGGCCCCCTCCATCCAGCGATAGGGATCCGGCAATGCAAGACCGAAGAGGTGATCGACCACCGATCCGACCGGCGTCGATGGCGGAGCGTCCAGCGCCGGCGCAGCAGCACTCAAGAGCAGGCTGACGGCGGCGAATTGCAGAATTGTCCGAGTCATCGAATACCTGCCTAACGCGATGTCAATGCGAGCCGCGATACTGGGTCGTGACCATTAGCCTGCTGCGGTGCTCTGACGGGGCGACGGGCACGTGCTCAGCGGGGGCGGATCCAGGCCTGCACAAGCCAGACATTCGTCGGAGTCTCGAGGACGGTACACCTCTCCGTGACACGCTGACGCTGCTGCGCAACGCTGCTCGGGGAGTCGTGGGAGTTCGCTTTTTCCATCAGGGCGAGTTTATCCCGTTCGGCGGTGCAGTCCGGCGAGCGCACCGTGTGCAGGCGCCGGGCTTCGGATTGCTCGCGGCGCCGGTCCTCGGGATTCGCACTGCAATTTGCGTCGATGATATTTTGGAGCCGGGCGATTTCCCCAGGCCGCTCCGCGTCATTGATGAATTGCTGCTGACCACCGTCCGGCAGCTTGTACACCGGCGAGCGCGTATTCAGGGTGGCGAGTTGTTCCAGGGCTTCCACGCAGGCAGGTGTTGCGCTATCGCCGGAAACCGTCAGCACCGGAAAGAGCGTCACGCCGAGTAGCGCCAACACGATCCTTATCATGCGATGGATTCTACACGCCGAGCGGCGCTGCCTGCATACGTGCTGTGCGGCTGCCGGGCGTGCAGTGCGCGGCCAGGCGATACGCGCCGTGTGCGGGCGGTTATCGGCTCGAACATCGCAGCCCAGAATGATCTTGAGCGCGCCTTTGCCTATGATTAGCCCCGCCGACAAAGCGCAGCATGTGTCGGCAGCCTTGTCGCAACAGGAGAAGTGCCTTGCAGAAGATCACGCCTTTCCTATGGTATTCAAAGGAGGCCGAGGAGGCCGCCACGTTCTACACGTCCGTCTTTCCCGACTCACGAATCACCCGGATCACCGCGGTGCCGGGCGCGTCGTCGAGCGGGCCGCCAGGTTCTGTGAAGATCGTTGAATTCGAACTTTTTGGGCAGCCCTTTATCGCCATGAGCGCCGGCCCGCTCGATCCTTTCAACCACGCCGTGTCGTTCGTCGTCAACTGCGAGGATCAGGCCGAGATCGACCGCTGTTGGAATAGACTTCTCGACGGCGGTTCGGCTGAGCAGTGTGGTTGGCTTAAGGATCGTTTCGGCCTCTCGTGGCAGATCGTGCCAGCCGTTTTCTGGAAGATGATGGCCGACCCGGATCGAGCCAAGGCCAAGCGAGCCGTCGAGGCCATGATGAAAATGGTCAAGTTCGACATCGCGGCGCTGGAGAAGGCGTGCGCAGGAACGTTGGATTGAACGGGCGGCTTTCACAACGCTTGCTGTTCGCGCCGGGCTTGGTAGCGCCGAGAGACCGGGTGTCATGAAAGTCATGCTATTTGGTGCCAGCGGCATGGTCGGACAAGGCGTCCTGCGCGAATGCCTGAGCGATGCAGGCGTGGACAAGGTTCTTTCAGTCGGTCGAAGTGCGAGCGGATGCAGTCACGCGAAGTTCGCGGAAGTAGTGCTCGCGGATCTGTCGCGCATCGAGGATCTCGGCGATGCCTTGTCCGGCTATGACGCCTGCTTTGACAGCTTGGGCCCATCGTCGGCGGGGATGTCGGAGGCTGACTACACGCGGCAAACCTACGAGCTCACCTTGACGATTGCGAACGCCCTGGTAGCGCGCAATCCGGCCATGACTTTCATTTACATCTCGGGCGCCGGAACTGATTCCAGCGAGCACGGTCGTGTCATGTGGGCCCGCGTGAAAGGCCGCACCGAGAACGCGCTGCTTGCACTGCCGTTCAAGTCAGCCTACATGTTCCGCCCGGCGGCGATTCAGCCGCTTCATGGCGTGAGGTCCAAGACAGCCGCGTACCGCGTCTTCTATGCCCTGCTTGCGCCGATCATGCCGCTTCTAAAACGCGCATTGCCGCAGTACGTGACATCCACCGAACAGATCGCCCGTGCCATGTTGAAGGTCGCCCGCGACGGAGCGCCGAAGCGTGTTCTTGAAAGCGCGGATTTCAACTCCCTTTGACCGAGCGCATCGAAGCGGCGCAGTCCGGCTGCATGAAAGACAGCTGTCGGCGAAAAATGATGAGGTTTACATTTTTCGCCGCTTCGGGGCTTCTTAAAAATGCTGAGTGTCGCGCGCGGCATCGGGTTTTTTGCGAGTTGTCGCGGGAGAATTGCACACTTCCTCAAGGCTCTGCGGGTGCCGTCGCGCGCCGCTGCCATTCGAGCCGCGCTGCGGAAGCACAGAGGAAGATGCAGGCGCTGACACAGCCAAGAACAGCAGGGAGAGCCTTCGACCCCAGGCGGTCCATCAGCGCCCCAACCGTGGGAGGACCCAGAATCGTGCCGACACCGTAGCAGGCAATGAAGGCGGCGTTCGCGCTGACGAGGACGCCGGGGTCAAACCGTTGTCCGAGAATTGCCAGACCTAACGTGTAAGTGGCCGTAGCAATGCCGCCGGTCAAAAACGTTACTACCCACAGCCCCTGCGACTGCGCCAAGAGCGCCATGGCCGCCATGCACAGCAGTGCTCCTGCACTCGTGCCCAGGAGGACGTTACGTCTCGGCGTGCGATCCGCGATCCACCCGAGAGGATAGGTGAGTAGTACCTGACCCCAATAGAAGACCGGCAGTACAAAGGCCGCAGCGCGAGTAGACCACTTGTTGTCGATGGCGTACACCTGCATAAGGCTCCAAGGGACCATCTCGAGCACGCCGGCGAGAAAGGCGACCGTGAGGAGCAAGGGCGCCCGCCTTAATGCCTGGCGCAGTCGCTCCTCACCCCCGAGCACGATATCGGCCGCCTCTTTTGGAATCAGGAGAATCGGCAGCATCCCGATGGCCATGGCGGCGGAAGCGGCGATAAACGGGGCATAGCCCCGGTATCCGACCAGTGCGTAAATCCCTGCGCCCAGGGCGTACCCTATCGCCGGGAGAATCCCGTACAGGGAAGTCACTCGGGCGCGCGAGCGCTCGTTTGAGAACAGGTTGAGCCAGGCCTCGGTGATTAGGGAGAAATGCCCGAGCGTAGCTCCGCCGATGATCTGCAGAAGGATCCACGCCCAGTCGTACGGAATCAGAGGGAACAACCACACGGAGACGACATTGGCCGACATTCCGACCAGCAGAGCGGGCTTAGCACTAATGCGTCCTGCGATGCGCGTGTAAACGGGTGCAGCAATCAGAAACGGCAGCGCCCAGATACTCGTCAGAATCCCAATAACGAGTGTGCTGCTTCCACGACCCAGACAGTTTGCAATGATCGTCGGAGTAAGAATGCCCCAGGACGCGCTGGCGCACACGTTGCTCGCGAGGAGGGCAGTCAGGCGATGACGGCAGCGATCGCGTCCAATCACAAATACTCCACATGCCAGATTATCGGTGTTTGCCGATTGGAATTAACCTGTAGCAGAACCGCCCATCCTCACAAGGGCCGCAAATGCCGCCGCCTGCGGATCGTGCACAGCTGGCGAATATCCATCTCGACAGTTGACGTGCAGCGCACCACCAAAGTGCATGCCGAGATAGTCGAAGGTTTCGAGAAATGCCCCCATGAATTCCACCGAAGGTTCCTCGCAAATCGATGTGCAAACCACGTACACATTCTTTCCCCGTAACCTGCGGCCTTCGGGCAGCAGATCCGGTAGTTCGAGGAGATCAGAAATCCTGTCGAGAAATACCTTCATTGCCGGACTTACTGCGTACCAATAGATTGGGGTTGCGAAGATGATCTGATCGTGCGCTAACACGCGCTTCATGAGAGGCTCGAAGTCGTCACTCCTGTTTAAGTGGTCATAGTCGTACGAAGACATGCGCTGGTTCGCGAGGTCGACGACCTCGATGTTCAGCTCCAGCGCAATGCGATCAACTAACTGACCGGTATTGCCGTGGCGGCGGGAACTGGAAAGCAGGGCTAGCGTGCTGGACATAGTCCGAACGATGCATTAGTCGATGGAAGCATTCGCGTAGTGATGCTCGTCATCATTACCTCCGCGGTAACGCCCCAAACGTGGTGACTGCGGACAGCGCAGTACCTTGATTGTCGAGGATTCCCAGCGTACAACCTCAAGTGCACTTGAGGTCAAGAGGATATGCCAGTGGCAAGGATTACTTCGCAGGAACTCGCTCGCCCGCTATCCGCTGGCCAGGTTGCCGCACGAAGCGGTGTCGCGGTATCAACTGTCCACTTCTACGAAGCGAAGGGTTTAGTCAGGAGCGCGCGCAGCGCCGGCAATCAGCGCCGTTACAGTCGAGATGTGCTGCGGCGCGTGGCGATTATAAAAGTCGCACAGCGCCTCGGCCTGCCGTTGTCCATGATCAAACAGGCCATTGATTCTTTGCCTGGCGGTCGCACGCCCACCGCCAAGGACTGGAAGCGACTATCGGTAGAATGGCGCATGGAGTTGGATCGACGCATCGCTCTGTTGCAGAAACTTCGCGGTCAGCTTGATAGCTGTATCGGTTGTGGATGCTTGTCGCTGAAGATATGTCGATTGCGCAACTCGTTGGACCACCTTGCTGAGCAAGGAGCGGGCCCTCGGCTGCTCGAGCCGGCGGGCGCGTCGCGCGGCGCATGAAGTGGATCCTGGTCGGCGACTAGCGAGCTGTAGCGTTCGGCCTGACGCCAATTACCAAATTCGCAGGTCCGTAATCGTCCGCAGCGGCATGCACCGGCAAGCGTGCTGCGCACGGCTCTTGGGTACGAGCGGCAGGGCGGCCTGCACAAAGTCTTGCGGAAGGGGAAGCAGTTCCCAAAACGGCGACGATCCCGATTGAGCTTACGCTTAATCCGCCGATACCCTGGCGTCAACCCAAGGAGTCGCCGCCCGTGCGAGCCTCGCCGCCGCCATTTGATGCAATCCAGCGTCCGCCAGCGCTCGCATCGCTGTGCAAACTCGATGCCCTCGCGGTAGCGCGATTTGACAGAATCATGGGCCTAGGCTGCCAATTCTCGCGGCTTGAGGTGTGGGCGGATTTTGGGCGCAGCCGCCAGGCCCTGGTCTGCGGCACCAGCAAATTCCCGGCAGGAGCGCCCCGGCATCCGCGCTGCGCCTCTGTGCAAACCCGTGGCGACCAACCCGGCCGCCCTCTCATTGATAGCCGCGAACGAGGTCGCAGTCATGCCGAAGGCCGTAAATCGCAAGATTGCTGTTGATTCAGCGCTGGAACGCCGGCTCGAGCGGCTGGGACTGGCCGGAAGCGAGCACGATTGGACCCACCGCTATCTGCTGTGCAATCACCTGCTCAACCCGCCCTCAGCTAAGCCAAGACAGAAGTTCGAAGCGACCAGCCGGTTCATCCGTGATTTGGTTGCGCATCGCTGGGCGAAGACTCGACGCGCTCGCGAGGAGACGAATCCGAAGCGCATTCACTATCTGTCGATGGAATTCCTGCTGGGCCGGACCTTACGCAATAACATGATGAATCTCGCCGCGGAACCGATCGTGCGGCGCGCCATGGAGCAGCAGGGCTGGAGCCTCGAGGAGCTGATAGAAGAGGAACCGGACGCGGGGCTCGGCAACGGCGGCCTCGGCCGCCTCGCCGCCTGCTTCATCGATTCCCTGGCGACACTGCAGTATCCGGCGATCGGCTATGGGCTGCGCTACGAATACGGCATGTTTCGGCAAACGACTCGCGGCGGCTGGCAACTGGAGCAGCCTGACAACTGGTTGCGCAACCCCGATCCCTGGGAGATTGTGCGTCCCGGCAAGGTCTATGTCGTTCCGTTGAACGCCAAATTTGAACTCAAGGGCTCGGGTCTCGCGGTCACGCGAGATCGTCCGTCCAGTTTGCTGGGGATCGCCTACGATCGGCCCGTGGTCGGTTATGGTGCCCACTGCATCAATACCTTGCGGCTGTGGGCGGCGGCGGCTCCCGAGTCGTTCGACTTCGCCGAGTTTTCGCAGGGCGACTTCGCCGGCGCCGTCCTGCAAAACGTGGCGGCGGAATCGCTCACGCGCGTGCTCTACCCGGACGACTCCACGGAGGCAGGCCGGGCGTTGCGGTTCCTGCAACAGTACTTCATGGTGAGCTGCTCGCTGCAGGACATCATCGCCCGCTTTAGTAAAAATGGCGGCGACTGGCCTGGCCTGCCGGACCATGTCGCCATTCAGATGAATGACACACACCCGGCGCTCGCGGTGGCCGAGCTGATGCGCATTCTTCTCGATCAGGCCAAGCTCCCCTGGGAGCAGGCCTGGGACATCACGCTGCGCACGCTCGCCTATACCAATCACACGCTGCTTCCTGAGGCTTTGGAGCGCTGGCCAGTTGAGCTCTTCGAAGTTCTGATTCCGCGGCATCTGGAGATCGTGTACGAGATCAACCGCCGCTTTCTCAACGATGTTCGCCGCCTGTATCCCGGCGATGAGGCGCGCGCGCAGCGCGTGAGCCTGGTCGAGGATACGCCGGTGCGCAAGATCCGCATGGCGCATCTCGCCGTCGTTGGCTCACACAGCACCAACGGGGTGGCCGCAATCCATTCGGACCTGCTACGTACCCGGGTCCTGCGTGACTTCGCGGATATGTTCCCGGATCGCTTCAACAACAAGACCAACGGCGTTACGCCCAGGCGGTGGCTGCAGCAGGCGAACCCCTTCTTAGCCGGGCTCATCACCCAGGCGATCGGCCCAGGCTGGGTCACCGACCTTACCGAATTGCGCAAGCTCCTGCCCATGGCCGATGACCGTGGCTTCCGCGAGCAATTCCGGGCCACCAAGCGTAAGGCCAAAGTGGCTTTTGCTAACTGGCTCAAGGCCGCCTCGGGCCAGATCGTAGATCCCGACTCGATCTTCGATAGCCAGATCAAGCGCATTCACGAGTACAAGCGCCAGCTTCTCAATGTCTTGCACATCGTCATCCTGTACAACCGCCTGCGCCACGACCCCAATCAGGAAATGACAGCGCGGACGTTCTTCTTCGCCGGCAAGGCAGCGCCGGCTTACCATTTGGCCAAGCTGATCATCAAACTGATCAACAGCGTCGCCGCCACGATCAACGCCGACGCGGCGGTGCGCGGTCGGCTGAAGGTGCTGTTTCTGCCGGAGTACAACGTCAGCATGGCCGAGCGCCTGATTCCCGCAAGCGATGTGTCCGAGCAGATCTCCACCGCCGGCTTCGAAGCAAGCGGGACCGGCAATATGAAATTCATGATGAACGGGGCGCTGACGATCGGCACCCGCGACGGGGCTACGATCGAGATGGCGCAGGAGGCCGGCGAGGAGAACTTCTTTCTTTTCGGACTCACGGCCCAGCAGGTAGCCGATAGCATCGGTTGGTACGATCCCAACTGGCATTACGCGCATGAGCCCGAAACGCGCGCGGCACTGGACCTGATCTTCGCTGACCACTTCTCAAGGCAAGAGCCGGGGATTTTTGTTCCGCTCCGCGACACCTTGCTGACGAACGGCGATCGCTTTCGGCATCTTGCGGACCTGACCGACTACGCGCGCGCCCACCGGGACCTCGCGGCGTTATATGCCGATCCGGAGGTCTGGGCGAAGAGGGCGATAATCAACGTGGCGTGCTCCGGGAAATTCTCGAGCGACCGAACCATCACGGAATATGCAAACGAAATCTGGAATCTGCAGCGCTCCCCGGTGCGTGACGAAGTTTGAGATGGGGCCGCCCGTCACGCCCGTAAGGACGCGTTTGCGGCTTTATGGCCACTAGAGTCCGCGGGCAGCATGCTTGTAAGTGAGTTTGGAAACCAATTTCGCGCGAAAGCAGTTGGGTGCATGATCATTCACCAGGCCGACGGCTTGCATGAAGGCATAACAGATCGTGGCGCCGACAAAACGAAAGCCGCGCTTTTTTAGCTCCTTGCTCATGAGGTCACTGATCGCGTGCGCAGGTTTTCTCTTGGCTCCGGTCAGGGGCTGGCCGGCGACAAATTGCCAGATATAGTCATCAAAGCTGCCGCATTCGCGTTGCACCGCGAGGAAAGCTTTCGCGTTGCCGACCACAGCTTTGATCTTGAGGCGATTGCGCACGATCCCATCATTACTCAGGAGAGAGGTGGTCTTTGCGGGCGTGTATTTTGAAATCGCTCTGGCATCGAAGCCATTAAAGGCCTTACGGTAATTGTCGCGTTTTTTGAGAATCGTAAGCCAGCTCAGTCCCGCTTGCGCGCCTTCGAGGTTTAGCATCTCAAAGAGAAGGCGGTCATCATGGACCGGCACCCCCCATTCCTCATCGTGATAGGGGATGAGAAGCTCGTGAGATTCCGCCCATTTACATCTGACTTTCGGCATCTGCTGGCACCTGCGAGAAAACACTCCGTCACGCTGCGGTTCCTGATTAGCCGGTCGCGTTCAGCCAGGTTTCAGCCAGACGCACCCACATCGAGCCTCCCAATGGGATCAGCTCGTCATTGAAGTCGTAGCTCGGGTTGTGCAGCATGCAGGGGCCCGCTGCGTGGCCGCCGATGCGGTGGTCGCCGTCGCCATTTCCGATCAGGAAGTAGCAGCCTGGCATCTGGAGCAGAAAATAGCTGAAGTCTTCCGCACCCATTGTGGGCTCAAACTCCTGCACGTTCTGCGCGCCCACCAAGGAGCTGAGCAAATCGCGGACAAATTCCGTTTCTAGCGGATGATTAATGGTGGGCGGATAGTTGCGCCTGAATTCGAATTCGCAGCTGGCGTCGAAGGCCTGACAGGTGGCTTCGGCAATCTGGCGCATGCGCCGCTCGATCATGTCCAGCACTTCGAGTGTGAAGGTTCGCACCGTGCCCTGAAGCTCGCAGGAATCGGGCGAAACATTGGTAGCTTCTCCCGCCCGGATCATCGTGACTGAAATCACTCCGGCGTCGATGGGGCGCTTGTTGCGGGTAATGATGGTCTGGAAGGCCTGCACCATTTGGCAGGCGACCGGCACCGGATCGATTCCGTTGTGCGGCATGGCTGCGTGCGCGCCTCTACCGCGAATGGTGACCTTAAACTCGTTGCTGGACGCAAACACCGGACCGGATCGAAGTGCAAATTGACCGACTGCCATGCCGGGCCAGTTATGCACGCCGAAGATGGCTTGCATCGGAAAGAGCTTAAAGAGGCCATCCTTGATCATCTCGCGCGCGCCGCCGCCGCCCTCTTCGGCGGGCTGGAAAATCAGATACACAGTACCGTCGAAATGGCGCTGCCTCGACAAGTGCCGCGCTGCGGCGAGGAGCATGGCGGTGTGGCCGTCGTGACCGCAGGCATGCATCTTTCCCAGGTTCACACTGGCGTGCGCGAACTTATTGTGTTCAGTCATCGGCAGGGCGTCGATATCCGCACGCAGGCCGATCGCGCGACTGTTGCTGCCGTTCTTGATGATTCCGACGACTCCGGTTTTACCCAGGCCCCGATGCACCGGGATCCCCCAGTCGGTGAGAGTTCTGGCGATGAGGTCCGAGGTGCGCTGCTCCTCGTAACAAAGCTCGGGGTGCGCGTGAATATCGCGGCGCAGCACTGCAAGCGCTTCAGTCTCAGCCGGATTGAGACTGAAGAGCTTCGGGGCTCTGTCCGGCGCAGAGCGCATATCGTTCGCCATGTTAGGTCCTCAAGCTTGCAAATTGACTGTGGCGCCGGCCGCCGCTGAATGATCCTTAGCTTACGCGCGCGCGTGCGCGCCGCGCGCTTCCCCCTGCTGACTCGGTTGCGTGAGCAAGCTTATGAGAATTGTGATCAAGAAATTTAAAATCAGAGCTACGAACCCAGCGCTCCAGCCGCGCCAGGGGTCCCGGTGGCTCAGCATTAGAAAGATGGTGGTCGCCACTCCGGCAATCATGCCGGCAAAAACTGCGGCCGTGGTGACGCGTTTCCAATAAAGACCCAGGAGCACGCCCGGGAAGAATTGGCTCACACCGGCGTAGCCGATCAGCAGCAGCGACACCAGGGTTGTGGATGTGTAGATGGCGAGGCAGAGGCTCACGATGCCGATCACCACGACCATGACGCGCGCGAGTTTGGCAACCTGCTCATCGGTCATCGCAGGCGCGAAGATGGGTCTGTATAGATTCTTGGCGAATAAGGTGGCAGCGCTCAGGATGAAAATGGAAGCGGGCACCATGGCGGTGAGGGCACCGGCTCCGCCAACCAGGCCCAGGAACCAAGGCGGGAAACTCTGGCGCACCACCGTCAAGAGCGCGAGGTCGCCATTCGCCAACCCCGGGACGACCAGGACCGCGGTAAAGCCGGCAAACAGAATAAAGGCCAGCGTGAGGGTGTACAGGGGCATCGCGACCGCGTTGCGCCGCAAGGTATCGCTGCTTTTCGCCGTGAACGTGGCCGAAAACTGATGCGGCCACATGTAGAAGCCAAGAGCGGTCAGAAGTACGGTGGACACGTACCAGGTGTGCCCGAGGTCAGCGGTCGCGCCCGGCATGGTCAGGTGCGCGGGGTGCGCATGCGCGAGCGCGGCGAACATGGGGCCGATCCCGCCAAAGTAAATATGTGGAATGCCAATCCCGATCGCCGCTGCTGCCAAAACCATCAGGACATCCTTCAGAACGCTGACCCAGGCGACTGCCCGAATTCCGCTTGCAAAGACAAACGCCGCCAGCAGGATCACCGAGATCACCATGGCGGGAGTGCGCCCGATGCCGCCGAAGCTGGCAATTGAGACGATGATGCCCAGGCCTGTCAGCTGTAGCTGCAGGTACGGGATAAAGGAGGCGATACCCACAATGCATACAAACCCGGCGAGATACCGGTTGCCGTAGCGAACACTGAAGAAGTCGGATTGGGTCTGCATGCCGTACTTGCGGCCGACCTCCCAGATCTGGGGCAGGATAAAGAAGGAAACGACGTACGCCAGGGTCAAGTAGGCCATGACGTACAAGGTTGGGCCACCGCGAGAATAGGCCCAGCCGCTCGCGCCGAGGAAGGCGAACGTCGTGTATGTCTCGCCCGCCATCAGCAGGTACATCAGCACGGCGCCGAAGCCGCGTCCTCCCACTGTCCACTGTTCCAAGTCCATTTTTCGGCGCGCGCCGGCCAGCATGCCGATGGTGGCGCCTATGAAGACGATGGCGAAGATCATCGTCAAAGCTACCGTGGTGGGGCTCATTGGGTTTCGCTGTCCGTCTTTTCCCGGGCGGATTCCATCCGGTACGCGGCGCGCATGCACAAAGCGCTGAGCACGATCCAGCAGATGAGCCAGAAAAGATTGAAAGGGATGCCGAAGAGCATCGGATAAACACGGTCCCAGAGCGCGACCGAGAAGCACATCGCAATAAAGGGAATGAGGCCGAGCGCGAGCGCGCGGGCCGACGGTTTTTTCACCGGGACCAAGGCGTCGCCTGGGTCATTCGGGTGATGTGCGTGCCTAAAAGCTGCAACGCGACGGATGATTCATGCGGGTTTCTAGGCGGCATCGTGCTGACCGTTGCTGCGGTAGAACGTCCTGACTTCGAATCGAGAGGTATGCCAGCGGGCGCCTCTGTCCGCGGCGCGTCGGGACGGTGCTTTTATCGGCCGCGGGGCTCCCGTGAGGCACTGGGTCATGTGCATTTAAGACGCCTCGTTCTTTTTTTCGGCGGGAATACTTTAATGGCAATCCCAATACGCGTCTATCCCGTCGCGGCGAACTCAATAGTCCCTGCGCGGAGCAGGGGTCAAAATCCTATACCGCAACTCACTGGTATTTGACCGAGCAGCCGTACGGCCGAGTGACGGGATCCTGCACCGGAGTACCGGACATGACCGCCGTCAATGCGAGCCGCACGTAGTTCTTTGCCGTAGGAATGTCAGCTACGTCCGTTGTCGCCTTATCATCCATGCCGCCCATGTAGGCCAATGTCCCGGACTTGTCGATGACGAACATGTGGGGCGTGGTGCGTGCGCCGTAGGCACGGCCGATGCTGCCACTCGGGTCAAGTATCACCGCGGTCGGTGCGGCACCTCTGCTGCGGGTGAGCTCATTGGCTTCGGCTGCCGTCACGTTACCCTGCGCGCCGGGTGCGCTGGAGAGCACGGTGAGCCAAATGACGCCCTGCCCAGTTGCCTCTTTCTGCAACGCTTGCATATTTCCGGAGCGGTAATGCTTGCCTACAAATGGACACTGATTGTTCGACCATTCGAGCACCACGATGTGCCCGCGCAGATCCTTTAGTGCGACGGTTTTACCGTTGCTGTCGGTGCCTACGAAGTCCGGCGCCGTCTTGCCGATACTCGGGCCGTCGACGGCCGCTGCCCGCGGCGCCGCGGCGGCCAACCAGGCGGCCGCGATGAGAATGACGCAGACCCGAATTGGCCAAGGGCTGCGAGACATTTGTATGCTAATCATTGCGGAACCTCCCAAAACGATCCTACTTTGCGCGCGGCGCACCCGCGTCGCTCGCAAGCGCGTGCAGCAGAAACCCTTGGCCCTGTAGCGGCCCAC
>Ga0302180_10000763_pt1 | contig 25890 bp, 27 predicted proteins | sample I_Palsa_E3_2_FD_200575 | JGI IMG/M metagenome (GOLD analysis project Ga0302180, IMG submission 200575) | Peat permafrost microbial communities from Stordalen Mire near Abisko, Sweden - I_Palsa_E3_2 | ecosystem: Environmental > Terrestrial > Soil > Palsa > Peat permafrost | place: Sweden... | reverse complement strand
GATGGCGAGAGTGCATGGTGAGGACTGCTACAACGGCGGCAGATATGCGCTTCGGTACGATAATGGAGAACTCGAACACGGCGAGATTCCGTGGCTGTTCTGCTTTACGCCCGGACAGGATCCGTTTCTTCAAAGGTACCGCAGGTTCGAGATGCCGGTTCCGGTGGCGGGCTATCGTTTGCCGTCCGGAGTTGAACTCCAGCCGGCGGCAAAGGACGTCTATAATGGATGGCTTTCGCAGCAATAGGACATCAATGAAAGTTGTGCGAGCGCACGCCGCCCACCACGCCTTCGTCATCGAAGACCCACGCTGCCCGCGCGAGCAGGTCGATCGTTCCCTGTTCTTTCTGTAAGACGCCTTCGATCACGAGCATGCTCGCGGTGCGAATGACGCGGCGATAGCGCTCGTAGACGTCGGGCCGCACGATCACGTTGACCAGGCCCGTTTCGTCCTCGATCGTCAAAAAGACGAAACCCTTGGCCGTGCCCGGCCGCTGCCGCGTAATCACCAGGCCGCCCACGCGGCAGACCAGATGATTGGACATCACTTCCAGACCTTTCGCCGGAATCACCCGAAGCGCGTCGAGCTGTGCCCGGAAATGTGCGACCGCTTGACCCTTGGCCGTCACGCCGGTCGACCACAGATCGAAGGCGGTCTCGACTTTGGGTCGCAGCGGCGCAAAGCGCACCACCGGTTCCTCGACGTCCATCAACTTCCCGAGTTCGCCACGCGCCTCGCGTTCGTCGAGCGCGCGCAACGCCCACATCGCCTCGCGCCGCGACGCGAACCAGGGTGCAAACGCGCCGGCGACCGCGAGATTCTCGATCGCTTCCTTTTCCAATCGCGTGCGTTGCGCGAAGGCGAGCAGATCGGTAAACGCTCCTCCGCGCAGCGCCGCTTCGAGCCGCTCCTTCTGCGCGCTGCCGAGGCCGCGCACGAGATGGAATCCCAGCCGCAACGCACCCTGCGCGTCAACGTGCGACCAGTATTCGCTTGCGTTTACTTCGACCGGCTTGACCACGACGTCATGACGGCGGGCATCGTTGACCAGCACTTCGGTGGAGTAGAATCCCATCGGCTGCACGTTCAGAATCGCTGCCGCGAAGATCGCCGGAAAGTGGCACTTCACGTAGGCCGACGCATAGGCCAGCAGCGCAAAACTCGCCGCATGCGATTCGGGAAAGCCGTAGTCGGCAAAGCCTTCGAGCATGTGGAAGAGTTGCTCGGCCGCCGGACGATCGATCCCGTTTGCAACCATGCCTTCCACGAGCCGAGGAAAGATTTCGCGCATCCGCTCGTGCGAGCGTTTGTGTCCCATGGCGCGCCGCAGCACGTCGGCTTCGCCCGGTGAAAATCCGGCTGCTTCGATTGCCATGCGCATCCCCTGCTCTTGAAAGAGCGGCACGCCCATCGTGCGCTCGAGCACCGGCTTCAATTTTGGATGCGGGTAGGTCACCGGCTCGAGCCCAGCGCGCCGGCGCAAGAACGGATGCACCATTTGTCCCTGGATCGGGCCGGGCCGGATGATCGCAACCTGCATCACGATGTCGTAAAAACACCGCGGCTTCATCCGGGGAAGCATCGACATTTGTGCCCGCGACTCGATCTGAAACACCCCGATCGTGTCGGCCTTGGTAATCATTTCATACGTCGCGGGGTCATCCGGCGGGATGGTGTGGAGTGCCAGAGACCGCCCCAAGCATCGCTTGTGAATAGAAAATGCTTCGCGAAGGAGCGAGAGCATTCCGAGGCCGAGGAGATCGATTTTGATCAGCCCGAGTTCTTGCAGGTCGTCTTTGTCCCACTGAATAATGGTGCGGTCGCGCATCGTGGCCCATTCGATCGGCGCAACACGAATGAGCGGATCGCGGGTGATGACCATGCCGCCGGAATGAATGCCCATGTGGCGCGGAAAGCCGTCGATGCGCCGGCAGAATTCTTCGAGGCGGTTGGCACGCTGCCCAAATTGGGCGGAGGCATCGGCGAGCGATTCGCGCGCATCGTATTCCTTGGCGAGCTCATCGGTTTGCTCGACGGTAAAGCCCAGCGCTTTGGCCACGTCGCGAAGCGCCGAACGCGTGCGGTAGCTGATGACTTCGGCCGCCATCGCGGCGTTGCCGCGCCCGTAGCGTTCGTAGATGTATTGAATGACCTGCTCGCGGTCTTGGTGCGCGAAGTCGATGTCGATGTCGGGAATCTCTTGGCGTTCCTCCGACATGAAGCGCTCGAAGAGCAGATCCATGCCGATCGGATCGACCGCGGTAATACCGAGTGCATAACAGACCGCGGAGTTCGCGGCCGAGCCCCGGCCTTGACAGAGCACACCCAGGCGTGCAGCGGCTTGCACGATATCCCACACGATCAGGAAGTAGCCCGCCAGATCCATCTTGGCGATAATACCGAGTTCGTATTCGAGTTGACGCTCGACGTTCGATGCTAGCGGCGTACCGTAGCGCTCGGCTGCACCGCGATATGTCAATTCGCGTAAATAGCTTTGGCGCGTGTACGTATCCGGCACGGGAAAGAGCGGGAATTGACCAGTCAGGCGTTCGAGACGAAAAGTGCAGCGTTGCACGATGCCCAGCGTTGCATCGACAGCCTGCGGATAGGCGCTGAAGATCGCACGCATCGCAGCGGCGGATTTGAGATGGTACTCGGCATTGGGACGCAGGCAGTGCCGCGCGCGGGCCGCGTCGAGCGTGATCGTCTCCTTGACGCACGCAAGGATGTCGGCGAGCTGCGCATCCTCGCGATGCGCATAGACAACGCCGTTGGTTGCGACGTAGGCCACGTGCATCTCACGGGACAAGCGCACCAGCCGATCGTTGCGCTGCGCATCCTCCGGCGTGAGGTGATGCTGCAATTCGAGATAGCAGCGTTCGCCGAAGAGCGCGCGCAATGCGTCGATGCGTCGTGGATCCGGAACCTGCGAGAGCGCGACGAGCCCGCTGCTGCGGCCGTCGAGATCCTCGATCCAGAGGCGCGCGTTACCCTTGCTGCCACGCAGCTGCGCGCAAGAAATCAGCTCGCATAAATTGGCATAGCCGCACTCATCTTCGATTAATAAGGTCAGGCGCGTGCCATCTTCGAGCGTGAGCTCGCTGCCGATGATCGCGGCGATGCCCGCGCGTCGCGCCGCCCCGGCAAAGCGTACCGCGCCATAGAGTCCGTCCCGGTCGGTTAGCGCGATCGCCGTCAGTTCGAGCTGGACAGCGCGCTCGATCAACGTCTCGGGATGGCACGCTCCTTCGAGAAAGGTGAAGTTCGAATAAGCGTGCAGCTCGGCATAACTTATCTCCGTAGCCACGTTCGGAGCATCCGCAAATCGAGTCGCGTAACGATCTGCGGACACTCGGCGCTGCAACAGTGCAGCGCACGCAACCGTTCGCGCACGCGCTCCCGCGCGCAGGCGAACTCGGCATCGATCGCGGCACTGGCTAGAAAGCGTTCGTTCTCGATTCGCAAGTGAGCGAAGCGACGGTGCAGCGTCCGCTCCTCCTCGGGCTCACCGACGAAGCACGCACGCAATCGGAGACGTTCGCCGTAACGGAACCCCGCGCGCAGTTCTCGTATACGCCGCATCGGATGCTCCGAGTAGCCCACCTTCACACAGCCGCCGTCGAGCTCGAGCAAATAGACGAATCCGTAGTTAAATCCGGCGAGCTCCTCGAGCGGAGAGAGCAGATGATTGGTGCGGGTAATCTCGCCGCTGCGCAACCACGCCGATGCGACACGCTGAAACCGCTCGCACTCTATTTGGCCGGTGCTAATCATATGACCCTCGCAGATACCAGCGCTCACCTTGACGATAGATCCGGCAGATCTCGCCGGTATCGAGTTGCACGTCGTATTCGTCGCGCGCAACGTGGGCGGCGGCGAACCATCCTTCTTCAATGCGCCACGGCCCGAAGCACTGTTGCACGATTCGCTCGCCGATACTCGAGGGCTCTCCCCGGCGCAAGCGGACGTCGATCTCGGTGACTGCGAGCAAACGCAGTTGCGGCACGATACTTGGCACCGTGGATTCGGCTTCGCCGAATCTGTAGCGTTCGGCCTTCGGCCTATCCGCAGCTAGCGTAAACGGCTCATAGGTGAAGCGTTCCTCGAACGGATGCGCCGCACGCGTCTGCGCCCGGCGCACCGGTTCACCGAGCATCGCTTCGAGGCGTGCCAGCACTACCGCAACGCTCGCGCGATCGATCTCATCGCAGGCGAGCAACGGCACCGGCTCGCCGCCTTCTTCTAAACCGAGCGCACGCAGGCGCAGGCCACAGATTGGTGCGGGAAAGCTCGAGCCTTCCAGTTTGGCACGTAGCACGTCGAGCATCGCGCGCTCCTGCGAGGTCGCGGCGGCGAGCTGCACCTCGATACGCGCGGTATCCGCACTCTCGAGTTCGATCTCGACCTGTAATGCACTCGCGCGTTTTCCGCTGCGTTCCAAATCGCTGCAGATCCGGCCGATCAGCACGCGCAGCGCGAAGACGACAGCTGCTTCGCTCTGCGCCGAACCCTCGCCGAGCATCGCCGCCTCGATCGAGATTGCGTGTCCACGTGGCACGAACGGCGAACGATCGATGCCACGCGCAGCGTCGTGCCAACGCGCCGCATCGGGACCGAAGCGGCGCACGAAGGGTCCGTGCGGCAGTGCGGCCAGTGCGCCGAGCGTCGTGACACCGAGCAAGTGCAGCCGTTCGATGACGTCGGCGTCGCATTCCAACACCTCGAGCGGCATAGGCGCCAGCGTTTGCGCTTCGTGACCTACCTCGATCTGCGAGCCATCACCATTCCAGGTAGCGGCAAACGCGCAGAAGCGATTCGGTCCCGATCCGACACAGGGTGAAAGCGTATATGGGACAAGCGCGGCGCGGATGTTTGCGCTCCATGTTGCAAAATCGCCGCCCGCACCGTGCATGTCTAGCAGCGTGACGCCACGACGCACATCTTCGATCAGCGGCGTAACCGCGTCGAGCGCATCGAGAATCTCGTGCCAGACATCATCACTACGCACGTCATCAGCAATCCGGACACAAACGATCATTGCACCATCCCCAGTTTATTGACGACAAACGGAGTTAAAGATTTCCTGAATTTGTGTTTGCGCAGTTCTGCCCGCAATTCGAACCCGGTGAAAATGCCCCAGATTCCCCGCGTACCAGTGTGAACGGGCCGATCGACGCGGCATGACAGGCAGACCGTTGCCGCCGCCGAGAGTGCGGCGATGGCCCGCGTCGTTAGCGGTGTGCCACTGCACACCACTACGAGCACCGCTCCGGCCTTCTGGGCGAGGCTCGCAAGGCGGGCCCAGACCGCGGCGCGCAAGGTGCTACCGCACACCGCCATGACCACGACCCGTGCGGTACGCGAACGCAGAAGCACATCGGCAGCCCGAGCTGCCCGAACCGGCGTAGCGGCGGGGACGATCAAGAGCCGGTCCAAACGGACGCCGGCGGCTTCCAAGGCGGGCGGATAGAGGTCGCCGCCGTCGATGAGCGCGCCCAACCCATTGCGCGTCGCCTGGGCGAGCAACACCGCGGCAATGCTGCGGGCTCCGGCGGTCCCGCAGCCTTCGAGAGTGATCAGCGAGCCGCATGGGAGACCCCCTCCGAGCAGAGCGTCGATGTCCGTAATGGCGGTCGGAAAGAGCGCCTCGCGGCCGGCACGCGACGCGGCGCCCGTGGCGTGGAAGCGAGCTTTGAGCTCCTGGAAATCGGGGCGTGTCGGAAGCATGGGTCCCCATCCTAATCGAACATATGTTCGTATGTCAACTGGGTCAGCAGAGCTGACCCTGGCGTTCGGCCTTCGGCCGATCCGCGGGGTAGGAACCTCTAGCAGTGGTAATAGACGAGATGCCCGATGAGCGCATTGCGGAATGGGCCCTGGGACTCGTCAAAGCGGACGTGCATGCTTTTAAGCGGGCGCGGGCGCGCTTTTTGCGTCAGCCCAGCGCCAAACGCCTGCACGAGTTGCGCACCACCGCGCGCCGCTTGCGGTGCATTCACGAAGATTTGCGCGAAGCAATCCCGCCGTTTTCGCTCAAGCGCTTACGCCGGTTGATCGATCTGACCGGTGAAGCGCGCGATGCGGCGGTCATGCGCGAAGCATTACGTGAAGCGCTCGACGTGCGTGAGCGTCGTGCCGCTCGCAAGTTGTTACGAATGCTGCGCCGGCGTGAGCTTCTCGCTCTCAAACATATCGCTCGAGCACTCGAGCATGTCAGGCCGCAGCAGCCATGAAAGCTCGGCACGTCGATCTCTCCGACTCGTGTGGTGTTGATGATGCAATGCGCCGCATCGCGATCGTTCGTTTCGCCGAAGTGCTTACACTCGTTCCAGCGTTGCGCCATGGGCGAAGCATGGATCTGCACGATCTGCGCATCGCCTGCAAACGCTTGCGTTACGCGCTCGAGCGTTACACGCCGCGCGAGCCGGCGCTCCTCGAAGCAGCAAGCCGCTTGGGTCAGTTACAAGACGCGCTCGGAGATTTACACGATCGCGACCTGCTACTGCTTGCAATGCCGAAAGACTTACACGTGAGCGCGCAGCGCGTGCGTATGCAGCGCGACGATGCACTCTCGCGAGCACGCGCGCTGTGGCGCGACGCGTTCGCGACCTATGGTCCCTTCGAAGGGTTGATGCGCTTTACTGGGCTCGGCTACGGCTTCGGAGACGGTTCAGCGAGCTGAGTGCAATATCTGCTGGTCGCGATGATCCCGTTAGCGAGCGGAGCTTCGTCCCTTTTGTTCTGCTCTTGCGTCCACTCCACGCCTTTCTCAAGGTTACTGACGGGATTGTAACCAAGGGCAAGGCCGGGAATCTTGGTCGGATCGATCTCGTACTGATTGGGCGGAAGCCCAGCCTGCAGCGCGAGGTTGTCGTAAAGCTGCGGTTTGGTCGGATCGGGTGAGCCGCCGATCAGATCGGTCAGCGCTTGCTGGCCCTGGCTTCCTTGACTGTTGCCCGTCATCGCGGCTATATAGCCAAAGCCTTCGTGTTGCATCTGCGAGAGCTGTTGCGTATCCACGAATCCGTTGATGATGTCGATCGACGCCTGCTGATTGGCGAGCGCTTTGAGCGTCGAGTCCTTGAGCGCGACCAAATCCTTGTCTTCGGCGTTCTGCGGCTTGGGCGGAAAGACCGACGGGTCATCGAGCAGCTTCTGAAGCGCCAGCGTATTTTGAACCAGCGGCTGCACCAGATTCTCGAGATGCATCACCGCCATGTTCTGAGCCGCATCGCTGCCGGCCGCAGTCGAATTGATGTAGGCCTTGAAGAACGCCGGGCTCTTGGCAATCGTCGCGTCGTTTTGCATCAGCATGGCGATCGCCGGGCGAAACTTCGTCACAAGCGCGCTGCAGAGCGGATGCGAGACCGTGTGATAAATCTCCGGCAGAAAGGTCGGCGACGGACTCGGGGTCGCGCCGATCAGAAGCAACGCGAGCAAGGCGGGGATACGCATGGAGCTCATCTACGACAAGAACACGGCAGATTGCCTGCTGTGACCGTGCAATCCGCAGGATGCGGATGAAGTATCCGGAGCACAGGAGGTGCGTCCCGCCGAAGGCGGGCCGGATCGTCTAAGTCGCTACGGCTTCGTTGACTTGCTCGAGGGCCTGCTTCTCTTCGCCCGAGATTACCATCGTGAGATCGAGCATGATAATGAGTCGCTCGTCCATCTTGCCGACGCCCTGGATGTACTCAGTGCCGACGCCGGCGATCATTTCGGGCGCGTCCTCGACATTCTCGATTGGAATGTTGAGCACTTCGCTCACAGAGTCGACCACCATACCGACGCGCTTGTTGCCGATCTCAGTCACGATGATGCGCGTGCTCTTAGTCTTGTCGATGCGGTTCATCCCGAAACGCGTGCGCAGATCGATGATCGGAATCAATTGACCGCGCAGATTAATAACGCCCTCCATGAATTTGGGCGCGCGCGGGACGTGCGTGATCTCGACCATGCGGATAATTTCTTGCACTTGTGAGATATCGACGCCGTACTCTTCGCTCCCAAGGCGAAACGAGACGACCTGGACGACCTCGCCCGAGAACTGCTGCTTTTTCTCTTCCCTACCGTCTGCCATGTGCGTTCCTTAGACTCCCGAGTATTCTGCGCGAGCCACTCTTCCGCCGGCGTAGGCTTCGCCCACCAGCGAGTGTACGTCGATGATCAGCGAGATCGATCCGTTGCCGAGAATCGTCGCGCCCGAGATGCCGGCGATTCTGCCGACCACGTCGGAGAGCGGCTTGATGACGATCTCTTGCTCTCCCTCGAACTGGTCCACCACCAGCCCGACTTGGCGCCCCTGCAAGCCCACGATGACGATCATCACCTTGTCGGGATCGCGCTGACCGCCCAGCTCGAAGAACTCTGCGATACGCACTAGCGGCACGACCTGTCCGCGCAGGGTGATAACTTCGTTGCCGTGCACAGTCCGCACATCGACCATTTCTACGCGTTGCGATTCGATGACCGAATCGAGCGGAATCGCATAGAGTTCTTCGCCCACGCGGACTAGCAGCGCCTGGATGATGGCCAGCGTCAAGGGTAATTTGATCGTAAAGCGCGTGCCCTGCCCGGGCGTGGTGTCGACGTCGAACACGCCTTTGAGACGGGAGATGTTGCGCTTGACGACATCCATGCCGACGCCGCGACCCGAAACGTCGGAGACTACGTCGGCGGTCGAGAAGCCCGGGGTAAAGATCAGCTCGATGATCTCGCGATCGGAGAGGCGATCGTCGGCCGAAATCAATCCTTGCTTGATGCCGCGCGCGCGCACTTTATCGAGATTGATTCCGCCCCCGTCATCCGACACTTCGATGATGATCTGATTTCCTTCGTGGTACGCATTGAGCGAAATCGTTCCGACGCGCGCCTTGCCGAGCTTTTCGCGTTCGTCGGGCGGCTCGATACCGTGATCGACGTTGTTTCGCAGCAAATGCATGAGCGGCTCGCCGACTTCATCGACGATGGTCTTGTCGAGGTCGGTTTCGGCACCCGAGATTACCAGTTGCACTTCTTTGCCACGCGCCTTGGCGACGTCGCGCACGAGGCGTGGGAAACGATCGAATACTTGACCGATCGGAACCATGCGCACTTTCATGATCGACTCTTGAATCTCGTTGGTCGTACGGGCGAGCAGCGCCGCCGAATCGGCGAGGTCTTTGGCCAGCGGCGCGATGATCCCCGAGGATGCTCCGCCGGCGGTGCTGGCCTTGTCGGCCATCAACCGCTCGAGCGTGTTGGCGATATCCGAAATGCGGGTGCGATTGATCACCAATTCGCCCACGAGATTAAGCAACGCGTCCAAACGCTCGATGTCGACGCGAATCGTTTGGTGAATGGACGAACGCTTCTGCTCGGCGTTGGGCGATGCGGTGGTGCCGGGCGCGGCTTTGGGAGCGGTCGGTTCGGGCGGAGGCGGCTGCGCAGCCGCAGGCGCAGCGCTCGGCGTTGCGGACGCCTCTTCAAAGGCAGGCGCCGCACTCGGCACAGGCTCGTCGGCGGAAGCCGGTGCGGTCGCTGCAGCTGCAGTTTCCTTTTGCGCGGCAGCCTCGGCCAAGAGCCGTTGCACTTCGGCCTCGAACGCCTCGGCGTCCGTTGGGCTCGCCGCGGTCTGCTCGGCAGCATGCGCTGCTTCAAATGATTGTTCGGGTCCGCCGCGGCCCTCGATGACTTGTGCAGTCTGTTCGTAAATCGAAGTGAACTTATCGAGTTTTTCGATGAACTCCGCGACACCGGTAGGCGAAGGCTGATCGCCGATCGCCGCTTCGACCAGTTCGGTCAGCAGATCGCGCCCCGAGAAGAGTATTTCAAGAACGCTCTCGGAGAGCGGCATGCGATCTTTGCGCAGCAAGTCGCACAGATTTTCGAGCTTGTGGGCCAGACCCTGAATATCGGTAAACCCGAGCATGCCCGCACTGCCTTTGACGGTGTGCAGCGCGCGAAAGAGCGAGTTGACGATCTCCGGATCGTGCTCGCCGGTCTGGACGAACTCTTCGAGCTTCAGTAAGTCCGCGTCGATTTGCTGAAGCAGCTCTTCAGCCTCGTCGCGGAAGTACGAGATGAACTCTTCTCGATTAAAGAGTTCGTCAGACATGGTTTACTCTACGCCGAAGACCGAAAGAAGCGGCCCGAGCGATCCCGTCTCCGGGATGAGGATGAATTGCCCGGCAACTTCTTTCTCTTTATCAAGGAAGCTCGACTCGATGAGGAAGACGTCTTGATCGGGCAAGATCGACATCAGCGTGCGGAACGCGGCCTGCACCGTGCCGTACGAGAGCGTCGGCACCGAGGGCAGCAGGTTGGAGCCGGTGAGCTGGATGATCGCGGTGAGGTACGAGCCCGCGATGATGTTGCCCAGCTCCTTGAGCGTCGAGTCGGCGATCGAATCAAAGATCTGAATGTCGCCGATGACCCGATGCAAGAACTGGCTGACGAAATCGAGCGCCTGTTCGCGATCGAAGAGCACGACCATTTGGCCGGGCGCTTCGCCGCGCACGTACATGTGTAATGCTGCGACGGTACGGTTCTCGTGTCCAACGCGTGAGGCGAGGTCGCGGAACTTTATCACGTCGATGCGCGGCTCGGAAAGATTGATCTTGGTGTTGAGCAACTGGGAAAGCGCGGTCGCCGCGTGACCTGCGCCGATGTTGCCGACCTCCTTGAGCGCGTCTTTTTGGAGGTCGGTGAGTTGCATGCCGCCACCGCTCATGAGAGCACCTTCTGAATCGTTTCGAGGATCTTGGGCGGCTGGAAGGGCTTGGTAATGAACGACTTCGCGCCGGCTTGAATCGCCTCGACGACCAGCGCCTGCTGGCCCATCGAGGTGCACATGATGATCTTGGCGTTGGGATCGTTGGCGACGATCTGCTTGACCGCGGTAATGCCGTCCATCTCGGGCATGACCATATCCATCGTCACGAGGTCGGGCTGGAGTTGCTTGTACTTCTCGACCGCCTCAACACCGTTCTGGGCCTCTCCAACGACTTCATAGCCATTCTTGGATAGGATCCCTTTGATCATCATCCGCATGACGACGGCATCGTCGACAATGAGGACTCTCTTGCTCATCCAATGCTCCCAAGACGAAGTGCAAAAAACGCGACTCGTACCTTTGAACTCAATCGGCCAAAGGATAGGGGTACTTTATAGAAAGGTCAGGCCAATCCCCGGCTGCGCAGATCGGACTGGCGCCGGTTGATGAAATCGATGATCGCCTGATCTTCATCCGGCCGCAGCCCTTGAAAGCGCAGCCCATGCGAGAACTTCCCGGAACGCTTGATCTTCTCGTGGCGCATGACTTCGCCCAGTAGGGTCATTCCTTGGTTCTCGGGGTTGAGCTTCATGCGGACCTCGACAGTCGTATGAGGCTTGAGCTCCCGGTCGATGATCAGCGAACAGCCGCCGCGGCTGATATCCCGGACCGTCGCCTTGACGAACTCCCCGGTTCCGACGCCCTTGGGTGCGAAACGCCACTCCCCGGTGACAATGGCATCGAGCCGCACGCTCTGGCGCTTCTGCGATCCGCTCGCGGCCGCGATCAGAATCAGCCGGCGCGGCGGGTCGAACTGGGTGGTCGACGAGCTCACGGCCGCGACCTTGGTCTCCATCCGGTAACGCCCGGCCGACGCCGTGTAGATGAGGATCGCGACCTCGCCGACTCGGCCCAGCGCGTCACGTGTGGTAACCCCCTTGGCACCGACCGATTCTACCGTGACTGAGCGCGCCGGGCGGCCACCCACCACGGCGTCGACGAATGAATGGAGTTGGGGGAGCTTACTCGGGGGAACGGTTCCCCCTCGGCCCCCGAAAATCGATTTGAACATCAGCTTTTCGCTTCCGCAGTTTCCTCGGTCGCGGTGATCTGGCCAATCGACTCAACCCGTAGCCCCGGCGCAATCTCCGAATACGAGAGTACGACCAATTGTGGCGCCGCACGTTCGGTAAGCCTCTTGAGCGCCAAACGCACGGACGGCGAGCACAAAACGATCGGCTGTAAACCGGCATTCTGCGCCACCGCGATCTGACGCGTCAAGGACGCGTAGATCCGTGAGACGGTATTCGGGTCGAGCAAGGCAAACGCATCCTCCCCGCGACGAACGGCTTCGGAAAGGAGCGATTCGAGGCGCGGATCGACGGTGATGACTGATAACAGACCGTTCTCAGCATATTCGGCCGAAATATGGCGGGCAAGTGCCGCACGGACCTTTTCGGTGAGAAAATCGATGTCTTTGCTCACGCGCGCCGCATCGGCCAGTGTTTCGAGAATCATCACCAGATTGCGAATCGGGATGCGCTCGCGTAGTAGATTTTGTAATACGCGTTGCACTTCGCCGACGGTGAGCAGTCCCGGAACCAGTTCGTCCACGACGACGGGATAGTGCGACTTGATATTGTCCAGTAGTGCGGAAGTCTCTTGACGGCCCAGGAGATCCGGCGAATGCGCCTTGATCAGTTCGGTCAGATGCGTTGCGATCACGCTGGTGGGATCGATGACCGTATAACCGGCCATCTCCGCCTCGCTGCGCGCGTTCTCGCCAATCCACAGTGCGGGAAGACCGAAGGCCGGCTCAGTCGTCGGAATGCCGTCGATCGGCGCAGTTGCCGTTCCGGGATTCATCGCCAGCAATCGGCTGACCATGACCTCAGCCTGCGCGACCTCCAGCCCGTAGATCTTGACCAGGTAACTGTTCGGACGCAATTGCAGATTGTCGCGCACGCGAATCGGCGGAACCGCAATGCCGAGATCGCGCGCCGCGTGGCGGCGAATCAGCGTAATGCGCTCGAGCAGATCGCCGCCCTGATTCACGTCCACGAGCGGGATGAGCCCGAAGCCGATTTCCAGCTCCATCGGATCGTACGAGAGCAACGGCACGACGCTCTCCGCGCCGCTCTTCGCTGCGGGTTGCGCGCCGGGTGCGCCGGGTCTGCCACCGGCGGCAGCGACCTTGCGCTCCGCAGCAGCTTCGGCCGCGCCTTCGCGGCGCGCGAAGTAGATCACGAACATCGTCGCCGAGATCAAAAGCATGAGCCAGCGATCGAGTCCGGCAACGCCGAAAAGACCGGTGATGATGGCCGTGATCAGGAGCGCGCGCGGCTGTGCCGTCAATTGCTTGGTGATATCGCTGCCGAAATCGGTCTCGGCTGCGGCACGCGTCACGATGATACCGGTCGCGGTTGAGATCAACAGTGCCGGCACTTGGGTGACGATGCCTTCGCCGACCGTTAGCAGCGTAAACTTCTGCAGCGATTCAATGATTGAGAGATGCTGCTGCGCGACGCCGACGATAAAACCGCCGACCGTGTTGATGGCGACGATGATCACGGCGGCGATCGCATCACCGCGCACGAACTTGCTGGCACCGTCCATCGCGCCGTAGAAGTCCGCGGAGCGTTGGATGTCCTTGCGACGTTGGCGCGCTTCCGCTTCCGTGATCAGTCCGGCGTTGAGATCCGCGTCGATGGCAAGCTGTTTGCCCGGCATGGCGTCCAAGGTAAAGCGAGCGGCGACTTCGGCGACGCGCCCCGCACCGTTGGTGATTACGACGAATTGAATGATGATTAAAATGAGGAAGATCACGAAGCCGACGGCATAGTTGCCCCCGACGACGATCTGCCCGAAGAAGTTGATCACCTCGCCGGCGTACCCGTGCAGTAGAATCGCGCGCGTCGCCGTGATATTGAGCGAGAGCCGGAAGAGCGTGATTATCAGCAACATCGTCGGAAAGGCGGAAAACGCGAGCGCGTTCTCGGTGTAGAGCGCAGTCGCGATAATGACGAGCGCGATCGTGATGTTCCCTGCCAGCAGAATGTCGAGCAGCCACGCCGGGATCGGGACGATCATCAGCACGACGAGCATCACCGAGGCACCCGCGATCAGAATCGGGGTGAAGCTCGTAAGTCGCTGGACCAAGGTCTGCTGGCCCGCGGCAGCCGGTGCTTGGGTAGCCATCAGGCGATCGTCTTTCTCTTCAACTTATAGACGAACGCGATAATCTGCGCGACCGCCGCATAGAGGTTGGGTGGAATCGGATGGTCGAGTTCGACACGTTCGTAAAGCGTGCGCGCGAGGGGCGGGTTCTCCATGATCGGTACGCCGTGTTCCTTCGCGATGTCGCGAATCCGCTTGGCCAACAGATCTGCGCCTTTGGCCACGACGACGGGCGCGTCCATCTGCACTTCGTCCCATTCCAGCGCCACGGCAAAGTGCGTCGGGTTCGTGACAACCACGGTCGCGCGCGGTACGGCTTGCATCATACGGCGGCGCGCGAATTCACGTTGACGCCGCTTGACCGCGGCTTTCGCTTCAGGGTTTCCTTCCGACTGGCGCCACTCGTCCTTGACCTCTTGTTTGGTCATTTTGAGGTTCTGTTCGAGCTGCCAGCGTTCGTACGCGTAGTCAAAGAGCCCGACGATGACGAGGAACAACCCGAACTTCCACGCGATGCTAAAGATGACGTCGAACGTTAACCCGATCACGCCGGCAGGGTCGGACTGGCCGACCTTCGCGAAAACACCCATGCTACCGCTGATCGTCGTATAAATGATGATCACCACGGCGGAAAGCTTGACCAGTTGTTTGGTCAAGTTGACGACGATCCGTTTGGAGAAAACGTTCTTGAAGCCGGTAATCGGATTGAGCTTGCTGAACGACCATTTGAATGGAACGGTCGTAAGGACGAAGCCGAACTGCATCAAGTTCGCTCCGACGCCTGCCACGACCGCAATTGCGAAGACGATCAGCACGACCCAGCCAATGCCCGCGCCCGCTTGCACGAACATCGGGTATATCGTTTGATAGGTCGGTTCGCCGTGCTCGGCGATACGCGAAAAATACGCCGCGGCCGAACCTTGAAGGCCATTCAGCATCGGCACAAAGAGTGCGTGTAACGTCAAGACGACCGTCAGGAAGATCACGGCACCGGCAAGGTCTACACTGCGTGGGACCTGACCGCGTTCGCGTGCTTCATGGCGGCGCTTCGGTGTGGCTCTTTCGGTTTGTTCCGGCTTAGCCATCGCTATCGCTCGCGAGCATGCTCATAGATGTTTTCGGCGCGCCAGCCCCCATCCTGAGATGGTTTGCCTCGCCCTACGGGCGAGCGCGCCTCCGGCGCTTGCAAACCTTCACCCACCTCCTGTGGGTGGAGGGCTATCTCAGGGTTACTGGTCAGGCGGGAACGCGGTTCTAGCATGCCAATAAGGGAGGCTGACTCAAAACGATCACCCGTAGGAGAGCAACTTGAAACATACGCTGGTCTTGGCCGGCGCGGTGGCTGCCGCGTTCGCGCTGGGCGGCTGCGGCCATACCACCCCGATAACGAGCGGGACCGCGACGCCAAGCCCGACCTATTCGCCCAACGTGAGCAGCGAGTACCCGATTCCGACCGCCGCGTCCAAGCCGGCGGGGATCACCCGGACCACAACCGCCCTCTGGTTCGCAGAGGAGGCTGCCAACAAGGTCGGCGTTCTGACCCAGAACGCCACGATCGCCGACTATCCGCTCCCCTACCCAAATTCCCAGCCCCTCAACATCACCGTTGCCGAGGATGGCAACCTGTGGCTGACCGAGTTCGGCGGCGGCAAGATCGCTAAGTTCGATACGACCGCTCTCGCCTTCACCGAGTGCACCCTGCCGCTCCAGACCAGCGCTACCCCCACTCCGTACGGAATCGCAGCCGCGGGGGACGGCAACCTGTGGGTCACCGACCCGGCCAGCAACGGTATCTGGCGCGTCCAGCCGGGCTGCGGTAGCTTTGCCTTCTTCCCGCTGGCAACCGCCAACGCCGGGCCCGAGTCAATTACCCCCGGTCCTAACGGTGCACTGTGGTTTGTCGAGTCCAACGTGGACAAGGTCGGCGTCATCGCGTTCACCGCAAATCCGGGAACGCCGCCAACCGAGTATCCGGTCACCGCCGGCGCCGGCCTGGGCGTGATCGTCGAGGGATCAGACAACGCGCTTTGGTTCACGGAAACCAAAAGCGACAAGCTTGGGCGCATGCTCACGACGGGACAACTGGCATCGGAGACGGCGCTGACGGGAGTGGGATCGCCGTACGGGCTGGTCTCGGCACCCGACGGTAATTTCTACATCGGCGACCAGACCAAGAGCGCGATCGCGCAGTTCGTGACCGCGACCGGCGCCGTGAACGTCTACCCGACCAAGACCGCCAATTCCGGACCGTTCTGGCTAACGATCGGACCCGACAACGAGGTCTACTTTACCGAACAGACCGCGAACCAGATCGGCCAGTTCCTCTACTTCAATCCCTGATCTCGCTCGCTACGGGGGTTTGAGGCCTCGCATGATCGTGTCCATCTGCCCGGAGACGTTTGCAAAGACCTCCGGCCCAACGGTTGCGAGCAGCGGAAGCGCGATGATCATCATCGTGAATCCCACCGCGACTTGAATGGGCAGCCCAATGACGAAGACGTTCATCTGCGGCGCAACGCGCGCCATCAGCGCGAGCGCCACGTTGGTGAGAAACAACGCGACCACGACCGGCGCCGAAATCTTGAACACAATCAAGAACGACTGCGCAAAAAAGAGCGCAAGATTCCCGGCGACGCTCGGATCGAGATTGATGTACGGCAGCGGCACCAGGTTGAACGAACCCGCAATTCCTTCGATGAAGAAATAGTGCGAGTTCGTGGTGAGGAAGATCAGCGTCGCGATGGCCAACTGAAATTCGCCGATGATCGTGATGTTCTGCTGCGTCTGCGGATTGAGCACGTTGGCGATCGCGAATCCCACCTGCAGGTCGATCAACTCCCCCGCGAATTGGATTCCCGTGAATACGAGCGACGCGACAAAGCCGACGATCACGCCGAGCAGCACCTGCGCGGACGCTCCGACGATCAGCTCGAAAGCCCCGCCGGTTAAATGCGGAACCGGAACGACGCGAAAGATAATGAACGAGATCAGCGCACCCAGACCCAAGCGCACCTGATGCGGTATCTGGGCCGAGGAAAATATCGGAAAGAGCATCAGCATCGAGCTGACCCTCAGGAAGATCAGCAGGAACTCTTCGAATTGTTGCGGCGAGAGCCCGAAGAGATGCATCTGCCGGCTACTTCACAAAGGCTGGAAGACCGGAAAGAACACGGGCCGTAAAGTCGGTCAGCAGCGCGAGGATGAACGGAGCGAAGAACAGCAGTGCCAGGGCCGACACCACAATCTTTGGAATGAAGGCAAGCGTCGGCTCCTGGATCTGCGTCACCGCCTGAAAGATTGAGACCGTGAGTCCGACGATCATGCTCAAGATCAGCACCGGTGCAGCCGCGAGCAACGCGACGAAGATCGCCTGTTGTCCGATCGAAACGACATCGCCGAAACTCACGTGTGGAAACTCTGAAAGAGTGCGCTAACCACCAGATCCCAGCCATCAACCAAGATAAAGATCAAGACCTTGAACGGCAGCGAAATGATGATCGGGGGAATCATCATCATACCCATCGAGAGCAGAATGCTCGCCGTCACCATGTCGATGATGATGAACGGGATGTAGATCGCAAAGCCGATCTCGAAGGCGGTCTTCAGTTCGGAGAGTACGAAGGCCGGCACGAGCAGATATGTCGGCACGTTCTTTTGGGCGGCCGGGCGCGGCTCTTTCGAGATCGCATAGAACAGCTGGATGTCCTTTTCGCGCGTCTGTTTGAACATGAAGACGCGCAGCGGCTGCAGCGCATGATCCAGCGCGACGGATTGGCTGATCTTCTTTTGAAGATACGGCTGGACCGCTGTGTCGTTGATCTGATGAATCACCGGGTTCATCACGAAGAACGTGAGCAGCAGCGCGAGCCCGACGAGCACCTGATTGGGCGGCGTCTGCTGCGTGCCCATGGCTGTCCGCACGAACGAGAGCACGACGATGATCCGCGTGAATGAGGTCATCATCACCAGCAGCGTGGGCGCCAGGGTGAGCACGGTAAGCAGCAGCAGGATCTGCAGCGCTCCCACGACCTGTTGCGGATTATTCGTTTGCCCGAGCCCGATGTTGATATTCGGAATCGGCACGTTCGGTGCGGTGGGCGCGGTCTGGGCTAGCGCGAGCGCCGGCACGACCCAAAGCAGCATAAGCGCAAGCGCGGAACCGATCAGGAACGGTGCGTGCCGCGCCCAAACGCGCGCGAGCGCAGCGAGAATCCGGTTACTGCTTTCCACGAAGCGATTTCACCACATCCGCGAGCGATCGCTGCGTGGTGCGCAGCAGCGTCCGTTGCGTTTCGAGCCAGCTCTCGACCTCTTCCGCGGGCAACTCGGTCAGCGCGTTCACGTGCCCTTGCCCTCCGCCGATGAGATAGTAGCGGCTCCCAACTTTAATAACGTGCAGCGCTGAGTGTTGCGAGAGCGCTGTCGACTCGATTACGGTCACGAGCCGGCGATTCGCCGAAACCAGGATCCGGCCGCGCGCCAGCCCGCGCACGACTGCATAAAGGCCGCCGAGCAATAGCGCGACGACCAGAAGTGCAAAGATGTAATTGAGCCAGAAGCCCCCGGGCATTACAGACCGCTACGAACTCGTCTGCGGGTTGAGTTCGCTGATTTTCACCGCGTATTTGTCGTCAACGACGACGACCTCGCCCCGCGCGATCAAAATATTGTTCACGTAGAGATCGATCGGCTCTGCTGCGAGCTTGTCCAGCTCGAAGACGCTGCCCGATTGCAGCGAAACGACCTCGCGCAGCGGCATCACGGTCTTGCCGAGCACAGCGCTGATCTGAAGTGGTACGTCGTGGACCAAGTCGAGGTTTGCCTGGCCCGGCTGCGCCGCGCGGACCGGCGTCGGGGGCATCTTCGTGTAGGCCACGTTCTGCGCATCGGCCGGGGCCGGGGCCGGACGCTTTTTCGCCGGTGCCGCGGCTGCTTCCGGTTCGCGCGTCTTCGGGGCCGAAGCCTCACTCGCGCTCACCGAGCCAAGGCCTAGTTTCGAAAGGGTGATCGCCGCGAAGTCCACGCTGATGCGGGGATGCAAATCGCCGCCGACATCGACTTTCCCGCCGTACGAAACGAAGGGCGGCGGCGGCAGCAAGGTCGCGTCCGTGCACATTGAAGCGTGCGCCCCATCGGCCGACGTGCCGAGTTGTTTAGCAAGCTCTTCGACCATCGCCGTCGCGATCTGCGAGACCGTTTCGGAGGCGATCGAAAGCTGCATCGGGCCCATCTCCGTCACCTCGTCCCCTCCACCCAGCATCACGCCCACGATCTGCTGCATATCGGTGGTTGGAAAGCGAACGACGAGTTGCGCGCCGAGCGACGGAATGGTCGCCAGCGATACGAGCTCGTCGCCGTCCGTACGGATCGAGCCGTCGTGATCGTCGCGCGTCGCGGCACCGACGCTCGCGGACTGCTCAACCAGCCGGCCGAGCACCGCGCCGGCCGCAGCCAGCATCGAGTCGGCAAGCTGTTGTGTATCCGGCATACGCTATTCGTCCTCGCTCGATAGAACGTGTGATACTTGAACCGTCAACTGGTCCTTATTGATCCCCGGGAAGACGCGGAACTTTTCCTTTTCATTCACCTTCGCCAAAAGCGGCTCATCGGTCAACTTATCGAAGACCACGATGTCCCCTTCTTGCAGCGCGACGAGATCGCGTAGCGAGACCGTCGTCTGCCCCAACTCAACCTCGACCTCCACTGACGCGCGCTCGACGTTTCGCGTCAACTGCGCGATGTCTTCCTCGGTCATACCGCGCCCGGCCATAACCGTCGGCGACCACTGGAATTCGGTGAGTTGCTGCCCAATCGATTGCAGGACGAGATACGGAAGGCAGAAGTTCATGACTCCCGCCATGTCGCCGATCTTGAGCTCCATCGAGATATAGGCGACGATCTGGTCCAGCGGGATGATGCGCGGGATGAACTGTGGATTTGAATCGAGCGCCTCGATCTTGAGCGAGAGCGTCAGAAGATAGTTCCACGATTCACGATAGCTGTTGAGCATTCGCGCCATGAAGCGCTGCATCAGCGTGCGCTCGATATCGGTTAGGTCACGCAGCTTGTTCGGAAACCAGCCCGGGCCGCCAAGCAAGCGGTCGATGATCGAGAAGACCAGGTTGAGATCGACTTGTACGATGCCACTTCCCGGAAGCGGGTCCATCGAAAAGATGCCCAGGATCGACGGGATGCCGATCGAGGCGATGAAATCGCCGTAGCTGATTTGTTCGATCGACACGATGGTCGCCTCGACGCGCGTGCGGAGGTAGACCGAAAGCGAGTTATTGAGCAGACGCGTGAAGTTCTCGTGCAGCGTACGCAGTGTCTGCAGTTGATTGTTCGTGAACTTATCGAGCCGTTTGTTGAATCGGAAATCGAACGACTTTACCCTGCGTCCGTCGATCGCTTCCTTCGCCGGCGCACCCTCGACGGAAAGTTGATTGATGAGCGCATCAATCTCTTCTTGTGAAAGACTTGACATGCGTTCTCTTTATGGACCTTTCCCGGTGCTGCCGGGAGCGGCGTTACCGCTCAACAGCACGATGTCGACGCGACGATTCTGTTGTTTCTGGTCGTCCGTGGCATTGCTGTTCCGTGGATGGTACTCGCCATACGCGGTCGCGCTCAAGCGCGTTGCGGCGACGCCGTCGTGTTCGCTGAGGTACCGCGCGACGTTGACCGCGCGCTTCCCCGAGAGCTCCCAGTTCGTAGGATATTGATAGGTCGAGATCGGCACGTTGTCGGTGTAACCCTCAATCGCAAGCGCATTGCCGTTGCGTTTGAGCAGCGGCGCGATCCCGTCGAGAATCTTCAGCGTGTTCGGACGGATCTCGGCGCTGCCGCTGTCATAAAAGGACTTGTCGGAGAGCAGCGTCACAACTAAGCCTCGCGCCTCGGAGTGCACTTGCACTTGCTGCTGGAGATGGTTCTCTTTGACGTACTTCTCGAGTTCCTTCTGAATCGCCGGGATGCTAGAACTTGCCTCAAATGATTGCTCGCCGTTCGCGCCGCCGTTGGGCGGCTGGTTGACCGACCACACGTTGTTGAACCCGGCGGAAACCGACTTAGCAAACGCCTGCACTTTCACGCGGCTGATCGTGGACATCGCAAATAGAATGATGAAGAGCGCCAACATGAGGGTGATCATGTCGGCGTAGGTCAGCAGCCAGCGCATCATGCCGGCCGTCTCGAGTTTTTCCTCGGACTTCTTGCGCGGCCGATTCGATTCAGCTGCGCGGGCCGCGCTCTTGATCGGTTGTGCCATCAGTGGTTACGCGTGTACTTCGCTTATGCCGATGATGCGGAGTAGCCGGTTTCGCCCGCGATCGCTCCGCCCTCCTCGACAGCGGTTTCGCGTTCGCGAGGATCGATGAACGCAAGCAGCTTTTCCTCGAGCAGGCGCGGGTTGTCGCCGGCCTGGATCGCAAGGATACCTTCGATCATGATCTCGCGCAGCAACAGCAGTTGACCGTTGCGCTCTTTGATTTTCGTCCCAATCGGCAGCCACAGTATATTGGCAAACAGAATGCCGAAGAACGTCGCAACGAACGCCTGCGCGGTTGCGACGCCGATCGTTCCGGCGACGTTGGTGCTGTTGCCCATCTCAGAGAGGCCTTTGAGCATGCCGATCAAGCCGAGCACGGTACCGATGATGCCGAGCGTCGGCGAATAGCCGCCGAGGTTCATAAAGACTTGCTCGGCCTTAGCCCCATGTTCTTGCGTGCTGCTGACTTCGGTTTCGAGGACCTTGCGGATGATCTCGGTATCGCGACCGTCGATCACCAGTTGGATACCTTTACGCATGAAATCGTCGTCGAGCGCGGCAGCCTCATTTTCGAGGGCCAGCAAGCCTTCGCGACGCGCCTTTTCAGCGAACGAGACCAGGGTCGAGATGACGTCGCGTTCGTGGTAGTCGACCGTGACGAACGCCGTTTTGAAACCGCCGAAGAACCCGCGAATGAAGGTCCGCATCGGGAACGAGGTCAGCGTGGCGCCCAGCGTTCCGCCGACGATCAGCATGAACGCCTCCCACCGGCCGAAGATAATGTGCGGGTCGGTACCACCGACCCAGCCGGCGACGAAGATGGCTCCAAAGCCTAAGAGTAGGCCAATAACAGTTGCTAAATCCAAGGTTCCGCTCTCCGCAGGGTGGGTCAGCGCCTTTACCGGGTATCGGCTGGGCCAATCCCAATATCAAGCTCGCGTAGATCGTTCTATCGGCCTTCGGCCGAGCGCGCATCCTGCGCTTGGAGCCATCAGCCGCGTCGTGCGGCTAGGGCTCGCCCGCTAGCCTGGTCCGTAAATTCGCCTCTTAAAGTCGATGATCTTCTGCTGAATCTCGAGCATCCGGTCGCGGACGACCAGGCGATTGCCCGAGGTCAGCGTGACGACCGTATCCGGCGTCTCCTCGATTTGCTCGATGAGATCGCTGTTGACCATAACCGGGTGGCCGTTGAGCCGTGTCAATGCAATCATACTGATTTACCAGGTATGCGAGAGGGGGCGGCGTTCCCGCCGCCCCCTGGCTCTGATCCGGCAAAGCTTCAGCTTTGACGGGCAGGGCCTGTTAGTTCTCGCTTGCTTGGATGTGCGTGATGGTGATGAGGTTTTGGTCGGCCGTCTGGATGCCGCGTGAGTTCGCTTCAAAGGCGCGTTGAGCGACGATGAGGTTGGTGAACTCGTTGGCGAGGTTCACGTTGGACTCTTCGAGTGAGCCGGCCACGATCGAACCGAAACGTCCGCTGTTTGCCGTTCCAACTTGAGCCAGCCCCGAAGCCCCGGTCTGGGTGAACTGGTTGCCACCGACCCGTTCGAGGCCATCCTCGTTTTGGAAGGTCGCGACGGCAAGCTGCGCCAGCGTCTTCTGCTGACCGTTGCTGAACGATCCGGTGACCGTTCCGTCTTGGCCGACGCTGATGTTCGAGAGGATGCCCGCGGCGTAGCCGTTTTGACTAACCACGGTGCCCGTCGAACTACTGTTCAAGCTGGTGTCGTCGGAGTAGCCAAGTGCGATTGCACCCGGTGTCGCCGTGTTGGTGGGTGCTTGAGCGGCGTTTCCAGGGCTCGGTCCCCACTGCAGGATGTTCAGCTGATTGCCCTGATTGAGGCTCGCGGTAGCGCCCGCGCCGTGGAAGTAATTGGCGGCTCCACCGTCGATCGCGTCGCCTGCTCCTACCGAGTCGATCGACGAGCTATTAATGAACTGACCGTTCTGATCGAAGTAGGCGTAGCCGACCACGCCGGACGAAGCCGTTCCGGTCGACGCCGCGGTAACCGCCACGCCATTGTAGGTGGCGCCCTTCGTGATGTCCTGGAAGGTCGTTCCATCGGCGAAGCTGACACTGACTTGCCATTCCGTCGAGGGTGTGATCGGCGTTCCAGCGGTGTTTGCGACGGTCGTCGGCAATCCGGTGGTTGCTGCGGTCAAGGCGACGGTTGCAACACTGCCGGCCACGGGCTCCACTGCAGCCAGCGTGAAGGTCGCTCCGTCGAAGGTAACCGTCTGGCCCGCGGTTGCCGTCGTACCGTTGGGAGGAACCTCATTGTCGGCAATTCCGTAGCCGTTGCCCGGGCCATTCGACGTAACCGTAATCGTCGTCGTCTGATTGCCGGTTACTGGATACGTCGCGTTTCCGGTAAGAACGCCGGCGCCGTTAGTCGTGGTCGCTAGCGAATGGAACGCGTTCGGTGCGACCGGAGTATAGGTGATCGTCGCCTCATGCGCTCCGCCGAGCGAGTCGTAGAGCGTCGTCGAGACGGTCACGCCCGCGCCGGGATTAGCCGATGCGCCGATAGCCTGGTCGAAGGTCTGCGACCAGTTGGTTTGATCGAGATTTCCCCCGAGGCCGACGTCGAAGACTTGGTCGTTGATTGCTGGACCGGTCTTGACGCCCGTGCCCGTTGCTTGGGCTTGTTCTGCCAAGCCAACCGGAATCGTAATCGCTCCCGGCGTTCCGTTCGCGGTCACGACGCCGGCGTTGTTGGCCATGTAACCCATGACCGCCTGACCCGACGCGGGATCGTAGAAGAGCCCGTTCGAGTTGAGCGAGAACGCGCCGTCGCGCGTGTAGGTCGGCGAGCCGGTTCCGCTCGCGTTATTGAGGATGAAGAACCCGTCGCCATTCATGGCGAGATCGGTGTTGATGCCGGTCGTTTGAAGACCGCCCTGGCCGAACTCGGTGTCGACGGTGTTGACCTTGACGCCGGTTCCGTTATCGATCGGGTTCACGCCGCCGCTGGTCTGCGTCGGGCCTGACGGCGAGCCGACCTGCTGATAAAACTGATCGGCGAAGGTCATGCGTTGGGCCTTGAAGCCCGTGGTCGCGGTATTCGCGATGTTGTTGGAGATCATGTCGATCCAGCTCTGGTACGCATCCAGGCCGGAGATCCCCGTGTAGAGTGAATCGAAAGCCATTCTTGACCTCTATTACGGATCCGCGATGTTTCAGTTGATCCACATCGCGGCCGGAGCTCCGCAAGCGGTCCGCCCCGGTTGGGTGTTATTAAATGATTGCGGCCGAGTCGATGTTGGTGAAGACGTTTTCTTTCATCGAGTCGGAATCGACCGCGGTAATGACGGTACGGTTCTTGATGCTCACGACCATGGCGACGTCGCGCACGATGAAGAGCGAGTTTTTCGCTCCTTTCGCCGCGGCTTTGTCGGCCATCGCGTTCATCTTGGTCACGTCTTCCGACGTGAGGCTGATGTTGCGCGATTGCAAACGGGCCATAGCATGAGCCGAGAACTTGAGTTGTTCGCTCGAAGTTGCCGCGGGCGCTTGCTGCGTCGATGCGACACCTTCGAAGACCGATCGGAAACTCGGCGACGAGGTCGGTGGAATTTCAACGGGTTGACCGACCGGACGCGCCGCCGGACCGGGGATGATTCCCGGTTGTTGGACGCGGCTGATGTCGTTCGGATCCACGTTATGTCCCCGAAGTACTCGAGCCGGTTACTGACGATGCGCTTCCGATGCCAACGATTTGGCTGGTCGAGAAGAGCAGCGGGTTGCCGTTGCTATCGGTGATCGTTTGACCGGACGCATTGGTCATGGTGAAGTACGGCGTGCCGTTTTGCACGTCGATGGACTGAATGATGCCGGTGACGGTCGAGCTACTTGAACTCGAACCGCTCGTGCCGGTGTTGACGGTCGCGGCCTTGCCGATGAGCGAAGCCGCTTGCAGCACTCCGAAATTGCTCTGGAATGATGCAAAGGAGTTCGTGAGCTGCTGCTGATACTGCAGCTCCGACATCTGGGCAAGCTGAGTGACCGATTCGGTTGCATCCTGCGGCTGCGTCGGATCTTGATTTTGCAGTTCCGTCGTCAGCAGTTGCAAGAACGAGTTCGGACCCAGGGTGTTGTCCGCAGTCGTTGAGTTCGTGGCACCGGAGTTTACGGTAGTCGTTCCGACGCCTGTTACGGGTTCCATAGTTCCTCCTACGCGAGGGAGTTAAAAAGCTCGAGGCTCGAACCGCCTAAGAGCGACGGTCCGGGATTCGAAACTTCGGTGGTTTCGGTCGTGGGTTTCCCGCCCAGTTCGTGAACGGTGTACCGGCGTCCGAAACCGGCGGTGCGATCTTTGCTTTGATCGTTGCCTGCATCGCCTCCCGAGACATCGACCGAGAAACCCGAGAGGGTCAACCCGGCTTGGGAGAGAGAGCGTGCGAGGTCTTGCTGGTTCGCAACGAGCGCACTGCGCACATCGGCGCTCTGCGCGACGATGTTGGCGCTGACTTGATTTCCGGATACGGTGAGCCGCATCGTCACTTGACCTAAGTTCTCCGGCTGCAACTGCAACCGAATCTCCGAGGTCCCTTGCGCGAGCGTACGCATCGTCATCCCTTTGACCATTTGCTCGAGGACCGCGCTCGTATCGACCGTGGTGCCGCCGGCCGGCGTCGACTGCAAGGCGTTCTGCACTTGCGCGTTGAGGCTGGAGTTTGGCCCCGCGATCA
>Ga0302180_10000762_pt1 | contig 25904 bp, 31 predicted proteins | sample I_Palsa_E3_2_FD_200575 | JGI IMG/M metagenome (GOLD analysis project Ga0302180, IMG submission 200575) | Peat permafrost microbial communities from Stordalen Mire near Abisko, Sweden - I_Palsa_E3_2 | ecosystem: Environmental > Terrestrial > Soil > Palsa > Peat permafrost | place: Sweden... | reverse complement strand
GGCCTGACGCCGTGCTTCTTCTTCGCGCGCGGCTTCCTCCTGCTGGGCCCACCAGCCGTGCGTGTCGTATGCGCCTTGCGGCCCCTGCGCGTCGTAAGAGCCCGGAAGGGTCTGTGAAGGCTGGGTTGCCTGCGCGGGCTGGGAAGCTTCCGGAGACGGAGCGGTTGCCGAAGGCTGGGTGGCCTTCGGGGGCAGAGGGGCTACCAGGACTCCGGGGGCCTTGGCGGCTCTGGGGCGCTGGGGAGCATCGGGGGGCTCGGCCGCTCGGAGAGGCTCGGACGCGGCCGGGGGCTCGGCCGTTTGGAGAGCCTCGGACGCGGCCGGGGGCTCGGCCGTTTGGAGAGCCTCGGACGGGGCGGGGAGATCGGTCGCTCGGACAGCCTCGGACGGGGCGGGGAGATCGGCCGTTTGGCGGACCTGGGGAGCGCCCGGGTCTGCCGAGACACGGTCCGCGAGCTGCTGCTGCAGGTAGGCGATCGTAACGTCACGGTCGCGCATCACGCGGGCGATGCGGTCAAGGGCCTCGTCCGTCACCTCCATGTTGTAGCCCCACATGGCGGTCGGCGGGCGCAGCATGGCAATGTCGGGAGCGGATACCGGCCCCAGATCCAGCGGTGCGTGATCGACACGCGCGTAGGCCAGCTCGCCGCCACGTCCGGTGGCGGCGAGAAAAACACCGGCGAGCACGGCGATGACCGCGATGAGGAATACAACAGGCACATACGAATCGTGCCATGCTCGACCCGTGATGTCGCTTCGGTGGGGGTACTCAACAGGAATTGCGGTGCTGGCTCCCGTGTCCACCGTCACCGAAGCAGCGGCGGCGGCCGCGGCCGGAGCCGGGCTGGTCGATGTCGGCGAGGACGACGCGCTGATCCGGCAGATCAGGGACGCGGTACCCGAGGTGCGCATCTGCGGTCACGGCGGGGGCGCCGACATCGTGCACGACGCCACCCTGGCGGCTCGCGCTGGGGCCGGCCTGATCTGCCGGGACCCCGGTTCGGCGGCCAGCGCCGTCCAGCGCGGGATCGCGCGGGAACGCATCCTTCTGGCGACCGCACCCGAAGACGTGCGGGCGACCTCGCGATCCGGATGGGCCGCGCTGGTCGACCTGGACCAGAGAACGGACGCGCTCGCTCGGGCGGAGGCGGTCGCGGCGGTGTACGCCTGGGTCGGCGCTAAAGCGATTCGCACCTGCCATGTCGCCGAGATCCGCCGCTGCCTCGACATGACCGAGTCCATTCTCGGCCTCCGCCGGCCCGCCTGGACGCTGCGCGGGCTTGCCTAGGCACCGGGCCGGGGCGCTCCGGGGCCGGGGCGCTCCGGGGCCGGGGCGCTCCGGGGCCGGGGCGCTCCGGGGCCGGGGCGCTCCGGGGCCGGGGTAGGTAGTGGTGTGGCTGTGGCACCCTACCCGAAAGAGGGGTCTTTGATAAATCCCACAATGGCCTGGTCAGCTCAGCCCGGCGTTTGGTGATCGAGGCCACGTACTCGCTCTGATATCCCGGTAGCGGTGCGGGCCGCTCCTGGCGCGATGCGAGAACGGCATTCCGGCCGCCGGGATAGGGTACCGGAGATGAGATGGCTGGCTGAGTGCTCTGCTGCGGCGGTGGGTGAGGCGCTGGGGGCCGTGGCACCGGAGCTGAGCGGGTATCCGGTCACGGTTCCCGGGCCGGCCGGCAAGCAGGACCCGCTGTACCACTCGGGCTGCGTGCCGGTCGGTGACCGGTTCTTCGTGAAGTTCGCCTGGTCACGTCCTGCCGCGCTCCGGCTGGTGCGGGAGATCGGCGTCCTGGCCGCGCTCGCCCGCGAACCGAAGGTCCCGTTCTTGCCCGAGGTCGTCGCCAGCAGCGCCGACCCGCTGCTGATGATCACCAGGCGCCTGCCGGGAACTTCCTTGTTCGAGGTGGCCGACTCGATCGACCCGGACCACGCCGCCCGGCAGCTCGTGCGGGTTCCTGGCCGCCTTGCACCACCCGGCGGCCCGCCGGCGCGCCGAAGCCGCTGTCGGCACGCTCACCGGCGCGCAGCTGCCGCCGGTCACGACCAGGACCTTGCGTGAACGGCTGCGGACGTGGGTCCGGCCGGATCAGCGCCGGACCGTCGTCCGCTGGTGCGACTGGGCCGACGCCGTGCTCGGCTTGCCTGGCCCGGCCGTGCTCGTGCACGGTGACTTGCACGGCGACAACCAGGTGTGGGACCGCGACGAGCTCCGGCTGGTGGTGGACTTGGAGAACATCGGGGCCGCCGAGCCCGAATACGAGCTACGCGCCTTTCCCGGTCCGGGGATGGGTCCCGGCCTGGAGCTGCTGACCGCGATCATGCGCCACTACCAGCAGGTCACCGGACGGCAGCTGTCACCCGCCCGGGTGATGGCCTGGCATCTGCGCCAGGCTCTCGGCGACGTGCTGTGGCGCAGCGAAGCCGGCCTCCCGCTGGCGGATCACCGGACACCACCACAGTGCGTCGAGGACCTGGCCGCGCGCTTCAGCGCACTCAGCATCGACCCCGAAGCGCCACCGCCGGACTGACTACGCCAGGCGCGCGATCTCGACCTGGTAAATCTTCGCCGGCCTCGGCGCGACGTCGGTGGACTCTGCGGCCTCGCTGTTAAGCTGCGCGGCGTGGGCCTCGACCGCCCGGACGTCCTCCCGGGTGTCCCACAGCGAGATGGTCACGAGGTTGCCGGTACCGCGGTCGGTCAGCAGGTAGCAGCCCTTGAATCCCTGCTGGGCCTGAGTGCCTGGAAGCTGCTCCTGTGCGAAGCGGATGAAGCCGTCGAATCCATCGGGGGTGATCTGGGCGGTGATGACACGCGCGAACACTAAGATCTCCTTCGGTTGACCTGGTACCACGATCCGCAGCGCGGAGGGACCAGAGGGAGGCGGGCTTCCCTCGTTAGTTGACCGGGCATTTTCGGCTGCTTCAGCTTTCCGGACGCGGTTCCGCGAGCACGTCTTCCAGGACCCGGGAATTGGGGAAGTCGCGGAAGAGCACAATCTGGCCCTCGCGGATGCGGAGGATCTGGATGGACGTCGCCGCGAACGACCGGCCCGTCGTGGTCAGGGTGGCGTTCGTCCGCATCTCCACGATCACCACCTCCGGGTCCTGGGTCTGGTAGAGCTCTACCACTTCGTAGTCCTCCAGCCGCACCGGCGACGCCATGAGGCGGCGCGAGTACTCGCGAATCGCCTCCCGGCCCGCCAGGCGCGAAGGCGCGCCCGGCGGCGCGAAGGGCGACTCGATCACCCCGTCGGGCGCGAACAGGTCAGCATAGCCGTCGGTATCCCCGCTCAGGAGCAGGCGGCGGCGCCGGGCCAGGACATCGGCGGTCGTGGCGGATGGCATGCGGCCTTCCCTTCGTCCGGCGATTTCATTCAACATACGTTGATTGAACAACCGTAGAACGAATCGGCCGTCTAGTCAACACTCGTAGAATGAACCCATGACCACTCCCCCGCCCAATTCGCGCGCTGAGCAGCGCCGCCGCACCGAAGCGCGCATCCTCGACGCCGCGACTCAGGCCTTCTTCGCCGCCGGGTACGAGCGGGCCACTATCCGGGCTGTGGCCTCAGCCGCAGGCGTGGACCCGGGCCTGGTCATGCACTACTTCGGGTCCAAGCAGGAGCTATTCCGGCGAGTGATCGACGCCGCCCCCGTCCCTGAGGTCAGCGGAGCGCCCGGGCAGGCGGCCGAGCAGATCCTCGCCACGCTGGCCGACCGGCTGGCGAGCGAGCCGGCCGCATCGCTGACCCTCTTGCGCTCGATGCTGACCAATCCCGAGGCCGCCAGCGCCGCCAGCGCTGGCATTGCCCGCTACGAGGCGCTGATCGCGCAGGCCATCCCCGCCGGCGACGCGAGCCTGCGGGCCGCCATCATCAGCGCCATCACCCTCGGCGTCATGGTCTCCCGGCACCTCATCAAATCCGATGAGCTCGCCACCGCCGACCCGGCACAGGTCATCAGCCTGCTGCGTCCCTGCATGATCTCGCTAGCAGCCCAGCCCCCGTCCCGTTAACCATCGCTCTAGAGGGGTGTGTCAGCCGGCATCAGCGTCTGGGCGTCCGGCTCCGGCTCGCTCCGCGCAGCCTGATCTTTCTCCGCACGGCGCAGCAGCTCGGAGCGCAGTTCCGGCTTCATGAGCAGATCATCCTGTTCGAAGCGATGACCGGCAACGGTCAGGCTGGAGCCAGGCTTGTTGGTCCGCCTGGGGAACCGCGATCTAGAGCCATCTCGGATATATCCCCCAACCGTCAGCCAGCTTGGTTCGGCATCTCATGATCGAAGCCACGTATCCGATCGGACCTACGGGCGCAGCTGGGCCGCTCCCTACCCCAGGGGGCCCAGCTACGTCAACCCAGAGGAGTGGCTAACTGGAACCGGCCAGGCGCCGCGGATACGCTCACGGCCGACGCGTCGCGCGTCCCCCGGCCCCATTTCCAGCCGGCGGGCCACGTTCGCCGAGGTCGTGCAGTCGCTTGTCACATCGTGACGGCAACGTTGATGACGTAGACGGTCGCCGCGTCCTCGTCCACCTGGTACAGGATCCGGATGCCGGGCAAGTGCAGGCGGTAGATCCCGCTGCCTCCCCACGCCACCGCCTGGTCAGGATGTGGTTGATCCGCCAGCACCGCCAGCGCCTGCCTGATCGAGGCAAAGGCCTCCTTGTCCTCGGCGCGGATCCGGGCCAGCGCCTGCAGCGCAGTCTCCTGCACGACGACGGCGAGGCTCATCGAGCGCCGTCAGCGTCCACCTGGTCTAGGGCGGCATCCAGGTCAGCCAGCGGGACGCCGCCGCGTCCCGCCAGCCGGGCCGCTTAATGGGCGGCCAGGGCGGCCCGGTCTTCCAGGTCAGCGAGGTCGTCGATGTTGATAATGGCGACCGAGGGTTTGCCGTGCTCGGTGATTGCCACCGGACGATGCGAATACCGGGCCCGGGAGACTAGTTCACCCAGGTGATTCCGGGCTGACGTGAGGCTGTAAGACTCGTCCATGACTTAAAAGTGTACACTTTGCATACCATGCCGCCGCCCGGTGCGGGGCGGGTGAGGCTGCCGGGGCAGGCGAGGCTACCTACCATCCGCTCACTCCGGCTCAACCGGCACCCTGCCCGCAAGCGGGTTCTTTGATAAATCCCACAACCATCCGGCCAGGTCAGGGCGCCGTCTGGTGATCGAGGCCAGGTTCACGACGTGACTCCTGGCTGCGGGCAGGGGCCGGGAGGCGTGGCCACCCGGCCCTTGCCGCACACAGGCCAGGCAGAGGGGAGCACGCCGGCTGCGTGCAGCGGTCCGGCCTGCCCGCCGGCTAGCCATCGAGGTCACGGTGAGCGCGTGATCGCCCCGCCCCCGCCCCTGGACGTCACAGCCGCCACAGGACACCGCTGCCGCCACGCCAGGCGGAGAGGTTCTCCGGTTACGGCGGTGGATCCGGGCTCAGCGGTGGATCCGGTGCACGCGGATGCACCCGATCCACCATGAAGCCCGGATCAACCACGATAATCCGCGCCCATAAGCGATAAAAGGGACAACAAGCCCGCCCTGCGACCGCGGCGGGGCACCGCAGCCCGGGGCACGCAGCACCCGAGCCCGGCAGATAAGGCCGGTGGCACCCGCACCCCAGGCAAGACGCGCCATCCCCGCGAGGAAATGGCAGCTCACCCGGAAGAGTGGGTGCGCTGTCACAGCCATACGAACCGGACTGGGGCGTACGGGGTCAGAATGCACTGGTGGTGCAGGCGGTGCGCGCAAGGGGACGGCGCGACGGCCGGCGACTGAGGCCGATCCTCATTTGGGCGCCCAGGCCGAGCCGTTATGGGCCTCACGGATGATGGTGACCACCTCATCGGGCTCGTCGGCCAAGCTGATCAGCGAGAACTCCGCCGGACCGATATTGGTCTTCGCGAGCATCGTTTTCTGGAGCCAGGACAGCAACCCGGACCAGTACTCCCGGCCCACCAGCACGATCGGGAACTTCGTGATCTTGCCGGTGGCGACCAGGGTCAGCGCCTCGAACAGCTCGTCCATAGTGCCGAAGCCGCCGGGCAGCACCACGAACGCCTGCGAGTACTTGATGAAAACCGTTTTCCTGACGAAGAAGTAGCGGAACTCCAGCCCGACCTCTACGTACTCGTTCAGGCCCATTTCGGTCGGCAGCTCGATACCCAGGCCCACCGAGACCCCGCCGCCCTTGACCGCACCCCGGTTGGCGGCCTCCATGATCCCGGGGCCGCCGCCGGTGATCACCGCGTAGCCCGCGTGGACGAGGCCGGCGGCGATGCGTTCTGCGGTCTCGTACTCGCCGCTGCCCCGGGCGGTCCGGGCCGAACCGAAGATCGACACCGCGGGCCCGAGCTCCGCCAGCAGGCCGAAACCCTCGACGAACTCGGCCTGGATCCGCAGCACCCGCCAAGGGTCGGTGTGCACCCAGTCGGCGGGCCCGCGCCGGTCAAGCAGCCGCTGATCAGTTGTTGTCGCCGGTATCTGCTTGCCGCGCAGCGTGGCGGGTCCCTGGCGACGGACCCGCCGGTGCGGCTCTGAATTTCCGTTCATCGTGTACCTAAGGTAACCAGCCCGGCCGGCTCCTCTGCGCAGCTACGAGGCCGGGTCAGGCGGCTACGCATGGTCCCGCAGACGTGCGTTCAAGGCGGACTTGTCGTGCCTGGCGCCCTCGGGCAGGCGCTTGAGCACCAGGGACTAGTAGGCGCATGCGGGAGCTTAGCGCTACGGCCGGAGCGGTACGGTTTGATGTGCCGCCCAATCGGACCCGGCCGCGGAGCAGTGCCGTCAGGAGCAGTGCCGTCAGGAGCAGTGCCGTCATCGGTACCGCGCTCGTCCTGCTGCTCGCCGTGGCTGGCTACCTCATCTACCACAGCTTCACCAAGGCCAGTCCGTACGTCGCCCTCGCGCCCGGCTGCCAGGCGGGCACCGGGACGCAGGCCATCTCGCTGGACGCCGACCAGGCCGGCATAGCGGCCACCATCGCGGGCGTCGCGGCCCGGCACAAGCTGCCGAGGCAGGCGGTCACCATCGCCTACGCCGCCGCACTGCAGGAATCGCAGCTGCAGAACCTGGACTACGGTGACCGCGACTCCGTCGGCGTCTTCCAGCAGCGGCCCTCGCAAGGCTGGGGCACCACCCGCGAAATCGAGAACCCCGTCTACGCCACGACCAGGTTCTTCGCTGCCCTGGTGCACGTGCACGACTACACACGGATACCGGTCGCCGACGCGGCGCAGACCGTGCAGCACAGCGGGGACGGAGCTGCCTACGGGCAATGGACGGCCGTGGCGGCGCAACTGGCCGGCTACTTCACCGGCAGCTCACCGCACGGGGTGTCCTGCTGGTACCAGCCGCCGCCGAAGGCGGATCTGGCCGGAGCGGTGCGGGGACTCACCCAGACGTTCGGGGCGCAGGGGCGGCGAGCGGTTGTGGCCAGGATCACCACGGATCGTTCCGTCTCACGAGAGGACGGAAGCGTCGCGGTCGTGCCCGCCGAGCGGGACGCGGCCTGGACGGTGGCCGGCTGGCTGGTCGCGAACGCGCAGGCCTACGGGATCAGCCAAGTGTGGTATGCCGGTTATGAGTGGAACGCGGCGGATGGCAGTATGGGCTGGCAGCGTGACACCACCACGAAGGACCCGCCGCGCGGCAGTATTGTCGCAGGCTGAAGCGGCACCCGACCGGAAGCCGCCATACTGTGATAGCAGCACGGACCAGAACGACGACAGGAGCCCACCCGTGACCTACATCATCGCGCAGCCCTGCGTTGATGTGCTTGACAAGGCATGCATCGAGGAATGCCCCGTTGACTGCATCTACGAGGGCGACCGGATGCTGTATATCCACCCCGACGAGTGCGTGGACTGCGGCGCTTGCGAGCCCGTCTGCCCGGTCGAGGCGATCTACTACGAAGACGACGTGCCCGATCAGTGGAAGGACTACTACAAGGTCAACGTCGACTTCTTCGAAGACCTCGGTTCCCCGGGCGGCGCCTCCAAGGCCGGCAAGATCGGCAAGGACCACCCGGTGGTGGCAGCGCTGCCGCCGCAAGCCACGGAGGAATGACCCTCGCCGCCCGGCTTCCCGTCTTTACCTGGGACCGGATCGCGCCGCTGCGGGAAAAAGCAGGACTTCATCCGAACGGGCCGGTGGACTTGTCCATGGGCACGCCGGTCGACCCGGTGCCAGACGTGATCCGCAGGGCGCTGGCCGCGGCCTCGGATGCGCCTGGCTACCCGGCGACGTGGGGGACGCCGGGACTTCGTTCCGCGGCCTCCGGGTGGCTGGCGCGCGCACACGGGGTTCGCGTGTCACCGGACGACGTGCTGCCGGTGGTGGGGACCAAGGAACTCATCGCCTGGCTCCCGGCCATGCTCGGGCTCGGGCCTGGCGACGTCATGGTGCATCCCGCGCTGGCCTACCCCACCTACGACATCGGGGCACGGCTGGCCGGAGCGACCGCGGTGGCCTCGGACTGGCTGCTGGCGGGTTCGCTGGCGGCGGGCTCGCTGGGGGCGGGCTCGCTGGGGGCGGGCTCGCTGCCGGCCGCGCCGGACCTGTCGGCGCCGGACCGCGAATCGGGCCGGATCCGGCTGGTATGGCTGAATTCGCCGTCGAATCCCACCGGCCGGGTGCTGAGCACCGCCGAGATGCGCGCGGCGGTCGACTGGGCCCGGGCGCACGGGGCCGTGGTCGCGTCCGACGAGTGCTACATCACGCTGGGCTGGGACACCACGCCGGTGTCCGTGCTGCACCCCGACGTGTGCGGGCCGTCGAGGCAAGGCGTGCTCGCCGTGCACTCGCTGTCCAAGCGGTCCAACCTGGCGGGTTACCGGGCCGGGTTCGTCACCGGCGACCCGGCGCTGGTCGCGGACCTGCTGGCGATCAGGAAGCAAGCCGGGATGATCATGCCGGGGCCGGTGCAGGCGGCGATGACGGCCGCGCTCGAGGACGAGTCGCACGCTGTTGCGCAGCGGGAGCGGTACCGGCAGCGACGTTCGGTGCTGCGGGAGGCGTTCGCGGCCGCGGGCTGGCGGATCGACCACTCCGAGGCGGGCCTGTACCTGTGGGTCACCCATCCGGCGCACGACTGCTGGTCGGCGGCCGAGTTGCTGGCGGATCAGGGCGGCATTCTCGTCGCGCCCGGCGAACTGTACGGGTCCGCCGGGTCACGGCACGTGCGGGTGGCGCTGACCGCCACCGACGAGCGGATCGCCGCCGCGGCCCAGCGGCTGAAAGAGCTACGGAACGGCTGAAGCGCTACGCTGCGGTGAGGAGGCCCAGATGGAGAACGACGATCCCGTCTCTTACCAGGGAGTATCACCCGGTGTTCCGGTGCAGACCAGGGACGGCGAGCAGTTCGGCACCCTGGAGCACGTCCTTGAGGTACCCGAGGTAGACGTGTTCGAGGGCATCGTGGTGTCCACCCATGCCGGGCTGCGCTTCGTCGCCGCCGACCAGGTCGCGACCATCACGGTCGGGTACATCCGCTGCGACCTTGACCTGGCCGAGGCCGAGCGGCTGGAACCACCTGACGGCGCACCCGTCTATCACGTGGACGTGTTCGAAGAGACCGGGTCGGCGCTGCATGACAGGATCGGCCGGATGTTCCGCCGGCCGCGCTGGACGCGCGAATAGCGGGATGGCCGGGTGGCGCTGGCGAGCCACGGGCGCGCTCTGGCGGCGAGACTAACCGACCGCTTCGGAGTACGAACGGACGTCCTGCTCCAGCAAGATATCGATGGCGGCGAGGGCGTCGGCCAGGCTCTGGTCCTCGGCGCCTCCCAGGTCGAGCGGGATCATCATCGGAGACTCGCGCGCGAGGGTCAGCTCGGTGTCGATGAAGACGGCGTCGCTGACGCCGAGCGTGGTCAGCGCGTGCCGGAGCCACGGTTCGCGGTGGTCCCAGCCATGGCGTGGGGTACCCGGCTGGTAACCGCCGCCGCGTGCCGTCACGATCACGAACTCCTTGTCGCCGAGCTTTCCGCTGGTCCGTTCCGAAACGATCCGGTCAAACCAGGCCTTGAACGTGCTGGGCGGGCCGAAGTTGTACAGCGGCATGCCGATGAGGATGGTGTCAGCCGCCAGGACCTCATCGACCAGCTTCTCGGTCAGAGCGCTGGCCACCGCCTGCTCAGGGGTGTGGTCGGCGGGGGCGGCGAACCTGGCCGAGAAGGCGACGTGATCCAGGTGGGGCACGGGGTCCGCGGCGAGGTCACGGTAGGTGACGGTGCCGCCGGGGTTCCGGGCTCGCCAGCGCTCGGCGTAATGGGCGGACAGCTTGCGACTGCGCGACCCCTCGGTGCGCAGGGAAGAATCGAGATGCAGTAGGTGGCTCATGTATAGAATGTATAGCATCAATCATTGGTGATATGCAAATAATTGACCTGAGGTGTAGCCTTCTGCTATGGCGAAAACGGAGGCGGCAGTGGAGCAGCAGCTGCTGCCCCTCCTGGATCACCTCGCCCGGGTCGGTCGCCGCGCCGCCGAGGCCTCCATGTCGCCAGGCGGCCTTCGCCCCCGGCATCTCATCGCGCTCAAGCTGCTCAGCGAGCACGGGCCGACCAGCCAGCAGGGGCTGGCCGAGGCGCTGAGCCTGGATCCGAGCAACGTCGTCGGCCTGCTCAACGAGCTCGAAGAGCGCGGGCTGATCACCCGCCGCCGCGATCCCGCTGACCGCCGCCGCCACATCGTCGAGCTGTCGGCGGCCGGCGCCGGCGAGCTGTGTCTCGCCCAGGCGCGGCTCAGCCGGGTCGAGGACGACCTGCTCAGCGCGCTGAGCGCCGAGGAGAGGGCGACGCTGTACCGGCTGCTCGCCCGCGCGGCCGGGCCGGCCGGCGGGAAGCCGTCAGCGTGCCTGGGTGACGACCAGGCGTCAGCGTGCCTGGGTGACGACCAGGCGTCAGCGTGCCTGGGTGACGACTAGGCGCGTCTTGTTCGGCCCGCTCAGGCGCGGGCGCGTCTCACGGCTAGCGCGAGGGTCATCTCGGCACTCGTCCTTTATTTCGCGCCGGGCGGCGGAAGCAGTTCAGTGTTGTATTCGGGCGCCAGCGCCCTCGACTTGGCTATGAAGGCCGCCTGCGCGCCGGCGTCGAGCGCCGGCGGCGCCTCAGTCCGGGTGGCGACGGGCTGGCCGACCAGGAGGAAGAACTCCTCCTGCCCCGAGGGCGCGCACATGCACAGCAACCGCGACGGCGTATCTCCGGCGTTGGTGAACGCGTGCGGGGCGTTGGCCGGCACGTTGATGGTCTCGCCGGCGCGGGCCACGAGCGTCTCGCCTCGGAAGGTCACCTGGACTTCGCCGTCAAGTACGGTGAACATCTCCTCGAAGTCGTGCCGGTGCGGCGGCGGCCCGCCGCCGGGGGGCACGTGCATGTCGATGAGCGTGTACCTTCCGGCGGTTTCCTCGCCGGTGACGAGGATCGTGTAGGTGTCACCGACGAGCCCGATGTGCGAGAGGCTCTGGTCGTGGTCCGGCCGGGCGACGGTGAGCTTGCGGGAAAGGTCGTCGGGCGGGACGGGCGCGGGCTGGCCGGGCATGCTGTCTCCTCATGGATGGACGGTGTGGCAGTGCCGGGCGGATCCGGCGAACAAGTCCTCCAGCGAGCGGCGCGACCGAGGCTCCGCGCCGCGCTCCTCAATCCGTCAAGGCGGAGGATTTCGTCCGTTTTAAGTGTAGCCTTCCTAGCAGGAATCGGAGACGGCTTCAATGAGCGCATGGCCACCGTGAGGAAGCCCCGTCCGCGCGAAAAGCGCAGCGACGCGGCCCGCAACCACGAGGCCCTCGTCCGGGCCGCGACAGCAGCCTTGCACCGTGAGGGTCCCCGCGTGTCGATGGCGACCATAGCGGCAGAAGCGGGTGTCGGCATCGGGACGCTCTACCGTCACTTCCCGAGCCGCGAGGACCTGCTTAACTACCTGACCCACCGTTCCTTCGAGCAGGTGCTCTCCAACGTGCAGGCCGCCGAAAGCGACGGCGCGACGGCAAGCGACGCGCTGCGGCGCTTCATCGAAGCCGCGATCGCCCAGCGTGACGAACTGGTACTGCCGCTGCATGGCGGGACTCCGGTTACAGTCCCGGAAACCCTCGCGGTGCGCGACCAAGTCCACCGCGCCGTGCAACGGATCATCGAACGTGGCCGTACCGACGGCACGATTAACCAGGACGTGACTCCGCGCGATGTCGTGGTCTTCGGAGCGATGCTCGCTCAGCCCCGGCAATCCGACCCGGAATGGGACGCGACAGGCCGCCGCCTGCTCGCCACCTACGTGAATGGTCTTAGAGTGTGTTGATGGCCGGTCAGGCCCGGGCGCGGTAGCGGCGCAGGGTCAGGATCCAGCTCACCGCGGTGAGGCCGGCCAGCCAGAGGGCGGACTTCAGCAGCGGACCGGCCACCGGGCCACCTACCATCAGGCCGCGGGCCGCGTCGGTGACGACGGTCACCGGGTTGACCTTGACGAAGGCTTGCAGCCAGCCCGGCATGGTGGCGGCGGGCGCGAAGATCGAACTGGCGAAGCCGAGCGGCATCACGAGCAGGAAGCCTGCCGTCTGCACGGTCTCCGCGCTGCGGAGCGAAACGCCTATGAAGGCCATCAGCCAGCTGAGCGCGAAGCCCCAGGCGAGAATGAGCCCGAACGCGCCGAGTGCGCCGATCACGCTCGTGTGCAGCCGGAACCCGAACGCCATGCCCGCGGCCACGGTGATCACCGTGCCCCATCCCGTCCGCAGGACGTCGGCCACGATGCGCCCCGCCACCACCGAACTGCGGGCGATGGGAAGCGAGCGGAACCGGTCAACGAGGCCGCGCTGGAAATCCGCGTTCAGGCCGACCGCGGTCTGCATGGCCCAGAACGTCACGCCCTGGACGACCAGGCCAGGCAGGACGAACTGGATGTAGGCCCGGCTGGAACCCGCGATCGCGCCGCCGAAGACGTAGACGAACAGGAGCAGGAACATCAGCGGCTGGATGGTCATCCCGACCATCTGCTGCGGGTCGGTCCAGACGTGCAGCAGGTTCCTGCGGGTCAGGACCGCGGTCTGGCTCACCGCACTCATGCCGAGCTCCTCTGGGTTATCCGCAGGAACGCCTCGTCAAGGCTCGGCAGCCGCAGCCCGATCTGGCTCACCGGGATGTCCTGTTCGGCGAGGCGGCTGACGACCACGCCGAGCCATCTCGGATCGGCGGCCGGGGCCGCGACCGTGTCCCGCTCGGTGCTGACGGACGCCCCCGTGACGCCCGCCAGCACCCGCGTGATGGCCGGGAGGTCGTCTCGGCGGAGCGGGCGCACCTCGATCACCTGTCCGCCTGATCGTTCCTTGAGCTCAGCCGGGCTCCCCTCGGCCACCACGTGCCCGTGGTCGATGACCACCGCCCGGCTGGCGAGACGGTCGGCCTCTTCCAGGTACTGCGTGGTGAGCAGCACTGTCGTGCCCCGTGCGGCCAGACTTGCGATCAACTCCCACAGCAGGTTGCGACCGACTGGGTCCAGGCCCGTGGTCGGCTCGTCGAGGAACAGCACCCGGGGCTTGCCGACCAGGCTGGCGGAAAGGTCCAGGCGGCGGCGCATCCCGCCCGAGTAGGTCTTCACGGTCTTGCCCGCGTTCTGCTCCAGATCGAAGGCGGCGAGCAGTTCGCCGGCCCGGCTCCTGGCGGCCTGGCGACTCAGACCGAGCAAGCGGCCGATCATGGACAGGTTCTCCCGCCCGGAGAGCATCTCGTCAACCGCGGCGTACTGCCCGGTCAGCCCGATCGCCGACCTGACCTGCTGCGGCTCTCGCACGACGTCGTGGCCGAGCACCTCGGCGTGGCCGGCATCGGGGCGCAGCAGCGTGCACAAGATCCGGACGGCGGTGGTTTTACCCGCGCCGTTCGGCCCGAGCAGGGCAAGCACCGTTCCCTCCGCGGCCTCGAAACCGACCCCGTCGAGCACCCGGATCCGGCCGAACGACTTGGTGAGGCCGGTCACCACGATGGCGGCCTGGCTCACGACGTCTCCCCCGTAGTTGTCATCGTTTCCTCCGCTGGTGGTCGCGGCTGGTAAAATTCTCTCGATTATTGATTATCTCGATGATCGAGAGATTTTAAGTTATATCGCGAAGGCGGCTATGTCAACCCAGCGAACAGGGCAGCCTGGCGGAGGCCAGGCCGGCGAAGGGCAGCCCGGCGAGGGCACCAGCCGCCCGGAACTGATCGCGCAGACCACGGCCGAGGTGCGGGCGCAGCAGATCGCCTACGACCGCTTCCACGACGCGGTCGCGAGCTACCTCGGCATCAACCGGACCGATCTTCGCTGCCTGGACATCCTGGATCTGGCGGGCCGCCAGACGGCCGGTGAGCTCGCCGCAGCGATGGGTATGTCGACCGGGGCGGTGACGGCGATGCTCGACCGGCTGGAAAAAACCGGTTACGTGCACCGTGTGCGCGACCCCGCCGACCGGCGGCGCGTGCTGGTCGAACCGGCCGAGCTGGCCCGTGAGCGCGGCTGGGAGGTCTACCAACCGTTCGAGGAGCAGACAGTGCCGATGTTCGCCCGGTTTACCGAGGAGCAGATCGCCGTCGTCCGCGACTTCCTGCGGATCGGCAACGACTTCTACGACGTGCAGACGGCCAGGATCGAGGAGCTCGCCCGGCAGCCCGGGCGCTAGGACCCGGGCTGAGGGCAAGGCCCGGCTGCAGCTGGCTTAGGCGTCCGCCGGCTTGGCCGGGGATGCCCCGAGCAGATCGAGGACGGCCTCCTCGATCGCGCCCTGGGTGGCCAGCGCGCCCTCTCCGGTGTCGCCGAGGTGGTCAAGGGCGTCCGCGATGGTGTCGCCGCGATGGTACCGCTCGATGACGCGCGGGTCGATGTAGGAGGCGCGGCAGACCGCGGGCGTGTTGCCCAGGTACTGCGAGACTTCGGTGACCACCCGGGAGATGGCACGCTTGCGGCCGCTGGCCGACGAGCGGGGAACCGGCGAGACCGCCAGCCCCACTGCGGCGAGCACGGTCGCGTTCCAGGTGCGGAAGTCCTTGGCGCTGACGTCCAGGCCGGTCAGGTCCTTCAGGTAGTCGTTGATGTCCGCGCTGTGCAGGTCGTGCCAGCTCCCGTTGCGCTGGTAGGAGAACAGCGCATCGCCCTGCGCCGAACGGGACTTCAGCGAGCGGATGACTCGGCTGACCTGCGGGTCGGCGACCGCCTGGACCCGCTCGAGGCTGCCCTTGGCCAGGTAGCTGAACACGATCTCACCCCGGGAGAAGTGGACGTGTTCTCGCTGCAGGGTAGCGAGCCCGTACGTTCCGTTGTCCTCGGCGTACCTTTCCCCGCCGACGCGGAAGAAGCCAAGGTCGAGCAGGCGCACCGCGGTGGCGAGGACCCGCTCCCGGGTCAGCCCGCGGCCGGCCAGCTCGGCGACGATGATCTTGCGGGCGTCCGGCAGCGCGACGGCGAACTCGAGCACGTGGTCGTGTTTCGCCTTATCGCGCTTCTCCCGCCAGCGCGGGTGATAGAGGTACTGCCTGCGCCCGGCGGCGTCGAAGCCGACGGCCTGGATATGCCCGTTCGGCCACGGGCAGATCCACACTTCCTTCCAGGCGGGCGGGATCACCAGGCTCTTGATCCGGGCCAGGTCCTCGGGAATTATCGACTTGCCGTCCGCGTCCAGATAGCGGAAACCCCGGCCAGACTTGATCCGCCGGATACCGTGCCCGGTCAGGTCGCTGCGCCTGAGCCGCACCGCACGTGCCCGCCCACTTGCCACGTTTGCTGCGTTTGCCACGCTTACCAGCCCAGCCTCCCCGGTCCCAACTACTACAGCCCACCCGTAAGGCCTCTTTGCCCTTACCCAGCGACGAGCGGGCAAACATCCGGCCGGAGAAGGTGGAACCCGGGAGAAACAGCTCGCCGCCGGGCCGCGACGTGAGCGTGCCGCAGACCCGGCCCGGGTGTGCGGCACCGAAAGCGTCGGAGTCAAAATGCGCAATAGATCAGCGCTTTATAGCATTAATACGCAATGATTCTCCACTAGCACGCATGAACGACGCATGTTTTCCCGCACGGCTAACCCCTAACCTTGGCTCATGATCACCAGGGAGGGCAGCGGGGACCGCCCGCGGCGGCGGCAAGCGACCACCCGGGAATACTTGATGTGCCCACCGGAACATTTCGCCGTCAGCTACGCCATCAATCCGTGGATGGAACCGGACAAGCCGACCGACGCCGCCAAGGCCATGCGGCAGTGGACGGAGCTCCGGCAGGCGTACCTCGATCTGGGTCACGGCGTGCGGACGATCGAGCCGGTGGCCGGGCTGCCGGACATGGTGTTCGCCGCCAACGGCGCCACCGTGGTCGGCGGGACGGTGCTTGGCGCGCGATTCCTGTATCCGCAGCGCGCCGGGGAAGCCGGCGCCTACACGGCCTGGTTCCGCGGCCACGGCTACCCCGACGTGCGGGTACCTGTACACGTCAACGAGGGCGAGGGAGACATCCTGTTCACCGGCCGGGTGCTGATGGCCGGGTACGGCTTCCGTACCGATCAGGCCGCCGCAGCCGAACTGGCCAGTGTTTTCGGCCGGCCTGTGGTGAGCCTGCGCCTGGTGGACCCGCGTTTTTACCACCTGGACACCGCGCTGTGCGTCCTTGATTGCGATACAGCCATGTATTATCCGGCGGCGTTCGACGACGCCGGGCGGGCGGCCATCGCCGAGCAGTTCACCGAACTGATCGAGGCAAAGGACGAAGACGCCGAGGTACTCGGCTTGAACGCGGTCAGCGACGGCCGGCACGTCGTCCTGCCGGTCCAGGCGCGAGGTCTGGCCGCCCAGCTCAGCGAGCGCGGGTTCACCCCCGTCGGAGTCGAGGCGTCCGAGCTGCTCAAGGGCGGCGGCGGACCCAAGTGCTGCACGCTGGAGCTGCGCCGGCAGCAATGTGGAGGGGAAATACAATGACCGAGACCATGACCAGCTTCCTGGAACTGACGAGCGAATACGGCGCGCACAACTACCATCCGCTGCCGATCGTCGCCGCCGAGGCCGAGGGCGCCTGGGTGACCGACGTCGAAGGACGCCGTTACCTGGACATGCTCGCCGCCTACTCGGCCCTGAACTTCGGTCACCGGCACCCGCGGCTGATCGCCGCGGCGCACCGCCAGCTCGAGCACCTCACGCTGGTGAGCCGGGCGTTCGACCACGATCAGTTCGGGCCGTTCTGCGCCGAGCTGGCCGAACTCGCCGACATGGACGTCGTGCTGCCGATGAACACCGGCGCGGAGGCGGTCGAGTCCGCGATCAAGGTCGCGCGCAAGTGGGGCTACACGGTCAAGGGGGTCCCCGCGGACCAGGCGGTGATCATCGTGTTCAGCGGAAACTTCCACGGACGCACCACCACGATCGTCAGCTTCTCCACCGATGAGGACTCGCGAGCTGACTTCGGGCCGTACACGCCGGGGTTCCGCATCGTCCCCTACGGCGACCTGGACGCGCTGACCGTGGCGGTCAGCGAACTCGGTGAGCGCGTCGTCGCGGTGCTGGTCGAGCCGATCCAAGGTGAGGCCGGGGTCGTCGTTCCGCCGGCCGGCTTCCTCACCGGGATCAGGGAGCTGTGCACCGCGCACGGCATCTTGATGATCGCGGACGAGATCCAGTCCGGGCTCGGCCGCACCGGCTTCACCTTCGCCTGCGCGGCGGAGAACGTGGTGCCCGACGCCTACCTGCTCGGCAAGGCCCTCGGCGGCGGCATCGTGCCGGTCTCCGCGATGGTGTCGACCTGGCCGGTGCTCGGCGTGCTGCAGCCCGGCCAGCACGGGTCGACGTTCGCGGGCAACCCGCTCGCCTGCGCCGTGGCCCGGGAGGTCATCGCGATGCTGCGCACCGGTGAGTACCAGGCCCGGGCCGCGGTGCTCGGGAAGCGGATGCACGAACGGCTCGGTGCGCTCCCGCCTGCCGTGGTGCGCAGCGTGAGCGGCCGGGGACTGTGGGCTGGCCTGGAGTTCACCTCGCGGTCAGGCCGCGAGGTCTGCGAACGGCTCGCCGATCACGGCGTGCTGGCCAAGGAAACGCACGGGACGGTGATCCGGCTGGCGCCGCCGCTGGTCATCAGCGAGGAGGATCTTGACTGGGGGCTCGACCGGATCGAGGATGCGGTCGGTTAGCTCGGTCGGAGGCGGCGGTAGCTCCCGGCGTAGTGCATCAGCGGGCCGCGTGATGGCAGCCCCTCGGCGCTGGTCACCGCGACGACCCGGCCGACGATGATGCTATGATCGCCGCCGTCGTGCACGGCCGCGGTCCGGCACTCCAGGGTGGCCAGTGCGCCGTCGAGCAGCGGCGCCCCGGTGACCGGCCCTGGGTGGTGGGCCACCCCGTCCAGTTGCCCGTCCAGGGGACGGCCCCGGGTGGCCAGCCAGCGCGCGGTTTTCTCGGCATCCTCGGCGAGGATGGACACCGCCCATGCCCCGGCCGCGAGGACCGCGTCGTGGAAGCGGGCGATCTTCTCCGCGCCGAACAGCACGAGCGGCGGCTCCAGCGATACCGACATGAACGCGCTGACCGTCATCGCGTGGTCGGCGCTGGTCGTGACCACGACGATGCCGCCGGCAAACTGGCCCGTGGCCTGACGGAATGAGCCCTGGTCCACGTCGCTCACTTCGGCTGCGACCCGGCCGGCTGTGACCCTGCTGGCCGCGACCCGCCCGGCTGCGTCCTGGCCGTCCGGATCGAGAGGCTGAACGAGGCGCCCACCGCGATCGCGGCGCTCAAGGCGCCGCCGTACAGGTACCACTCCCCCGGAGTGGAAGCGGTGATGATGACGCTGCCGTTGGAGACCGGCATGGACAGCACGAAGGAGGCGATGATCCAGCCGATGGCAGGCACGACCGCGCCGCTCACCGCGTGCATGGCCCACGCCGCCAGCAGGCACGTCACCAGCAGCGCAGCGCAGAACGCGAGGGCAGCCAGCGGCACCGCCCCCGCCGTCCGGCTGTACTGGAAGCTGCCGATCGTGCCCTCCACCGCGCCGAGCACGAACAGCATGCCGTAAACGCCGCCGGTGACCAGCAATCCCGACCCGCCTCTGCCCGTCGTGACGTTCATGACAGCAGGCTACTGTGCCCGTCAGAACAGGTCTGTCGTACGGCGGGTGGGGCCGGCCGCAGGGCCGCGCGGGGCAGCGGGTCCGGCCAGCAGGGTGTAGTACTCGACTCCGAGGGCGCGCTGCCTGACGTGGTTGGACAGCGCGAAAAACGGCGCCGACACGGTGATCTGGGTGGCGTGCGCGCGCATGGCCGCCAGCTTGCGCTCGAAGTAGGCCGTGGCATCGATCTCGGTCGTCACCTGGGCGGAATCCGGCGCCGCCGTCGCGTAGAACCTGGCCAGCCCTTCGGTCCCAGCCAGCTCTTCGGTCCCGGCCAGCCCCTCGGTCCGGGCCGCAGCGTCGGTCCGAGCAAGCTCGAAGGCGCGCCAGGCGACTCGGTGCGCCTGAATGTGATCGGGATGGCCGTAGAAACCGTTGGCGTCATAGGTCACCAGGACCTGCGGCCTGACCTCGCGGATGACGTCGAGGAGCGCGACCGCGGCCTCGTCCACGTCGGCCTGCCAGAACGAGCGCGGATCGGTATTGCCCTCGGTGCCCATCATGCCCGAGTCGCGCCATCGGCCCGGACCGCCGAGGAACCTGTGGTCGGTCACGCCGAGCTGGTCGCACGCGGCCGCGAGCTCGCCGATCCGGTACTCCCCCAGCCGGTCTTCCTGTTCCGCCGCCAGGTGCGCCAGCGACGGGGGGATGACCTCCCCGAGTTCGCCAAGCGTGCAGGTGACCAGCGTGACCTGCGCGCCCTCGGCGGCGTACTTCGCCATCGTCGCCCCGGTGCCGATGGACTCGTCATCGGGATGTGCGTGCACGAACAGCAACCGGCGCCCGGGCCGGAGCACCCCGCGGTCGTCAGCCGAACTCATGCCAGCGAGCCTATCGGCGGACCCGGATGCGGCGGGAATGGCAAGATCTTCACATGACCGAGAGTTTCCCGCGACAGGAGGCCAGGACGAGGCGGTTCACGCTCGGCGTGCCGCGGGCGTTCCGCGTCTCACCCGACGGCGCCCGGGTTGCCTACCTGCGCACCCAGGGCGGCAGTGACCCGGTGACCTGCCTGTGGGTGCTGGAGGTCGGCAGCGGGCAGGAACGGCTGGCTGTCGATCCGAGGACGCTGGGCGGCGAGGAGGAGAACCTGCCGGCGGCCGAGCGTGCCCGCCGGGAACGGGTCAGGGAGCAGGCCGGCGGCATCGTGGCCTACGCCGCGGACGCCAATCTGGCGATGGCCGCCTTCGCCTGGTCAGGACGGGTCTACGCGATCGACCTGACCGACCCGAGGGCGGTGGCCCGCCAGGTGCCGACGCACGGCCAGGCGCTGGATCCCCGGCCCGACCCGACCGGCCGGCGGCTGGCGTACGTGTCGGCCGGCGCGCTGCGGGTCACCGGGCTGCCCCGGCCCGCGGACGGCACCGAGCCCACGGACGGCACCGAGCCCACGGACGGCACCGAGCCCACGCGCGAGCTGGTCCTCGCGAGCCCGGACGGCGACCCGCGGCTGACGTTCGGGCTGGCCGAGTTCATCGCGGCGGAGGAGATGGACCGGCACCGCGGCTATTGGTGGTCCCCCGACGGTTCGGCCGTGCTCGTGGCACGGGTAGACGAGTCGCCGGTCACCAGGTGGCACATCGCCGACCCCGCCAACCCGGAACGGCCGCCCGCCGAGGTGGCCTATCCCGCCGCGGGCACTCCGAACGCCGACGTGTCCCTCCTCCTGGTCAGGCTGGACGGGTCGAGCGTGGCGGTCGATATCGACCGCACCGCGTTTCCGTACCTGGTGACGGCGTGCTGGGAGGGTGAGCACAATCCGCTGGTGGTGGTGCAGAGCCGGGACCAGCGGACGATGCGGCTGCTCATGATCGACGCGAGCAACGGCCGGGCCGACGTCCTACGCGAGGACACCGACCCGCGCTGGCTGGAGATCGTCCCCGGCGTCCCCACCTGGACCGGCGATGGCCGGATCGTGTGGACGACAGACGAGCATGACACCCGCCGCCTGCTGATCGCGGCCCCCTGGGGCGAGGCCATCCCGGTCACCCCGCCGGGCCTGCAGGTGCGTGGCGTCATCGGCGTCGACGGCGACACCGTCCTGTTCCAGGCCTCGACCGAACCGACCGAGGTGGGCCTGTGGACCTACGGGCCGGACGGGCTGAACCAGGTCGGCGCGAGCACCAGCGTCGACACCGGCGTCCGGGCCGGCGGGACCACGGTGGTGGCCCGCCGCGACCTCGACCACGATGGCGTGACCGTCCGGGTCTACCGTGACGGCAAACCGGTGGCCGAGATCCCCAGCCTGACCGAACGCCCGGCGCTGCCCGCACCCGGTCCGGTGCTGCTGCGCGCGGGAGCCCGGGAGATCCGGACCGCGGTGTTGTTCCCGTCCTGGCACCAGCCCGGGCAGGGCCCGCTGCCGGTGCTGCTCGACCCGTACGGCGGCCCGCACGCCCAGCGCGTGCTCAAGACACGCAGCACGTACCTGACGCCGCAGTGGTTTGCCGAGCAGGGCTTCGCGGTCGTGATCGCGGACGGCCGCGGCACCCCGGGCCGCGGTCCGCAGTGGGAGCGCGCGGTGGCAGGCGACCTGGCCGGGCCTGTCCTGGACGACCAGGTCGAGGCGCTGCAGGCCGCTGCCGGCCGCTTCGCCGACCTGGACACCGGCCGGGTCGCGATCCGCGGCTGGTCGTTCGGCGGCTACCTGGCCGCGCTAGCGGTGCTGCGCCGGCCGGACGTCTTCCACGCCGCGATCGCCGGGGCGCCGGTCACGGACTGGCGGCTGTACGATACCCACTACACCGAGCGCTACCTCGGAAACCCGGACGCCGATCCCGGCGCGTACCGCCGCTCCGGCCTCAGCTCTCTGGCCGAACGATCCGTGGTGGCACGCGCCACTGGTACCGGACCCGGCCGCGCCGACGCGGTCTCACCTCGCCCGCTCATGCTTATCCACGGGCTGGCCGACGACAACGTGGTCGTCGCGCACACCCTGCGCCTGTCCGCCGCGCTGCTGGCGGCCGGCTACCCGCACACGGTCCTGCCCCTGTCCGGCATCACCCACATGGCGTCGCAGGAAACGGTGGCGGAGAACCTGCTCCTGCTGCAGCTCGACTTCCTGCGCCGTGCCCTCGGCGTCTTTCCAACCCGCGGCTCGTTAGCTCATTGCGGATCCTTCCCTTATTCCTTCGGCGCGAGGATCCGGGTGTACCGCTCGGGCCCGCGCCGCGCCCTGGATATCCAGCCGGAGTCAGCAGCCAGCCGCCCCGGCCAAATGTGTCTTTATTGCCCCCGGCCGAAGGGGTAATAAAGACACCTTTATAAAAAGATTTTTGCCCCCCGGCAGAGGGGGAGATGACGTTCGCAGGACAACCTGCGCTTCCTGGCCCCCTGCTTGGGCAGCGCCTCGGCCCCTTAGCTAGGTCCTTCGTGGCAGGTCACCGGCATCGTACAGGCTCGGGGGCAGCGCGCCGGGATCGCAGGTCCGCGCATTCTCGCTGGATTGACTAGGGTGCGGCGCTGCAGGAAGATAATTGTGGAGCAACATCAAGCAACAGGTGGGGCGCCTGAATTGTCTCTGCAATTTCTTGGCGGCGATACCGGCGATGGCGGTTCGCCCCGGCTGTACCAAGAAGGCGATGATTTTCTGGTGCAGGGTTATACGGTGACCGAGACTCAGCTCCTCGCGGAGCTGAACATTCCCGACGGTGAGACCGTGGTGCGGGTCCCGCAGTCGCTCTGGAAGTACCTGCCAGCCAGACAGCGGATAAACCAGCGCACCGAGGAGAGTCAGTGGGAGTAAATGCCCGTTCGCCTCGGCCATGATGCAGTTCGCCGGGCTGTCTGGGCGCTGTCCGCGCGGCATGTCCGGGGCGGCCCGGCCTGAAGGTGGCGAACGAGATTGAGCAGGCCCGGCAGATTCTCGGTGGGCGGCTGCGGGACATCAGGAAGGACGCGCGGGTTTCCGGGCGGCAGCTCGGGGCCCTGACGGGCTGGCATTTCACCAAGGTGTCCAAGATCGAGCACGGGCATACGATGCCGTCGGCGGCGGATATCGAGCTGTGGTGCTTCCATTGCGGGGCTGATAGCCAGATCCCGGACCTGACCACGGCCGCGCGCGGGATCGAGAAGATGTACGTGGAGCTGACGCGGCTGCTGCGGCCGGGGGCTGCGGGCTACCAGCGGGAGCTGCTGAAAGAGGAGACCAGGACGCGTCGCTTCCGGGTCTTCAATCCGGCGGTCGTGCCGGGCGCGCTGCAGACGCCGGGTTACGCCACGACGCGGCTGACGGAGTTCGCCGACATGGCCGGCGTCCCGCCGGATGTCGAGGATACGGTGGCGGTCCGGATGGAGCGGGGCGGGCTGTTGCGGTCGGGGGACCGGCTGTTCCATTTCGTGCTGGGCGAGCACGCGCTGCGGGCCGCCCTGGCCGGCCCGGACGTGATGGCGGACCAGCTCGGTCACCTGCTCGAGGTATCGCGGCTGCCGTGGCTGCGGCTGGGCATCTTGCCGACCGGTGTGCGGCATTACATGACGTTCTGCGGATTCTGGATCTTCGATAACCGGGTGGTCCAGCTGGAGACCTACTCGGCCGCGATCACGATCACCCAGCCGGGGGAGATCGCCATGTACGCGAAGGTCTTCGAGCACTACTCCAGCCGCGCCGTGTACGGCCCGCAGGCCAGGGACCTGATCAGCCAGGCCCTGGCGGATCTTGCCGGGAGCTGTATTTCCGGCAACTCGGAGAAACATCCTTGATCACCGGTCAGCGACGAGTACGGGAACACGATCGGTGTGGTTCCACTTCTGCGGCACGTCCTCGCCGCCAGCGCATGACGCATCCGCCCCGTAGCTGCACTTTCGCGATCACGGGCGGCTAGATCGGCCGCTTCGAGGCCGGCCGGGCCTGAACCGTCCGATCTGCCCGGTGCGGCTTCGGTTGGGCGTGATTTTTTGATGTCGTCCTCCCGTATGCTCATTCTGTCTAACTCTTTGTAGTTGGATAGTTACTATTCGCATACAGGGAGGATGGCGGATTGTGAGGATGCCGCGGGATCTAGGAAGAACACCTGTCAGCGCGATCATTGCTGGCGGGCTGATCGCTATGCCCATCGCTGTGCTGCCGGGCCAGAGCGTCCCCTCGGCCTCGGCGTCGGCGTCGGCGCGGGCAAGCGCCGGTCGGCCGGTCCCCGGGGCGAAGGCGAGCCCGCCGGCCGTTCCCGGACTGAGTATCAGCGTGACCGACGGCAAGACGGCCGTGAAACCTGGTGAACAGCTGACTTACCTGGTTAGCGTCAAGGACAGCGGCACGCTCAGCGCACGTCACCTCAAGATCACGCAGACCCTGCCGGTCGGCCTGGAGCTTCTTTCTGCCAGCAGTCACGGCGTGGCCGGCAAGGGTCAGGTTGCTTGGCTCACCAGCATCCCGGCAGGGGGTGCCGAGACCTTCAGGGTGGTGACGCGGGTAACGCGGACACCGGCTCAGCTGCTACGCCTGGCCGCTGTCGCCTGTGCGGAGGCCCAGGGAAGCGCCACGCCGATTGTCTGCGCGGCTCACCTCGACCAGTTGCCCGCCGTCGCGGATATGTCAGCACCTAAGGCTTCCGGCTCGATCGGCAGGGCTCTGCCGGTCTACGTCGGGGGGGGCCTGGCTGTGCTCGCCGTCGGAGCGCTCATAATGATCGTGGGCCGGCGTGCCAGCCGGCGGCGCCAGCCTGGCTGACCTACGTCGGGACAGCATGGCGACCCTGCTGGCCCACCTCCTCTCGTCAGGTACTGAGCCGCAGGCACCCGCCCACCGAATAGCTGACGCGCCGCAACTCCCCCGAAATCCGCCCCCGGTAGCCCGTTGCCGTGGCGGTAAGCGGACGCCGTCAGGACACGGAGTGGGTGATGGTACCCGTGTAGGGGCCGGCGATAATGGTGGACGGCACCGACACACTGATCAGCGGGTTCCAGGTCGCGGTGGTGTTGCCGGCGACGTTGGTGGCGCTGACCACGGCTTGCGGGGTGGTGCTGAGCGTGGTCGCGGGTGCGAAGGTGAAGGTGGCTGATCCGGTGGCCTGGCTGAGGGCACTGATGTCATAGGTCCCGTTCCCGGCGGGAATGGTCTCGACCGGGATGCCGGTGCCCGTGCTGAATGCGCTGGTGGCGACTGTTGCGGTCCAGCCGGCGCCGAACCCGCGGTTGTCGGTGACCTGGACGGTGCCGAGGTTCGCGCTGATGGTGCCGCCTGGGGCGGCGGAGCCGAGGCCGACGCCGGCCGGTGTGGTGATGGACAGGCCCCCGGCGACGACTGCGACGGTGACGGTGCACCCGGGGCTGGTCCGGGACGGGCAGGTGCTGCCCGGCGCTGTGGAGACGACGCTGTTGGACAGGAACCTGCTGCCGGGGTCGGGATTGCTGACCGTGACCGAGTAGCCGATGGTAGCGGTTTGCCCGGGGGTGAGGTCGCCGGTCCAGGTCAATGCCGGGCTGGTGTAGCTGACGGTGCCGGCGCTCGCGGTCGCGTCGTTGTTGTAGGCGGCGTCGCCCAGGACGCCGGACAGGGAGTCGGTCACCTGCGCGGCGATGTAGGGGGTCTGGCCGGTGTCGGCCACGGTGATCGTGTAGCCGACGGCGGAGCCGGGGGTGGCGGTGCTGACGTTGGCGGTCTTAGTGACGGTCAGGGCCGGGATCAGGTCGATGACGGTGGCGATGCACGCGGGGTTGGTGGTGCCGGTCGGGCAGTTGCTGCCGGCATCGTCGGAGGTGGCGATGTTGATGAGGTGCTTGTCGCCGGTGTCGGGGTTGCTGATGGTGACGGTGTAGGTGATGGTGGCGGTCTGGCCGGGGGTCAGGTTCCCGGTCCAGATCAGGTCGG
>Ga0302180_10000756_pt1 | contig 26008 bp, 15 predicted proteins | sample I_Palsa_E3_2_FD_200575 | JGI IMG/M metagenome (GOLD analysis project Ga0302180, IMG submission 200575) | Peat permafrost microbial communities from Stordalen Mire near Abisko, Sweden - I_Palsa_E3_2 | ecosystem: Environmental > Terrestrial > Soil > Palsa > Peat permafrost | place: Sweden... | reverse complement strand
CGGTCGGGATGACAAGGGGAGAGGGGTGACTCAGGTTGGAGTGGTTGCGGGATGGGTTTTCGAAAAACATTTCCAAGAATAAGCCGCCGAACCGCAGGTCCCTCCACTGCGCTGCGCTCCGGTCGGGATGACAAGGGAAGAGGGGTGGCTAAGGTTGCGTAGGGTAGCGAAGTGGAGGGACCTGCGGTTTCTCCCGCGGCTATAAGGCTAAGAACCCAATTTGGACAAGTTTGGCTGAGAGTAGCCCAGGACGCTAGTCCTGGGTAGAGATGACATCCAGGAACAGTCCCGCCAGGGACGGCTGAGAAAATCCCAGGAGGCCAGTCCTGGGATTGCTAAGGGGCTGACGACTCTACGCGAGAACTCAAAATCCGCCCAGGACTGGAGTCCTGGGACGTTCTCAGCCGTCCCTGCGGGACTGTTCGTGGCTCTTGCCTAACCCAGGACTAGCGTCTTGGGCTACTCTCAGTCGTCCCTTCGGGACTCAGTTTTTAAGTCGAGTTCTCACGCAGGCTAAAGCCCGTCAAATTCTCGATCCCTTACGGCCCGACTAAAGTCGTACCCTGATTCAAAACAGAACTTTTCCGCAGCCCGTAAAGTTGATCCCCGGAACAAAATCGAATTTTCAAGCAGACTCTTTAGTCCTGGTGGCAAACAGTTCCAGATGCTCACATGCTAAATATGGGGACGAAGCGCAGTGCCGTTCTCTCGTGCTCTTCCGAGATCGGCGACCTGCGCCTGATTCCGTGCGAGCGCTTTCAGTTCGTGCCGGAAGGCTGCTCGGAGTTCTTGTTCAGAGAGGGTAACTTCGGTGGTACAGGAGATGGTGCCAAGCTGACGTTCCTGGTCCAGAAACACTTTCCAGTCATAGCCATAGATGCCGGTTGAATACTGATCAACGGTGACCCTGGGGAACTTGTTGGCTTCTTCGGTGAGTATCCGGGTCAAGCGTTGAACCTTATCTGAGATTTCCATATCCATCGTCAGTGCTCCTCGCCCTCAGTTTCGTCCCGGACGAGGTCACAAGTCCAGCGAAAGCAGTGGAAAATTTTTCCGTAACGCCGAGAGCGCACCAAAACGGCTATTCCGTGGCGGGACCGGCCAGTTCCCTTACCAACGGTCCCGCGCTTTCGGATCTATCCCCGCCACAACCGCCGGGTGCCCCACATCCCCGATTTCCTGTGGAGTTTCGTGGGTTCCCTGAACTATTTGCGCCTTTCCTTAATGAAAAGGCGCCCACGCGGTTCTGTCCAGAGTTGCGTACAGGAAATTCGGGGCATCTCGCTCGTTTTTCGCGAGATGTGGGATACCGCAGACCTCTCCCTCAAGCGTGCTGCATTCCCGGCCGAAAACCGCAGGTCCCTCCACGACGCTCCCCCTGTAGAAGCCCCGAGGGATCCATCCTCCATACAAACCTCTACTTGACATCCAAGTACACTTCAAGCAATCCTGAACACAGAGGGTTCACTTGGATGCCAAGTAAAGATAAAGATCAAAAGCCCTGGGCGCCGAAACGCAGAAATGGAGAACCATGGCGGCCCTGGTAGAACGGCTCTTGCTCGAGGAATCCTAGCCATGAAGCAACTCAGACGCATCTTCCTGAAGCTTTCCCGGCTCTTCACCAACTCACGGCAAGAAGCAGAACTAGCCCGAGAAATCGCCGCGCATCTCGCCTTATTAGAGGACGACTATCTGCGCCAAGGCATGGCTCCGGAAGAAGCGCGGCAAGCCGCCAGGCGCGCCTACGGGGGCGTCGAGCAGGCCAAGCAAATGCACCGCAACGAGCGCTCCTATCAAGGCCTGACTCAGACTCTCCAGGACACTCGCTATACCATTCGCCAACTGCGTAAGACACCAGGATTCACCATCACCGCCATCCTGATGCTCGCCCTGGGCATCGGCGCCACTACCGCCATCTTCTCCATTGTCGCCGGCGTACTCCTCCGCCCGCTACCCTTCCCCTCCCCAGACCGTCTGGTCATCCTGGGAGACACCCTCGAAGGCTCAGATTGCGATATGTGCGCCCAGCCGAGAGTCTCCGCCGCCGACATCCGCAACTACATGCGCGACACCCACAGCTTTACCCACCTCGGCGGCTATCAGCTAACACATTATGACCTCGCTACCACAGGCGTCCCGGAAGGAGTCAATGCCGTAAGGATGAGCGGCGACGTGTTTCCCGCGTTGCGGGTCGAACCGCTCCTCGGCCGCACCTTCACCCAGGACGAAGACGAGCACGAGCAACCGGTTGTTGTGCTCAGTTACAGCTTGTGGCAGAGCCGCTACCAGGGCAGTGCGAACATCCTCGGCGCCACCATCCTTCTCGATCGCAAGCCCTACGTCATCACTGGCGTCATGCCGCGCGATTTCGAATTCCCACTCTTGCCCGGCCACGTGGACCACACCCAGTTATGGGTTCCCTTACGCCTGCAACCAGAAGAATTTCTGGCCGGCCAGGCTGCCTCGTGGAGCTTTCGCATGGTAGGCCGTCTGAAGCCCGGCATTACACCTGCGCAGGCGCAGAGCGACGCCGAGCGAGTGGCGCAGGCAACCGTGCGCGATTACCCGGCCTACATGCGCAGCCTGCGCATTCATGCAGCCGTAAGGCCGCTCCACGAGGATACGGTCGAAGAAGCACGCCCCCTCGTACGCACGCTATTCTTTGCCGTGGTCGTCATCCTGCTCATCGCCTGCGCCAACCTGGCAGGCCTGCTGCTGGTGCGTTCCATCCGCAGGCGCAGAGAAATCGCCGTGCGCCTCGCACTCGGTGCCCGCGCCGCAACCTTACTGCGGCAGGCCATCGTAGAAAGCATGGTGCTTTCGCTCGCCGGCGGTCTCGTAGGGTTAGCCTTGACGGCAATCGCGCTGCGCCTGGGCATTAGCCTGTTACCGGAAACACTTCCACGCATCCATGAGATTGGTCTCAACTGGCCCGTGATGACCTTCGCTTTAGGGCTAGCGTTGCTCACCGGCCTTGTCTGCGGCCTCGCGCCTGCGTTTGCCGCCATCCACACCAGCGTCAATGGAACCCTGAAAGAAAGCGGGCGCACTGGCACGACGGGCAGCGGCCATGCCCGGCTGCGTTCCGTACTGGTCGCCGCGGAAATCGCCATCGCCCTGGTGTTGCTCACCGTCTCAGGCTTGCTCCTGCGCAGTTTCGAAAAGATGCGCGCCGTCGACATAGGCTTCCGCCCCGACCATACCCTCACCGCGCGCTACATTCTGCCCGGCTATCAGTATCCAACCCAGGCAAGCGTCGACGCGTTCGATGAGCAAGTGCTACGCGAACTGCGCCAGTTGTCAGGGGTAGAAGCCGTTGGCATCACCACGACCCTGCCTTCCACCGGCGACTGGGCCGGGCCTGCGATCACCATGGAAGGCTACATTCCTCCCAAGGGAGCGGGGCTGAACCTGGCCATGGTTTCGCTGCTGCGCGGCGATCCCATCCAGGCGCTGGGCATCCGCCTGCTGCGCGGCCGAACCTTTACCGAGGCAGATAACGCCGGCTCCCAATTAGTGGCCCTGGTGAACCGCCAACTGGCCGAACGATATTGGCCCGGCCAGGATCCCATCGGCAAGAGATTTCGCCGCGGTATGCAGGAGACCAGGACTCCCTGGATGACCGTAGTCGGCGAGGTGGATAGCGTGAAAATGGGATCTCCGGATGAACGAACAGCAGACCAGTTCTATCAGCCAGTCGACCAGACTGCCATTTCGGAGGGAGACTTCGCCAGCGCCGGAGAAGTCAATGCCGACTACGGTCACATCCTGCTGAGAACCCGCATGGAACCAGAGCAGATGGAGAATGCCCTGCGCGCGGCAGTCCATCAGATTGATCCACAATTGCCGCTTTATCGCATACAAACCATGGAGCATGCCATCGACGGCAGCGAGGCGCCGCGCCGCTTCAACACAGTTCTGATCGCGTGCTTTGCCCTGGTCGCTGTGTTGCTCAGTGTGCTGGGCATCTACAGCATCATTGCCTTCGCCGTCGCCTTGCGCGAACAGGAAATGGCTCTCCGCATGGCCCTCGGCTGTCAGCGTTCGGGGGTTCTCGCGCTCATCCTTACTTCGGGTGTCAAACTGGCGGCGGTGGGCTGCATCTTTGGCTTGCTGGGCGCAGCGGCCGCATCCCGCCTGCTGCGTACCTTCCTGTTTGCCGTCAGCCCATTCGATCCCGTGGTGCTTACACTTGCAGCTGTCGCCATGCTGTTGCTGGCTCTCGCCGCCTCGGCACTGCCAGCCAGGCGTGCTTCCCGAACGGATCCCATGCTGGCGCTCCGTGGAGAGTGAGCCGGCATCAGGGCAAAGCATCTCTCCCTCAGCTCCAGTCGCCGTCGAAAACGTGCGGCCGCTCGGATGCCAACCGCATCGTCAACTCGCCAAAGAGCGTATTGGCCCAGGCAAACCACGCCCGTGTAAATACATTGGGGTCGTCCTTCTGGAAGGACTCGTGCATAAAGCCGGTGCCGGCTGTGGTGTTGCGCAGCCAACCAAGGCATTGACGGATTTCCGCGTCATCGGTGGAGGTGAGGGCGCGCATGATGATCGACATCGGCCAAATCATATTGAGCCCTATGTGCGGGCCGCCTACACCCTCCGCCGCTGCACCTCGGAAGAAATATGGATTGGCATCGCTCTGCACAAATTGCCGGGAACGGCGATAGATGGGATCATCGATCCCGCAGCAGCCGAGGTAGGGCAGGCTCAACAGTCCCGGCGCATTGGCATCGTCCATCATCAGCACGTTTCCATAGCCGTCGACTTCATATGCCCAGATCTCTCCATATTTGGCGTGCTGCGTTTTGCCATAGCGCTGAACCGCGGCTTCCACTTCCGCAGCCAGTGCCTGCGCTTCCTGGCTCAGGCTAACATCCTTCAGAACCTGGCTTGCCAGCGTCGCCAACTGTCGAAGGCTTACAACCGCGAAGAGATTTGCGGGGACAAAGAGGGGATAAGTGCAGGCGTCGTCTGACGGGCGAAACATGGAGAAGATCATGCCTACGGGGGTCGCAGGATTCCCAAATCCATCCAGTGCTAACGTATCCGTCGGTGTTTCCGATGCGCGCTGAAAGGAATAAGGACCGCGGCCCTGCTTACGCTGTTGGGTGCGGAACGTCCGCACGATGGTCCACGCTGCCTCTTTCCACTGCCCGTCGAAAGGGCTGGTGTCCCCTGTGTGTTGCCAGTAGCTGTACGCCAGGCGGATGGGATAGCAAAGCGAATCCACTTCCCACTTGCGCTCGCCGACGCCGGGATAGTGTTTCGTCTTATCGTTCACTGCCCAGGTGAGGGGCGCCGCCGTAGCATCGCGCATGAATGCGTTGGCATAAGCGTCGATCAGGATCATCCGTGCCTGGCGGCGAATGACACCCTCCAGCAACTCGCGTAACCGATGGTCCTGCTTTGCCAGGGGAAGGTACGGCACTAGCTGCGCAGAGGAATCGCGCAGCCACATGGCATCGATGTCGCCGGTCACGACATAAGTATCTGGCTTACCATCGTGGCTGCCCGGGAAGACGGTTGTGTCCAGCGTATTGGGAAAGCAGTTCTCGAAGATCGTGGCCAGCGGCCGGTCAGGAATTTGTTTTTGCACTTGTTGGATGGCCGCCTCGACCGCTTCACTGGTGAAATGCCGCGCACCAACGGGTGGCCGCGCTCGCGGTAGCTCCTGCGGGTTTGCGGTGGCGACGGCAGCCGCATCGGCCCACGTTGGAGAGGTAAACGCCAGAGCAGCGGCCCCCTGTAGCCATACCCGCCGGCTGATAGTGACCATCTTTATTTCCTCCCTGTGCTCGTAATTTGATCCGCTGGGCGGCCCCCTCTCAAGGCTGCGGAGAACCAGGCTCTGCAGCAGCCGGCGGAGGAGAGGACGGGGGTGCGGTTTCTGGCGGCGGCACAGGGAGCGCGGGGCGGGATGATTGCGAGGGTTTCGTTTCCTCGTCGCCAATGTTGAAGACCGGCGTCCCCTTGGGCAGCTTTAGACGGCCGTCTACCATGTAGGCGACGACCACTCCGCCGGTGACCTCGGGTGCTAAGATGACCATCGGGAGCAGATACTTCTTGCTCTCAATCAGCGATTGAGCCACGCCGTCGACGGCGTGGCTGCGAGGCATACTACCTGGCACCTGCGGAATGACGAAGGCAGTCATGTCGATCTCGGGGTGCTTCTTGCCGTAACTAACCAGCGAGCGCGCGACCTGCTTAGGGGTCATCAGTCCAACGTCGACAATGAAATTACGATGGATCGCGTGGGGCAGGTAGATGTCGAGAACGACGCGGGAAAAGTCGGCGCAGTTGTGGAAGAGAAGATTGAAGTGGCCGACGTTGCGGCGATCGTTGAAAGTAGCGATGAATCGCTGGTCCTGGGCCGGCGTGCTGTCGACCTGAAAGCCCTGGATGGTCCGGTCGTAGGACGAACCTACCAGTTCGTACCACTCGCCTTTGGGGGAACCGCCGCGCTTGTTGTCCGGCGCAAGTTCGAGCAGGTGTTTTTTGCGGTAGGCGTCCCGCAGGGTTGCCACCTGTTCCTTGTCCACCGTTGCGGGGATATCGTTCACCGAATCGACCGCGTAGAGATAGGCGACCAGGGGGATCGCGAGCCAGTCATAGCCGTCGATCTTGTGGTAGCGACTGATAACGACGCCATACTCGCCATCGTGGCAAGTACGCAGCACCGTAGGCGTATCTGCGCAGATGCGATTGAAATAGACGGCCGCGTGCCCGGTAGGGTTCATGGCGCCAAACGTGCCATAAGGTTCTTCCATCAGCAGCGCGATGGAGGCATGTGCATACGTTGCAGCTCCGGCTACAAGACAGACAAAAATTGCGCCCTGCCGAAGCATCTTTTCAACAAGGTTCCTGGCTCTTATCCTGCTCACCATACATGTATCTGTATATCATCTGTTACCACGGGAGATACGTGCACATGCCGCTTTCAAAGCGAAACGGGCCAGACGAAGTAACCCCATCGAGAAAGTTCTACAGCTTCAGGGACGTCCGATTCTTCCGCTTCATTTCCGGCACAGTTTCGAGTTTCAAAGACAGTCCTGCCTTTCCTTCACAGTAGATGCTCGCAACGAAGCGTCAGGATCACCACAGTCGAACCTCCGCTGCCTCCCGCCGAACTTGGAATGTTCTTTTGGGACTAGAATGTGAGCGATAAAAGGAGTGACAACGATTGTCGAATGACGGATAAATTTCAAAGCGGGGCGTCACGCTACCTGTCATCGATTATTTTTCCGCAAGCACTAAGCATTTTCCTTACGGTCTCTCTCTGCGCCCAGCAATCCATATCGCCGCCTCCTGCAGCGTCCCAGGCCCACGAGGTCACCGAACGTTCCGCGCCCATATCTGACGCGACGCAAGGCCGCATCACGCTCGATGTTGTCGCCGCTCAAGCCTGGGCAAACCTGGAAGACGGCGATGGGCGATTCGTCGTTGTATCTCGCGGGTCTCTCCCGCGCAACCATCCTTTACCGTAATGGTGACGAAGTTAAAGAGTTAGTGAAGGGAAAGGAGCAGGAGAAGGGAGAAGCGAGCTTGAAGATGAGTGTCAAGTTTGGCCCCGTTCTCACCGCTGCCGTAGACGCCGCTCGCGGCGATCTAGTCTGGGATCACTGGGAGCAGGGGGCACCCGGGCTACAGGCTGTCTTCCACTACATGGTCCCGATGGAGAAATCGCATTACCAGGTAGCCTACTGCTGTCTTCTGGATGATGGCGACGGTGGTGGCCCTTTCCAACGTTTGACCGGATATCACGGAGAGATCGCGATTGATCCAGAGAGCGGAGCCATCCTTCGGCTGACCATAGAGGCGGATTTGGAAGACAGTCTCCCGATTCTGCGGCACGGCATCTTGGTCGAATACGGCCCAGTGGACATCGGGAGCCAAACCTATATTGGCATCGTGAGAGGCGTCGCCATTTTGAGAGCGCGCACAATTCTGCGAATCCATGAATGGGGTGAAAGATTCAATACCTTCGGCCCCTTCCAGACGACGCTGGACGATAATTCCTTTGCGGATTATCACGTGTTCCGTGCTTCGTCGCGCATGTTGCCGGAGTGAACTTGAGAGTTTCGGTGACGGAGTTTCTAGACGCCTCCATCTGGTCGCGATACTGCTGCAATTGGGTCCGGTTCAAAAGGCAAGTTTGCATTTCCCGGTAAAACCTACCGGAGGCCCCCAAGGCTTGGTCGTAAGCGGCGGTTATGGGTGACAATAAATCCTGAGCCTGATTGAGAACGAAATATGGCCAACCCAGAGCACTCCGCAGAGGAACTGTTTGCCGTCGCCCTGGACCTGCCGCCGGAGAGCCGTGCCGCCTTCCTCGATCAGGCATGTCACCAGGCGCCTGAGCTACGGTCGCTGGTGGAGAAGTTGCTGCTCGATAGCGACCGCGCAGGTAGCTTCCTGGCCGAACCCCTGCTCGCCCCGCTTGACCGAACGCAAATCTCTGCGGCGCCGTTTTCGATGGGCAACCGGCTGCCCCCAGGAACCAAAGTCAGCCGCTACACAATCATCGCCCCCCTCGGAACCGGGGGCATGGGTGTGCTTTACAAAGCAAAGGACACGGAACTACAACGCTTCGTCGCTCTCAAGTTTCTCCCCGAATCACAATCGCAGGACCCCCAAGCCCTGGAGCGCCTACGCCGCGAAGCCCGTGCGGCCTCTGCTCTCAACCACCCCAATATCTGCACTGTCTATGAAATCGGAAAGTATGGTGAGGCGTCGTTCATCGCCATGGAGTTCCTCGATGGACAGACACTGAAGCATCGTATTTCAGGTCAGCCGCTGGAAGTGGATATTCTGCTCCCTCTGGCCATCGAGATTGCCGATGCGCTCGATGCTGCGCACGCCAAGGGCATTATCCATCGCGACATCAAGCCGGCGAACATTCTTATCACCGAGCGCGGACACGCCAAGATCGTAGATTTCGGCCTGGCCAAGTTGGTCCCTCGAATCTCTGCCGCCACCTCGACCGAAGCCGCCGCAGGCCAGGCTGACAACCTGGAACTCACCACCCCTGGGTTCATGCTCGGCACCATCGCGTACATGTCGCCCGAACAGGCCACTGCGAAAGAATTGGATTGCCGCACAGACCTCTTTTCGTTCGGCGTAGTGCTCTATGAGATGGCCACCGGTCTGCAGCCATTTCGCGGCGCGAGCGCTGCCACGATCTTCGATGGGATACTGAACCATAACCCCGTCCCCGCCACCCAGACCAACCCCCGTCTTCCCACCCGTTTCGATCAAGTCATCGACCGGGCGCTCGAAAAAGACCGCGATCGGCGCTACCAGAACGCATCTGATCTGCGCACGGACCTGGAACACCTGAAGGAAAACGCCACCTCGCCATCCATTGCGAGTCTCCTGCGCAAGCCCCACCTCTCCAAAAACAGTTTCAAGATTGTCTTGCTGCTGGCCATCCTGCTTTCGGTGATCGGCGCCACCGCATGGTTCTTGCAAACGCCCAGGCCGCTTCATCAAGCCGCTTCTGCGCCGGTGAACCGCCGCCGCACGATTGCCGTCCTGGGATTCAAAAATCTTTCCGGAAAGCCGGACCAGGACTGGCTGTCGACAGCGCTGTCTGAGATGCTGACCACCGAGCTGAGCCAGGGAGACCAGCTGCGCACCATTCCCGGCGAGAGCATCGCCCAGACCAAGCTCAGCCTTTCCCTTCCCGATGCTGACAGCTACGGACGCGAAACCCTGAATCGGATTCGTGAAAACCTGGGAACTGACGATGTGGTGTTGGGCTCTTACCTTCCGGTGGGCGATGGCATGCTGCGGCTCGATCTTCGACTGCAGGATGCAGTTGCCGGCGAGACCCTGGTCTCACTTTCAGAGAAGGGAGCGGGATCTGAAATCGACCAGGTGGTGAGCCGGGCGGGCGCCGAACTGCGGGCCAAACTAGGCGTCGCCCCTCTGTCCGCCGCGCAATCTACGATGGTGAAGGCCTCGCTACCTTCCAATCCCGAAGCGGCTCGCCTTTATTCAGAAGGCCTGCAAGAATTGCGAGTGTTTGATGCTCTGTCCGCAAAGGAGCTTTTAGAGAAGGCGGTCACCCTCGATCCTGACCATGCTCCCACTTACTCAGCCCTGGCCGCAGCCTGGTCTTCGCTCGGTTATGAAGGCCGGGCCAAAGCGCAGGCTCAACGGGCACTCGACCTTTCAAGCCAGTCTTCTCGAGAGGAGCGGTTGTTGATCGAGGGGCGCGCGTATGAGCTCTCGGCAGAAAAAGCAAAGGCCGTGGAAAGCTATCGCGCGTTATGGGACTTTTTCCCCGACAACGTCGATTATGGTTTGTCTCTCATCCGGGCCCAAATTGCGCAGGGCCACGCCATCGACGCGCAGGCTACGGTCGCGCAGCTTCGCAAGCTGGGTGTATCTGAGGCAGACGCGGCTCGCATTGATTTGGCCGAGGCCGCCATCGCTCTGTCTTTGAGTGACTTCCGGCAGCAACAGTTGCTCGCCGAACGGGCGGCCGCGCGCGGTGGCGCGATCGGCGCCAGGCTACTCCAGGCGCAGGCTCTGCGGGTGGAAGGAGAAGCCTGGGAACGCGTGAGCCAAACGGAGAAAGCGATTGAACGTTTGCAACAGGCGAGAGACCTCTTTTCGGCTGCAGGTGACCGGCACGGAGCCGCCGTCACATCACTGAACGTCGGAGACGTGCTCTTCGATAAAGGTGACTTCGCCGGCGCCATGAAGCAATTTCAGGAGGCTCTTCCGGTCTTTCGCGAGATCGGGGCAGAGCAAGACATTCGCCTCACCGCGGAGCGCATCGGCAATGTCTTCTACAGCGAGGGAAACCTGCCCGGGGCAAAGCAATATTATGAGCAGAGCTTGCACCTCGATCAACAATTCGGTGATCCCAGCGGGCTCGCCAGCGACTACGGGAACCTGGCCAATACTCTCGGCGACCTGGGCGACCTCGCCGGCTCACTCAAAATGCAACAACAAGCCCTCGCGGCCTTCGACCAGGTTGGCGATCGGCGCGGATCCGCTTCAACCATGAATAATGTGGGCAACGTGCTCGCCGAAATGGGCGATCTTATCCAGGCCAAGAGCTACTACCAGAAGGCGCTGGCCTTGCATCGACAGACCGGCTACCGAAGCGGGGAAATCTACGCCATCGGCGCTCTGGGCGACATATCGATGGCCCAGGGCGACTTGTCAGAAGCCCGCAAGCAGTATGAGCAGGCTATGGCGTTGTGCAAAGAGACGCACGATCAAAGCTTCACGGCACAGCTTCAGGTGAGTCTGGCGGCGCTGGCTTTGGCAGAAAGACGATTCGCTGACGGAGAGTCCCTGGCTCGACTGGCAGTACTGCAATTCCAGAAAGCCAGTTCGACCGACGAAGAAATGTGGTCGCAAGCTCTATTAGCGAGGAATCTGCTGGGAGCGGGAGATCTACAGCAAGCGCAGAGCGCCGTTAGCAAGGCGATGGCTCTCTCGCAGCAGACTGCGGCCCGGTCCGCTCGCTTTGAGGCCACGCTGGCAGAGGCTCGGGTGAATGCGAAGTCAGGCAAGTGGGCACAGGCACGCGAAGAACTTGAATCGATGCTCGGTTCCGCCCGGAAGTTCGGCTATCGTCCCTATGAGTATCAAGCCCGCCTTGCTCTCGCTGAAATCGACCTATGGGCTGGATCCGCTTCGGCCCCTGAGCATCTAGCCGCACTCGAACGCGATGCGAGAGCCCAGGGTTTTCTGCTCATCGCCAATCAGGCACACGCCCTTGCCAAGGCAACATAGGAAGTGATGCGCGTAAATCACTAGCCGCGGTGACTGCTTCCATCGGACGACCGCGGAACTGGAGCAACTACTTTTTTAGAACCTTTGCCCTGTTCGGCAAACTGACGAGCTTTGCCTTCAGAGATCTTTTCAAAATGCCGTCTGAGGTAGTTGTGCAGTGTTTCTTCCGTCTTGACTACGACCATTTCAGTCACCAAATTCTACGAGGTTACAAATTTCCTATAAACACTAACAGCGATTCCCATCGTCCCTTTGTTTGAGTCTCTCCCCCGAAAGACTCGCTCAAAATGTTCTCAGAGAATCGCTGCTTGTTGATGAGCTTACTGTTTCTGGCGAAGATCGCCATAGTTCTTGGGTGACAGGCGAAAGCGTCCTAGTTGTATCCCGAAGATTGGATTTGCCTAACCAAAAAACCTTTGTGGGATGCATGCCCGGCAGCGGTCATTCAGCAAGCGGAGCAGAACACGCTTCCAGGTACGTGCTCACGAGGTAGATCAGTTCCTCGCGCATGGTCTTCAATTCCTTCTCGGGTGTACTGGATTCGAGCAGTCTGCGGCTCACCCCAAACATTGCGCTCTGCAGCATCGAAGCCACTACTTGAGGATCTCTCCTGAGCGGTTCGCGAGCGCTGGCCAGCACCCCCACAATCGCGCGATTGGTCCGTACTCTCACCCGCTGAACGATCTTCACCCCGTCCACGTCGGAGCTGACCGCATAGAAAGCAACACTTGTTTTTGGATCCTTCATCTTGGCGTCCAGAAAGGCGTTGATGAGCGCGGGCCCAATTTGCGTGAGCGAATTCCCTTCTTGCTCGCGGCAGACCCGCTCCACTGCCTCTGCAACCTGCTCCAGGTGGCGCTTCAACACTGCCTGCAGCAGCGCGCTCTTGTTGGGAAAATATTGATAAAGGGTCCCCACGGACACGCCGGCCCGCGATGCCACCCTGGTGGTAGTCAAGCGTTCCTTGCCCACGCTCAACAAAACCTGAATGGTCGCCTCGAGAATGGCGTCCACGCTGGCAGCGGAACGTGCCTGCACCGGCGATTTACGGGGCTCCAAGAGCCCAACTGAAGATAGCGGCAAATGCGAACTCCGATCTGAAGCTTTCTTCATCTAATCACAAGCAGGCACTATCATTGCAATTTGGGACAGATTTGAGGAGAAAAGAATGAAGAAGCAACTAGATCTCGGTGGCGCTTTCACGTTACCAGGAACTTCCATGAACGTGCACCGAATGGGGTATGGCGCCATGCAACTCGCGGGCCCGCAGGTTTTTGGGCCGCCCGCGGATGTCAACCGTGCCGTGGCGGTTCTGCGCGAAGCAGTTGACTCGGGCGTCAATCATATTGATACCAGCGACTTCTATGGTCCCCATGTGACCAACCAGATCATCAAGCAGGCACTTCACCCCTACCCCGATGGCCTGGTGATTGTCAGCAAAGTGGGCGCTCGCCGGGGGGCAGACAAGTCATGGATCCATGCTCTTTCAAAGCAGGAGCTGATCGATGCGGTTCACGACAACCTTCGCAACCTGTCACTCGACAAGATTGATGTCGTCAACCTGAGGGTCGGAGGCGTGATGGGACCAACGGAAGGATCCCTTGAAGAGCCCATGACCGTGCTGGCCGAACTGCAAAGCCAGGGACTGATTCGCCATATCGGTTTGAGCAACGTCAGCCCAAAGCAGTTGGCTGAGAGTCAGAGGATTGCGCCGATCGTCGGTGTGCAGAATCTGTACAACGTGGCCCATCGCATCGACGATGGCTTCATCGATGATTTGGCAAAGCGAGGCATCGCGTACGTGCCGTTCTTCCCCTTGGGAGGTTTCACACCGTTACAGTCCTCGGTTCTCAATGCAACAGCAGCGAGCCTTAAGGCCACTCCCATGCAGGTGGCGCTTGCGTGGCTTCTTCATCGCTCGCCCAACATCCTGTTGATCCCGGGAACATCTTCCCCTGAGCATCTTCGCGAGAACCTCGCGGCGGCAACGCTACCCCTCTCGCCCGAGCTAATCGCTAACCTCGATTCGATCGCCACCGTTTCAAAGCCGTAACGGGTGCTAGTCGGGTGCCCCATCCTTCGCGCTCTTTGCGAAGGGTGGGATAAGCAGGATGTGCGGGGAAGTGGTTCGGGTGCAAGGGCAGTGGTATCCCACCCTTCGCAAAGAGCGCGAAGGATGGGGCACCCGACTATTCGTTCTCGCTGGAGAGAGAAAAGAGACCCGTGGAGAGTCCCTAGGGTTTGCGGTAAGTGACAGTTCCCTGCACCATGACCTGCTCTACATGGCTGGTGTACTCAAATGGGTCGCCATCGAAAACAACGACATCCGCATCCTTGCCCTTGCTCAATGAACCAACCCTATCGTCGATGCCCAGGATCTTTGCCGGGGAAATCGTAATCGCCCGCAACGCTCCTTCCAGGCCCAGCCCATTAGCCGCAGCGATAGCTGCTTCAAACAACAGCACCCGGCTCTTGGGAACATAAGCGACATAGCCAGTCATGATGGCAACAGGTATACCCGCCTGCTGCAGCAACGCCGCATTCTCGTAGGTCGCGTTCGCCGTTTCCATACTTTCGACAGGCTGCATGACTGCACCAACCAGGCAAGGAACTCCGGCCTGTTTGATTTTGTCCCGGATCAGATAGCCCTCAGTCACCGAAGCCAACATGTACTTGAGGTGAAACTCAGTGCCGATGCGGATCGCGGTATCGATGTCATCCGCTCGATACACGTTGAATATGGCCGGAGTCTTGCCCGTGACAACATCCGCCAGAGCCGCGGACTTGGCCTCGATCGTGGGCTGTTTGGAAAGGTCACTTCCCTCTCGCTTCCATTTGTCCCACTTGTCCTGATATTGCGTCGCTTGCAGCAGGGCGTCGCGGATCATCTCTGCTGTCTTCATGCGCGTGACCGGCGCCTTGTGGCTCGCACCATAGGTTTGCTTGGGCGACTCGCCTAAATTGAAAACCATCCCCGAGTTGAGACGGACGATCAGTTGATCCGCCGTGCGGAACGGAGACAGCGGCCCTGCGCTCTTGAAGATACCGGCACGGCCGGCAATCGGATTGGCCGGGCCCGGCGTGACCTGCAGAGTCGTAACGCCGTACGTATTCACGAATTGGTAGAGCTTGTCCTCCGGGTTGAGGCTGTCGCGTACGCTCACGTCGGCGGTGTTGGGGTCGGTTGCCTCGTCCTGATCCTGATCGGCGGGGATGTTGTAGGCGCCGGCCACACCCGCCGTCGTGTCCGCGTCTACCAGCCCCGGCGTCACATACGCTCCATGGATAACCTGAAAGCCATCAGGTGGCTGCATGTTTGCACCCTGGCGCGTCTCCTCGATCTTGCCATCGCGGATGAGCACCATGCCGGGGCCACCCTGTGGGCCTGCATCCATGGTGTAGAGGTGCTCCGCGACCACGGCGATATTTTGCGCTCCCAGCGAAAATGGAAACGCTACAGTTACCAGCAGCGCGCACTGCAGGAAGCGCAGGCTCATTGCGCACCTCCGGTCTGTTGCGGGTAGCGCCCAACCACGTCAAAGCCGCCAGTGGCATAGCGCAGATCGGCTGGATTGTTCCGGTCAAAGACCTTCTCGCCTTCAATCCACGTTTCGATGACGTGCGTGTACACGCTCAACGGAGCACCACTCAGCACGATGAAATCCGCATCCTTGCCCACTTCAAGGCTACCCACCCGGCTTTGCAGGTCGAGCATCTCCGCAGGATAGATGGTGAGCCCTTTCATCGCTGCATCTTCGCTCATACCGCCCCGAACACCCAGGGCTGCTGAGCGCAGCAATAGCCGGGAATTGGTAATGGGATCGTCGGTGTTAAACGCTACCTTCACACCTGCCTTCTCGAGGCGCGCCGGACAGCTGATGCTGAAGTTGATCGTCTCCGGTTTGCCGCCAGGCGAGTCAATCATGGTGAAGCTCACACCGATGTGCCGCTTGGCAAGCTCATCGGCCACCTCGCATGACTCCGTCCCATGGTGCACCACCACGCGATAGTGAAACTCATCAGCGAGCCTAAGCACAGTCATCACGTCGTCGGCCCGGTGGGTATGATTGTGCACGACGCGCTTACCGTCGAGAACCTGCACCACGGCATCCAGGCCCAGGTCGTGATCCGGTTCCTTGGCATTTTTGTCTTTGGCCGCGACCGCCTTGGCGTAGGCATCCCACTTGTCTTTGTATTGTTGCGCCTTCACGTAAATTCCCCGCGCCAGGGCTGCTTCTTCCATGCGTGTCATGGGAGCCTGTCCTCGCGATCCGTACCCTTTCGGATTGGTCCCGTTGGCCATCTTCATGCCGCCGAGGGTGCCGGGGATCAGCATCTGCTCCATGGTGGAACCGCGCAATTTGACGTAAGCCGTCTGCCCGCCCATCACGTTGCCGCTGCCGGGCATGATGTTGGCCGTGGTGATGCCGCCGGAGGTGGCCATGCGGATATTCGGATCAGCCGGATCGATGGCGTCGAGTGCCCGCAATCCCGGCTGAATCGGACCGCTGCCCTCATTGGCGTCCTGCGAATCGGAGACTGTCGGATTCCCATCGATGCCGATGTGAGAGTGGGAGTCGACGATCCCAGGCATGATTACTTTGCCGGTCGCGTCCTGAATCCTGGCTCCCGCGGGTATCTGCACCTTCCCTGCTTCGCCCACAGCAACGATCTTGCCGCCTTTGATGACCAGGACACCCTGGGCGATGGGCGGTGCGGTGATAGGCAGGATCCGGGCGCCCTGCAGCACTAATACGTTTTCATCGTGAGCGCTCTGGGCGGCAGCCAGAGAGACGGAAAAGGCAAGCAAGCCTCCCCAGAGCAACATCTTCTTTCGCATCCGCAAACATCCTTATTTTTGGTTGCCCGAGTATACATTGATGTGGGCGCGGATGGTCATTTTGCCGGGGCACCCACGTCTTCGCCCAGCAAATATTCGCGCACAAACATGACTGTCGCGTAAAAAAGAAAATCCTGATTCTTCTTCTTGGCGTAGCCGTGGCCTTCATCGTTTGCCATGAGGAACCACGGGGTAATTCCGTTATTCTTCAGTTTGTCGACCATCTGGCGGGACTCAGTCCACGGCACACGCGGATCGTTTTTGCCCACGGCGGCAAACACCGGCTTTCTAATCTCGTCGGAATTGTTCAGCGGCGCCGTCTTTTCCAGGTACTCACGCATCTTGGGATCGCGTTCGTCGCCGTATTCCACACGCCGCAGGTCGCGGCGGTAGCCCTCCGTGTGCTCAAGAAAGGTCACCAGGTTTGACGGCCCGACAATGGGCAGCGAGCAGCAAATCTTATCGTTGTATTCGTACGCGACTGCCCATGTCATGTAACCTCCGTAGCTGCCGCCCGTGATCATGATTTTGCCGGCATCGAGTTCAGGGCTTTGCTTGATCCAATCAAGCAGCGAGCCGATATCTTTGTGCGTGTGATCGCGATTCATTCCATTATCAAGCTTGAGGAACGTCTTACCGTAACCGGTGGACCCACGAACGTTGGGAAAGATCAGGGCCACGCCCAGTTCATTCAGAAAATAGTTATTCCTCCCTAGAAATCCGGGGCGAAATTGGCCTTCAGGGCCGCCGTGGATGTTCACGATGACCGGACGTTTCCCGGGAAACTTCCTGGCATCAGGCGTGTAGAGAAAGCCGGAAATAGTCTTGCCGTCGAAGCTCTGCCATTTAATGAGCTTCGGCGTGGAGAAGGTAGCAGTATTTAGACCGCCGGTCTCACTAAACGTCCAGCGCTCAATCTTGCCGGTAGGCACGTGAAGAGAATAGACGTCCGAAGGCGAGGTGGCAGAATTAACGACAAACCCCAGATCCTGGTTGTTTTGATGGAAGTTCAGATCAAATACCTGCGCCGCAGGCAATCCCGCTACCGGGTTGTACTTGCGGGTGCGGGTGTCCATCAGATAGAGCTTGTCGACGCCGTCCTCATTGGCAGTAAAGGCCAGGGTCTTGCCGTCATTGCTCAGGGTGAGCTCATCGATATCCCACTTGATATCCGAGGTGAGATAGACCGGCTTCATCGAAGCGAAGTCAACATAAGCGAGCCGCTGGAACTCTGAGTCGCGATCCGTGGTGGTGTAGAAGCCTTTGCCATCTTTGCTAAAGGTACCGCCGCTGTAGGCGACGTCTTCGGCCCCGGTTTTCGAGGTCAGCATTCTCTTCTCGCCCGTGCTGACATCTGCTAGCCAGAGGTAAGACTCATTGGCCGAGATCTCTTGAAGCACAAGAAGCTTTTTATTATCCGGCGACCAATCGGTTGCATACCAGCCTCCACCTTGCAGCTGCAATAACATGTGGTCGGTCTTGGCGTCGGTGGCGTCCATGACCCAAAGGTCAGTGTCTTGCCCGGTGCGGCGGGTGGAACTGTAAGCGAAGCGATGGTCGTCATGAGCAAACGCAGCGCCGAAGTTGCGAGACTTGCCGTCGGTGAGGAGGCTCACTTTGCCGTCTGCCAAATCGTAGCGGTAGAACTGGTACCACTCGCCTCCTCCTATATCCTTGACAAACGTAAAGTAGTTGCTTCCCTTCGGACCATAGTGAGCTCCGGCCACGCGATCGGGGAAGAAAGTCAGTTGGGTACGCGCTCCACCGGGCATTTTTACCTGGTGGACCTGGGGCACGTCCGCGAAGCGGGTGGTGATCAGCATTTCGAGGTGAGAAGGATCCCAATCCGCAATCGACGCGGTACGCACTTCTCCGTAGGGATAAGCCTGCTCGACAATCGAAGCGGGAATGGCCGGGATGTTCTCCAGCACCAGATTGTCTCCCGGGCGAACGACATTGGCCTGACCCAACACCGCCAGGCTCGAAAAAAGCAGGGTGAAGACTGCCAGGAGTGGTCTCATCGAAGTTGTCCTTTTCGAGGTCAACTATAAACGGCAATCGGCCAAGAATGTGCAGACATCTTGGTTTGGCGCGAATTGACAATCGACGGGGCCTCTTTTAGCCTTCGGATTCAACGATTGGCCCGAAACGAGGTTCGATGCGATTGCTTAGTACCGTATGGCCGGTTCGTCAGTCCCTTCTTCCAACTCTATTTCTCAGCGTTGCGCTGTGGATTTGCGCGCCTGCTGCGCAAGCCCAATCAGCCTACGTGCGCGTGAGCCAGGCCGGTTACGAGGTTGGCCAACCCTCCGCGCGCGCCTATCTGATGTCTACCGCCGCTGAAACGGGAGCCACGTTTAAAGTGCAGTCTGCAAACGGGAGCACTGCTTATAGCGGAAAGATCGGGGCACTCCTCGGCGCCTGGGCCAACAGTAAGAAGCTCGTTTACCAGGTCTACGCACTCGATTTTGTTGTGCCGGCCGGGCGCAGTTATTCGATTTCTGTCTCTGGTCCGGTAAGCGCGCAATCACCGCAATTTGCCGTCGATCGTCCCAATGTTCTTTACCCTGGATTGCTGCTCAACACGCTTTTCTTCTACCAAACGCAACGGGACGGCCCGGATTTTATTCCCAATGCACTCCGTACCGCTCCCGGACACCTGAAAGATGAGGACGCCGAGCTTTATCTGACCCCACCGCTCGATGCGAACGACGAGATTAACAACGTTCCTCCCGCCAAGCCTCTCAGCCCGGCGAATCTGCCCAACATCGATGCATCCGGCGGTTGGTGGGACGCCGGCGACTACGAGAAGTATGTGGAGACGATGAGTTACACCGTGGCAATGATGGAGATCGGAGTGCGCGACTTTCCCAACCAGATGGGGCCTGGCGCGCCGCTGTCCCCACCTGCGCCTCCGAACTCAGTCTCTTACGCGGGTGATAGCGGTCGCGGAGCACCGCAGTCTACGGACTTCAGCTCCGAAGCCAAATTCGGTCTTGCATGGCTGCTGAAGATGTGGCGCAACGGGTCTCAACCTCTCGCCTACCAGGTCGACAACACCCAGGATTGGAACTACTACGGAGAAGGCAACCCCACATCCGCCGCAGGCAATTGTGGCGGGACTTACAACACGCCCTACTGCCTGATTACAGAGTACGATATCTGGACCCTTCCCCAGGCCGCTGACAACTACCTCCAACCCGGTGATCCGAAACCCTGCGACCCACTCACAACTTTCTATATTTGCAATCGTCCTGTGTATGTAGCGCCGCCGGGAAATGCTTTGATCAGTCCGAACCTTGCGGGCCGGCTCGCCGCGGACTTCGCGGTTTGCTATCAGCTCAACCGCCAGCAGGATCCTGCGCTCGCAAATCAATGTCTCCAGGCCGCCGAAGAAGTATTCGCACTCGCGGACACTCACTATCCCGACCCGGCGCCCTCTGTCGACTCGGGATCCTGCCCCACTTGTTTGCTCACCATCGCTCCCTTCGACGGCTATCCTGAAACTGTTTGGGACGATGATATGGAGCTGGGCGCCAGCGAACTGTACCTGGCCCTCAGCTCTGCGCAGGGTAACGTCGCCTCCGGACTGCCCGTCACCGATCCGAATGTCTATTTGAAGCAAGCCGCGCAGTTTGCCGGCAACTACATCAACGATATTTACAAGCCCGGCTACACCGACACACTCAATCTGTACGACGTTAGCGGCCTGGCTCATTTTGAGCTTTATCAGGCTCTCAAACAAGCGGGAGATCCGGGCGGCCTGGCGGTTTCGCAGCAGTCCATCAAGCAACAGCTCCTCGCTCAAACCAATGCGGCCATCACCCAGGCAAGCTCTGATCCCTGGGGCTTCGGAGTTCCCTGGAGCAACGGCGATACTACGTCGCATGGAGCCGGTCTGTCGGTGATGGCCAGCGAGGCCTACTCGCTCACCGGCACCGCGCGCTATAACACCTATGCGCAGCGTTGGCTGGGCAACATATTGGGTGGAAACTCCTGGGGTGCCTCGTTCATCGTAGGCGATGGAAGTACCTTCCCTAACTGCATCCAACACCAGGTAGCCAACCTTGCAGGCGCCCTGAATGGAACAAAAGGTGGAACGCCCATCCTATGGGGTGCGGCGACCGAAGGGCCAGACAGTTATACGACATCGGGCGTTGTCGGCGGTATGATCCTTTGCCCCGCCAATGGAGTTGATACCTTCGCTAAGTTCAATGGGAACAGCGGCACCTATGACGCATCTCAAACCGCACTCTTTCAAGACAATGTGCAATCCTACAGCACCACCGAGCCCGGAATCGACCTGACCTCAACCTCGTTTTTGATGTGGTCCTGGAGGATGGCCCTCGAAACCAATCCATAATCTCGCCGCTGCCTCCAGATAAACTCCGGCCTCCAGACGTTGAGTGGGTGGCCCGGGTCTCGCTTTTGAGACCTGGGTGTTCCGATAGAGACAGTTTTCCATGAGAAACCCAGGTCTCAAAATCGAGACCTGGGCCACCCACTCAATATTCATCCGCGCCATTTTCATCTTCTTAGGCTGCCCGAAAGCCGATGGAACGATCGCCAATGTGGTAGATTTGCGGGTACTTACTCAAGCACCCACAAACAGGGGGTCATCCCGTTGGCACTCATCATCACCGGCCTATCGAAGACCTATCCAAACGGCGTCAAAGCACTTAAAAATCTGTCACTCACCGTAGGCAACTGCATGTTCGGCTTATTGGGCCCGAACGGTGCTGGTAAGAGCACGTTGATGCGCACCATCGCGACCCTGCAGGATCCAGATGCCGGCGAGATTCAATTAGACGGCGTCGACGTTCTAAAAGATAAGACCGCCGTTCGCAAGCTGCTGGGCTATTTGCCGCAGGAGTTTGGCGTGTATCCGAAGATATCGGCTTTGGCCATGCTGCAGCATCTGGCGGTGATGAAAGGCATTACCAACCGGACCGAGCGCAACCAGATGGTAGACGCGCTGTTGAACCAGACCAACCTCTGGAGCGCACGCAAAAAACCGCTGGGTACCTACTCCGGTGGAATGAAGCAGCGTTTTGGGATCGCGCAGGCGCTGTTGGCCAACCCGAAGCTGATTATCGTGGATGAGCCGACAGCAGGTCTGGATCCAGCGGAGCGCAATCGCTTTCTGAACCTGCTCAGTGGGATCGGCAGCGATGTCACTGTGATCCTCTCCACCCATATCGTCGAGGACGTGCGCGAACTATGCCCGCGGATGGCCATTATCGCGAACGGAGAACTGCTGCTCGAGGGAGTACCGGCAGAAACTCTCGATGCGCTGAAGGGTAAGATCTGGAGCAAGGTGGTTGCGACGGATGACGAACTCCGCGCGCTTGAGACGAATTTCCATCTTCTCTCGACCCACCTGGCCGGAGGTCTCCACGAGGTTCGCATTTATTCTGAATCGAATCCCGGAGACGCCTTCCTGCCTGTCGCTTCGGACCTTGAAGACGTGTACTTCCTCAACCTTGCCAGGCACGCAAAAAACTGAACGCGGAGAAACCGATGGCATTGTTTTGGGAGTTTTTCTCGTTCGAAATAAAGTTGCGGCTCAAAAGCGCGTCTACTTACGTCTACTTTGGGATCTGGTTCTTCATCAGTTTTCTTTCCATAGCAGCCCAGGACTTTCTTAATCCCGGCAACGATAAGATCCTGCTCAACGGCCCGTTCTCCACCAGTGGCCTCTATACCATATTAAGTTTTTTCGGAATGCTGGTCATGGCCGCGATCTTTGGTTCATCGATCCTGCGCGACTTCCAGCAGAATACCTACCAGCTCATCTTCACTAAACCGATCACCAAGTTCGCCTACCTCGGGGGTCGCTGGGCGGGATCCTTCGTCACCGCGCTCTTATGCTTTAGCGGAATGGTCATCGGAGAGGCGCTCGGCACGCTTGCTCCCTGGGCAGATCACGTCCGCATCGCCCCTGGCCACCTGGGGTGGTATCTGCATGCATTCCTGGCCGTCCCCGTGGTGCAAATCTTCTTTCTCGGGTCGCTCTTCTTTGCCGTTGCCGCGCTCACGCGCAAGCTCTTTGTGATGTACCTGCAGGGCGTCGTTGTCTTCCTCGTTTACCTCATCGTGAATGTCATCTTTGCGGCCACCGGTTCGCTCGAACACTTCTGGAGCGCTATTTTCGACCCTGTTGGCCTTCGCCTTCTGGATAGCGTCACCCGCTATTGGACCGTGGTTGAAAAGAACACGCTGCAATTGCCGTGGTCCGGAATCTTTCTGTACAACCGGCTGATTTGGAGTTCGGTTGGCCTGCTCTGCCTGATTGCCGCGTACCTGCTATTCCCTTTTTCCGTTGAGGCGTTGACCGCAGGATCGCGTGCACGCAAAGCCGCCCGCGACGCCGAACTCGAGCAAACGGGCGGTAATCGTTCGTTGGTGGCAGCAAGATTGCCCGTGGTCCACCCGTCCTTCAGTTCGGGGACCAGTTGGTCACAGTGGGTGTCTCTCACCCGGTTGCGCATCAACGATATCCTGCACGAGTTTCCGTTCTGGGGCATCGTCGGCGCCATGCTGGTTTTCGTTCTCGTGAATGGGCACTTTGCCGGCCGCAGACAGGAGAATAACGTCTATCCTGTCACCTTCCAGATGTTGCAGGTGGTCGAGGGCGGTTCAGCGCTTTTCTTCCTTATCATCGCAACGCTCTACGCCGGTGAGTTGGTCTGGCGTGAACGCGATACCCAGTGGGCCGGCATTCACGATGCGCTGCCTGTGCGGGAGTCAATCGACTGGCTTTCCAAACTGTCCGCACTCGCGGTGATTGAACTTCTGCTGCTCACCATTGTGATGGCCAGCGGCATCTTCAGCCAGACCATCGCGGGCTACTACCATTACGAACTGCTTCAATACTTCAAACAGCTTTACCTCATCACCTTTCCCCACATCCTCATATTCACTCTACTGGCCCTGTTTCTGCAGACCGTGATCGGCAACAAGTTCATCGCCCATGGTGTCGTGATCGGGCTCTTCGTTCTCACCCCGATTCTCGTCACCCATGGCTGGGAAAATACGCTTTATCTTTTCGGAAGCACTCCTGATTACACCTATTCCGACATGAACGGATATGGCCATTTCGTTCCTGCCATTTTCTGGTCCATCGTCTATTGGCTCTCAATCTCCGCTTTTCTTGGGGTGGTCTCGATTGCACTTGCGGCACGAGGCGCGGATGACTCCTGGGCCAGCCGCTTTCGCCTTGCCGGCCGTCGCGCGCCGCGCCTCGTCCCCGTTGCCGCCTGCTTCCTGCTGGTTGCCATCGGCAGCGGCTGCTGGTTTTTCTACAATGCTCACGTAATAAACGAATACCTGAACAGCAAGGCGCAGCGCGAAATCCAGGCCCGGTATGAGCGCGACTTCAAGAAGTATGAGAACCTTCCGCAACCCAAGATCATCGCCGTCGACGCCAATATCGATATCTTCCCCGAGAGACGTGCCTTCTCGGGAACAGGTCACTTTGTCCTTGAAAACAAGACCCCTGGTCCCATCTCTCAGATACACATTCTCAATCGCGAGCAGTCGGTCACCAACGTTCATTTCGACCGGCCCTTCCACAAGGTCTCGTCGAGTCCGCGTGACCTCTACACCATCTATTCGCTTGAGCAGCCACTCGCACCGGGGGAAAAGCTCAACCTTAACTTTAATGTTGGCCGAACCCCGCACGGCTTTATGGACGGCAACGAGCGTCCCGAGCTGGCGTATTCAGGCACCTTCTTCGACGCGGGCTACTTCCCTGCCATCGGCTACGATGCGCGCTTTGAGCTCACAGACCCGCGCCGGCGCAGAGAGCTACACCTGGGCCCGGTTTCAGAGCTGCCGCATCGCGGAGACCCGCTGGGCAGCCGTACCAATCTTTTTAGCCAGGATGCAGACTGGATCTCGTTTCGCACTGTTGTCAGCACTGCGGACGACCAGATCGCGCTGGCGCCCGGATATCTGCAGAGGGACTGGCACAGCGACGGCCGGCACTATTACGAATACGACATGGGCGATGTGAAGATTGAGAATTTCTTCGCCTACGTTTCAGCCCGCTATCACCTCAAGCAGGACGTCTACCAAGGCGTGAGTGGACCGGTCAACATCGAAGTGTACTCCGCGCCTGCGCACCCTTACGATGTCGACGACATGATCGCCTCCAGCAAGGCCGGCCTGGCTTACTACGAGAAGAATTTCAGTCCCTTTCAATTCCGCCAGTTCCGCATCCTCGAGTTCCCCCGCTACCGCCTGTTCGCGCAATCGTTCCCCAACACCGTACCCTTCTCTGAATTTGGCTTTGTCGGCCGCGTGATCGATCCCCAGAAGGACATCGATCTGACCTATTTTGTAACTGCCCATGAGCTGGCCCACCAATGGTGGGGCCACCAACTGGTTGGCGGCCGGGTGGAAGGTTCGAACATGCTGTCAGAATCGCTGGCCGAGTACTCTGCTTTGCGGGTCATGCAAAAGAAGTACGGCGACGACCAGATGCGCAAGTTCCTGAAGCATGAACTGGACGGCTACCTGCGGGGCCGGGCCGCGGAGAGCCGGCACGAACCGCCCCTTGTCCTGGTGCAGCGTGAACCCTATGTCTGGTATCAGAAGGGGTCGCTGGTGCTCTATGGTCTTTCCGACTACATCGGCGAAGATAAGCTCAACCTCGCGCTACGTAATTTCCTGCTCCAATACCGCTATGCCAATGCGACCGGCGAGCAAAGCGGGCTGTATCCTGACACCCGGCAGTTCGTCGCAGCGTTGCGGGCGCAGACCCCACCGGAGTTGCAGTACTACATCACAGATGCTTTTGAATCTATCGTTCTGTATGACAACAAGGCATTGTCCGCGACTGTTTCCGAGGCGCCGAACAAGAAGTACAAAGTGACGCTGACCGTGCAGGCACGCAAGTTAAAGTCCGATGGGAACGGTGTGGAAACGCCGATGCCGATGAATGACTTCATCGATGTTGGTGTATTCACCGGCAAGAAAGATCACGAGAAGGTGCTCTATTTGAAGAAGGAGAAATTCACGGCGGAGAAGCAGACCTTCGAGATCATGGTTGACGAGATGCCAACCCGTGCCGGCATTGACCCGCAAAACAAGCTGATCGACCGCGACGCCGACGACAACACCATGGATGCAACCAAACGTTGAAGAGTCTGCGTGATGGAGACTGCGTGAGAACTTGATTTTGTCTTCAGGGGACAACTTTACGGGCTGCGGAAAAGCTCTGTTTTGTATCAGGGCACGACTTTAGTCGGGCCAAAGACGATTGGGAATAAGTCGGGCTTTAGCCCCTGCGTGAGAACTCGCTTACAAACTGAGTCCCGAAGGGACGGCTGAGAGTAGCCCAGGACGCTAGTCCTGGGTAGGGATGACATCCAGGAACAGTCCCGCCAGGGACGGCTGAGAATGTCCCAG
>Ga0302180_10000751_pt1 | contig 26066 bp, 19 predicted proteins | sample I_Palsa_E3_2_FD_200575 | JGI IMG/M metagenome (GOLD analysis project Ga0302180, IMG submission 200575) | Peat permafrost microbial communities from Stordalen Mire near Abisko, Sweden - I_Palsa_E3_2 | ecosystem: Environmental > Terrestrial > Soil > Palsa > Peat permafrost | place: Sweden... | reverse complement strand
TAGCCATCTTGCCAATGTCGTGCAGGAAGGCGCCGCGGGCGATCACGTTGATCTCCTCCTTCGACAGCCCCATCTTGCGCGCAATCGCAATCGTGTAAGCCGTCACGCGGCGGGAGTGCCCTTCGGTCTCCGCGTCCTTGAGGTCGAGCGCATCGCCCAAAGCTTCCAGCGTGATGTCATAAGACTTTTCCAAACTGGAAAGCGCCGTCTTCCATTGCTGAGTGCGGGCAGCGACAAGCGCCTCGAGATTCGTGCGGTACGCATCGTTCTCACGTTTCAACCGGCGATGCTCAAGCGCGCGACGCACCGTGGCCAGAAGCTGCTCGCGCTCGAAAGGCTTGAGCAGATAGTCATACGCCCCATTTCGCAAAGCCTGCAGCGCAACCTGAATGTCATGGACAGCGGTCACCATCACGATCGGCATGTCGGGATAGCGCTCTTTGGCCCGTTCCAGAAGAGCAATTCCGTCCATCTCCGCCATCATCAAGTCAGAAAGAACAAGATCGAACTGGTCGCCCGATTCGAGAACTGCGAGGGCATCCACTCCACTGGAAGCCTGCCGAGTCTGAAAATGAGCTCCACCGAGCATGGAAGAAACAATCTCGCGGATTGTTTCCTCGTCGTCTACTACCAGGATGCGCTCATTCGCCATGGCTGAGGGTCAATGTTCACTCATCTTAGACCTCGACTTCACATTCCGAAAGTAACCAACTGGACGCGGAAACACGGTAACGATCGATAGCCGCCATGGTATTTAGAAGCTTGGGTGTTCGTGCGCCATTCTATGGGTTTTGCCCCTCTATTCGGGAATTCGGTTGTCGTCTTGACCGTCCCCTGGTTGACGGCGCAGGAATCGGCGGCCCTTGTCGTGGTCGTCGTCAGTCTGGTTTTCTTCCAGGTTTTTCGCGACCGATGGTTGCTGGTGTGGGCAGCCGGTTGGCTGGCCTATGCCGTGTTTCTGTGCGTGACTGGCTCGCACGAATTGTTTGCTCGAAACCCGATCGCGATATTTGCCCAAGCCGACTTTATCCTGTCCATGGGATTATTTGCGACAGCGGCCCTGATGTCAGCGCTGGGCCGTCGAGTCCTGACTCTCATCGTCTCCCTCTCGTGGGTACTGATGGTCTGTGCCGCAATGCGCCCGCTTTACTTTCCGGATTTGAAGAACCTGGAGTTCGGATTGGATATAGCCTGTCGTGTGACCGTTGCCTTGGCAGCCACCGAATTGCTGCGCTACCGACTGGCACGGATCGGCGCCGGTCCCATCCTCTTTGGCGCGGGTTTGGTCACTTTGAATCTGCATTGGCCTGCCTTCACTAGCCACATTCCAGCTGCAACCTACCTCGTAGCCGAGGTGCTGTTCGGTTCCAGCATGTTGCTCGTCGTTCTTGACGACTCGCGGCTGAGTCTGCGGCGGCTGGAGGTCCTGAACGAGTTAGGAGTCACTATTGCGCGCGGCCAGAATCCTGCCCCAATCATGCAGATCGCGCTTGAGAAACTGAAAGACGTAGCAGGCGCCAAAGGAGTTTGGTTCCAATGGATGGACGACGACCGTCTAGTGCCCACATTGCACGCGGGATTGTCGCCAGAATTTCTGCGGGCGATCGCGCAACCCAGAATCGACGAAACGCAGCTTCGCACCCTTCGGGAAAAGCGGCCAGCTCTGATGAAGCTGGAAGAAATGTCAGAGCGCGAGCGGCAACAGATGCGGAAACATGGCATCCGCCATGTTCTCCTGTTGCCGCTGCAGGGTAAAAAGTCAGTAATCGGAATGCTATCCCTGGGCTGTTCCGGCACCCGCCGCCACGCCAAACAAGAACTGGAATTTCTCGGGACGGCGGCGCAGATGTTGGGTATTGCGGTGGAAAACCTGCGCCTGCTCGAGCAGGTCCTTCGTTCGCAACGGCAGTGGAGCAATACTTTCGATTCAGTCCAGGACCTGATTCTAGCCCACAATGCAGATTTTCGAATTCTGAAGACGAATCAGGCGCTATTGGAGCGCCTGCAAAAGTCATCCGCCGATGTCTTCGGCAGTCTCTGCAAAGAAGTGCTCCCGCAAGAGCAACCCTGGAGCGGATGCCCTTATTGCGAACGTGGCGCCGGCCTAACCGAAGGGATGGATCCCTGTTTTGGCGGCCAGTCGGTGGTTTCAACTTCGCCGTACGCCGAACTGGGAAGCGAGCAAAAAGGCACCATCCACGTGGTGCATGACACCACCGCTCGCCAGCAGGCGGAAGAAAAATACCGCATGTTGTTTGAGCAGGCCCAGGAAGGCGTATTCGTGGCAACGCTCGACGGCGATCTCCTCGATTGCAATGACGCCTTCGTCACCATGCTCGGTTACGGCAGCCGCCATGAGTTGATGGCGCTCGACATGGGAAGCGTACTGCACTCGGTTCCTGAGGAGCGCGATGCTTTCCGCACCGAAATCGAGGCGCACAACTACGTGCGCAATTTCGAAATCACTGTGCGTCGCAAAGACGGCACTCTGCTGACGGTGGCGCAAAGCTGCTTTGCCACGCGCGATCAAGACGGAGAAATTGAACGCTATCAGGGTTTCGTTCTCGATATCACCGAGAAAAAGCGCTCGGAAGACGAGATGCGCCGCCGCAACCGTGAGTTGAACGCACTCAACGCAATGGCGGTCATAGCAACGCAGTCGTTTGATCTTGACGAAATCTTGAACCTGACCCTGCGCCAGGTCATTTCTCTGTTTGGAGCCGACACCGGATCAGTTTATCTGGCGGCCGAACCGGACGGCACCTACCGGCGTCGCGCTGGCTGGGGCCCGAGAAGCGAGGCGCGGGTACGCATGTCGGACGTCTTCTTTCCGGAAGGTCTCGGCGACCTGGTGATGCGCTCGCGAGCGGAAGTTGTTACCCAGGATTTTCTGCCCCATCTGCCCCCGGCCGTAGTCGAGTTTGTCTGTTCCGACCGGCTGCCTTACTGGATATGGGTTGTGCTGTGGAGTAAGGAAAAACCTATCGGTATCATGGGTATCGCAAGCAAGGAAAATCGGCACTATTCAAGTAACGACGAGAATCTGCTGGTCGCCATCAGCCGCCAGCTTGCGACCACCATCGAAAAGGTGCAGCTCTACGAGGAAACCTGCCGCGCCTACGAAGACCTGCGCCGAACCCAGGAACAGCTGCTGCAAAGCGAGAAGATGTCCGCCGTCGGCCAACTGATTTCCGGTGTAGCCCACGAGTTGAACAATCCGCTGACCGCAATCCTCGGTTACGCGCAACTGCTCGAAGGTGCGGGCCTCGATTCCTGTTCAGCCGACTATGTGCGCAAACTGTTCAAGCAAGCCCAGCGCACCCACCGTGTTGTGCAGAATCTCCTCTCCTTCGCGCGCCAGCGCAAGCCCCAGAAACAGGAAGTAGATCTTCGCAAGGTGCTCGAAGAGTCCCTCACCCTGCGCGAATACGACTTGAGAGTAAACAACGTTTCGCTGGAACGCGAAATTGCTGATGACCTCCCCTCCGTGGTGGCCGATCCTCATCAGCTCGAGCAGGTTTTCCTGAACGTGATTAATAACGCCCTCGATGCCATGGTGGAAGGAAGCGCGAGCGGCAAACTGAAAGTGCGCGTCTCCAAAAAAGATGCCTATGTCTGCGTGGAGTTCGATGACAGCGGTCCTGGAATCAAGGATCCCGGCCGGATCTTCGATCCCTTCTACACGACAAAAGCAGTGGGCAAGGGAACCGGCTTAGGCTTGAGCATTTGCTACGGCATCGTAAAAGAGCATGGCGGAGAAATTATGGCTCGTAACCGCGAAGAAGGCGGAGCCACGATCGAGGTCCGCTTGCTGGCGAGCGAAAAGCCCGCATTGCAGGAGCCGGACACATCGAAACGTCACGAGTCATTGGTGAGAGGTCGAGTGCTGCTCGTCGAAGACGAAGAAGCTGTCTTGGAGTTCGAGCGTGACGTGTTGGTCGGCGCAGGAGCCGAAGTTACTGCGTCCTTGAGTGTTGACCACCTCGAACAACAAATTCGCAGCGGCGCCTTCGACGTCATTGTAATGAACGGCCACATGCCCCGCGGTCGCACCCCGCGCGAAATGTACCGATGGATTGCAGAAAACTCTCCCGGGCTCGAGCGAGGTCTGCTGCTGACGTTTGCCACCGTGACCGACGAAGAAACCAGAAATTTCCTCCGCGAGCACCACGTGCCCTCGCTGGCAAAACCTTTCGAGGTGGCAGACCTCATCTCCCAGGTGCGCAATCTGGCTCAAAGGGACGCCAATCCTGCTCTGCAAACGAAAGAGAAGAACGAAGACAAATCTATGGTGGCGAGCGCCGGATCGTAGATCGCCGCGAATCTTCCAATCGCCTAGAGTTCTCCCTTCAGTTCTCGCGTCATCTCTCCAATCAGTTTTTCGTTGCGTCGATACCAGCGCCAATGTCCCTCCCGTTTGGCCTCGACCAGCCCCGCCTTTTCCAAAATTCGCATATGATGGGACACCGTAGGTTGTGCGAGCTTCACCCGTTGCTCTATATCGAAGGCGCAAAGCCCGGTTTCTTTGTCCAGCGAGCATGCCCCTTTCTCTTTAAGCGCATGCAGAATTCGGCGCCGGGTAGGATCAGCAATGGCTTGCAGGAATCGATCCAAGCTGTAAACGTCCGTGGACATGATGAGGAACAGTAACAGAAGCCAATTTGTAATTTGCAATTACTACCACATTACAAAATCCCGCTCTACTTCTTAACAATCGGATTGTATCCATCTCCAATCAGCCGCGCGCGCATAGCCTCGGCTTCCTTAATATCAGCATAAGGTCCAACCTGTACGTGATAGAACTTGTCAGCCGAATTAGTGTTCGCGCTAAACGCCGGATACTGTTTCTTCTTCAACGCCTCAACCAGCGCATCTGCATCTTCTTTTCGGCTAACCGCCGCGACCTGCACGAAGTATCCCGCCGTTGCAGGCGCTGGAGTCGCAGCATCCGTAGTGCCCTTTTGAGCCTCCGCGGGGGTTGCACCCGTGCCCGCTGTACTAGCACCGGCTGCAGCCGATGCCGTTGCGTTAGCATCCGCCGGTGCAAGTGCGGCGTCAGCATTCTTCTCACCGACAGATTTATAGAAGCTGAAATTCCCGGATTGCGCCGCAGCCGGATGAGCATCGGTCCTAACAGCTGACGGGCGAACGACCGCCGTCGGACTAGCCGCTGCAGACCCGAGCGTGCTCCCCCCGCCCGCCATGGCAGTCTTTCTCCCCAGCGAAAATCCAATCGCGAAAAAGAATGCGCAAACTAAAACCAAGCCAAAGAAAATGGCTAGCATGCGCCCGGTGCCAAGCGTGATCTCTGTGTCCTGTTGTGCGGTAACCATTTATTCCGTAACCATGCGAAATACTGTTAACCTCTACCGTCCCGCCGGCGCTTGGTTCGCCGCCGCGCCGCCGCCCAGCAACTTCTGTATGCCCGAAAAGAAATCAATCGGCACCGGAAAGACCACCGTAGTGTTTTTCTCCACGCCAATCTCCGTCAGCGTCTGCAGATACCGCAACTGAATGCTGGCCGGCTCGCTCGACAGCAAATGCGCAGCATCCACCAGTCGCTGCGCCGCCGAGAACTCGCCCTCCGCATGGATAATCTTCGACCGCTTCTCGCGCTCCGCCTCAGCCTGCTTGGCCATAGCCCGCAACATCGACTCCGGCATATCCACCTGCTTCACCTCGACGTTCGCGACCTTAACGCCCCAGGGCGCCGTGTGCGTGTCGAGGATGCTCTGCAACCGCAGATTAATCTTGTCGCGATGTGCCAGCAGTTCGTCCAGTTCCTGCTCTCCGAGCACCGACCTTAAGGTAGTCTGAGCAAACTGCGAAGTCTGATAAGCGTAATTCGAAACCTCGACGACTGCCTTATTGGGATCGATCACCCGCAAAAAAATAACCGCATTCACCTTCAAAGTAACGTTGTCGCGAGTAATGATGTCCTGCGGCGGAACCTCCAGCGCCTCCTGCCGCAGCGAAATCCGCACCATGCGGTCGATCGGAGTGAAGACCAGAATCACGCCCGGCCCCTTGGCCGTACCCATCAGGCGCCCAAGCCGGAAGATGACGCCACGCTCATACTCGGCCAGGATCTTGATAGAGCTCAACACGTAGATGATGAGAATGACGGCAACGATACCCACCGGAAACCCGAGATCCATAGATGCCTCCACCCAGCTTGTTATTCGTATTTCGGGACATTTTGTGTATCAGCGGATTGTAGCGCAAGCGAGCGAGGTTCGGCGTGAGGGAAGCGCCCAAAAAAATTTGTGTCGAGAGCGATTACGGTGACCGCCCGCGGCTGTTGCTCTGACAATGTCAGATTGCTGAACTCGCCCGGTTTTGGCGTGACTACGGGAGCTTGGTGCTGCTCGCGATCAATTCCTCAAAGGTCGAGATTGTCTGTTCCTTGCCATTTTCCAACACCTGGAAATTCTCCTTGCTGAGGCCGTGAATGTGGTTGCCGTTCTTATCGGTGACGACCACCGGAACCTGCACCAGGACGGTTTGCGTACGAAACTCTATTTTGCCCTCCTGATCAGCCGTGGTCTTGGTGGCGTGCGAAAAACCAGGAATGTCGGTGCCCGGACCGGTAGCCCCGAAGTTCATGTTGGGCGGCGGAGACGGACTACCGGTGCTGTGGCCACCACCGCCGTGAGTTTGTGCTAAAGCTGTGGAAGCCACGAGGAACAGGGAAAGCGGAAGCAGCAGGTGGCGCGTGAACATAAGACCTCCAAACCGCCGTCCACGGATTTTAGCCCATGCTGTGTGGGCGGAGGTCGTGCAATCGAAGTCACCTGAAAGCCGGGCTGGTTTGGTGCCCGGTCCACGCTCTGCTCGAACGGGCCGATACACGTTGCCTCAAGTGTGCTGTTAAATCAATTATCGTAACTCAATGATGCTAATGGACCAGAATAGGGGGTGCCGGAAAAAGCCTAGTGCTCGGCCATCACAGTCTTCGAAGCCAAAGCAGGATCTACGCTTAGCGTGAGCCCATCAACCTGCCGCACAACAATGCGCTCACCTTCAGAAACTGGAACCGTAGAGACTGCGTCCCAAAGCTCGCCATGGACAAAGACCTTTCCCGCAGGAGCGAGCGCCGTTTGCGCAATTCCAATTTCTCCAATCAACCCTTGTTCGCCCGTGACTACTTTGTTTCGTCGAGCGCGAACTGCGATGCTCATCAAAAACGCCGTGATCAATCCGAGCGGAATGCTGACCGCAAGCGCCGTCGCCAGATGAACCCGCATTTCAGGAATCGGAGCATCCACCAGAAACAGCCCGCCGAGCGTCAGGAGCGCAATTCCGCCAGTAGTGAGCACGCCGTGACTCGCAAACTTCGCTTCAGCCGCAAACAGCGCGAAAGCGCCAATGATCATCGCCACTGCGGCAAAACGCACGGGCAGCAGATTCAGAGCGAACGCCGCGAGAAGAATGAAAACCACCCCAACCGTTCCAGGAATGACCGCTCCCGGATGGTTGAACTCCGCATACAGCGCAAGCGCTCCAATCGCCAGCAGGATGAACGCAACATTCGGATCCATGATGTAAGTGAGAATGCGCTGCTTGAGCGTCATGCGGTAGTCGCGAACCGGTTCATTCGCCAGGTCAAGCGTGACGCTCTTGCCATCGAAGCGCTGGAAACCTTTTCCTTTCATTTGGCGGAAAAGATCCTGCTCGTTCGGCGCGATGTAATCGATCAGATGCTTATCAAGCGCCTCCTGATCGGTGAAGGACTTCGACTGAAGCACAGCGCTCTCGGCCAACTCGACATTACGCCCGCGCTTAGCGACAACCGAACGCATCAGCGCCGCGGCATCGTTCTCCATCTTCTGCTTCATCACTTCGTCCATCTTTTCGCCGAGGATCACAGGATGAGCAGCACCGGTGTTGGTTCCAGGACCCATGGCTGCAACATCAGCAGATTCCAGAATGAAGAAGCCAGCCGAAGCAGCGCGGCTTCCGCTGGGAGTGACGTAGATGATCACAGGCACAGGCGACGCGACGATCTTTTCGATGATTTCCCGCGTAGAATCCACCAAACCACCAGGAGTGTTGATCTCAATCAGAACAGCCTGATCATGGTTCGCCGCTGCCAGCTCCAGCGCTCTACCTACATATTCGGCAGTAACTGGCTGAATCGCGTCGTTGAGCTCGATCTTCAGAACATCGGCGGAACATGTGAGGCCCAGACACAGGAAAGTGAGAAATGTAAAGAACATCGCCTTCGTAAATCTGGGACCTGGGAGCTGAGACCTGAGAGCTGAGACCTGGTTCATGGCTGTGACAGCGGCTGCGCTTTCTCCGCGAGCTTGGCTGCTAAAGTGCGTTTCATCTCTTGACCGGACGAATTTCCTGGTTCCAGTTGCAGCGCCCGATCGATGTTTTGGGCCGCAGCTTCCGTCCTATTTTCTTTCAAATCGAGCCGTGCGAGGACCAGATATGCTTCCGCGGACTCGTGCAGGCGCAATGACGCTTCAGCTTCTGCCCGCGCTTTCGTCGCATCGCCCTGAGCATCATAATCCTCAGCCAGAGCCGTTAACGGCGCCGTGCTTGAAGGGTCAACCGCTGCGGCATGCTGGAACTCGGCCTCGGCTTCCGTGGTGAATCCATGAGCCATAAGCTCTTTACCGAGCTCGACGTGGAAACGCGAGTGAGCTCTCGGATCGGAACGCGCGAAGCGCTGTTCGGCCCAACCGCCCATTTGTGTGGTCATCTGTCGGAAGGCGTCTTCTTCGTAGTTGCGCTTGATCCGCTCGGACTGCATCTTGGTGGTCGAACTGGCCGAAACTATGCTACCGGAAACTGTCGTAAAGGATTCGAGGAGCATTTTCGCTTCGACGTCATTGGGACGCTGCTCGAGGGTTGTGCGCAATTCGCGAGTCGCTCCGTCGCGCTCGCCAGCTCGCGCGAGAGTTACCGCCAGATTGAAGTGATAGTCAGGATCGCTCGGATCGTTCTGAATCGCTCGCTCGAAATCCTCGGCAGCTTTCCTTTGGCCGCGGCGCGCTGCCACAACTCCCAGATTGTTATAAACCTCGGCCAAAGGCAGGCGCGCGGCGACGAAATCGAAGGCGCTTTCGGATTTCGCAAAGTCGCCGTGAGCATAGGTTGCCAAACCGAGATAGAAGTTCGCCTCGCGGGCTACCGGCGAAGAGCCCGGGATTTGGCTGAAGGCCGCGATTGATGGATCGTAATTGCCTTGGTCGTAGTAAGTCTTGCCCAGTTCGAGCCAGGCTTGAGCGTAATCCGGATTGAGCCGGACTGCTTCGCGATAGCGTTGCACCTTTTCTTCGCCCGAAGTCGCCAGCATTCCGCGGACATAATTCTCGAGAGCGTCGAGGTGCACAACCGCGACATTTTCTATGTATTTGTCCTTAGGTACGGAATAATCAGTATGGATTTGGTGAAGTAAATCCCACGCCAACGCGGTTTGCAGCCTGCCTAGATCAGCGAGCGGCGCTGACTCAGCGACCAGCGGCAAGAGTTTCTGCGATCGCATATCGAGCAACTGCGCGTTTGCTGTCAGCTGCACACCGTCGTACTTGTAGGAGCCGAGAACGGCATAATCGACATCCATCTGCTCGGCTAAGCGGTACAGGGTGGCCCGCGAAGCGTGGACTCCAGACGGAATACCTTGCCGATCGTAGGCTCGAAGGCGCTCGCCGCGACTGGCCACGTATAGGATCGGAGAGTTGAGTCGCTCGTAAAAAGCCTCAGGAAAGGACTCGCCTAGCCACTCAAGACCTGGCGTTGGAGAGACGTTCTCGAAGGGAATAATGACTATGGTCTGACCAGCTGCGGCACGGCCCAATGCGGTATTGTCCTCGCCCCGAAGACACGGGCAAAGCAGGCAAACCATGAAGAGAAATAGAGCGGTGCATTTCACGACAGCTTGATTATATCGGTATGGGAGATGGCGATCATGCGCGCGGTCGGCCTGCGGGAACGGGTTCAGCGCCTCGAGCTTCCTCTTTTTGCAAAGGACGCTGGTTCGCCTGCGACTGAGTCCAGCCCGGCAGTTCGTTGCTGCCGGTGATCAGGCGCGCACCCCTCTCGTAGGTGAGATAGGACCATGCCCACTGAAACATCACGATCAGGCGATTGCGGAATCCGATCAGAAAGAAAATGTGAATGAAGAGCCATGCCAGCCAGGCGAAATATCCTGATATTTCAAACTTGCCAAACTGGGCTATGGCCGCTGCGCGGCCGATGGTCGCCAGGCTACCCTTGTCGTGATAATGAAAGTCGCGACGCGGCTGCTTTTCGAGATCTCGGGAGATGGTTTCGGCAACCCAATCCCCTTGCTGGATGGCTACCGGTGCTACACCCGGCAATAGCTTGCCGCTTTTGTCTTTAAGCGCGGCCAAGTCGCCAATGACGAATACCTCTGGATGTTGGGGAATGCTGAGGTCTGGCTGGACGAGCACGCGACCGGCGCGGTCGACGGGAACACCCAACTTTCTGCCTAGTGGAGATGCCGCAACGCCCGCTGCCCATAGGATTACTGAGGACGGAATCTTTTCGCTACCGATCAAGACTGCTCCCGGTTCAACTCCCGTTACCATGTGGGAAGTGCGCACTTTCACTCCTAAGCGCCGCAGTTGATCTTCGGCCTTGCGGGAAAGCTCTGCGGAATAGGACGGTAGAACGCGAGGTCCGCCTTCAATTAATAGTATGTGGCTCTGCCTCGGATCGATATTGCGGAACTCGTGATTCAATGCGTGGCGTGCAATTTCAGCGAGCGTTCCGGCGAGTTCGACACCAGTGGGTCCGGCTCCGATGACGACAAACTGCAGCGGAGACTCGCTTCGGCCTTCGGCAATCTGGCGCTCGGCTAACTCGAAGGCCAGCAGAACGCGACGCCGAATCTCGAGCGCATCCTCGATCGTCTTCAGACCGGGAGCGAGCGGCTCCCACTCTTCGTGACCGAAATACGCATGCGTTGCGCCGGAAGCAATAATGAGAAAGTCGTAATTGAGCGTTTGTTCCTCAGTTATGACCTGCTTGGATTCCAAGTTGAAATCAGTTACTTCTTCAAGCAATACTTCTACATTAAGATGAGATCGTAATATCCATCGGATTGGGGCTGCTATTTCACCGGGAGAAAGGCCAGCGGTAGCAACCTGGTAGAGAAGCGGTTGGAAGGTGTGGTGGTTTTTGCGATCAAGCAGGGTAAGTTGCACGGGAAGCTTGGCGAGGCGGCGGGCGGCGGTTAAGCCCCCGAAACCAGCCCCCACGATTAGCACTTTAGGTCTGACCTGATTGTTCATTTTTCACTTTATTTCACTACTATAGAGATTCACGGAGCAGTGATTCCGTTGAAAACTTTTCATTCCGCGATCGATGTGCCTGATGACCCGCTGAATATTGACGTCCTTCTTGAGGTTCCGCTGGCTTGACCGGCCAACCTCCGCATACACTGCTTCTTCACGCTTTATCCTGCAAACTTCGATGACTCCGGCGCAGTCCAGTTCGCCAGCTCTGCGTTTTCTCCTGCCTTCGGTCCGCGACATCGTTTTTATCTTTCTTTTCTGGTCGCTGCTGGTTGGCCCATTGTCAAATCGGCCGCTGGCGGATGCGGATATCGGATGGCATATTCGCACCGGCGAACTCATTCTGGCGACGCACTCACTTCCCCGCACCGATCCATTTTCTTCCACCATGCAAGGGCAACCGTGGTTCGCATGGGAATGGCTGTACGACATTGGATTGGGAATCCTGCACCGGGTTTGCGGGTTGAACGGAGTGGTTTGGCTGTGCGCGTTGCTGATCGCTACAGTTTTCACGCTGCTGCTGGCGCAACTGCTGTTGCGCGGCACAGGTCTGCCGCTGGCGATTGTGCTGATGCTGCTCGCAGAATCCGCTGCGACCATCCATATGTACGCCCGTCCGCACGTTGTGAGCTGGCTTTTTTCTTTGCTCTGGTTTGTCACGCTGGAACGATGGGAGTATTGCAGTCGACGCGGAGATGGGCAACTGGCGCGATGGATCCCCTGGTTTTTCCCCGCTTCGATGTTGCTCTGGGTGAACCTGCATGGCGGGTGGTTATTCGGCATGGCACTGCTCGGACTCTATGCCTTTGCGGCGTTCGTCGAGAAAGCGCGCGGGAAGGATCCGTTTGCCGCGATCGCCATTGGGCGGCGCGCTCGTCTAATGCTTGGGGCCTGGGTGGTGGCCGCGATGGCTACGCTGGTGAATCCATTTGGCTGGCGGCTGCACGAGCACATCTATCGTTACCTCAGCAATAGCTACCTGATGAACCGCATCGATGAGTTCCGCTCGCCGGATTTTCACGGATGGGCGCAGCGCTGTTTTGCGGTGATCCTGGGCCTCACCCTGATCGCCTTTGCGGGGAGCCATCTTTCGGGCATTCGTAACAAACTGCCACTGAGCAACTTGCTGGTCGTTCTGATATCAACTTATGCGGGTTTGTATTCAACGCGCAATCTTCCGCTTTCTTCGACGCTCTTGGTGCTTATCGTTGGGCCGATCCTCTGGGAAAATTTCACGTCCTTGGCGGAAAAGCGAGGCGCCTGGCAATTGATCCGCAATGGTACTCGGCGAATCTCAAGTTTCTCTGATCGAATGGCCGCGATGGAGATGAATCTGCGAGGGCGTCTTTGGCCAATTGTCACGGCGGCGCTTGCTTTGGCGATTTGTCTCCATGGTGGATGGCTTGGCTCCGAGCGGCTGATTCACGCGCAATTCGATCCGCGAAGGATGCCAGCCGCGGCGGTAACTTTTCTCGAGGAGGAGTTTCGTGGGGGACAATTAGGTGGAAAGACCGTTTTCTCGACCGATGCATGGGGAGGCTATCTCGTCTACCGGCTGTACCCCGAGCCCAAGGTCGTCGTGGATGACCGTCATGATCTCTATGGCTCGGGCCGGATTCGGCAGTACGTGATCCTCACCCAGGGAGAGCCTGGTTGGCAGGAAGTGCTGAAAGATTGGCAGATTCGAACGGTACTGTTACCTACCGATTCGACACTGGCCAACCTGCTGCGGGAACTTCCGCAGGACTGGCGGGTGGATTATGAAGATAAAGTTGGGGTGGTGTTCGAGAAGCGTTAGATGTGAACAGGGCGGCGTTAGGCTACAGTAACAATAAGCCTCTGGACCATTCCGCCCTTTAATACGGCGACAATCATGAATTTCGAGCGTTTTGGGACAGCCTTCAGACGAAGCGGCAACTTATTCTCATCACTTCTGCAACCTGGGCCCTCCGTTATCATCTGATGTAGCTGGGTTTGGCGCGAGCTTCTCAGCTACCTCTGAACGCGCTCGAAAAGCTTCGGAGCGCTGGTGTTCGAGAGACTGACGACCTATGCGGATCGGAAGAATTCGCCGACGTGGCCGGGGATGTGTGGAGAGTTGTCGATGAAATCGCAGTGCGTTCCATTCGCGCAGATTCCGCATACCACACACCTCTTCCTCGATTATCTTTCCTACAACCCATCGGTTCGCGGGATGTATCCACGCTCACCGAATTTTTCGGAGTGGGTGAAGGACGAGGCTCAGCGCGTTGTCTATGATTCCGCACGCCGCAGCCGGGTCAGTGAAATTCTGGAGCGGCAGAATCGGGGCTGGAGTGCCTCTCCGCAAACTCTAGCGAATATCGAACGGCTCAGGCGAGGAGCACTGGCGGCGGTTACCGGGCAGCAAGTCGGTCTTTTTGGCGGACCCCTATTTTCGATCTTCAAGGCGCTCACCGCGGTCAAACTGGCGGAACAGGCGTCCGCAGATGGTCTCGAGTGCGTTCCAGTGTTCTGGCTCGCGACTGAGGATCATGACTTGGCCGAAATCAACAATGTGGGGCTTCAGGTTGAGCATGGGCCTCCCGAAGTACTGGTCGTAGAAAGTCATGGCGTGGCCGACGCTCCCGTGGGGACCATCAGGTTCGGCGCTGAGATTGAGCCAGTGGTTGAGCGTGCCGCTGCGCTCCTCGGAGATTCCGAGGTCACGAACTGGATGCGACAGGCATATCGTCCAGGGGAGACATTGGGCAGTGCGTTCGCGCGACTCTTTGCACGGATGTTTGGGGAGTGGGGAGTCATCCTGCTCGATCCCGCGGACAAAGACTTTCACAGCCTCGCCAAACCGCTGTTTCGCGCGGCAATCGACCAAGCCGCCGAACTCGGTGAGGTTCTACTTGCGCGCGGGACGGCGCTTGAGGCAGCGGGATATCATCAGCAGGTCAAAGTGACTTCGACGAGCACACTGCTTTTTGAGGTCAAAGATGGCGCGCGCACCGCAGTGAGACGAAAAAATAATGGCGCCAGTAGCGGTGATTTTGCGATTGGAGAGGAACGCATCTCGCATGCCGCGCTGGTGGAGCGGATTGAGGATGTGCCGGAGAAGTTCAATCCCAACGTGTTGCTTCGTCCCGTGGTCCAGGACTTCTTGCTGCCGACGCTTGTTTATACGGGCGGTGCGGCGGAGGTTGCCTACTTTGCCCAGGTTGCTGTCGTATATGAGAAGATGCTCGGGCGAGTGACGCCGATCCTGCCGCGATTTTCCGCGACTTTGTTGGAAGGGAAGCCTGAGCGGATTCTCACGCGCTATCAACTGGGGCTGCCCGAAGTTTTTCTGGGTCCGGAAAAGGTTCGCGAAGCAATTGCCGCCGGTTCGCTTCCACCCGATCTGCAGGCTCGCTTTGAAGAAGCCTACGCAAGTATTGAACGGTTTATGGCTTCTCTTCACGAATCGATCGGCAAACTGGATTCAACGCTGATCGACACAACTGAAAGTACGCGGACCAGTATTTCGCACCAGATTGACCGGTTACGAGCGCGAGTCGCGCGGGCGGAACAGCAGCGGAATGTAGTCATCACGCGTCACGCCGATGCCCTGAACAACTCGCTGTTTCCGAATAAGGCATTGCAGGAGCGCGAAGTGGCAGGAATGAGCTTTGTGTCCCGCTACGGGATCGAACTGCTTGCGCATCTCTATCAGGCCATTCAGCCCGATTGCCACGATCATCAGGTCATTGAGGTGCAGTAGTAAACTTAAGCGGTCTGCCGGAGAAGCACCGGAATACCTTGGTATTTCGGTCAGGACGAACAGCCTGCATACCTCATGAAGGCTCGCGGGAGTATCCCGGCATCTAACGATGCAGCTTGATCTGTAACTCTTCGAGCGATTCAACTCGCGGTAAACCCTTTTCTCGGTACGCGCCCGAAACGTCCATCAAAATCGCTTGCATGCCGGCGCCGACGGCGCCCAGGTAGTCGACGGAATAGACATCGCCGACATAGAGGCTCTCGTCGGGCCGGGCGTTCATGGTCTTTAAAGCGTGATGAAATATTTCTGGGCGCGGTTTTTCGTATCCGATGAGGCCGGAGTCGGTGATGCTCCCGAAGCAGTCGGCGATCCCGCACCGCTGCAAAACGTCTTTGATTTTGCCATCGGCATTGGAGATGACGGCGACCTGATATCGGCTGCCGACTTCGCAAAGTCGTTCCGAAGTGCCGGCGCGGATGTTGTCCCAGTTGGCGGAATTCCGGATGCTTGCGACCAGGTGATCGCGGATTGCGTCGTCTTCCAATCCGATCTCGGACAAAAGCTGGGAGTAGAACATCCACCAAAAACCATGGTCGCTGCTGCCGGTCCTTGCGAGTATCCCGGTCATAATTCCGTCAAACTTATTTTTAGTCCGGCATTCCAGGTTCCGGAGTTGCTCTCGGTCGAGCACAATGCCGCGTTCGCTCAGAGGCGCGTGAATGCGCTCGTGATTGGGAAAGAGCAAAGTGTTTCCCACATCGAAGAAGATGAATCTGATTGAGCTCAGTTTCACTTTCGGGTAATCTCGCCGGTCGAAATCCTGAATCCGGTTCCTCAACAGGGTAGCCGAAAATAAAGTCGGCGTCCCAGAGTTGGCGTTACTCGAAGATTACGGAAATGAATTAAACTGAAAAATCGGCGATCTATTAAATTTGGAATTGAAGTTATGGCCCAACTGCGCGTTGTTGTCCTGTGGCATCAGCACCAGCCCTTCTACAAAGATCTGGTAACGGGGGAGTATCGTCTGCCCTGGACGCGGCTCCATGCCTTGAAGGATTACTACGGAATGGTGAAGCTGCTGGACGAGTTCCCGCAGGTGCATCAGACGTTCAATCTGGTGCCGTCTCTGATTACCCAGATTCAGGACTATGTTTCGGCGGAGGCTCAGGATCCATTTTTGCAGGTTGCCAGCAAGCCGGCCAAGGATTTGAGCATCGGGGAGCGGCAGTTCGCCCTGCAATACCTATTTCAGGCGAATCTCGTGAATGTGATCGGACGTTATCCGCGGTACCGTGAGTTGTGGGAGAAATTTCATGGACTCGGGGATTCTCCGGAGCGAGCGGAGAAGGTTTTTCAGGTACAGGACCTAACGGATTTGCAGGTGCTTTCGCAAATTGGATGGTTCGACGAATTCTTTCTTGCCGAGGCAGACGTGGCCGAACTCATTCGCAAAGGCCGCAACTTTACGCTTGAGGATCAGCAGTTTGTAATGGCGCGGGAGCGTGAATTGCTGGCCCGGGTTTTGCCAGTGCATGCGGCGGCGGCAAAAAATGGACTGATCGAGATTTCGACCTCGCCTTTCTATCATCCGATTCTGCCATTGGTTTGTGATACCCAGATGGGAGCCGTCTCCTCGCCCGGTTTGCCCCTGCCGCAGAACCGTTACCGCCATCCTGGGGACGCGCGTGAGCAATTGCAGCGCGGACTCGCTCTGCACGAAAGAGTATTTGGGCTTCGACCCCAGGGCGTTTGGCCTTCCGAGGGCAGCGTTTCCGACGAAGTGTTGACGATCGCTCACCAACTCGGAGTGCAGTGGATGGCGACCGATGAAGGTGTGCTGGGGCGAAGCTTGGGAACAGGTTTCTCGCGCGACGGTTATGGCCACCTGGATTCAGACGGCGCGCATCGGTTGTACACGATCTATCGCTATGAGAATGCGGATACGTGGATGAATATGATCTTTCGCGATCACACGCTATCCGATCTGATCGGATTTGTTTATTCGAGCATGCCGCCGCAGGATGCCGCCAATAATCTCATCCACAAAATCAGGGAATCAGCAAAGTCGGTGCTAGCGAGTGGGCAAGACGCCATGGTTCCCATCATTCTGGATGGTGAGAATGCCTGGGAGTATTACCCCAAGTCGGGGCGGGAATTTTTGCGGCGATTTTATGACGCCTTGCAAAATGATTCCGGAATCGAAGCCGTGACGGTGACGGAGGCGATTGCTCGGCACAAGAATGTCGGTCATTTGAAGTCACTGGTGCCGGGGTCGTGGATCAACGCGAATTTCAACGTTTGGATCGGTGCGCCGGAAGATAACAAGGCCTGGGATTACCTGTATCACGCACGCAATTTCTATGCGCAGGCGGCGCCGGGCGCAACTGAGGAACAATGCGACCTTGCATTTGAAGAGATCATGATCGCCGAAGGCAGCGATTGGAACTGGTGGTACGGGCCAGAACATCACTCCGCCAATGATAGCGATTTCGACGAACTTTACCGCAAACACCTGTCGAATGTTTATCAGGCATTGGGTGGGATTCCGCCGGACTATCTGGCGCAGCCGATCGCCGGAGGGTCGGCGCGACCGATGTTCACGCCACAAACCGCTTATATCCATCCCGAGATCTCAGGCGACATGGTTCGCTACTTTGAGTGGATGGGCGCAGCGCGCTACACGGCTGATCAACGTTCGGGCGCCATGCATGGTAAGCAGTTTTTAATGGACGAAGTGTTTGCCGGCATCGACGAACAGTACGTCTACGGACGGCTGGATTTTGTTGGCAAGGTTCCGGGAGAGGCATTTGAGGTAGTGGTGAATCTGGAGTCGTGGACCAATGATGCATCGAAGCCCAGGCGCGAATTGCGGTTGGGCGCGGTGGTCGAAGGTGGCTGCATCCGGGCCTGGGAAGTGACCGAGGGCAAGCATAAGAGCTTCGAACATTCGACCGCCGCGAAGGAGGCCCGTGTGGTGCTCGGTCGCAACTTCGAGTTCCGGGTTCCTTTGGCTTGGCTGCTCGCCGCTCCGCTACAGATTGAGAAAGTGAGAGGGACTAAAGGCTCAGACCCGCTAACCGTTCGGCTGCGGTTGCGCTTCAGCTTGTGGCAAAACCATTTGCCCGTCGACGCCTTGCCAGTCGAGGGATGGATCGAACTGGAGTTGCTGGCCGAAGAAGATCTGCTGTCGGTCAGCGGATAAGAATGCAGCCGGGGGCTTCTGAACGGGCCCCACTCATCGCAAGAACCGCGATGAGTGGCAGCCTTCGCACCTTCGTCCCCCGTGACATTTCTCGCTACTGACCACTGCTGGCGATGGCCGTTGTCATCGTCATCGGACGATTCAACTCCATCACCAGCTCGGTGCCTGCAGGAAGCATCGCAGAACGATGTTTCGAGAGCCAGTGCGTGACCGTCACGGTGGCTCCAACTAGTCCTCCGATGAGGAAGCCTTTTCCCCCACCCGCCAGTGCGCCGATCAGCGCTCCTCCGCCAGTGCCCAGGCCAATTTCGGTCATGTCTCTTCCGTCATGGCCAGCACCTTTGAATTGTCCTTCCGTGTTGACGTCGGTGCCATGACCTGCGTTGGTATCGACGAGCGAGGCGTTTAGCGTAAACCTGTCTCCGTTTGGAAGAATCAGGTTTTGGGGGAAGATGGCGATGGTCGGTCTGCCCGCGATGCGGCGCGGCTCGCTGGATTTGGTGACTCGTCCTTCGACCGTTGTGCCAATCGGAATCACGGTCTTGCCATCCATCACGAGCGGTTCAGTGACCCTCGCCGAGAATGGATCTCCGGCTTTCGAACTGAAGGTTGCCAGCGTAGTTTCGAGTTTCATCTTGACGGCTGTGCCTGTGGGCAGAGCGGTTTGTGCCCACGCAAAACTTGCGGTAAGGATGAGCGATGTCAGCGAAAGTGTCTTTTTCATGTTGCCTCTTGCCTCCATGGTTCAGTTTCTTAGTTCGTCCAAAATCTTAAGAACCGCGTCCAGCGGCGCTCGGTCAGTTTGGTTGGCGCCGCGATAGATGTATCGCACCCATCGATTGCGATCGATGACGAAAGTAGCCGGATGCGCGATGTTGATTGCATCGGCGCCAAGTGCGTGATGCAATCCGTAGTCTCGCGTCACCGTCCGATCCTCATCGAGCAGAAACACGCTTTCGATCGGATGCTTCACAAAGAATCTTCCCGGCCTCCACACGCCGCCGCGTTTTTCGGCGGCGATAAAGGCCAACTGACCACCCGCTCCTTTAATCTCCGGTATCCGCGACTCAGCCTGAGTCATGCGCTTCACGCAGTTCGGTCACCATGAGCCGCGCAAGAACTCGAGAACCAAGTTGCCCTGTGCAAGCAGCCCATCGAGAGTGAACGTGCCCTCGCGATTGGCCGCCCCGACAGAAAAGTACGGAGCGAGCGAACCGACCTCCAGAGTTTGGGTGCGGTTCTTCATGTTGGGTCGACTCTAAGCGAGGCGGAATTCGGGAACAATAGCGGATGGGGTACCGGGCGAGTCCGCTCGTCGGCAATCGGTGGATAATTCAGGCCAACGACCGGTCCCGTCGACGTCCGTTATAATCTTTCCTCTCAACGGAGCAGGGATGGGTAAGTACTATACGGGTGTCGGCGATCTCACCGGACGACGGCTGACTTTCAATTCGGACCTCCCCGCGAACATCACGGTAGGCGACGATTCCAGGATAGCGACTTCAGACTTAAACAAGGACGGTAGGCACTACATGACCAATATTGCAGCAATCATCGGCCGAGAGGTGCTTGATTCACGGGGTAATCCGACCGTGGAGGCAGAAGTGCAACTTATGAACGGAGCGGTTGGCCGAGCCATCGTTCCGAGTGGCGCGTCCACGGGCGAGCACGAGGCTGTCGAACTTAGAGATGGAGATGCGCAGCGCTTTCTGGGCAAAGGTGTGCTCAATGCGGTCGAGAACGTCAATGGCGAGATTGCCGATGCTTTGGGCAATTTCGACGCCTTCGATCAGAGGGGTGTCGATGCCAGGATGATCGAACTCGACGGCACGCCGAACAAAGAGCGCCTTGGCGCCAATGCCATTCTTGCCGTATCGATGGCGGTGGCGCGAGCCGCGGCTAACGAATACGATCTGCCACTCTATCGCTACCTGGGCGGGGCGGCGGCCAACCTGTTGCCGGTGCCGATGATGAACATCCTCAACGGTGGCGCGCACGCCGATAATAACGTCGACTTCCAGGAGTTCATGGTGATGCCGGTCGGGGCGCCGTCCTTTTCTGAAGCGCTGCGCTGGGGCGTCGAAGTGTTTCACACGCTTAAAGGCGTGCTGAAAAAGCGCGGATATAACACCGCGGTGGGCGACGAGGGGGGCTTTGCTCCGTCGGTGAAGTCGAATGTCGAGGCCATTGAAGTTGTGCTCGAGGCAATTCAACAGGCGGGCTATAAGCCTGGTGCGGAGATCTCGCTTGCGCTCGATCCAGCCGCCAGCGAGTTTTATCAGGACGGAAAGTATGTCTTCAAGAAATCCGATAAGTCGGCGAAGACTTCAGAAGACATGGTTCGATTCTGGACAAAGTGGGTGAATGACTACCCTATCGTTTCGCTCGAAGATGGGCTCTCCGAAAATGATTGGGAAGGATGGGCGCTGCTTACGAAAGAACTTGGAAACAGGATTCAGTTGGTGGGAGATGACGTCTTTGTCACCAATATAGAGATCTTCGGCGAGGGCATCGAGAAGGGCATCGCCAACTCGATCCTGATCAAACTTAACCAGATCGGTACGGTCAGCGAAACGCTCGACGCCATCGATCTCGCGCGTCGCAATGCATACACCTCCGTGATCTCGCATCGCTCCGGCGAAACGGAAGACACATTCATCGCCGACTTGGCGGTTGCGACTGGTGCGGGGCAGATAAAAACAGGCTCCGCCTCTCGCACCGACCGAATCGCGAAGTACAACCAGTTGCTTCGGATTGAAGAAGAGTTGGGTGGTGCGGCGCGGTTCTTGGGAGTCAAGGCTCTAAACTACAACCGCTGAAAACATATGCGACCTGCAGGAATTGCGTTTAGTCGGATTCGTGGCTTTGGTGCTGGTCTTTGGCGGGGTTATTTACGTGCAAGTCGCATTATTGTGCTTAGCCATTCTTCTGTGCCTTCTTGTTGCTTTTGGTTTTGTGTGGCACGGGCACAGACCTCGAACGTTCTGGATTTCCACGACCATCGATTGATCGCCCCCATTATTTCGAATTCTACGGCCTTTGTTATTTCGTGCCGTCTTGATAATACCGGCCGTGGCATGGCTCAAGGAATGCGCTCTGATGTGGTCGGCTGGAATCACCCTGGCGAATGTTTCGATTAGCCAAACTGGGGCTCGGGACGTTGTGGATCAGATATCAGTTTACCGATCCCCAAGGCGCCTGCTACGGAGGATCAGCGATTGATTTTGGCGGGACGAAAGATGACCGTTTGAAGGCAGTTTTCTGCAGTCCGCGAAACCCGGACTTCAACAAACTTAGCAGCGGGCTACTGTTCCACCAGCTGAAATGGGCGGGAGCGCCGTAGCCGGGGTCTACCGCTACGGCGATTCCCGCGGAAGGACGAATTCAGGGTTCCGTATGATTTTCAACGACCCGCTGCCCAAAATAGTTTGAGGACCTGTTCCGTGACAGTCCGTAGCTAAACTAGAATCCGAGCTTGTCATCCGCCGATGGACCGTAGGTCGAGGGCACAGGTTTCCCGTTCAATCGCAGATACACGCCGAGCTGGGCGCGATGATGCACCAGGTGATTGAGGAACATTTCGCGATAGGCTAGAAAGCGCGTCCCGCTGAAAATGGGCTTGCCTTGAAAGCTCAGCTTCCAATCCTGTGTCCAGGCTTCATCCGGCGTTTTTTGCAAAGCGGCGCGCACCTTGGCAGCGCCTTCTTCGAGGGCGCTGACCAGTTGTTCCGCCGAGTCAAAGGGCAGCGGCTTATAGCCACTGTTGGAAAAATCGAGTTCATGAGTGGTGAGGATCGATAGACCAAAGCCAGCCAACTGCGCCACGTGCGGGGCGAGCTTGTTCAGCGGCATGGATTTTGCGTGCGGCGCGAAATCCTTCTTGTCTTCTGGAACTCGTTCCAGCATGGTTCGGGTCTTCTTAATTTCTTCGTCAAATTCGGTCAAGAGAAGTTCACTGATCGACATGTTTATCCTCGGCGAAATCCAGATCGACAGTCAGCACCGCTAGTATAAGCGGATCGCCGACTAATTTGAATGATCACTCCTCTTCACCCCTTCGCAGCCCGATTTGAAAAGCTTCGTCTGCTCCTATAGATTCTTCTTTCATCATTTTCTCCGCGTCTGTCGGTGTCTTCGTTTGTTCGGAAGCCAACGCTCGGACCGAGGAGCCGGAAGCCATCTCATGCCTCATCCAAAACCTCTCGTTCTTATCATTCTCGACGGCTGGGGATATCGAGCCGAAACCAAGGCCAACGCCATCGCGCTGGCGCGCAAGCCAACCTATGACCGGCTGCTGCGTGAATATCCGAACACGCTGATCCACACCAGCGGACCGTTTGTTGGACTGCCGGAAGGCCAGATGGGGAACAGCGAGGTCGGACATCTGAATATCGGGGCCGGGCGTATCGTGCACATGGACATCACACGTATTGACCTGATGATTCAGAATGGCGAATTTTTCTCTCATCCGGAGCTGATCCGAGCAATGAAGAATGCGTGCACCAGCGGCCGCAAGCTTCATCTGTTCGGTTTGATCTCTGACGGCGGCGTGCACTCGCGGCAGGAGCATCTCTACGCGCTCCTGAAGATGGCCAAGCAGCAGGGAGTGGATCGCGTCTTTGTCCATGCCTTCATGGACGGCCGCGACACGCTGCCGACTAATGGCGGCGGTTATCTCGAACAGCTTCAGCAAAAGATGCGTGAGTATAATTCCGGCAAAATTGCCTCCGTCAATGGCCGCTACTATGCGATGGACCGCGACCGGCGCTGGGAGCGCATCGCCAAGGCATATGGCGCGATGGTTGACGGTAGAGCCGAAGGCGGCACATTTGGTGATGCGGTTCAGGGCATGAAGGAGTCCTACAACAAAGGTGTGACGGATGAATTCGTGGTGCCATTTGTTTGCACCGACAATTCCGGTCAACCGCTGGCCAGGATTGGCGACGACGATTCCTGCATATGTTTCAACTTCCGAGCGGACCGCGTACGCGAGATCACGCGTGCCTTGTGCCGCAACAGCGGGCTTAACGAGAAGGGCGGGCGCGACTTGCCGGGTGCCGAGGATCTTGACGCGGCAATCGCGCGCGATCACGTTCCGAAGAGTTTGAGCTACCTGTGTATGACGCGATACGACAAGAACTTCGATCTGCCAGTCCTGATTCCGCCGGAATCGATGACGAACATTTTGGCGAATGTGATGGGTGGAATGAACATGCGCAACCTTCGTGTGGCTGAGACGGAGAAATATGCGCACGTCACTTATTTTTTCAATGGCGGCGTGGAACAGCCTTTCCCTGGAGAAGATCGCGTGATGATTCCTTCGCCAAAGGTTGCAACCTACGATCTGAAACCGGAAATGAGCGCGGCGGGGATTGCCGAAGCGGTTGTCAAAGCCACCAACGACGGTACCTTCGACGTCATCATTGTCAATTTCGCCAATGCTGACATGGTCGGACATTCCGGCAAGATCGAGCCAACGGTCAAGGCGGTCGAGACCGTCGACACCTGTTTAGGCGAGATTGAGAAAGCGGTGCGCGCCAAAGGCGGCGCCATGCTGATTACGGCCGACCACGGGAACGCGGAGATGATGATCGACCCGGTGACGGGAGGTCCACACACGGCGCATACAACGAACCCGGTGCCGTTCATAGTCATTGCGGAGGATGCGAAGCTGTTCAGATTGAAGCCGAATGGCTCGCTCCGGGATATTTCGCCGACGGTGCTTGCGATGTTGGGTATCAACGAACCGAAGGAAATGACGGGAGAAGATTTGCGCACGCCAGCGACGAACTGACCGCGGAAGACGCAGAGGACGTGGTGATAAGTTCCTGATTGCCCGATGACCCAATCACGTGATGACACCATACACAAGCTTCTCATCTGCGTTCGCCACCCCTTCGACCAATGGAATGCGCCGCCGTGGTTTGCCGAACGCCTGCGAACGAATTTCCCGAAGCTGGATATAGTTCACCTTCCCGACTACGCGCGACTGGATGAAGAAATCATCGATGCAGAAGTCGTTGTTTCCTGGTCGATACGTCCGGAGCAGATAGCCGCCGCAAAGAAGCTAAGATGGGTTCACTCCCCGGCGGCAGCGGTGCACCAGTTGATGTTTCCCGAACTGGTCAATCGCGACATCATTCTCACCAATGCGCGTGAGGTTCACGGTCCCGTCGTGGCGGAGCATGTTATCGCGCTTATTTTTGCGCTGGCGAAAAAAATCCCGGGCTCGGTGGTTTTGCAGGAGAAGCATGTTTGGGGTCAGCAGATCCTGTGGGATGAACTGCCTCGCATACGGGAAGTGGCGGGCGCAACCTTGGGTCTGGTTGGGCTCGGAAGTATCGGACGCGCGATCGCTAAAAGCGCAAAGGCTCTCGGCATGCGGGTAGTTGCTGTACGCGAGCATCCGGAGAAGGGAAGTGAAAGCGCGGACTCGGTATTCGGCCCGGGTCAGTTTGCCGAAATTTTTCGGTTGGCGGATTTCGTTGTGCTCGCAGCCCCTGTTACCGATGGCACGAAAGCGATCGCGAACGCCGAACGCTTTGCGCTTATGAAAGCGGACGCGTGCCTGATTAACGTTGGCCGCGGTCCCTTGGTCGATGAGGCCGCACTCGTGGCTGCTCTCCGCGAAAGGAGGATTGGGGGTGCTGCACTCGATGTCTTTCCAAAAGAGCCGCTGGCGCCGGACTCCGTGCTCTGGGATGTTCCCAATCTGCTGATCACCCCGCACACGGCGGCATTGACAGACAAGTTGTGGGAACGGCACTATGCGAACTTTTCTGAGAATCTGTGCCGTTATCTTGACGGCAAATCACTTTTGGCCATCGTCGATAAGAAGAAAGGGTACTAGGAGACCCATATCATCCGGGAAGGACAAAATTCATATACCAGAATACAAACGCCACAAGCGCGCACCCCGTCACTACAACATCCAAACGCGCTCGACGGATTGTGATGTCCTGCATCGCTACCGCCAATGCGACACTCAGCCAGCTGATTGGTTCAAGGTAATAGTAATAATAAGTAACCGGTCTGATGGCGATCGCCCATTGCATGACGTGCGCAAAATACAGGGCGGGCAACAACGGTTTTCTTTGCCACAGCAGAAGGACCAATGCAGCAAGGCCTAGTATCCCGATGACTGGGTTGCCGACGAGATATGAGAGGCTGGGCTGCGGCTGCAATCTGAAAATCCACGACCACCACATCTGGCCAAGCCGTGGCTCACCTTTGGCGTGCCTTTGGAACTCCAAGATAAAGGTGTTCGCGGTCAGCAGGTAATGGGCGGTGCGGTGCTCGCGCACGATGAGCGGGACCCAACTAGCGGCGTATGCCGCGATCGTGGTTGCCATCATCACCGATGCAGCTTTGAGAAACGGTCTGTAGTAAACCAGCGCGTAGGCAATCGAGACAAGGAATCCGATGGCGCCGACCCATCGACAACCGATGGACAAGCCAAACAAAGCGCCGGTCAAGCCAAACCAAAGCGTCTTCTCTTTGCCTTTCTCCTCGATCGCAACCATGAATGTCCAAACAGCTGCCGCCTCGAACGCCAACTCAAAAATTGACAACATGGCAATGCGGCTCATCACGTACCAAAACACATTGGCAACGACGAGCAACCATGCCACAAATGACGAATGCCAGCTCCGGGTAAGTCGGAATGTCAAACCAAACAGTGACAGCGCAAGGAATGCTCCGGCAAGCGCTGACGGGAAGCGCCATCCGAGAGGAGCGTCGCCCAACGTCCGGATCGATAAGGCGATCAAGTATTTTGCGAGAGGCGGGTGCTCGGGGTTCGAAGAGTTGGTCCCCGCATTAAAGTTGCGCGCGGCGCTCACGTACGCCGACTCGTCAAACATCA
>Ga0302180_10000750_pt1 | contig 26093 bp, 20 predicted proteins | sample I_Palsa_E3_2_FD_200575 | JGI IMG/M metagenome (GOLD analysis project Ga0302180, IMG submission 200575) | Peat permafrost microbial communities from Stordalen Mire near Abisko, Sweden - I_Palsa_E3_2 | ecosystem: Environmental > Terrestrial > Soil > Palsa > Peat permafrost | place: Sweden... | reverse complement strand
GTGGAGTCGGATACATATGGACCGCCGCTGGTGTGGGAGGGCTGGTCCGCGGGCGCGTGGCAGACGCTCACGGTAAGCGATGACACTGGCGCACTGGCACGATCGGGGATGGTGGCGTTTCTCGATCCGGGTGCGCCGGCACGGCCCTCCGCAGCGATCACGTCGGCATCGGGATACGTGGTGAAGGCGGCCAGCGCATTGTTGTCGGCACAGTTTCAGCCGAAGGAGCAGATCGTAGTGCAGCCTAGCGGGGCCGCGGAGGTTGCGACGATTGATTCGATCTCCGGAGCGACGATCCGGCTGGTCACGCCGCTTGCCGGAACCTACGGCAGCACGACGGCAACCACTGCCAGCACAGGAACTACTGCCGTACAGGCGGCTCTGCCGCGCTTCGGCACTTCGCTGGACTGGGTGCGGGCACGGCTGAAGACTGACGGAACTCCAGCGTTCAGCAAGGTGAACGGAATCTATCCAAACGCGGTGTGGGCCACGCAGACCCAGACGGTCAACAACGAGACGCTGGGTTCCGGCACGGGTCAGCCGAATCAGCTGTTGACGTTCCAGCAGTTTCCGGTGCTGGAAGGCGAGCAGGTGCAGGTGCGCGAGCTGTACGGGGCGCAGGCAAGCGTGGAGTTCCTGGTGCTGCAGGAGCAGCTCGCCGAGCTGGGCTTCACGGACGATGACATCCGCACTGTGACCGATCCGCGCAGTGGTCTGATTAATGAAGTATGGGTTACCTGGAGCGGGCAGCCGAACTTTTACTTCTCCGGCTCCGAAGACCGGCACTATGTGCTGGATCGTGCGAGCGGGCGGATTCAGTTTGGTGACGGCGTGCAGGGCATGCTGCCTACCGCGGGCAATTCAAACATCATGGCGTACTTGTACCAGGCAGGTGGGGGGCTGGCCGGCGATGTGGCGGCAGGAAGCATTACGCAACTGCTGGGCGGAGCCACTGCGCAGAGCGTGACCAACCCGGCCGCTGCTGAAGGCGGCGCAGATACCGAGCCAGCGTCCGACATCACCTGGCGCGGACCGCAGGTGCTGCGGGCTCGCGGCGCCGCGTTGGCAGCGGCCGACTATGAGACTTTGGCGTTGCAGGCCTCGCCAGGGGTCGCGATCACGCGCTGTCTGCCCGCTACTGACGCTAATCTGCGTCCGGCACCGGGCTGGGTGACGCTGATCCTGGTGCCGCGCAGCCTCGATCCGCAGCCCCAACCTTCCTACGAGCTCAAGCAGGAGGTGACAGCGTACCTGCAGGAACGCGCTCCTTCGTCGATCGAAAGTGGACGTATCAGCGTGATCCCGCCTAACTATCTTCCGGTGGGTGTCAGCGCCGAAGTTACGGCCACGCAGATCGATCAGTCGGGCAGTGTGAAGTTGGCGGTGGTGGCCGCGCTGAACGAGTTCTTCCATCCGCTGTACGGCGGCCCGGATGGGCGTGGATGGCCGTTTGGCCGCGGCGTGTATCTCTCTGATGTAGCCACAGTCGTGGATGGCGTCGCCGGCGTGGACCACGTGACTCAGCTGATGTTGATGCTCAACGAAATCCCCGCGGGAGAAAGCGTGAGCGTGCCGCCGAACCAGTTGATCGCCGCCGGCACCATGCAAATCGTTATGGAAGGAGCGCCGAACGTATAGCCATGCCGCTGCCTCTGCCCAATCTCGATGATCGTCGCTGGCTGGACCTGACCCAGGAGGCGATTCCGCTGATCCCGCGCTATGCGCCGCAGTGGACGGACTTCAATGCGAGTGATCCCGGAATCACGATCATGGAGATGTTCGCGTGGCTCACCGAGTCGCTGGTGTATCGGCTCAACCAGGTCCCGGATCGGTTTCGCTGGAAGTTCCTCGCGATGCTCGGCTATCCGGCGCGCGGGCCGGTCGCGGCTTCGACTGCGCTGAGCTTCCAGCCGATTCCGCCAGGGGCGCCGTTTGAAGTGCCGGCCGGCGTGCAGTTCAACGTAAGCGGAGCGAGCGGCAGCATGCTGTTTGCAACGAGCCGCGCGATTGACCTTGCGCAGGTGACGCTGACGGCGATGCAGTGCGACCCAGGGACCGGCGTATTGAGCGACGCCTCGCGCGACTTTTCGGACCACCTTCCCATCACGGCCCTGGGCATTCCCCCCGTTGCGGGTTCGGCGGTTTACTTCGGTTTCGAAGCGATACCTTCGGGCTCGCCGGTAGCGTTCTGGTTGACCTTTGACGGCTCCGGGCACGGCGCTGATGTGCGAAGGAGACTCATTGCCGAAGCGGCTGAACAGGAGGCTGCCTGCAAAGTTATTTCGCCAGGGTGGACATGTGGCAAAGCGACTCCGAACGTATTTCGCCCCTGCAGCTTCGATTCCCCGCCCGTACCGCCGTACCACTCGGCGAGCATCGTATGGGAGTGCTTCGCGGGCGGCGCATGGACAGCGTTGACACCCGTCCAAATGCCCGCCCGGCCGGCCGTCGGTCAGGTGGTGGATGACACACGCTCGCTGACACTGGATGGACTGGTTGAGGTGAACCTGCCAGCCACTATCGCGCAGACGGCGCTGGGAGCAGTAGCGACACCGCTCTATTACCTGCGAGCGCGTCTTGCGAGCGGAGCTTATGACGCGCCGGTGTTGCTCGACGGCGTACTGTGCAATGCGGTGAGCGTAGTGCAGCGCGTTCCGCTGTGGCAGACGCTCTCCATCGCAGGCAACCTTGGTCCCCTGCCCACGCCGCCGACGCCGGGGGCGAACGTCTCGCTGCAATTCACGCTCGCGCCAGACTTGACCGTGCAGGTGCTGACTGTTGAGTCGCCTCCTGCCGCAGATCAGCCGAGCTTTGGTTTTCTAAACTACGTTGCTCCGAGTGGCGGGACTGCGGGCGCGATTACGCTCGAGTTGGTCATCGCGGGTATTGGAACGGCGGTGCCGTCGCAACCGCTGTATATTCCGGGTGCACCCGTGGTCGACCACTGCCTGCGCCTGTTTACGCACGACGGCAAGAGCTGGCAGGAATGGAGCCGCGTCGCCGACTTCGATGCTGCACGACGGGTTGACCGGTCGTTCACGCTCGATCCCACCAGCGGGCTGGTGGTGTGCGGAGATGGAGAGCGCGGGCAGACGTTTCCGCAGGGCGGTGCGATCGTGGTCACCGGCTTCGCTACCCTAGGTGACGGCGGGAATCTGTTGCCCGCGCAGCGCTGGACAGTCCCGCTAACTCCGGTCAACGCGGTTCTGCTCGGGGCAGTTTCGTCTGCGGATCAGGCGGTGCTGGCTGCAACGGTTGCCAATCCAGATATCGCCGTGGGAGGCCTCGCTGCGGTAGCGCTGACCCAACTGGAAGGGGACGCGGCAGAGGTGATCGCTGCGCACGAGCGGATCCTGGACCTCGCCGAAGCTGCGCAGCAGACCACGTTGGACCAGATTCCGCCAAGCGAGGTTCTTGCCCTGCCAGCGCCTACGCAGGCCGTGACGCTACTGGACACCGAGCGGATTGCACTCGATGTTCCCGGCACTGTGCTGGCTCGAGCGCGTGCGTGGCCGGACACCGATCCTGCGCTTCCTGGGATCCATGCAACCGGGGTGGTGACCGTGGTCATCATGCCGGCTATGCCGGTCGCAGAGCCGATGCCTTCGGCCGGCCTGATAGCAGTGGTCAAACGCTACCTGGATCGCCTGCGTGTGATTTGCACACGGCTGGAGGTCGTGGCACCGACGTATGTCGTCGTCACGGTAACAGCGACGGTACAGGCGCTCACGGGTGCGAGCGCGGCGAGCCTCGCCACCAGCATAGTGACGGCGCTCGATGGTTTCCTGAATCCGAGCACCGGGGGTCCCGCTGGACTTGGTTGGCCGTTCGGCAGGTTCGTGTACCACGCGGAGATATTGCAGCTGATTGCCGCGGTTCCGGGCGTAGATTACGTGACTTCGCTTGAGCTCACAGCCGGCTCCGGCATACCGCAATGCGGCGACATCGCGATCTGTCCGAACGTTCTGGTGTCCTCGGGGACACACAACATCCAGGTGGTGACAACGTCATGATCCCTCTCGATATCTCGATGCCTTTGGAGCGGCTGCTGTGGCGCGATGGGCAGCGTCTGATCGCCGGTGACCTGCGCAATGATATGCGCACCGCTGATCGGCTGCGCGCGCTGCACATTCGCTACATCCACCGAACCTGGGGTGTGGTGGAAGGGCTTGAGGTTGCGAGCAACCCGTTCGACCCGGCCATCGTGGATGCAGGCGTTGCGCTTAATGGCGAGGGATACCTGCTGCTGTTGCCCAAGATTACGGCGGCACCGGATCTGCCGAAACTGCCGCAGACGGCGACGCTGTACCTGGTGCTTTCGCCGGAGAGCGCAGGCGGGTGCGGGTGCGAATCGGCGGCGCTGGATCTTTCCACACTATGTCTGGGAGCGACAACGACGCAGGCTCACGTGCAGGCAACGCTTGCGTGGAAGACCGTGGGAGAGGTCGCGCGGGGGCGAGATGTTCTGCTGGCGCGCGTACTCGTCACGGCCGGCAAGATCACGAGCGCGATCGATACGACGATCCAGACACGCGCTGTCACCATGCGCCAGCAACGTATATGGTCCGATACCACGGTGCCGGGCCAGACGGGCTGGACGGACAGCGCCAGCAAGATTCTGCCCGGGATTCAAGTGAACGTCGACACCTCGGACGCGGGCTTTCTTGCCACGCCGACGTACATCGCGCAAATCTCAGGGGGAGCAACCCTCGCGGCGCAATCCATCGCTTCCGCCGACAACACCGGCTTCACGCTTCAACTTTACTTTCCCGGCTCGAGCCTGGGCGCAGACGCGCCTGATGCAGCGAAGGCGGAATCAAGCGGGTGGACAGTTACGTGGTTCGCCGTGCAGCGGTCGAGCTAACAGAAAGGAACGATATGGCCACGATTCCCAATCTTGATCGGATCGCATTCTTCTCCGGCGAACTGTTGACGGCGGACGATCTGACCACGCTGGACAGCAACGCGGAGCAACTGCGCTGGCTGCACAACCGCACGATGCATAACTGGGGCATCGCGTATGGGCTGAATGTGCAGGGCGCACGCGGAGCGACGTCCGTGACGGTGAATCCGGGGTTCGCGGTGGATAGCGAGGGTAGGGAGATCATCCTCAGCGCTTCGATGGTGGTGCCGATCCCGGCGGTGCCGGGAGGGACGGGCGGATCGGCGGCGACGTATTACCTGGTGGCCAACTACGTGGACGATGCCGACGAAACGGTGGTCGAGCAGCGAAGCGCAGTAGCGTGCGGCGCGGGCGGAGCGGTTCGTTTGAGCAACGATCCGGCGATCGTATGGAAGACCACCGCGCAGCTCAACTCGGGGATTGATGTGGTGCTAGGGCAGGTGTCTATTCAGAACTGCGTTCTCAGTGCTGCGGTGTCGGGCGCAGCTCGTCGCAGCGCGGCATTCGACAGCACGTTTGCTGTGACCTCAAACGTGGCGAGCGCAAAAGACGTGGAGTGGACAGCGATCGACAAGACGGGCACGAACTCAGGGTTTACGGTGGCGATCGATACATCGTCCGCTGGTTTTTCGTCGACTCCGGCGTACATGGCGCAGATTGTTGGCACGCGCACACTCAGTGATCCGTCAGCTCTTGTGGTCGACTTCGTCAGCATCAGCAATGCCACCGCGACCGGATTTACGCTGCAGGTCTCTTTGCCCGCGCTCGGCGACGGAATCAATCCGACGCAGATCACGGACCCTACGGCGGGCCCGGCACTGATGGCGGAGCTTGGCTGGCAGATCGCCTGGATGGCGGTGGAGGGATAATATGCAGGCAACCGCGCCCACAGGCTTCATGTATCTGAACGCGGCCAACCTGTGGCCGACGTTCCAGCTGGACAGCGTGGCGATCGGCTCGTCGGGGGAGTTGACGCTCACGGCCGCTGGATCGGGATATACGTCTGCCGGAGTTCTGCTGGGTGGGCCGTTTCAGGCGCTGGACGGGAACACCCCCTGGTATCGCTTCACGGTTGACGGCGAACTGCCGGACGCAACGCATCTGCAGGTGTTTACGTTTACGTCGGCCTCCGGCGCCACGCCTCCCTTTGCGCCTGCGAGCAGCGTGCCTTTCCCGGGATGGCAGGCGGCTCCGCGCGATACGCTTCAGGGTGTCATCTTCAACGCGCCCGCGCCCAACCTGTGGATCGGCATCGTGTTGCGCAGCGATGGCTCAGCCACTCCAACGCTCCGGCAGATTCGAATCGACTACGGACGCGATACGTATCTTCAATACCTGCCATCGATCTATCGCGCCGATCCGGCGTCAGCTGATCTGCTGAACCGGCTGATGTCGCTTGCCGAGACCGCGTTGGGCGATCTGCGCGGTGAGATTGTCGACCTGACACGGTTATTTGATCCGGCCGCAGCAGGCTATCGAGGATATCCATCCTGGTTTGCGTGGCTGAGCGGATGGCTGGCGTGGCAGCTGGATCAGAACTGGACCGAAGCACAGGCGCGTGAATTCCTCGCGGAGGCGTTCCGTCTCTACTCGATGCGGGGGACGGTGGAAGGCCTGCGCCGTTACCTGAAGATCTATGGGGGCGTGAATGCCTTCATCTCGGAGCCGGCGCTGACCACCAGCGTGTGGTCTCTCGGCGCCAACTCTGCACTCGGCTTCACTACCATGCTGGCGCCGGGGTCGGCTGCAGGTTCCATCCTGGATTCGACGGCGATCCTCGACGCAGCGAATCTGACGGATTCCACCGACCCGTTTGGATCGGATCTGTTCGATGACGTTGCCAACCGATTCTGCGTGGAGATCAACGCCGGCGAGTTGACGCAGCCAGGTGCACTGGCAGCGGTGCGTGCGGTGCTGGACCGCGAAAAGCCCGCGCATACGGTGTATGAGCTGTGCATTGTTCCGGCGCGAATGCGGGTAGGGGCGCAGTCTCGCATCGGGATCGACACGGTCATTGGCGGCCCGCGCGAGATGCAGCTGGGCAGTCGTCTCGATAACGCTGTGCTCGCTGCCAAAGATCGCGAATGTCTTCCTCTTGAGGTTTCCCATGCCAACTGATCCCACACAAACCGCTCCCGAACGCAATCGCTACTTCTATGGCCTGATGATGGATGCCGAGCGATTCAGCAGAGACCAGACGTATTTCAACGGCAAGCGCCAGCTACTGAACCGATTCGTCATAGGAGCGGGTGTAGTGGGCGGGCTTGGCCTGACCTTAGACGCCACGACAAAGGTGCTGACCCTGCAACCGGGGCTTGGCATCGACGGCGCTGGCCGGGAGATCCTCGTGCCGGCGGCGGTGCCCGTGGATTTGACCAACACCACCGACAGCCAGGGCAAGCCCACGGGTGCGATTCCGGCGGGATCGACCGTACTGCTCTCGCTGGCTTATGCAGAGCAAGGGACCGATCCGGTGCCGGTACTGGTTCCGGACTGCGAGAATCCGTGCAACTGTGCGCCGTGCACCACGGAAGAAGGGTTTGTGGTGGTGGTGACTGTAACCACCAAGCCGGCGCCAACGCCTTACGACTGCAGCAGCGGCTCGTTTCCGCTACCGCCTGGGCCGGCGCTCAATACCGCGATCGCAGACGCACTCACACTGAACTACAGCGCGGCTCCCGCGGACGCGAGCATTCCGCTGGGACGATTCACGCTTCCGGATGGACCGCTCGATGCGGTGTCCGATCGCCCGCTGGTGTACGACAACACGCTGCTGTATCGCATGATCATCTGTCTCGCGCAGCAGGTGTCGAAAACCTCTGCCGATACGCTGACCTACGTCTCGGGGGACAACCAGACGGCTCCGGCAGGCCAGGCGCTGGCCAACCCTCTGGTAGTTTCGCTGGTCGACTCGACTGGCAAGCCGGTCACCGGAGGCAGCCCTCCAACGTTCACCGTTACAGCGGGCGGCGGCTCGTTCGGGGCCGTCACCAATCCCAGCCCCGGCCAGTATGAAGCCGTGTGGACCCTGGGAGCGGCGGGTCCGCAGACCGCAACTGCACAGAGCACACAGTCGAGCCTCACCGTGACATTCAACGCGACAGCCCAATGACCTTCGGATTTCCGCAAAGGAGCGAACTATGAGTACCGTGCCCATGATGGATTGCAGCACCACTACCTCGGTTAAGCTGACCCGGGTCAACTACTTCAACCGCCAGTTGTTGACGGCCGACGATATGACCACCGAGCGCGACTACTTTCTGCAGAAGTTGCGGCGCCACAACCGGTTTCTGCACGGTTGGGGCGTGGTCTGCGGCTTGACCGTAACCAGCGCGCCTACCGATACCGCTCCCTGGCGCGTCCAGATCGGCACAGGCTACGCGCTGGGGCCTTATGGGGACGAGATCTTCGTGGGCGATGCGGTGTACTTCGACCTGGCTGCCTGTATCTCCGGGGGGACGACGAGCCCCTGCGAGCCGAACCTGGTGACGGCCGGCGGCAGTGGGACGAGCACCACCGCTTATCTCGCCATCAAATATTCGGAATGCCTGGCGCGCCCGATCCAAGTTGCGTCTTCCGGTTGCGGATGCGATAGCGATCCTTGCCAATATTCACGCATCGTGGACAGCTTCCAACTGCAGTGCATGGCAGAACCTCCCACGCAACCGGCCGATCCGAAGACTACCCTTTGCCAAGCCAACAGCGGAACCATCGCTGCGTGTCCGCCGTGCCCCACCAGCCCGTGGGTTCTACTGGCGGCGATCAAGCTGCCGTCGTCGTCGAAGACCGAGATTGCGACCGTCGCCATCGATACCAAGGTACGGCGCATCCTGGCCAGCACGGCGGTACTGCAGACACAGGTAATCGCCTGCTGCTGTAAGGCGGCGCCGCCGCCACCCCCGCCACCGGCGAGCGTGACCCTCAAGGCAATTATGGTTCGAAGCTCGGCGGTTGTGGGCACCACCGTAAAGCAGGACCAGTTGGGTACGCCTTCCAGCCCGGCTGGCCCGTGGACAGCAACGCCGCCGGGGCTAACACTCGAAATATCGGATACGTCGTTTGACTTCGAACTGGTTCTCAGTGGCGCGGCTCCTTCCGGCGGATTTCCGGTAAAGGTGACCGCGACCGCGACAAATAAAGGAACGGTCAAACTTGTGTCCGGGCCTTTCACGGTTGCCGCAGGGGACACCGACAGTGTCGCGTACAACAGCAATGGGGTGAACGCCCCGGCGGGAGCGACGACCACCGTTACGATCACTGCGACCGCAGAGGGTGATACCTCTAACGTCGTCACAGCGACGGTAACCTTGACCATGCCGCCTCCGCCGAAATGAGGCTTACTATGACATCCAACAACGGGCCGCCGGGCGCGCTCGCGATGCCAGACTGGCAGGCGGAGAGGCCGCTTACGGCGGCGGAACTTAACTTGGAGCAGGGTTATTTCCTGCAGCGGGCGCGTCGCCATTTGCGGCTGGTGCACGGATGGGGCGTAATCTGCGGCCTCAACGTGGTTCCAGTGGCAGGCAGCGGCGGATGGGAGTTCCTGGTATGTCCTGGTTATGGCGTCGGGCCGTGCGGTGATGAGCTTCTGCTCAATCGGCAGCTGGGCTTCAACTTGAGGGATTTCTTGTGGACTCGTCCACTCGATGCGGACTCCGAACAGGCTTGGGTCCAACTGGAAGTCGGCGAGATTCCATCGGGGTATGAAGCGGCAGGGGCGGCAGGTTGCGGTTGCGGTTGCGGGTGCGGGTGCGGGTGTGATGACAGTCTGCAGGCTTCCCTGCTGTACGACGAGCCTCGGGTCACCATCGCGTGGAGTCAGCCACCCACCTTCGTCGCTGGAAACACACTATGCAGTGGCGGCCCCCTTGCGTGTCCGGTGTGTCCGGAAAGTTGTGCACTGACGCTTGGATCGATTGCATTGCCGCACGGTTGATCTGTGGAAGGAATGATTGAGGAGGATTTATGGGTTTCCCTGCAGCCCGGATCGCTGATATGCATATCTGCCCGCTCTTCAACGGACCGCAACCCCACGTTGGAGGACCAATCATCGTAGGATGCCCCACGGTGCTGATTGGGGGCCAGCCGGCGGCGCGCGTAGGCGATCCTTGTGTCTGCGCCGGTCCGCCCGATGTGATTGCCAAGGGCTCCGCAACCGTGCTGATCGGTGGCCAGCCGGCCGCCAGACAGTTGGATCAGACGGCGCACGGTGGCATCATCGTCACCGGGTTTCCAACAGTTTTGATCGGGGGATGAGTAGGCTTGTCGATTCGGACAGCTGATATTCCGCCGCTGAACTAGTCCCACTCAGAAGAGGGATTAGCCGCTGGTTGGGCGTGGACGCGAGCGGAGTCTTAGGGCAGGGTGGCAGGGGTGACTGCTATCACATACTTGGGGTGCGGCGACCATTTCAATCAGAGCGAGACTCGAGATTCGCGAAATCGCCTGGAGGGAGTTCGCTGGGAGAAGGAGCTGGTATGACTCCGATGGCGACGTTGAATGGCACGGCATTGAAGAGGATCGTGTTTGGCACGGATTTTTCGCCAGTGGCAGAGCGTGCGGCCACCTATGCGAAGGGTCTGGCGCTGAGCTTTGCGGCGAGCGTGGATGTGGTGCATGTGTTCGATACAGATGTGTACCTGGATGACGCCGAGCCGCGGTTGCGAACGCTGGATGACCGGCTGGCGGTGCGTTCGGAGAAGCTGGAGGCGCTGGCGAAGACGTTTGCCGCGGAGGGACTGCTGACGAAGACAGAGTTGCCTGTGGTGCGGCCGAGCTGGAGCGGGTTGCTGAAGGCGGCGGAGAAAGAGGAGGCGGATCTGATTGTTGTGGCGACGCGGTCGAAGGCGCAGTTGAAGCGGGTGTTTGTGGGGTCGACGGTGGAGGAGTTGATTCGACAGGCGCCGCAGCCGGTGTTAACGGTGGGGCCGCACGTGGCGGCGGCGATGGATGGGCCGCTGGAGTTCAGGCGGATTGTGTACGCGACGGACTTTACGCCTGAGGCGGAGAAAGCGGCGCAGGCGGCGCTGCTGTTTGCCGGGCATGGGGACGCGAATCTCTACGTGTGCCACGTGATCCCTTGCCGGGAGAATTCGGAGGACGGGCCGGCGGAGGGGGATGTGCGGGAGAACCTGGAGCGGTTGCTGGCTGCGTCGTCGCTGGGGGCGTATGGCTGCGAGCTGGAGATTGCGTATGGAGCTCCGGCGGAGTCGATATTGGCGCTGGCGGAGAAGGTGAAGGCGGATTTGATCGTGATGGGGCCGAGGAAGCATTCGTTCTGGCTGACGCATGTGCAGCGCGGGGTGACGCTGGAGGTGCTGGCGCAGGCAACGTGTCCGGTGCTGACGGTGCATTAAGACAGGGGATAGAGAGTAGAGGATAGGGGATAGAGAAGGCCCTGCCTCTTTGGGTGTGAGGTCTTAGGCGTTGCCGTTATGATGGGAGGGTTGAGACTGCGCGGGTTGGCGCGGTTTCCCTGATGCTCATATGTTGCGCGGCCATAAGGAGATAATTTAAGTGACCTCACGAAAGATTCTTGCATTGGTGTTGGGACTTGCCGCTTTTGGCACGGTTGGAGTGGTTGCGCAGACGTCGGGCGATGCGGGGACGGTGCGGGCTACGCTGCCGAATGGGATGCGGGTGGTGATCATTCGCAATTCGCTGGCGCCGGTGGTGACGGTGCAGACGAATTTTATCGTGGGCGGGGATGAGACGCCGGAGGGGTTTCCGGGGATGGCGCACGCGGAGGAGCATATGGCGTTCCGCGGATGCACGGGGATGACCGCGGATCAGACTGCGGCGATCTATGCGCAGATGGGCGGGGAGAATAACGCGGACACGCAGCAGAACATCACGCAGTATTACGCGACCGTGCCGTCGGCAGATCTGGATGTGGCGCTGGAGGCGCAGGCGGCTTGCCTGCGGGGTGCGGATAATACGCAGGAAGAATGGGCTAAGGAGCGTGGGGCGATTGAGCAGGAGGTCGCGCGCGATCTGTCGAATCCTACGTACAAATTTATCGATCGGATGAATGGCGATATGTTTGCGGGGACTCCGTATGCGCATGATCCGCTGGGGACGAAGGACTCGTTTGATAAGACGACGAGCGAGATGCTGCAGGAGTTTTACAAGAAGTGGTATACGCCGGCTAACGCGATCCTGGTGATTGTGGGCGACGTGGATCCGGCGGCGACGATGGCGAAGATCAAAGAGATGTACGGGAAGATTCCGAGTCATGAGCTGCCGAAGCGGCCGGCGATCCAATTGGGCGCGGTGAAGTCAGAGAGCTTTACGCTGGACAGCAATCTGCCGTACACGCTGGGTTTCATTGCGTACCGGTTGCCGGGAACGGACTCACCGGATTATGCGGCGAGCCAGATTTTGGCGGATGTGCTGAGCAGCCAGCGCGGCGATCTGTACGGGATGGTGCCTGCGGGCAAGGCGCTGGGCACGGAATTTGGGATGGCCGAAGAGTATCCGATGGCGAGCGTCGGGTTCGGGCTGGTAGCCGAGCCGGCGGGCGTGGATGCGGCAGCTTCGATCGCGGAGATGCGCGGGATTCTCGAGAACTATGCAGCGAAGGGCGTGCCGGAAGATCTGGTGGATGCGGCGAAGCGGAGCGAGGTGGCGGCGGCGGAGTTCCAGCGGAACTCGATTCCGGGGCTGGCGAATGTTTGGTCGAATGCGCTGGCGGCGGAGGGACGGACGTCGCCGGATGAGGATGTTGAGGCGCTGAAGAAGGTGACGGTGGCGGATGTGAATCGCGTGGCGAAGCAGTATTTGACCCCCGCGAATTCGGTGACGGCGACGCTGAAGCCGGTGCCGACGGGGCAGCCGGTGTCTGCTAAGGGATTTGGCGGTGCGGAAGAGGTGACGTCGGCTCCTACGAAGCCGGTGGTGTTGCCGGAGTGGGCGGCGAGTGCTCTGGACACGCTGAAGGTGCCGACGGATTATGCGCAGGTTTCGCTGGATACGACGCTGGCGAATGGGATTCGGCTGATTGTTAAGACGGATCCGATCTCGCCGACGGTGACGGTGATGGGCAGCGTGAAGCACAACTCTGATTTGCAGACGGCGGAGGGGATGGATGGCGTGGCCGGGGTGCTGGACGGGCTGTATTCGTATGGCACGCAGACGATGGATCGGCTGACGTTTCAGAAGGCGTTGGATGATATTGCAGCGAATGAGAGCGCTGGCTATGGATTTTCGGTGGTCGTGCTGAAGGACCATTTTTCACGCGGTGTTGAGTTGCTGGCCGACAACGAACTGCACCCTGCCCTGCCGGCGCCGGCGTTCGCGGTGGTGAAGCAGCAGACGTCGCAGTTTGTCGAGGGGAACTTGAAGAGCCCGGAGTACAAGACGTCGCGGGCGTTGGATCTGGGGCTGTTGCCGGTGGGGGATCCTTCGCTGCGGGAGACGACGCCTGCGACGCTCGCGAAGGTGACGCTGGACGATGTGAAGAAGTATCACGACAGCACGGTGCGGCCGGACCTGACGACGATTGTGGTGATTGGCGATGTAAAGCCAGATGAGGCGAAGGCGGTCATCGAGAAATGGTTTGGGGATTGGAAGGCGGTGGGGCCGAAGCCGGAGACGACGCTGCCACCGGTTCCGGTGAACAAGGCGTCGGCTGCGAATGTGGCTGATCCGGAGGCGGTGCAGGATTCGGTGTTTCTTGGATTGCAGCTGAAGCTGGATCGGTTTGATCCGGACTACTATCCGGTGCAGCTGGGCAATCACGTGCTGGGCGGCGGGTTTTATGCGACGCGGCTGTATCACGACCTGCGGCAGGTGGCGGGGTATGTGTATTACGTGAACGTCGGCGTGTCGGCTTCGAAGACGCGGGCGACGTACACGGTGGAGTACGGCTGCAACGCGGAGAACGTGTCGAAGGCGCGAGCGCTGGTGCAGCGGGATCTGAACCAGATGCGGACGCAGAATGTGTCCGACGCGGAGCTACACCAGGCGAAGGCTTTGTTGCTGCGGCAGATTCCGCTGAGTGAGTCGAGCGAGGAGGCGGTGGCGCATGGGTTCCTTGGACGCGCGGAGATTGGGCTGCCGCTGGATGAGCCGATTCACGCGGCGAAGACGTACTACGAGCTGAGTGCAGACCAGGTGCGGGCAGCGTTCTTCAAGCTGATTCGGCCAGAGGATTTCGTGCAGGTGGTGCGGGGGCCGGCTCCGCAGTGATGGGGGTTGCTTTAAAGGAGTTGTGCTGTTGACTGAATAACCGGACAGGGTACACTCCACATGAGGACGGGCAGGCTTGACGGATTCGACGACAAATCGTGGCCGCATGACGCTGGAGTCTGAGCTTTCGAGCGTGGATTCTGTCGAGGCGAAGGCCGAAGGGCTGGCGCGGGAGGCTGGGTTCGACGAGGACACCTCCAGCCAGATTGCGATGGTGGTGCGCGAGGCTGTCATCAATGCGATTCTGCACGGCAACAAGAAGGACCCGGCCAAGCAGGTGCACGTGAATTACGAACTGAACGATGAGGTGCTGAAGTTTAAGATTGCGGATGAGGGGCCAGGACTGGATCCGGATTCGGTGCCCGATCCGCTCGCGCCGGAGAACATTCTACGCAGTTCAGGACGAGGGATATTCCTGATGAAGGCCATCATGGATGAGGTACACTTTCACCAGTTGAATCCCGGCACGGAAATTGAATTGATCAAACACCGAGTGAAGAAGGAGCTTTCAGCATGAGCATGACATTTAAAGTCCGCGAAGTGGGCGGTGTCACCATCGTTGATTTGAGTGGGAAGATCACCATGGGCGACGGCAGCCCGACGTTGCGCGAGGAAGTGCACAAGCTGCTGGACGAAGGGAAGAAGAAGATTGTGCTGAACCTGGCTGACGTGAACTATATCGACAGCTCGGGGCTGGGTGAGCTGGTAAGTTCGTACACGTCCGTGAAGAATTCTGGCGGCGAGTTAAAGCTGCTGAACCTGACCAGCAGGGTGCGTGATCTGCTGGTGATTACGAAGCTCGTGACGGTGTTCGACGTCAAGGATAATGAAGCGGCTGCGGTGTCCTCCTTCGTGTAGAACTTACGAATTTGAAAGAGCAACGGCGCGTCCATGACGCGCCGTTGCTGCGTTTGCGCGGGATGCGACGTCGACCTGTAGTATTCCATCGGGCACTGAAGGAGATGTCGATGCGCAGCGACGCGGCGGGCTATATCGCAGCATTGGACCAGGGGACGACGAGTACACGGTGCATCATCTTTGATCGTCGCTGCCGGGTGGTGTCAGTTGCGCAGAGAGACCATGAACAGATTTATCCGCGGCCGGGCTGGGTGGAGCACGATCCGTTAGAGATCTGGCGGCGCACGCAAGAGGTGATCGAGGAGGCCGCGGGAGCGCGTGGGCTGCAGGCGAAGGACATCCATAGCGTGGGGATCGCGAATCAACGTGAGACGACGGTGGTGTGGAATAAGCGAACGGGTGTGCCTGTCTACAACGCCCTGGTGTGGCAGGACACGCGGGTGGCGGACGCAGTCGAGGCGCTGAGCCGCGAGGGTGGGAAGGATCGACTGCGCGGGACGACCGGGCTGCCGCTGAGTACGTACTTCAGCGGTCTGAAGATTGCATGGATTCTCGACCATGTGGAGGGGGCGAGAGCGGATGCGGAGAGGGGCGAGTTGCTGTTTGGGAATGTCGATAGCTATTTGCTTTGGAATATGACGGGGGGCGTAGATGGGGGCATCCATGTAACGGATGTCACGAATGCGAGTCGCACGCAGTTGATGAATCTGCGGACGCTCAAGTGGGACACGGGGATTCTTGAGTTGTTGAGGATTCCGCGCGGGATGCTGCCGGAGATTCGGTCGAGCAGCGAACACTATGGAGAGCTGAAGATTGGGGTGCTGGCGGGGGTTTCGATCTGCGGGGTGCTTGGAGATCAGCAGGCGGCGCTGGTGGGGCAGGCGTGCTTCAGGCCGGGGCAGGTGAAGAACACGTATGGGACAGGTTGTTTTCTGCTGATGAATACGGGGGAGCTGAAGGCATCGACGCATGGATTGGTATCGACCGTGGCGTACCAGTTTGGCGGGGAGAAGCCGGTGTACGCCCTGGAGGGCAGCGTGGCGATTACGGGCGCGCTGGTGCAATGGGTACGCGACAACCTTGGGCTGATTGAGCGCAGTGAAGACATCCAGGCTCTGGCGCAGACCGTGACGGACAACGGCGGGGTGTACTTTGTGCCGGCGTTCTCGGGACTCTATGCGCCGTACTGGAAGGATGATGCGCGCGGGGTGATTGTGGGGCTAACGCGCTACGCAAATAAGGGCCACCTGGCGCGGGCGGTGCTGGAGGCAACGGCTTTCCAGACACTCGAACTGGTGGAGGCGATGGAGGCCGATGCGGGGCTTTCGCTGGCGCAACTGCGGACCGATGGAGGGATGGTGGTCAATGATCTGCTGATGCAGTTTCAGGCAGACATTCTGGATCGCGAGGTGATCCGGCCAGCGATGCGGGAGACCACGGCGCAGGGAGCAGCGTATGCGGCGGGGCTGGCATCGGGTTTTTTCAAAGGCACGGAGCAGCTTGCCGAAAGCTGGGAGATGGACCAGGTGTGGAAACCGCAGATGGATGCAGGGAGACGCGTACGGCTGTGTAAGCAGTGGAAGAAGGCCGTGCTTCGCAGCATGGATTGGGAGGAAGAGTGAGTCGCAGGGATGCACCTGCGGAGGGGCTGAAAGGGTGTGGCTTGGCGCTGCTGAGAAGCTCGAGAGTGAGGCCCGGGCGGAGGGTTGGGATGGCTGCTGTGGGGCAGGAGATGAGGATTGATCATGGTAGACTCGGAGGAGAATGAGTGACCCTAAGTATGGCGTGGGCAGCGGAGTTTGGAGCCCTGGCCCTGCCCGTTGCCGATCCGAAATTTCCCTCCGAACGGTGAGGCAGCTTGGGTTCTTCCTCCTGATGCCTTTGCTGGTGACTGCTGCGAGCGCGCAACAGCAGCAGTCGACTCCATCAGGCTATCCAGACAGCTCACAGACGTCGAACAATCCGGATTGCGCTGATCCGTTACTGGCGAGTTCTGCGGAGTGCATGGGTCAAGACCAAAGCAACGGACAGCAGCAGCTGAATGTAAATCCGCAGACAGGGGCGGGCGTACCAAGGACGTTCGGGGCGCCGACGCAGGATCAGAACAACAATTTCACCGATACGGGGCAGCCGGGCTCGCGGCAGGGTCAACAGAACGGCGTGAATTCTTCGCAGCAGCAGATGTTGCTTCCGCCTGAGCCGCTGACAGAGTTCCAGAAGTTTATCGCTTCGACGACGAGCCAGGTCTTGCCGATCTACGGAGCGAATTTGTTTCGGCGGGTGCCGTCCACATTTGCTCCGCTGAATATGGCGCCGGTTCCCTCCGATTATGTGACTGGCCCGGGGGACGAGCTGCGCATACGCGTGTGGGGACAGGTGAACTTTCAGGCCAACCTGCAGGTGGATCGGGCGGGAGAGATTTATCTACCGCAGGTTGGGCCAGTGCACGTGGCGGGGCTGCCGTTTTCAGAACTCGATGGTCATCTGCGCCAGGCGATCGGGCGGGTATATCGCAACTTCGATTTGACGGTAGATATCGGGCAGATTCGTGCGATCCAGGTGTACGTCGCGGGGCAGGCGCGGCGCCCGGGCGTGTACACGGTGAGTTCGCTGAGCACGCTGGTGGATGCGGTGTTTGCCAGTGGCGGTCCCTCGATCCAGGGGTCGATGCGGCACATTGAGCTACGGCGTGGAAGCGACGTGGTTACGGATTTCGACCTGTACAGGTTGCTGGTCCATGGTGATAAGTCGAAGGATGTGAAGCTGCTGCCGGGTGACGTGATCTTCATCCCGGCAGTGGGAGCCGAGGTTGCGATTACGGGCAGTGTGCGGACGCCGGCCATCTATGAGCTGCGGGAGGGTGAGTCGCTGGACGGGCTCATCGCGGATGCGGGAGGCGTGTCGGCCGTGGCGGCGGAGGCGCGAGTCTCGATCGAGCGCATCTCTGAGCATCACGACCGATTTGCGATGGAAGTCGCTTACGATGCGAACGGCTTGAAGACGACTTTGGCGGATGGCGATCTGGTGCACGTGTATTCCATCGTTGCGCGGTATCAGAAGACGGTGACGCTGCGCGGCAATATCGCGAACCCGGGGCGGTTTGCGTGGCATCCTGGCATGCGGGTGAGCGAGCTGGTTCCAGATAAGGATTCCCTCATCACACGAAATTACTGGTGGAAGCGAGCGCAGCTCGGCTTGCCGGCTCCGGAGTTTGAGCCAATTCCCTCCTTCTCAAATATGCGCCAGCCGATTGATGGCAACCCGGTCACGCTGAGACTGCAGTCGCAGGGGGGAGCAAACGGGGCCAATAGCTTGGGCTTCGGGCAGCAGGGCCAAAATGGCTCGCAGCAGAACTCTTTCGGGAACGCAAATGGCAACGGGTCTAACAGCGGCGCCGGTATAAATAACAGCCAGAATGGGTCAGCGCAGGACCAGACAGGGCAGTTCGCGGATGGCTCACAGCAGGGTCAGTTTGGCTTGCAGCAAAACCAGCAACTGAATGCACAGCAGCGGGGCAGCAACTCCTCACTGGCGGAGCAGCAGGCGAACGCTTCGAATGGGCCGCCGCCGGCGCAGCGCACCGAGGTGCAAAAAATCGCACCGGAAATTGACTGGGATTACGCAGTGATCCAGCGCCAGGATACTGAGACGCTGAAGACGACGCTGATATCGTTTGACCTGGGCAAGCTAGTGCTGCAGCACGACAGCTCGCAGGATATGGAGTTGCAGGCAGGCGATGTGGTCTCGATCTTCTCGGAGGCTGACATCCGGGTTCCGATTGCGCAGCAGACGAAGCTGGTGACGCTGAGTGGGGAGTTTGTGCATTCAGGGGTGTACTCGGTGCAAGCGGGAGAGACGTTCCACCACCTGGTGGAGCGAGCTGGAGGACTGACTCCGAATGCGTATCTGTATGGCTCGCAGTACACGCGCGAATCGACGCGGGCGATGCAACAGGCGCGCATTGATGAATACGTGCAGAACCTGAGCATGGAGATGCAGCGCAGTACGATGGCGGTCGCGGCGTCAGCGACGGGATCCGGGCAGGATGCGGCGACAGCCGCGGCGGCGCAGGCCAACGAGCAGAGCCTGGTAGCCAACCTGCGTCGGATTCGCGCAACCGGGCGGATCGTGCTGACATTTGTTCCGACGAGCAGCGGGATCGGTTCCCTTCCGGACATCGCGATGGAGGATGGCGACCACTTTAGCGTTCCGTCGCTGCCGGCCACGGTGAACGTGGTGGGTGCGGTGTACGATCAGAACTCCTTTTTGTACACCTCGGGCCGGCGGGTTGGCGAGTACCTTGGGCTGGCAGGAGGACCGAACCGGGACGCGGATTACAAGCACTCGTTCCTGATTCGCGCGGACGGCGAAGTGGTCAGCAGCGACCTAGGAAAAGGACTCTGGGCTGAAAAGTTCAAGAACCTGCCCGTGTATCCGGGCGATACGATTGTAGTGCCGGAAAAGCTGTACAAACCCGGAGCGTTGCGTACCGTACTTGCGTATTCACAGCTGTTCTCACAATTTGCGCTCGGCGCTGCGTCAATCGCCGTGATTCAATAGCAGGAATGTAATGACGAGCGAGACTCCAATTTCCACAGTATCTGAACCCGTCAATGCTCTCTCTGCCGTAAGTCGGGCAGATCGAGGCGCTGCGGAAGACAAGGAAATCTCGCTGCTTGATCTGCTGATTGCCATCGCCGAACGTAAGCGGACTGTGCTGCGGATTACAGCGTTCTTTACTGTTCTTGCGATCATCGTCTCGCTGCTTCTTCCTGTCCACTATACGGCGACTGTCACGTTGCTGCCGCCACAGGAGAACTCCTCCATGGCTGCGGCGATGGCATCTCAACTTGGCAATTTAGGAGGGATGGCTGCTTTGACGGGCGGAGGGCTCGGCCTCAAGAATCCGAACGACCGCTTCGTGGCGATGCTGCAGAGTCAAACGGTGGAAGATGCGATCGTGCAGCACTTCGGCTTGATGCAGGAGTATCACAAACGCTACTTGTCTGATGCGCGCAAGGATTTGGAAAATCACGCGACCGTAGATGGCAGCGGGAAGGACGGGCTGATTCATATCTCGGTGGAAGATCACGACGCGCACAGAGCCGCGGACCTCGCCAATGGCTACGTGGATCAATTTCGCGATTTATCTCAACATCTCGCGATTACAGAAGCCTCACAGCGCAGACTGTTCTTTCAACAAGAACTCGAGCGGGCAAAGAATAATTTGGCCACTGCCGAGGAGGCGCTGGAACAGACGGAGCAGAAGACAGGCGTGATCCAGCCAGATAGCCAGGAACGAGCCTTGATCGAATCCGCCGCATCTCTGCGCGCACAGATTACGGCGCGCGAAGTGCAAATCCAAGGAATGCAAACGTACGCTACCGGAGAGAACTCCCAGCTGATTCAAGCCCAACAGGAGTTAGCTGGGCTGCGGGCACAGTTAGCGAAACTGGGCGGCTCCGAAGACACGGCAGGCAATGAGTTCATCATCCCAAAGGGCCTGGTTCCAAAGGCGGGGATGGAGTATGTTCGCCGACTCCGCGACGTAAAGTACTACGAGACAATCTTCGATATCCTTGCACGGCAGTTTGAGATGGCGAAGCTTGATGAGGCGAAGGAGGGCGCAGTGATTCAGGTGGTTGACCCGCCAATTCCGCCGGATAGAAGATCTTTTCCTAAGCGCACACTCATCGTAATCGGAGGAGCGATCGCAGGATTTATTCTGGGCATTCTGACGGCAATATTTCAGGCTTCGTGGCAACGCATCAAGGAAGATTCCGAATCCTCCACAAAGATCGAACAATTGCGCCGGTACTTATTCTCTTGAAGATAAGGCGAGGGAGCCGAGCGATCGTGTGCAGCCCCACTCGCCTTCTCCGTTCGGTCGGTCGACCATAGGACTGGCTAATTCGCGGCCGCGTCATCGGACGACAAGGTGAGGATGCGTGCATGAACCTGGTTGCTGAAGAAGCGCAGAGACAGGAGACTGGATCGATGGACGATGTTGGCGATATTGTATTGCCACTCAAGAAGAAGCACGGGTAAAGACCTTCTAACGAGTGTTACCGATCTACCGCAACAACCAAAGGCATAGCTTCTATATGAAAGTTCTTATCACCGGCGGAGCCGGCTTCATCGGCACGCATCTCACGCGACACCTGCTTGAGCTTAGGCATGAAGTCACGGTACTGGACAATTTCACCCCCCAAATCCATGCCGGAGAGACACATCTATCACCGGATCTTCGGTCACATGTAAAGCTAATCGTTGGGGACGTCGCCGACCCCGCAGTGTTAGAACGAGCGCTCGATGGTACCGAATGTTTGGTACACCTGGCTGCCGAGACGGGCACTGGACAGTCGATGTACGAAGTGTCCCGGTACGAGCATACAAACCTGGCGGGAACAGCTTTGATATACGAATCCTTAGCCAAAGGCAAAGCAAGGAACGTCCAGCGGGTGGTGCTTGCGTCCTCGAGAGCGATTTACGGGGAGGGTGCCTACCGCTGCAAAGAGCATGGCATCGTTTATCCGCCGGCACGAAGCTCTGAGGACAAAAGATCGGGTCTCTTTGACTTGGTCTGTCCGACTTGCAGGGCTGCTTGCGAAGTGGCTCCCACACCAGAGTCTGCACCGCTCAGGCCGACATCGTTTTATGGGCTTACGAAGCAAGTACAGGAGCAAATGGTCCTTCTGTTTGGCAACGTGTTGGGAATACCATCGTTTGCGCTTCGCTACCAGAATGTATATGGTCCTGGCCAGTCGCTGCATAACCCCTACACTGGTATTCTCGCAATTTTCTCGAATCTCGCACGGGCCGGAAAACCGATACAAATATTTGAAGATGGCCGCGAGAGCCGTGACTTTGTGTACGTGGAAGACGTTGTGCGCGCCACGGCGGCCTGTCTTTCTCCCGACGCAATAGGATGCGAGGCGATCAATGTTGGCTCGAATGAGAAAGCCACTGTCGTGGAAGTTGCGAGCGAGATCAACGCATTCTTCGGAAATGCTTCCGAAATCAAGATCACGGGTGCATTTCGTGAAGGCGACATCCGCCACGGAATGGCTGACTTATCGAAGGCGCAACAGCTACTCGGCTATCATCCGACGTGGAGCTTTCCAGACGGCTTGCGTAGATTCTTAGATTGGGCGACAACGAATGAGCTTTCCGACGATCACTACGAACAGTCGTTGTCGGAAATGAAGCAGCGCGGGCTAATGCGCGATTGAGAAGGGATAAGGCTTGATGGCCAATAGTGGGCGCTCAATGTACCGGGAGATTTGCGGTTTTTTTGGCAGTCCACTGCCGGAAAAGCTGAATACGATCGAGCTGGCCTACTATCGCCTGAAGGCGGTTCTGTATTATCGTCACGTGTTCGCTAGCTTCGGCAAAGGCTCCGTACTCTACAAACCGATGATGCTAACTAATCCGAGGTTCATGCATATCGGGAAAAATGTGGTGATTCGACATGGTGCTCGTATGGAGGCCATCGTCACGGATGCGGAGAATCTTCCCGAATTACGCATTGGAGACAATGTCAATATCGAACAAAACGTTCATATTGTTTGTCACTCGAATATCGTGATTGGAAATGACGTTTCGATCACGGGAAACTGCGCGATCGTGGACGTGACCCACCCTTTCAAGGACGTGCATGACCCTATGAAAATCGGCGACCGGATCCTGAAGGAACGGTCGTTTCTTCAGATAGGCGATCGATCGTTTCTTGGGTTCAATGCGATCGTATTGCCTAACGTTCGTATAGGTCGCTATTGCGTTGTGGGAGCCCACGCGCTCGTGAGTCGAGACATACCCGACTACTCCGTGGCGGCCGGAAATCCGGCAAGGATTCTGCGCCGATATGACGAAGCTAGGGAAGATTGGACTTCCGCCGCTACGTCAACGGAGCGCAATCTAGCGAATTCGGACTCTCTGCAACGAGAGTAAGACGACGTTTAGCGGATGCCCGGGATCGGCCGAGCCGTAATTTCGATGCAATCGCCCTTTTGCAAGACATCCAAGACGCGGGCAATCCAATAGCCGAGTAGCATCAATAATCGATTGCGAGCAATCCAGCCATCCTCGCCTAGTCTCCCATTGTTACGATTGAGATAGAGTTGGAGGCTCCCAAATATTCCTGAGAAATTCGAGTTGTACGCTACCTTTTCAACAGCGAACCCCTCTTCCCTCAAGAGGCGGCTCAACGTATTCGGGTTATAGCCAAAAGGATGAACGGGGGCGCCCAAATACCACCAATAGTTGCCCCATACCTGCGCCGGCCATCCCGCCACATTGGGCACTCCGATCAGTAAACGGCCGGAGGGTTTTACAATGCGCCGTATCTCGTGTAGGACCTCTCGCGGGTTATGCAGGTGCTCAAAAGAATGATTACTGCGGATATAGTCAAAGCTAGCAGGCGGGTATCGAGCGGCGTCAATCGTGCCTCCGAAGATGTCAATTCCCGCGAGTCGTCCGGTTTCTGCAGCACGCGCATCGAGTTCTACTCCGTGAACTTTCCAGCCCAGATTACGCATCTCGGCCAAAAATGCTCCCGAGCCGCAACCGAGGTCTAGCATCGTTCCAGGCTCATTGAATTTCGGCTCGCCCGTGCGGTGCGAGTTGTAGAGCAGTATGCGGCGAAGCGATCTCTTGAGTCCGAGGCGCCATAAAGATTTCGGCGGCCCTAACGGCTGATAGGCGTAATAGTTCGTTGGATAGGCATGGCTCAAATAGGCCATAGTGGGTGATGGGTTGAGAAAATTCAAACCACAGTTGCAGCATTCGACAATCGGAAATCGCCCAAGGTTACCGTAATGCCGGTCGGTCGCCAAGACCACTGTTTGGAAGGTTGCATGCCCGCACAAAGGACAGGATTCCAATTGATTCCATAGGGTTGAGTCAGTAAAGCTAGGCTCCGCCTGCATACTTGTTACCAGTGTGGTCATGATCTGGGACGACTCTCAATTCAACGGCAATTCCATGATTATACCGTGGGAGATTTTGCTCCCATGTTATCCAATGCCACTTTCGGCGCGGTGGCCGTAGATCTTACCTCCTGGAGGGTGCGGCGAACTCCATCCCAGATCCACCACCCGGCGAAGATAAACGAAAGAAACAGCGGAAGGTATCGCTCCGTGTAAGACAGATGGACACGGCGTTCGAGCCAAGCGCGGCCGAGCAAAATAATGAATACCGGAAGGTAAGGACGTAATGGAATTCCGACTCCTTGCCAGAGGAACGATCTAGCATCGATCGACAAATATCTAATTTTCGGTAGAACAGCAAACACAACGACAACAACAGCAATCACTGCTGAAACGAGAGTGGCGCACGCAACTCCTATAGGTCCGATGACGATTATGGCGAGCAGGCTTAATGCCAGATTCGACAGACCCTCAATGAGCGCCGGCGCCAGTCCATAACGCTGCAAGCCCATGCCGACTAACACTACCCCATAGCCATTCCCCACGAGTCGGACGGCCTGTGCAATAAGCAGTATCTTCAGCACCGGTAAGGTCAAGGCCAAATAAGCAGAGCCGACCCAAGCTCTTATCAATGAGTCTCCGAACAGAAATGCCAGAACGATTACTCCCATGCTGAAGTAGGAGTTGAGACGTGTCGTGACAATCACCAAGCGGGAAATACGATCGAACTCTTGTCGCGCCTGCAGAACGGCAACGGGGGCCAGCATCGCCGAAAACGCAGCAGCGTTCAGCCCGGTAAAAAACATGATGAGGGTCGCGGCGATCGAGTAGGCGCCGACTGCTTTGAAGTCGAACATGCCGACGATCGTCACGTCCAAACCGCTGACCAAGAGCATGCCGAAGGACCAGACACTGAGGGTAGAACAATAGCGGATGAGTTCCGCCGTAGTCGCGCGGTCGAGGAAGGCGAACTTGAACCGGAGCGCCGGCAGCAACTTCTTCACGATCACGCACTGCACCAACCCAGCCACGAGGTTGAACCCGCCGATACAGAATGCCAACCATGCCAGCGAATGTGTCCAACGTACAACCAGGAGGACTGCGACCGCACCGAGGAGGCGGCTGGTCGCAATCGCGATGGCCGGAAATTCATTGCGCTGCATGCCGACCAGCACGCCTGTGTAGACTGACAGCGGAAGATTCATGGCGGCCACGACGCCAAGAATCAGTACCCCGGAGCCGATCTCGCCCGCCAGGCCGGCTGGAACGGAACGGAACAAATGCGGGAGCTGCCAAGCGATGATCCCCAATCCGCACAGAGCGATCATTCCAGCTACAGCAAGAATTGCGAATGCATTGCTAAACAGGCGGTCGCGCTGTTGGTGATCTCCCTTCTCCAGCGCTCCGGCAAGATAGCGCGCGACTGCAGTCTGTACGCCAAAGTCGAGGTAATTGGCGTACGCAGCCAACTGCAGCATCAGTGCCCAGCCAGCAAAGCGGTCGGGGCCGAGTGAATGCGTGAGAAAGTGCGGAAGCACCAGGGCGACGACCGCCGAAGCTCCGCCGCGTATGAGGTTCGCAATTGCGTTCTTTGCTATGGTGAAACGGAGAGATCTCATCAGAATGTTGAATGATTGGGAGTTGGCGCTTGTTGCTTCCTCCAGATGCAGCAACTTGCCTGGCGTAAGGACTTCAACTCAGAATACCTTATTTGAGTAGTCGACCTATGTGGGGTAGCGCGCGCTACTGTACGCATACAGCGCGTCTGGCCAGTATCGAGTTCTCGGCTACCTGAGCACTCATCTGCTGACGGACGGAAGCATGCAGATGGGATACCGCAGATATATCATTCTTAGTGAAGAGGCGTTTGCCTTTTGAGGTTACCCATTGGTGCTAAGACCCCGAATTGGCGTTGTGACGGTTACGTACAACAGTGGTGCGGTTCTTCTTCCGTTTCTCCGTTGCGTGTTTGAGCAGACGCACAGAGACTTCATTCTGTTCGTAGTCGACAATGCGTCCAGCGATGCCACCTTGCGCCTCCTCCATGAATGTGGCGATGAACGTCTGAGGCTCATTCGCAATGCCGACAATCGAGGCGTAGCTGCGGCAAACAATCAAGGTATACGCGCGGCGATTGGGGCTGGATGCGCGTCAGTCTTACTGATCAATAATGACACCGAGTTTGAACCGCGCTTATTTTCACTTCTTGTAGAGGG
>Ga0302180_10000749_pt1 | contig 26099 bp, 28 predicted proteins | sample I_Palsa_E3_2_FD_200575 | JGI IMG/M metagenome (GOLD analysis project Ga0302180, IMG submission 200575) | Peat permafrost microbial communities from Stordalen Mire near Abisko, Sweden - I_Palsa_E3_2 | ecosystem: Environmental > Terrestrial > Soil > Palsa > Peat permafrost | place: Sweden... | reverse complement strand
CCCGGACCCAACCGGTCATTCACCGGCAGACCGCCCGGGTGTTTCCGGTCGACGGCGAAGAGCGGGTCTTGCTGCTGCACGGCTGGGATCCGCACCATCCGGAGGATCCTTTCTGGTTCACCGTGGGCGGCGCGGCCGACGAGGGCGAATCCCTGCGCGACGCCGGTGCCCGCGAGCTCTACGAGGAGACCCGCATCGAGGTGAACCCCGAACGCCTCGGTGAGCCGATCGCAGAAAACGTGGTCGAGTTCTCCTGGGGCGGCCACCGCATCGCCCAGCACCAGACCTTCTATGCTGTCGCCGTCGGGTCCGTCGAGGTAAGCCTCGAGGGCCTGGACCAATGGGAGCGGGCCACCACCGACAAGTACGGCTGGCTCTCCGCCGAAGACCTGGAAGCCGACGAGCGCCCCGCGCATCCCGATATCCCGGACCTGATCCGCAAGGCCGTGGCCAGCGTCCGCGCCGAGTAGCGGCGGGTCAGGAGTTCGGGCCAGCTGAGGGCCTGGGTGCCGTCACGTCCCTCCCTGCCGCATCTTTTGTCCCATCCGTGCGAGTATGGGGTGAGCTGCGCGAGCTGCCGGGAATAGCCGCGATAGCGTGGCCGGTTCCGTGAACGGACGGACTCTGGAGGCACCAGGAGACTTTCCCGGCATGGCGGACTGGGGTGAGTCCGCGTAGCGTGGAAGACGCGAGGACATTAAAAGCCGAGGTGACGCACGTGCGTGACATCCTGAGCAGGATCACGAAGTGGTGGGAGGCCGACGAGAGCTTCGGTCTGGCTACGGTGGTGCGCACCTATCGAAGTGCGCCCCGCGATCCCGGCGCGGCGTTGGCAGTGTCGTCCTCGGCCGGCCATGAGGTTGTCGGCAGCGTGTCGGGCGGATGCGTTGAAGGCGCCGTCTACGAGCTGTCGCTGGACGTGTGCCAGACCGGCAGCCCCGTCCTTCAGACCTACGGGGTCAGCGACGACGACGCGTTCGCGGTGGGGCTGACGTGCGGCGGGATTATCGACATCTTCGTTGAGCGGATTGATAAGGACAGCTTTCCCTCACTTGGCGACATCGCCGCGGCGGTGGAGCGCGGCGAGCCGGTCGCGGTCGCGACGGTGATCGCCGGGCCCGGCCAGATTGGCGCACGGCGGGTGATCTGGGCCCGGGACGGCGAGGCCGGACCGGATGAGGTCGAAGGACTCGGCCGCGACGGCTGGCATGTCGGGGCATCGGGGACCCTGGGATCCGGGCCGAGGCTGGACGCGGCGGTAGACGACGACGTTCGGGGCATGCTCGCCCAGGGACTGACCGGTATCCGCAGGTACGGCGCGCAAGGTGAGCGCCGCGGGGACGAGCTGAGCGTGTTCGTGAACTCGTTCGCTCCGGCGCCGAGGATGCTGGTCTTCGGGGCGATCGACTTCGCCGCCGCGGTCGCGCGGGTCGGGAAGTTTCTCGGGTATCAGGTGACCGTTTGCGATGCCAGGAAGGTGTTCGCCACTGCCTCGCGGTTCCCCGACGCGGACGAGGTGGTGGTCGACTGGCCGCATCGCTTTCTCGCCGCCACGGACGTGGACGCCAGGACCGTCATCTGCGTGCTCACTCACGACCCGAAGTTCGACGTTCCGTTGCTCGAGGTGGCGCTGCGCACTCCGGCGGGATACATCGGCGCGATGGGCAGCAGGCGAACCCACGACGACAGGCTGGCCCGGCTGCGGGAAGTCGGCCTGACCCCCGACGAGCTCAGCAGGCTGCGCTCGCCGATCGGGCTCGACCTCGGAGCCAGGACGCCCGAGGAGACGGCGGTCTCGATCGCCGCGGAGCTCATCCAGCTCCGCTGGGGTGGCACCGGCTCCCCGCTGACCGCGACGGAAGGCCGCATCCACCACCAGCTGACCAGCTAGACCGCCATCGGCCCTAAGTAGCGCGCATTAGGGTTTACGGCCGACGCCGCCGCGCATGGAATGCAGCCTGCCGATCGGCGCGGTTCCCGGCTCCGGCCGCCATTCGGCTATCCAGGTGAACCCGGGCTCGACGAGCTCGAGGCCGTCGAAGAACCGCAAGACGTCAGCCAGCGGCCGTACGTGCAGCTGAGACGAGGCCTGGCGATAGACCTCCTCCGCCTCCCTGCGCTCTGTCGTGAGCTCTTCGGTTTGGATGGCGTGGGTGATGACGAGGTAGCTGCCGGGGGCCATGTGGTCGCGATAGGCCGCGAGGATGTTGCCCGGTTCCGCCTCGTCGGCGATGAAGTGCAACGTGCTCGTGCACAGCACCGCCACCGGCTGCGCCAGATCCAGCAGCCTGCCGACCTCGGCGTGGGCCACGATGGCGGTCGGCTGGCGCAGGTCACTCAGCACCATCGCGACCTGGTCGCTGGAGGCGAGCAGCGCCTCGCCGTGGGACGCCACCATGGGATCGTTGTCCACGTAGACCACGTGTGCCCCCGGCCCGGACCCCAAAACTCCCTGGGCCAGCTGGTGTACGTTGGCCTGGGTCGGAAGGCCGCAGCCAAGGTCGAGAAACTGCCGGATTCCGCCCTCGGTGGCGAGATACCGGATCACCCGGCCGAGAAATGACCGGTTGTCGCGCGCTATTGCCCCGACGTCCGGAATCGCGTCCAGGAGCTGCCTGGCCGCGGCCCGGTCGGCGCCGAAATTGTCTTTCCCGCCGAGCAGGTAATCATAAATCCTGGCGACATTCGGCGTGCTGGCATCAATGCCGATTGGCGCCGGGTCCTGATCCGTCATTTACGTCATCACTCCTGATCCGGGATGGATGCTATCAGGGTGGGGCGGGTAGGCTTGGGGGCCGTGCGCATGAGAGTGGCGGGGGTGCTGCTGGCCGCCGGGGAAGGCTCCAGGTTCGGCCGGCCCAAGGCCCTGGTCGAGCTGGACGGGCAGACCCTGGCTGCGCGTGGCGTCAATATGCTGCGGACGGGCGGCGCGGATCCCATCCTGGTAGTCACCGGCGCGGCCCGGGTGAACCTGGACAGCATTCATGTCGTCTACAACGAGCAATGGCGTACCGGCATGGGCTCCTCCCTACGCGCCGCCCTCCGTGCCCTGACCGACGCGGAAGATGCGGCAGGGGCGGAAGACCGGCCGGCCGCGACGCTTGCGGTGGACGTGGGCGCGGTGGTGGTCGCGCTGGCGGACCAGCCCCTAATCGGAACGGACGCCGTTGCGCGGCTGATCGCCGCCTACCGCGGCGGAGCCGGCGTGGCCGTCGCCAGCTACGACGGCAAGCCCCGTAATCCCGTCCTGCTCGCCCGCGAGCACTGGCCCGAGGTCATCGCCGCGGCCACCGGCGACCAGGGAGCCAGGGCGTTCCTGCGCGCGCGGCCGGAGCTCGTCACGCTCGTCGAGTGCGGGGACACCGGCAGCCCCGAGGACATCGACACGGCCGCAGACCTGGACCGGGTCGCCACCCGTTACCGTGGATCAAAAACCCGGCTATCGCGGGAGTAGCGATACCGCCACCTTGGGGGCCGCCTGGATGCCCCAGGCGTGCGTGACGGTGTCGCCGGGTTCCAGGACCAACAGGTCGTGGCCGGTCACGAAGGCGTTCGGCGGGCAGGTCATGGGCTCAATGGCCACCGCCTTGCGGCGGCGGTCCGGCCCGAGCGGGTCGCCGGTGAACACCTGCAGCCATTGGTAGCCCGGACCGGCCCACAGGCCCACCCAGGGTCCGGCACCGCCGTCGGCGACGAGGTGCGCCCAGGCCCGGCCCTCGTCGTCGCGGCTAAGCCCGGTGAGCGCGTGATCAAGTTGGGTGCTGCCGATGGTGCGCGGCTGGCGGAAGTCATACGGGGTGCCCTCGACGGCCTCGGGGGAGCCGGACGGGATGCCGCGGTCGTCCATGGGCAGCCAGAACCCGGCGGGCAGTGACAGCTCGCATCCGTCGACGGAGGGCGCGGCGACGGTCAGGTACGGATGTGAGCCGGTGCCGTAGGGTGCCGGATGGCTGCCGCGGTTGCGCGCGGTGATGGCGACGTGCAGCCCGGTGCCGGGATCGAGGCGGTACTCGGCCTCGATCTCGAGGCAGAACGGATAACCCTGCTGGCCGTGCGGTGTGCTGCGTAGCAGCACGGCACTGGCATCGTGGCTGTCGGCGGTCCACGCCGTCCAGCGGGTCAGGCCGTGAATCGCGGTGCCGCGGGCGGGTTCGGTAAGGGCAAGGTAATGCTCGGTGCCGCCGAAGACGTAGCGCCCGCCGTCGATCCGGTTCGGCCACGGCGTGAGCAGCTGGCCCGCGCCCGCGGGCGGCAGTTCGTCGGGTTCGTAGCCTGCGATCACCGGCTGGCCGCGGAAGGACAGCTCGCGCAGCCCCGCGCCCAGCTCGGTCACCGTGGCGTGATAGTGGCCGGCTTCAATCTCATACTGCAGCCCGGTAAGCGGAACGATCACGGCCTAAGGATACGGACAGCAGCAGTGCGGCGCGGCAGCCGGCCACCAGGCCCCAGGCGAGATCGGCTCCCGGAACCGCCGCGAGCAGCTTGGCGGCCGGGGGCTCCAGCGGCTCCTGGCCTGCCATCCCCAGCAGCACGGCGGACACCTCGGCCGCGGCCTGGCCGTTGGCGGCGCAGTGCAGCAACGACGCCCCCAGCGCCGTCGTCCGCTGCCCCGCGTAGCAGGTCGCCGACGCGCTGAGCCAGTTCGCGAGCCAGACCGCCCGCGTTCCGCCCGAGATGGCGCCGCCCAGAAGCCTGAGTGCGAGCAGCACGCCGCTGACCATGCTGTCGCCGCTCGGGATCAGGCCTGGACCCAGGCCCACCAGGCGTTCGGCCGCCTCGACGGCGCCGGCCAGGTCACCGCCAGCGCAGCAGGCCGCCAGCTGGGCCGGGCCGTCCTGGCCCGCCAGGCCAGGCGCCTGCTCGGCGGCCGCGCAGAGCCTGGCCAGGACGCCGTAGCCGTGATCGAGCCTGGCCCGGGACAGCGGCCCGAACACCGGGGACGGGTCCCACCAGCGGACGATCCGGATGTCAAGCCCGCAGGCCATTACCCGGTCCCCGCCCGCCCAGCACTGCTCGGAATGGGCGGCCGGAGTGGCGTCCCAGGGACCGGTGATAATCGCGTTCGGCAGCCTGATCGCATCCGGTGGAGAAATGGCGATCACGCGCGGCTCGGGAACGGTATCGGCAAATTCCAGGTAGAGGGCCTGCGGCAGGGCCGCCAGGACCTTGCCTGGCCGGCGCGCGCCGCGCAGCAGGTAGCGGACCGCCAGGCTGGCCACCCCGGCGGTCGCCGCCGCGGGCGTATCGGCCGCAGGCGTATCGGCCGCAGGCCGCGGGCCAGGTGGACCAGTCACGTAGACCACAGTAATTGCCCACCACAGTATTGCCTACCATGAGGCTGCCCATCGCGACCGGGTAAGGAGTCGCTGACATCCAGATGCCGACCGACTGGCTAAACGTGACGGAAGTATCGGGTCTGTCGTGGAACCGATGACGATTGGCTAGTAATGCGAAAGGAGATTCTTTTTCGGTAAGCCGAACCCCATTCACCAATCTGTGATTCAAGAGGCCGACGGGGCTGCTTGGGGAGCGGGGGACCGTCAGCCCCGCCGGCTAATTCACCATAGCCGGGTGAGATGGCGATTTGGCTAAGTTTCCGCTTCGTAAGTACTTCGAAACGTTTTCCCTTGCGGCCGAGGCCGCCGTACCGTCCCCGGACTCGCCGGATCCGTTAACGTACCCGTTTGACCTGATAGGCCCCAGCCGCCTGCTGCGGATGGCTTCGGCCGCCAGGACGCCGAACAGGTAGAAGTAGGCTGCTTCTTCGTCCTCGAAGAAATGCACCTCGAGCCGGGCGTCCTGGGTACAGCTGAAGACCTCGAAGCCCCCGTCTGCCTTGACGAGGCACATGGCGCCAGGAACCTCCTCATCGACCGCGTAAGCGGTATGCGGAATGCCGGCCAGGCTGAGTAGTTCGGCAAATACCGACTGGGGCGAGACCCGGTCCCGGCGCGCGGTGCGCCGACCCGGCGGAGGAGCCTTCTCCGGCTCGGGCCGGGCCTGAGGCCGGGGTTCGGGATGCGGCTCGGGACGAGATTCCGGTCGCGGTTCCGGCCCGGGCCAGGGTTCGGACGCGGGTGAGCCGTGCCAGGCGGCCGCCCTGTCCGTGGTGCGAGCTCCGCGATCAGGGCCGGGGTATCCAGCGGGTCCGGCGGGTGCCTGCGCTCCGGCGGGTTCGATCCGGGGCCTGGGACCCGTTGACTCGGCATGAGGTCGGCTGACGAGGCGTCCTTGTGAGTCCAGGCGCCCGTGGATCAAGGTATCGGGTTCGGGCTCAGGGCCAGGTGGCGGTCCGGGCGGCGGGAACGTGGCGGCGGGCCTGAACACGCGGGGCAGCGGCCCGGTACCGGATAGCGGGTCTGTACCGGGCAGCGGGTCCCCGGCTGGCGGCCGGGCTAGGCTTGACGGCGGGAACGTGGCTGAGGCCAGCGGGAACTCGACCCGTTCCTCGGCTAGGTCGGCGACCTCGTCCCGGGCCACCACGACCTCGAAGACCTCGCGGTCGATTTCCCAGTAACCGAGCTGCCTGGCCCGCACCGCGTCCCGGCCCAGGTAGACGATGTGCAACCGCTCGCCGAGGTCGTCAAGCACGAGGCAGGGCTCGCCCCGGTACTCACCGACCAGCCGGGACTGCCAGAGCGCCGACAGATCGGGGACGCTGACCTGTTTGCGCCAGTGCCCGGCCGCGGTCGTGAAGCCGAGATCCTCCGGCGGCGGTCCCGGGGAGAATAGCGTCACATCGGTGCCATCGGGACCTAGGCCAGCGTGGTAGGGGACGCCGAGATAGGTGGCCATCAGCCGGTATCGCATGACCTACGGCTCCGTCTGCTGCCAGGCCAGGCCGTCAAACCGGGCCACGAGCCGGTCTCCCTCGGCGCCTAGGCGGCACATCCCGGCTCCGACCGGAATCGGGATGGGCTCCAGGTAGAACTCGGGGACGCCGTGGCCCGTGGCTTCGGCATAGCCGTCGACCGGCCGGGCGAGCCAGCAGAGGAGATGGAGCTCGCTCATGGTCGGCGTGAACTCCGAGTCCTCCCAGCCCAGGCTCAGCGCGAGGTAAGCCTCTGCGGGGTTGTGGAACCGGACGTCCGTGGCGCGGTACACGTATCCGGCCAAGACGGAGCGCTGCCCAGTCAGGTAGGGACCGACCAGACGCGGCGGGACGGCCTTCCACATCGGCGTGCCCGGCGCGATCGCGGGCAGTCGCTCAGGCTGGGTCACCGTTGCTCCCTTCCGCTCGCTTCCATCCCCACTCAACTGATTGTCTCTAGTTAATGACAGTCGTTAGCCGTAAAGCTGAGCATTCAGAGAATTCATTTCTTTAAGTAGCAACATACGCACCTAGGGTCCCGATTATCATCGGGCCGTGCCCGGACAGCCTGATGGGTGGCGTAGCCTCATTGACGTGTCCGGGCACCTGAACCTTGGCGGGCAGCAGTTCCACGACGATAACGGCGCGGTAGATCCGCGCGTGGCCCAGGCCCTCGCCGCGTACGTCGCGGGGGAGGGCAGCGAGCAGGCGGCTCTCACCGCGCTGTCGGCCGCGCGACTGCTCGTCCCGGTGGTCGCGGTCCTGTCCGACGGCTCGGCGTCCGCCCAGGGGGACAAGAACAGCGAGATGGTCCTGCCCACACTGATCGGCCGGGACGGAAGGCCTGCGGTGCTCGCCTTCACCTGCCTGGACACGCTGGCCCGGTGGCGGAGCAACGCGCGCCCGGTGCCCGCGGAGGCGGACCGGGTGTGGCGCGCGGCCGTCGCGGACGGATGCGCGGTCGTCATCGACGTGGCTGGGCCCGTGCTGCTCGCCGTCGAAGGCGCGCGTCTTGAGGCGCTCGCGGTCGGCCAGCCCGTGCCGCCCCCGCATGAGGATCCCGACGTGCGCGCGGAAGTTGAGGCGGCGGTGGCGGCCGAACCGGCGATCGCCGGGTTCAGCCTGGCCGCCAGCAGCGCGGACGGGACCGATCTGGCGATCAGGCTGTCGCTCGCCGTCCGTGACTGGGAACCGGTGGTGGACCGGGCCGCGAGCAGCATCGCGGCTCGCCTGGCCGGGCGGCTACGCCGCGGCATCGAGTTCAGCGTCGCCGCCGCCTGAGCGTGACCCTCGCGGACACCATAGGATCAAGACCATGTTTCGCTGGCTGACCGCAGGTGAATCGCACGGACGTGCGCTGGTCGCGATCTGCGAGGGCGTGCCTGCCGGAGTGCGCGTCAGCACCGAGGACATTGCCGCGGCGCTGGCCAGAAGGCGGGCCGGTTACGGTCGCGGCGCGCGGATGACGTTCGAGCAGGACGAGGTGGAACTCACCGGAGGCGTCCGGCACGGCCGCACGCTCGGCGGCCCGCTGGCGATCAGGGTCGCCAACACCGAATGGCCCAAGTGGGAGACGGTGATGTCGGCCGATCCGGTCGCCCCCGGCGAGCTGGAGGGCCTGGCCAGGAACGCCCCGCTGACCCGGCCCCGGCCGGGGCACGCGGACCTGGCGGGCATGCAGAAGTACGGTTTCGATGACGCTCGTCCCGTTCTCGAGCGGGCCAGCGCGCGCGAGACGGCCGCGCGGGTGGCACTCGGCGAGGTGGCGCGGCGGGTGCTCAGCCAGGTGCTCGGCATCGAGATCCTGTCTCACGTGGTGGCGCTCGGCCAACTGCGGATTCCGGACGAGGTGATGCCGGGCCCGGACGACGCCGCCGCCGTCGACGCTGATCCGGTGCGATGCTTCGACGCCGCGACCAGCGCCGCGATGGTGGCCGAGATCGACGCGGTGCGCAAGGACGGCGACACCCTGGGCGGCGTGGTGGAGGTGCTCGCCTTCGGCCTGCCGCCAGGCCTCGGCAGCTTCACCCATTGGGACCGGCGGCTGGACGGCAGGCTGGCCGGCGCGCTGATGTCGATCCAGGCCATCAAGGGGGTCGAGGTCGGGGACGGCTTCACCACGGCGGGCCGGCGCGGGTCGGTCGCCCACGACGAGATCGAAGTAACCGGCGACGGAGTCGCGCGCCGTACCAACCGCGCGGGCGGCATCGAAGGCGGGATGAGCACGGGCGAGGTCATCCGGCTGCGCGCCGCGATGAAGCCCATCTCGACGGTGCCGCGGGCGCTTGACACCATCGACACCAGCACCGGCCAGCCGGCCAAGGCGATCAATCAGCGCAGCGACGCGACCGCGGTTCCGGCGGCCGGCGTGGTAGCCGAGGCGATGGTGGCCCTGGTCCTGGCCGAGGCCGCGATCGAGAAGTTCGGAGGCGATTCGGTGGAGGAGATGCGCCGCAACGCTGAGAGCTACCTGAAGTGCCTGGTGATCTCTTGACCACGACGGGACCTCTGGTGGTGCTGATCGGGCCGCCCGGCGCGGGCAAGTCGGTCGTGGGACCGCTGGTCGCGGCCCGCCTCGGGGTGGAGTTCCGTGACACCGACGCGGATGTCGGGACCGTCGCGGGCAAACCGGTCGGCGACATCTTCGTCGAGGACGGCGAGGAGTACTTCCGCGATCTTGAGCGCGCGGCGGCGGCTAGCGCGCTTGGCGAGAGCAGCACGCTTCGCGAGCACGGCGGAGTCCTCGCCCTCGGCAGCGGTGCGGTGCTCGACGATGGGGTTCAGCACATGCTCGAGGGCCTGCCCGTGGTCTACCTGGCCGCCGCCTTCGGCACGGTCGCCCGGCGGGTCGGGCTTGACCGGCCCCGCGTCGTGGTGCCTGGCAACCCGCGCGGGCGCCTGCGCGCGATGCTAAACGAGCGCGCTGGCCTCTACCAGCGCCTCGCCGCGGTCACGGTGGAAACCGATGACCTGGACCCCGAGGAACTCGCGGACGAGATCGCGGCCCAGATAGCCGGGGGCATCACCCACAGGCAGCCGGGTGGAGATCCGCAGTGACCGCGACCAGGATCGACGTCGCTCCCTCGGACGGCGGCCCGCCTTATCAGGTGGTCGTCGGCGTCGGCGTGCTCAGCGAGCTGCCCGGCCTGGTGCCCAAGGACGCCCGGACCGTGGTGGTGATCCACGCGGAGAGCCTCGGCGAAATCGCCAGGCCCGCGTGCGGCGCGCTGACCGCGGTGGGCTTCCGCGTCCAGGCCGAGCCGGTGCCCGACGGCGAGGCGGCCAAGACCGCGGGTGTCGCCGCCCGGCTGTGGTCCCGGCTCGCGAGAGGCGGCGTGACCCGGTCGGATTGCGTCGTCGGGATCGGCGGGGGAGCGACCACCGACCTGGCCGGGTTTGTGGCCGCTAGCTGGCTGCGCGGGATCCCCGTGGTCCTGGTCCCGACCACGCTGCTGGCCATGGCCGACGCCGCGGTCGGCGGGAAGACCGCCATCGACATCCCCGAGGGCAAGAACCTGGTCGGCGCGTTCCATTCGCCCGCCGGCGTGCTCGCCGACCTGGTCACGCTGGAGACGCTGCCGCGGGCCGACTACGTGAGCGGCCTGGCCGAGGTCATCAAGGCCGGGTTCATCGCCGATCCGGTCATCCTGGACCTGGTCCGGGCCGACCCCGACGGCGCCACGGTCCCGCACGGCACCCACGCCCGTGAGCTGATCGAACGCGCGATCGCCGTCAAGGCCGACGTGGTGTCCAGGGACCTGACCGAGGCGGGCCCGAGGGAGGTCCTGAACTACGGGCATACCCTCGGCCACGCCATCGAGCGGGTCGAGGGATACCGGTTCCGGCACGGGGACGCGGTCGCGATCGGCATGGTGTACGCCGCCGAGCTGGGTCGGCTGGCCGGGCGGCTGGACGACCAGACGTGCGCGCGGCACCGTTCCGTGCTGGCCAGCGTCGGCCTGCCGACCGCGTACCCGGCCGGAGCGTGGCCGGCGCTGCGGGAAGCCATGGGCATGGACAAGAAGTCACGTGGCGCCCGGCTGCGGCTGGTGGTGCTCGACGGCCTGGCCTGTCCCTCGATTCTCGATGACCCGCCCGAGGAACTCCTGTGGCAGGCATACCAGGAGGTGTCCACGTGATAAAGCAGGTGCTCGTGCTCAACGGCCCGAACCTCGGCAGGCTCGGCATCAGGGAGCCGGAGGTCTACGGCTCGGCGTCGTTCGACGAGCTGGCCGAAGTGTGCCGCTCGACCGGCCGCAAGCTCGGCCTGAGCGTGCAGGTCCGGCAGACCGACGACGAGCGCGAGATGATCAGCTGGGTGCACGAAGCCGCCGACGCCCGGATGCCGGTGGTGCTAAACCCCGCGGCGTTCACGCACTACTCCTACGCGCTCAGGGACGCCCTGGCCATGCGGACCGCTCCGCTGGTGGAGGTCCACCTTTCCAACCCGGCGGCCCGCGAGGAGTTCCGGCACACCTCGGTGGTGGCCGGGGTGGCGGACGGGACGGTGGCCGGGTTCGGCCTGGTCTCCTACCAGCTGGCGCTGCAGGCGATCGCCGAGCTGGCGGCCGAAGCCGAGCCCGCGCAGGCGCCCGGGCCCGAGCTGGAACCCGAGCCGGGGGACACCGCCCCGTGATCGTTCTTGTCGGCTTCATGGGGGCGGGCAAGACCACCGTGGGGCACCTACTCTCCGAGCGCCTCGGGCTGCCGTTCGTCGACAGCGACCTGGTCATTGAGCAGCGGACCGGCTCCTCGATCAGGCAGTTCTTCGCCGAGCACGGTGAGCCCGCGTTCCGTGAGCTGGAGAGCCGGGTCATCTGCGAGCTCATCGACGGATCTGAGGCCGTGCTCGCCCTCGGCGGCGGAGCGGCGGGCCATCCGGATACGGTCGCGCGGCTCAAGTCCGCCCAGGTCATCTACCTTCAGGTGACCTACGAGGAAGCGATGCTGCGGGTTGCGGGCGACCAGTACCGGCCGATGCTCAGCAGGCCCGGCCTCGAGGACCTCTACCAGCACAGACTATCGGTCTACGACACCGTGGCCACGCTGACGGTGGCCACCGACGGCCGCCGTCCCGAGGCCGTCAGCCAGGATGTCATCGCCCAGCTCGCGGGTGACAGGCACGGAGCACCCGGCCGGGACGCAGCCTCAGCTTCATGACTGCAGCGAAGTCGCCAGGGGTGGTCGGGGACATGGTCGTCAGCTACCTCACCGGCGACCAGCTGATCGATGGCTGCCGTCAACGGCCGGTCAGGCCTACCCGCAGCGGTACAGCGCCTGGGCGGCGCCGGCCGCCGTGCCAGAGGTCGCCGACCCGCCGCTGGCCGTGCCGCCATAGGCGGACGCAGGCACCGCGGTGCAGTTCTTCTCCACCCACGACGTGACCGACGCGACCGTGCCGCCGCTCCCCCCGCCGAGACCGCCCCCGCCCAAGCCGCCCCGGCCGCCGGTCAGCACGTAGTGCACCTTGCCCTGCTCGACGTACTGCTCGAACTGGGCCAGGGTCGGCGCCGGATCGGTGCCCCGGAAGCCGCCCATGGCCATCACCGGTATGCCGTCAGTCGTCAGGATGATCGACGCGGCCGCCGACGAACCCTGCACCGCGACCAGCCAGGTCGCGCCGTCCCGGTGAGCCTCCAGGTACGCGATCATCTGCTTGCTGGCCGTCCCGCCGAGCCCGCCGCCGAGCCCGCCGCCGACCCCGCCGTAACCGCCCGCGCCGCCGGTCCGCCCGCCGGCACTGGCCCGGCCGTCAGCCCCGGTCTCGTGTCCTCCGGCCCCGTATCCGCCCGCGCCGTGTCCGCCCGCGCCGAAGCCGCCGAGACCGCCGCCTGCGGTCGGGCCGGCCAGCGGGTTGCTGCCCTCGGTCGTCTGCGCGAGCGGTGTCACCGCGTAAGCAGCGGGTCCCGCGAGCACCGCGATCAGGCCGGCCACCCCGGCCACCGCGAGAAGGCGCCCACGCCTGCCCGCCGTCAGGAAACGGCGCCGCTGTTTGCCTGCCGTCAGCGCAGAATCCTGTCCATCCGTGGAGCGCCGACCACGCAGCCAGCCGTAGGCGAGCGCGAGCACCGCCGCGATCGTTGCTCCCGCGACCGTCCAGGGTAGCCACGTGTTCCAGCTCGGGGTCCGGCGTAGCAGCACGAAGGCCCACCCGCCCGTGATGGCGATGGCCGCAGGCAGCATCAGGCCCCACCAGCTAGAGCGCCGGTACGCCTGGCAGAAGGTCACCACGCCGATGCCGGTCAGCGCGGCGATCGGAGGTGCCATGGCGCTGGAGTAGTACGGGTGCTGAGTGCCCTGCTGGAAGCTGAGCACGACGAATTCCAGGATGAACCAGCCGCCCCACAGCAGCACGCTGGCCCGCGCGAGATCGGTTCTCGGCCGCCGTCCGATGAGGATGAGGGTTGCGATCAGCGCGATGACGGCGAACGGGATGAGCCAGGAGATCTGGCCGCCGAGCGTCGAGGCGAACATCCGCCCGATGCCCGCCTGGCCGCCAAAACCGCCGGCCCCCCCGGCCCGGTGCGCGAGCTCGCTGAAGGCCCCGCCGCCCGTGCCCCCGCCTCCTAGAGTCCCGGCGCCCCCGTGCCCAGCAGCCGGGCCGGTGCCCGTGACCGCCCCGGAACCGCCGGTCCGGGCCCCGCCACGCCCGAAGCCCCCGGCGCCACCGCCGCTAATCCGGCCGAAGCCGTTGTAGCCGACGGCGAGATTCCAGACGGTGTCGTTGGTGCTGCTGCCAACGAAGGGGCGGCTCGTCTTGGGGATAAGGTCGACGACGGTCATCCAGGACAGCGTGATCACGGCCAGCACGCCGCCCGCGATCGACAGCCGCCCGATCCGGTTGCGCAGCCGGGCGTTGGACGCGATCAGGTACACGATAGGCAGCGCGGGCAGCGGGATGAACCCCTCGAGCATCTTCGTGTTGAACGCGAGCCCGAACGCGACCGCGCTCAGTACCAGCCAGAGCAGCGGATGACCCCGGCCCGCGCGCCCGCCCGGGCCGTCCGGCCTGTCCCGGTCGGCCCGCAGCGACTCAAGCAGCGCCCAGGCACCGAGCGCCAGCAGCAGTGTCAGCATCGTGTCGGGATTGTCGTCCCTGTCGATCGCCACCACCGTCGGGGTCAGGGTGAGGGCGAGGGCGGCGACCAGCGCGGCCACGTACGCCCCGCGCTCCCCGGTCAGGCTGACGACGCTGCGCCGCACGGCCGCGTACACGACGGCGACCGCGGCGACGCCTTCGGCCGCCTGCGGGAGCAGCAGGCTCCAGCTGTTGAATCCGAAGATCCGGGCGGAGATCCCCATGACCCAGAACGCGAACGGCGGCTTGTCGACCGTGATGAAGGAGGCCGAGTCCAGCGAACCGTAGAAGAACGCCTTCCAGCTCTCCGTCCCTGACAGTACCGCGGCCCCGTAGAACGCGTTCGCGTCGCCGTTGCGGCCCAGGTCCCACGAGTACAGAACCGCGGCCAGGATCAGCACGGCCCACAGTGCCGGGCGCGCCCAGCGGGGATCGGACGGGTGGCCGAGCACTAGCCGCTTGAGCCGGCCGCGGGCCGGTCGCTCCGGCTCGGCGGCGGGGCCGGTCGTGGTCAGCTGAGTGGTCATCGGGGCTGCTCCGGGACATTGAGTTCCGTTGACGCCGAACGGCACTGGATGCCTGGATCGGGCCCGTGCTTGCTGGCGCCCTGCTTACTTAGGCGGGCAAAGCGGAGCCGTGCCACGCCCCGCAGGTCGGCTAGCGCCGTGCCGACGATGTCCACTTTACTGTCGGGGTCTTCGGTCCAGGCCACGGGAAGTTGATAAATGCGCAGTCCCCTGCGCTGGGCCAGGATCAGGAGTTCGGTGTCGAAAAACCAGGCATTGTCTTTTACGTCCGGAAGCAGCGCCCTGATGACCTCAGTGCGCCCCGCCTTGAACCCGCACTGCGCGTCGGCGAACCGGGCAGAAAGGACAGTGCGCAGCAGCAGGTTATAACTGCGCGAAATGATCTCGCGTTTGGGACTGCGCACCACTGTGGCGTCGTGCGCCAGACGGCTGCCGGTGGCCAGGTCACTGTGACCGGACAACAGCGGGGCGATCAGCGGGAGAAACGCATTAAGGCCGGTGGACATGTCGGCGTCCATGTAGGCCACGATGTCGGCATCGCTGCTGCCCCAGACGTGGCGGAGCGCGAGCCCGCGACCCTTGCGGTCCAGATGTACCGCCCTGACCCCGGGTAGCTCTGCGCACAGCTGCCGCGCTGTCGCGGAAGTGCCGTCGGTGCTGGCGTTGTCAGCGATAGTGATGACGAAACGAAAGGGGAGATTATCCGTCAAATACGAGTGCAGCTGGCGGACGCTGCGCGCGAGGATTTTCTCTTCGTTGTAGACCGGGACGGCGATCTCGACGAGGCGCTCGCGCGACGTGCCGGCGCGCGGGCCGTCTTTGGTCAGCAACAGCGAACTCGCCGGCGTTTGGCCGCCTGCGTTATAGGTCATGCCTGGCTCCCCCCGGGGCGCAAGTGTGCTCATGTTCGCCAGGATGACCTGCGCCGCTCAGAGCGCGTTGAAGTCCGCCTCCAAGAAAGCTGAATGTTAAATTTCTCGTGACCGTCAGTCAGGCATACAGGATATTAAATGGCTTCTTATGCCTCTTGGCATAGTGCTACGCTCATTCTGCCGCCATTGCGATATTGGATTATCAAGAGCTATCCGGCGCGGAAATCATGCCGGGTCCGCGGTGCGGATGCCCGGCCGCCGTCGAACGCTCACCACCGTGGGAGGGACATAGCTGGTCTCGCGGTCAGCGTGGCCGGCCAGGTGGACCCCGCTGGCTCAGCGCAGGTGCCCGTGGGTAGCCTGACCGTCATGCGGATAGGAATGCACCTGAACTACGCGGGCGGTTTCGCCGAGACCGTGGTAGAGCTGGCCGACTACGAGCGGGCCGGGCTCGACATCGTGTTCGTGCCCGAGGCGTACAGCTTCGACGCGGTGAGTCAACTCGGCTACATCGCGGCCAAGACCGAGCGGCTGCAGATCGCTTCCGGGATCTTCCAGCTTTACTCCCGTACGCCCGCGCTGACGGCGATGACCGCGGCTGGGCTGGACTTCGTGTCCGGCGGGCGGTTCACGCTGGGTCTGGGGGCCTCGGGCCCGCAGGTGATCGAGGGCTGGCATGGCGTGCCGTACGACGCGCCCGTCGGCCGGTCCCGCGAGGTCATCGAGATTTGCCGGATGATCTGGCGCCGCGAGCGGCTGGTGTACCACGGTCGTTATTACCAGCTGCCCCTTGAGGGAGGCACCGGGCTGGGCAAGCCGCTCAAGCTGATCAACCACCCGGTCCGTGAGCGTATCCCGATCGCCCTGGCCGCCATTGGCCCCAAGAACGTGGCGCTCGCAGCCGAGCTGGCCGAAGCCTGGCAGCCCATCTTCTACCTGCCGGAGAAGTCCGCGGAGGTGTGGGGTGACGCGGTGGCCGAAGGCGAGGCCAAGCGCGACCCCTCGCTCGGCCCGCTCGACGTGATCGCCGGCGCGCCGCTGGCGATCGGCGAGGACGTTGCTCACCTGCGCGACCGCAGCCGGCCCGAGTTGGCCTTGTACATCGGCGGGATGGGAGCCAGGGGCCGCAATTTCTACAACGACCTGGCTCGCCGGTTCGGGTACGAGGCGGAGGCGAAGGCGATCCAGGACGCGTACCTGGAGGGCCGGAAGGAAGAGGCCGAGGCTCTGGTGCCTGCGGAGCTGGTGGAGCGGATCTCGCTGATCGGCCCCGAATCCTACCTGCGGGAGCGCCTGGCCGCCTACCGCGACGCCGGCGTGACCACCCTCAACGTGACGCCGCTCGCCCCCACCCACGAGGCCCGGGTCGCCCTCATCGAGCGGGTTCGTGCCCTCGCGGATTAGGAGCAAGCCCATGGCAGAGATTCACGCGGCCCGCCGGGGACGCGCTCAAGAGAAAATCGCCGCCGTCGGTGCGGATGCGGCGCTCATCACCTCCGGCCCGAACGTCCGGTACCTTACCGGCCTGGCCAGCTCCAACGCCGCGCTGCTGTTGCCGGCCAGCGGCGCGGGGATACTGGCCACCGACTCCAGGTACGCGCTGGCCGCCCGGCGGGACTGCCCCGATCTTGAGCTGATCGTCGAACGGTTCATCGAGCCGAGGCTGGCCGAAGAGATGATCAGCCGGGGCCTGCACACGGTGGCTTTCGAGGCCCATGAGATGACGGTCGAGCGCCACGCTGAGCTCACCGCTAAGGCGGACGGCGTGAAGGCGGTTCCGTTCGGGAGAAAAATAGAAGAGCTGCGGACGGTCAAGGACCCGTCCGAGCTCGAGCTGCTTGCGACGGCGTGCCGGATCAGCTGCCAGGCCATCGCCGATGTGTTCGCGCTGATCAGGCCGGGCCTGACCGAACGTCAGCTGGCCGCGGCGCTGGATCGGCGGATGACTGAGCTTGGCGCGGAAGGGCCGGCTTTCCAGACCATCGTGGCCAGCGGGCCGAACGGCGCTATCCCGCATCACGTTCCGGCCGACCGGCCTATGCGCCGCGGTGACCTGATCACGGTGGACTTCGGTGCCCGTTACGGCGGGTACCACGCGGACATGACCAGGACCGTCGCGCTCGGCGAGCCCGCCGGGTGGCAGCGGGAGATCTACGAGCTGGTCGCGGCCGCGCAGCGATCCGGCCTCGACGCCGCCCGGCCGGACGCCGACGTCGGGGACGTGGACGCCGCCGCGCGCGACCTGATCCGCGACGCCGGGCACGGCGACCACTTCGGCCACGGCCTCGGGCACGGCGTCGGGCTCGAGGTGCACGAGGCCCCGACGATCGGGTACTCCAGAACGGGTAAGCTGAGCAGCCGGGTTCCAGTCACCGTCGAGCCTGGTGTTTACCTGCCCGGCAGGGGCGGCGTCCGGATTGAGGACGTTCTCGTCGTGGGGGCCGACGGACCGGGCCTCCTCACGACTACTACGAGAGAACTTCTCGTCCTTTAACTTGTATTTGGAGACGCAAACGTGGCCACCACGAACGACCTGAAGAACGGCATCACGCTGAACCTTGACGGCAACCTGTGGACTGTTGTCGAGTTCCAGCACGTCAAGCCCGGCAAGGGGCCCGCCTTTGTGCGCACCAAGCTGAAGAACGTCATGTCGGGAAAGGTCGTCGACCGGACCTTCAACGCCGGCGTCAAGGTTGACGTGGCCAACGTCGACCGGCGGGAAATGCAGTACCTGTACCGCGAGGGCGGCGACTTCGTCTTCATGGATACCCAGGACTACGAGCAGCCGCGCGTTGCCGCGTCCGTGGTGGGGGAGGCCGCGAACTACCTGTTGGAAGAGCAGACCGTGACCGTGGCGTTCAACGACGGCACGCCGCTGTACGTGGACCTGCCCGCGGCGGTTGAGCTCACCATCAGCCAGACGGACCCGGGCATCCAGGGCGATCGCTCGACCGGCGGGACCAAGCCGGCCACCCTCGAGACCGGGGCCACAATCCAGGTGCCGCTGTTCATCTCAACGGGGGAGAAGATCAAGGTAGACACGAGGACCGGCCAGTACCTCGGCCGCGCCTGATGAAGGTGTTCGTGTTTGCCTCTCGCCTCCGGGCCGCTTTCAAGGCGCCGCCTTCCCTCGTCGCTCGTGCCTCGCTCCTCAGTCCAGGCAGCGCCGCGGCCCGTTGGCTCGGTTATGCCGCCGGCGCGTAGCAAGGCGCGCAAGCGGGCCCTCGACGTGCTTTTCGAGGCCGAACTGCGCGGCTCGCCCGTGCTTGAGCTGCTGGCCGAGCGCATCACGATGGGCAGCCCGCCAGTACCTGCCTACGGCGCGGAGCTCGTCCGCGGCGTGACCGTGCATTCGGACCGGATCGATGAACTGATCTCGGAGTATGCCGAGGGCTGGACCATGGACCGGATGCCCGCCGTAGACCGGAACGTGCTGCGGATCGGCGTCTACGAGCTGCTCTGGGCACCCGACGTGCCAGACGGCGTTGCGATCAGCGAGGCGGTCCTGCTCGCCCGCGACCTGTCCACCGACGCCTCGCCCGCGTTCGTGAACGGACTTCTCGCCCGTATCGCGGACCTCAAGCCGTCCCTTCAGATCTGACGGCTAGATCCGCCCGTTAGGCCTGCGGCTGGGCGAAGCGTACCCGAAGGCCGAAACGGTGCAGGACCCGGAAGAACCAGAACGCGGACGCCAAAGTGCCCGCCACCGTGCCGCCTATGGTGACGGCGGTGGTGAGCAACAGGAACACCTTGACCGACTCGAAGGCCATCAGGACCCCCAGGCCCACGGTCGACACCGCGAAGATCCCGGCCCACAGCCAGGTCGCTCCCTGGAAGAACCGGTGCAGTCCGGGGTGATGGGCGGATGGCTGACGCAGTGCGACCACCTCGGCGGCCAGCTGGGCCACCAGCGGCTTGCGGGTAGGCGCGGTCCGTGCGAACAGCACGCACAGGCCCAGGTTGGCCAGCGGGAACTGGAGCAGGAAGAACAGCATGCTGCCGGTGGCGATTACCACGCCCGTCTGCAGGGTGAGCACCAGGGCCGAGATCGTGAGCAGGCCGGGCACGCTGCGGGTCACGACCTTGCGGCCGATGACAGTGAGCCATACGACCACGGTCGCGGCCACCATGCCCGCGTCCCGGCCGCCCAGCTGCATGCCGACGAAGTATCCGGCCACGGGGAGGCCGAGGGATTCGGCCAGATTCCATCCTGCGGTCAGCATTAGCCGCCACGGGCGGGGCAACTCGAGGTGCTCAGCCATGGCGAAGAGCATACGGTGGCTCGTTGCAGCCGCGCTGGAATTGGCGAGAGGTGGCGCAAATAAGAGTCTGTGAGTTCTGCATGGCCTGTAGAACGCAGGTGCGGTCGTGTCAGTTCAATCGGTCACTGGACTAATACTTAAAGTAACTGACAGCGGGCCGGCGGAATGTCCGCGGCCGGCACTACATTGGACTCGGACAAGGAGGCTGGCGTGGCGGGCATGGTCTGGGATGTTCTGCGCGACGTCGTGTCCGCCCGGTTGGCGGAAACCGGCAGGCAGGCGCTGGACATTGTCGACGTCGGCGGGGGAACCGGCGGGCTGGCGGTCCCTTTCGCCGCCCTTGGGCACAACGTCACTGTCGTAGACCCGAGTCCCGACGCGCTCGCCGCGGCGCAGCGGCGGGCCGCCGAGGCTGGCGCCCGGCTGATCGCGGTCCAGGGCGACGCGGCCAGCCTGGACAGCGTCGTGGGCACCAAGGCGGCGGACCTTGTGATATGCCACAACGTGCTTGAGTACGTCGACTCCCCGGCCGACGCGATGACCGCGATCGCCGCGGTGCTCCGGCCATCCGCCACCGTGAGCGTACTCGCGTCCAACGCGGTGGCTGCGGTATTGCACCAGGCGCTGGCCGGCCGCTTCGCCGAAGCCCGGCAGTTGCTTGGCGCCGACGGTCGGGCCGGTGCTCCCCGGCGGTTCACGCTCATCGAGCTGATCGCGTTGATCGAGGAAGCGGGGTTGCGGCCGGGACAGGCGCACGGGCTGCGCATCTTCAGCGGGCTGGTCCCGGGCGCCCTGCTTGACGGCGATGCGGGCGCGGCCGATGCGCTGCGCACACTCGAGGAGGCCGCCGCAGCGACCCCGCCGCTGCGCGACATCGCCGCTCAGCTGCACGTACTCGGTCACCGCTGACCGCCATGGACCCCGCCCCCCCAAGCCACCCCGCTCCTGGTGACACCCGGCCTGATGCCACTGGTCCTGACGACACGGGCAGCCACATCCTGCACGTGGACATGGATGCCTTCTACGCCAGCGTCGAGATCAGGGACCGGCCCGAACTCGCGGGCCAGCCGGTCATCGTGGGCGGGACCGGCGGCCGGGGCGTGGTGCTGGCCGCCTCCTATCAGGCCCGGACGTTCGGGGTGCGTTCGGCCATGCCGGTGGGCCAGGCGGCGCGGATGTGCCCGCAGGCCATTTTCGTCGCGCCCAGGCACCGGGTGTACGCCGCCGTGTCGAAGGAGGTCATGGCAATCTTCGGCACGGTCACGCCTGAGGTGGAGCCGCTGGCGCTCGACGAGGCCTTCCTCAACGTCTCGGGCGCGCTGCGGCGGCTCGGGTCGCCCGCCCGGATCGCCAGGCGCATCCGGTCCCAGGTCGCCGGGCAGCAGGGGATCACCTGCTCGGTCGGGGTCGCGCCGACCAAGTTCGTGGCCAAGATCGCATCGGCTCGCTGCAAGCCGGACGGGCTTCTCGTGGTACCGCGCGAGGGCGTGCTCGACTTCCTGCATCCGCTGCCGGTCGCCGCGCTGTGGGGGGTCGGGGAACGGACCGGGGAAGTGCTGGCCCGGCTGGGCCTTCGCACCGTGGCCGACATCGCGCACACCCCGCTGGCCAGCTTGCAGCGTGAGCTCGGGGTCGCGCAGGGTTCGCACCTGGCCGCCCTGGCCTGGGGCCGGGACGAGCGGCGGGTCACGCCGCACGTGGCGGAGAAGAGCATCGGCGCCGAGGAGACATTCGCCGCGGACATCGAGGACCCGGAGCGGATCAGGCGGGAACTGCTCAAGCTTTCCGGGCGGACGGCGCACAGCCTGCGAGCCAGCGGGTGCGTGGCGCGGACGGTCTCCGTCAAAATCCGGCTGGCCAGCTTCAAAACGATGACAAGAGCCCGTACTCTCGCCTATCCGACTGACGTGGCCCATGAGATTTATGCCACAGCGTGCTCGCTGTATGAGTCGGCCGGTCTCGACCGTGGTGCGCGGCTGCGGCTGGTCGGCGTCCGGGTGTCCGGCCTCACCCCTGCTACCAGCGCAAATGCTCAGCTGGCGCTCGATGATCGGCCTGTCGGCTGGCGGGAAGCCGAGCAGGCGGTCGATAAGATCGCCAGGCGATTCGGGTCCAGCGCGGTCCGTCCGGCCGTCTTGGTGGAGGACACGGACCGTTCAGCTGAGGGAGCTTTCTGACCAGCTAGGGGATGCGCCCTTCCACCGGGCGTGTCAACGCTCGTATTCTGGAAATTGAACCGGGTATGTGAGGTGAACGGTCACCGCACACGTGCCGGGCGCAAGGTTTTTTTATGGGAGGCGTCGTGCCGCTCTCTGAACACGAGCAGCGCCAGCTAGAGCAGATCGAGCAAGCGCTTTATAGGGAGGATCCGAAGTTCGGGCGTCTCGTGCGCCTCAGCGATCCGCGTGTGCACTATAAGCGCAAGCTGGTGCAGGGCTTCATAGGTGTGTTGGTAGGTGCCGGGCTGCTTGCGGCGGGGATAGTGACCCGTCACTTGTACCTGGAGGCGGCCGGTGCGGCGATCGCGCTGCTCTCCCTGGTCTGGGTGCTGATCACCTGGAGGCGGCATGCCGCCCGGGTGCGGCCCGCGCGCGCCAAGGCCAAGCTCACCAGGTCCGCGGGACCCGGCGAGCCGAGCGCCGCGCTGACCAGGAGGGCCCGGCTGATGGAGCGGATGGAAGAACGCTGGCGCCGTCGGCAGGAGGGTGACCGCAGGATGTAGGCCTGCGGACCACCCCGGAGCGGACCGCCTCCTCCCGGCACCTAGCACGGCGCGGTAGCCTGCCGTGCTATGCGGGCAGTCGTACAGCGGGTGAGCCAGGCCAGCGTGACCGTGGACGGGGAGGTTGTCGGGGCGATCGAGGAACCGGGGCTGCTCGTCCTGGTCGGCGTCACCCACGACGACACCCGGGAGCAGGCCGCTAGGCTCGCTGCCAGGCTGTGGGGCCTGCGGATTCTCGACGGGGAGAAATCCTGTTCCGATGTTGCCGCGCCGCTCCTGGTGATCAGTCAGTTCACCCTGTACGCGAGCATGACCAAGGGCCGCCGCCCGTCCTGGTCGGCCGCCGCGCCCGGGCCGGTCGCCCAGCCCCTCGTCGGTGCCGTGGTGTCGGCCCTGCGGGATCTCGGTGCCCGCGTCGAAACCGGCGTCTTCGGCGCCAATATGAAGGTCGCCCTCCTCAACGACGGCCCAGTCACGATCATCCTCGACCTCTAACCTGCCGCGTTCATGATCACGAAGACTTCACAGTCTGCCCAGACTGTGAAGTCTTCGTGATCACCGGGTACGACGCGCTAGATCGTTGACCGGGGAATCGTCGCTGGCCAGGCTGTTGTGCTACGACACGCCGTAGGGGTCCGTGACTTGTAAGTGAAGAGTGTCCAGGAACCTGTGTGATGGGGGGCGGGGTAGAGCCGGGCTTGCTGTCGGCTATCCGGCGTCGTCCGCCGGCGGGACGGCCGGGAAGCCGAACGCGGTGACCAGTTCGGGGTCGCCGAATGCGGTAATGCGCGAGATGCCCTCGGCGGTCGCCGTGAGCACCACGATGCCGTATGGCAGGTAGGTGCCGTCGCTGCCGCGGTAGTAGGCGGCCACTGCCGGCTGGCCGTTGGCGCTGGTCGGCAGCATCCGCCAGTGGCCCGGCGAGCCCAGCACATGCGTCGCCATGTAGGGCATGCAGAACTTGATGCCGGCGTACCAGGTGCGCAGCGGCGGCGCCTCCAGCGTGGCGTCCTTGCGCAGCAGTTGCTCCAGCGCCGCGGCGTCAGCGTTCTGGAACGCGGCAATGTACCGGTTTAGCAGTTCGCGGTGTTCCGGCTCGGTCAGGTTGGGGACGTGATCCGCGGTCGGAGCCACCTCGCCGAGGCGGGCACGAGCGCGCTGCAGCGCGCTCTTGACGGCGGCCACCGACGTGTCGAGAAGCCCGGCGACCTCGGCGGCTGGCCACGCCAGCACGTCGCGCAGGATCAGCACGGCGCGCTGGCGTGAAGGCAGGTGCTGCAGGCTGGCGATCAGGGCGAGCCGGACGCTGTCGCGCGTTGCGGCGATCGTGGCCGGGTCGTCCGCGTCCGGGCTGATCATCGTGTCAGGGACGGGCTGCAGCCACGCGACGGCGGGTTCCGCCGAGTTCGGCGGGGCGGACGGGTCATCGGACGGCGCGCCCAGCCCGGACGGCAGCACCCGCCGGCTGTGGTGCTGCAGGGCGGTCAGGCATGCGTTGGTGGCGATGCGGTAAAGCCACGTTCGTTCTGACGATCGTGCCTCGAACGAGCCGAACGAGCGCCATGCGCGCACATACGTCTCCTGCACCGCATCCTCGGCGTCGGCCAGCGAGCCGAGCATGCGGTAGCAATGCGCCAGTAGCTCGGGCCGGTAGCGCTCGGCGCGACCGATGAACTCGTCGCTGGGCGACGCGGTCCCGACCGCGCTCGGCATCCCTCACCCCTCAAGTCGCCGGAAGGTTAAAACGTACCTGATCGAACGCGAGCCCGTGAACCGCCGCAGGGCTGGCACAGGCAGCCCGCCGCCCGGCAGTGACGCAGCCGGGTCGTACGGGCCCGATTCCTTCTTCGGACGCGCCGAGTCTGCCTTGGTGACGGTGCCGAGCGGCCCGTCGATACCGAAGCAGGAGGATCATCATGCGCAAGCTGAGTGTGTCGACCCTGGTGAGTCTGGACGGTGTCATCCAGGACCCGGGCGGGTTCGGTGAGACCGCCCACGGCGGCTGGGGGAACCCGTACTTCACCGCAGACGCGCAGCAGAACGCGCTGGAGCACCTGCAGGCGGCCGACTACTTCCTGATCGGGCGGGTCACCTACGAGCTGCTCCACAAGACGTGGGGAAACATCAAGGGCGGCGCATACCTGGACCGGATGAACGAGATCCGCAAGCTGGTGGCGTCGACCACGCTGACCGGGCCGCTGCCGTGGAACGCGACAGTCATCAACGGCGACGTGGCAGCCGAGATCGCCCGGCTCAAGCGGGAACCCGGCGGGGACATCGAGGTGTACGGCAGCGCCACGCTGGTGCAGACCCTGATGCGGCACAACCTGATCGATGAGTACCGGATCCATGCGCACCCGATCGTGCTCGGCGGCGGGACGCAGCTGTTCCCCCAGGGCGGCGTGCCCGCCACCTTGCGGCTGACAGGTACCCGCACGCTGGACTCAGGCGTGGTCAGCCTGACCTACGTGCCGACGGGCCGGGATTGACCGGCAAGTGTTCGGCCCCGGGATCATCGACCCGGGGATTCGCCGCTGGCCAGGCTATTGTGCCGCGACACACCGCAGGGGTCCGTGACTTGCAAGTGAAGAGTGTCCAGGATCGGCGTGCTCACACACGTCCGGACCATGGAGCCCGTCATGTTCGCCGACCTGGACACCCTCCTGACCGCACTGTACGTGGAACTGACCGACCAGATCATCCCCTCCCGCGGGTTCACCCGGTCCGGTCCGGGCCAGCCGCCGGAGGTGACCGACGCCGAGCTGGTGTGCATCGCGGTAGCGCAGGTCCTGCTGCGTTACGACGATGAGCGGCACTGGCTGCGGGCGGCGCCGAAGCTGATCGGGCGCCTGTTCCCGCGGCTGCTGCGGCAAAGCGAGTACAACACCCGGCTGAAGGCGGCCGCCGCTGATGGAAGCCGCGCTGCGCTGGCTGGCCGATGCCACGCCAGCGACCGCGGAGCTGCTGCGGCTGATGGACGCCACCCCGGTCCCGTGTGGCCAGTCCGTGATCACCGCCCGCCGCTCTGACCTTTTCGGATGGGCCGGGTACGGGTACTGCCCCAGCCATGCCCGCTGGTACTGGGGCGCCAAGCTGCTGCTGATGTGCACCTGCGACGGCACCGTCACCGGGTTCGGCCTGGCTAACCCCAAGCTGTACGGGGAACGCGACCAGGCCCGGCAGATGCTGAAGGACCAGCCGGCCAACCGCCCGGCGCCAGGCACCGCCGTGGTCACCGACAAGGGCCTGTCCGGCGAGGAAACCGAGGCGTTCTTCGCCAGCCCGGACCTCGGCCTGATCTTGATCCGCCCGGCCCGCAAGGACGAGACGACCCCGCGCCCGTTCCCGAACTGGCTGCGCCAGCGCGTCGAGGCCATCATCTGGACGCTGAAGAATCAGCTCGGCCTCGAGCGCCACGGCGGCCGGGCCCCCGCCGGCCTGTGGGCCCGCATCGTGCAGCGGCTGCTCGCCCTCAACGCCGCGATCTGGCACAACTGGCTCATCGGCGCGCCCGTCAAGCGCTCCCTGATCGCCTACGACCACGTGAGCCCCTGACCTCAACAGAAACCCCGGTCAACGATCTAGTGGCGGGGACGCGCCAGTGGCGGGGACGCGCTAGTGGCGGGGACGCGCTAGCTGGTGGAGTGGTGTCGGCGGGTTAGGCGGGTGGCGAGGTGGTCGGGGAGGCGAGTGGTGGTGTCGGCGAGGGCGGTCATGAGAGAGGCGGGGAAGATCCGGGCTCGCCAGCGGGCGCTGGATCCGGCGCTGGCGGCCAGGGCGCGACGGGCGGTGGCACCGTCCTGGCGCAGGGTGTGTGATCCCGATGG